>CXWK01098302.1_pt2 | contig 52443 bp, 48 predicted proteins | sample 590851 | NCBI WGS metagenome assembly CXWK01 (sample SAMEA3498364, study PRJEB10139) | wastewater metagenome | biome: wastewater treatment plant; material: activated sludge | place: Denmark | collected 2014-08-01 | reverse complement strand
GAGTGAATACCAACCGAAAACCAGTTGAGGGCTTCCCCTCAACCATAGAATCTCCCACAGGGTTTTTGTATCGTTTGACTGTTCGCGATCCCCGTCAAAAACCGCTATCTTCGCCGCCATTCGAAATGAGGCGAGCATGGGCTATCTACTTTTTGTCACGCTGATCCAGGCGTTTTCCTTCAGTTTGATCGGCGAGTACCTGGCCGGTCATGTCGACAGCTACTTCGCGGTGCTGATACGCGTGCTGTTGGCGGGGCTGGTGTTTATCCCGCTGACCCGCTGGCGTTCGGTGGAACCGGCCTTCATGCGCGGCATGTTGCTGATCGGCGCACTGCAATTCGGTGTGACGTACGTCTGCCTGTACCTGAGCTTTCGCGTGCTGACGGTGCCGGAAGTGCTACTGTTCACCATCCTCACGCCGCTGCACGTGACCCTGATCGAAGACGCATTGAACCGTCGCTTCAACCCCTGGGCCCTGATCGCGGCACTGGTGGCGGTGGCGGGGGCCGCGGTGATTCGCTTCGACCGGATCAACCCGGACTTCTTCATGGGTTTCCTGCTGCTGCAACTGGCCAACTTCACCTACGCCGCCGGGCAGGTGCTCTACAAACATCTGGTCGCACGTCACCCCAGCGACTTGCCACATTACCGGCGTTTTGGCTATTTCTACCTGGGGGCATTGGCGGTGGCATTGCCGGCGTTCCTGCTGTTCGGCAAACAGAACTTCCTGCCTGAAGCACCGCTGCAATGGGCGGTGCTGTTGTTCCTCGGCCTGGTCTCGACCGCGCTGGGGCTGTACTGGTGGAACAAGGGCGCATGCCTGGTGAATGGCGGGACGCTGGCGGTGATGAACAACCTGCATGTGCCGGTGGGGCTGCTGATCAACCTGCTTATCTGGAATCAGCATGAAGAATTGGGACGATTATTGCTCGGTGGTTCGGTGATCTTGATGGCGGTGTGGATCAGCCGGCTGGGTGTACGCCAACCAGCCATCGCGCACTGATCCGTCGGCTTGCGCAAACGGCCGTCTATCATTCTAGCGTGCGCCTTTAAATCGACCGATTGAGAAAATAGAACGTCGATGTTTTTTTATAAGGCACTGTATGTGGCGCGTCCAAGGAGTCGAGCGCACACAAACTCAACAATTACCGGATTTCCGCCGAGCGTAGGTGAGACAAGAAAATGGCCAAAGCTGCCGATGTGGTTGTGCAATGCCTGGAAAGTGAAGGCGTCGAGTATGTATTCGGCATTCCCGGCGAGGAAAACCTTGACCTGCTTGAATCCCTACGCAAGTCGACGATCAAGCTTGTGCTGACGCGTCACGAGCAATCCGCCGGCTTCATGGCCGCCACCTACGGCCGCCTCACGGGTAAGACTGGCGTCAGTCTTTCCACCCTCGGCCCTGGTGCAACGAATTTGGTGACTGCCAGCGCGTACGCCTACCTGGGCGGCATGCCCATGATGATGATTACGGGTCAGAAGCCGATCAAGAAGTCCAAGCAAGGCCGTTTTCAGATCATTGACGTCTGCGGCATGATGGCGCCGATCACCAAGTACACCCACCAGTTCGCCTCGGCAGACAATATCCCGGCGCGGATGCGTGAAGCGTTTCGTCTCGCTGAAGAGGAGAAGCCCGGAGCCGTCCACTTGGAACTGCCGGAAGATATCGCCGCCGAGCAAACCGATAGCATGCCGATGCCGCGGAGCCTGCATCGCCGTCCATTGGCCGAGCACAAGGCTGTCGAGGCCGCCGTCGAGAAGTTGCAGAACGCTCGCAGTCCAATCCTGGTGATTGGCGCAGGTGCCAACCGCAAGATGACTGCCAAGGTTTTGAAGCAACTGATCGACGATACCGGCATTCCCTTTATCACCACCCAGATGGGCAAGGGCGTGGTTGATGAGCGCCACCCGCGCTTTCTCGGCAATGCCGCGTTGTCGTCGGGAGACTTCGTGCACCGCGCCGTCGAGGCTGCCGACCTGATTGTCAACATCGGCCACGATGTGATCGAGAAGCCGCCATTCTTCATGGTGCGTGGCGGCACCGAAGTCATCCACATCAACTTCCGCTCTGCTGAAGTCGATGCCGTGTATTTCCCGCAGATTGAAGTCATTGGCGATATCGCCAACGCCGTCTGGCAGATCGGCGAAGCGCTGAACGATACCAGCCATTGGGATTTCACACGGCTGATGGCGATTCGTGATGCGAACGAAGCCCAGATCATCGAAGGGGCGGACGACAACAGGTTCCCGGTCTACCCACAGCGCCTGGTTGCCGACATTCGTCGCGTGTTGCCTTCTGAAGGTATCGTTGCCCTGGACAATGGCATCTACAAGATCTGGTTTGCCCGCAACTACAAGGCTCACAAGCCCAACACCGTGCTGCTGGACAACGCGCTGGCGACCATGGGGGCGGGTCTGCCTTCCGCCATGGCCGCGCATTTGGTGTACCCGGATCGTCCGGTGATCTCCGTATGTGGGGACGGCGGTTTCATGATGAACAGCCAGGAGTTGGAGACAGCGGTTCGCCTGAACATGAATTTGACCGTGGTGATCCTGCGGGACGACGGCTACGGCATGATCCGCTGGAAGCAGGCGAACATGGGCTTTACCGATTTCGGCCTGGATTACGGTAACCCGGACTTCGTTAAATACGCCGAGGCCTATGGCGCCAATGGTCACCGCGTGGAGAGCGCCGAGGGTTTCCTGCCGCTGCTGGAACACTGTGTCAAGACACCCGGTGTGCATGTGATCGACTGTCCTGTCGATTACAGCGAAAACGACCGCATACTGAACATGGAGTTGCGCCAGCGTAGCGCGGCCATTTGATTTCGCAGCAAGATTTTTTGACGGGCTCGTATACCTGATCGCGAGCATAGGCGGGCGCAGGCTGAAGCATTGAAGTCCTGGCAGGTGCAAATACAAAAGGGCCCTTCAAGGGCCCTTTAGGCGTATGCGTTGTCTGAACTCAATGGCCAATCAAGCCTGGCGCGCTGCCATTGCCGAGTAGCTGTTCATCAGGTTGCGGTAGTTCGGGATGCGCTGGGACAACAGGTTGCCCAGGCCTTCAATGTCGTTGCGCCAGTCACCCTGCAATTCGCAAGCGACCGAGAACCAGTTCATCATTTGCGCCCCGGCCTGGGTCATACGGTTCCATGCTGCCTGTTGTACGGTGGAGTTGAAGGTGCCGGAAGAATCAGTGACTACGAACACTTCAAACCCTTCTGCGAGGGCAGACAACGTTGGGAAGGTCACGCAGACGTCAGTCACCACACCGGCGATGATCAGTTGCTTGCGACCGGTCGCCTTGATGGCCTTGACGAAGTCTTCGTTGTCCCAGGCGTTGATCTGGCCAGGTCGGGCTATGTAGGGCGCGTCCGGGAACATTTCCTTGAGTTCGGGTACCAGTGGGCCATTGGGGCCTTGTTCAAAGCTGGTGGTGAGGATGGTGGGTAGCTCGAAGAATTTTGCCACGTCGGCCAGTGCCAGTACGTTGTTCTTGAACTCGTTGGGCGAAAAGTCTTGAACCAGGGAAATCAGGCCAGTCTGGTGGTCAATCAACAAAACTACGGCGTCGTCTTTGTTCAGGCGGTTGTAGGTAGCGTTGCTCATGATGAAATCCTTTCGAGGTAGGTGAGTGGCGTCGTTCAACATGAGCACAGATTAGGGTTTGCGATGAGGCAGAAAAAGCCGGTGAAAAGCGTTTAACTGTCAACCTGGAAGAGACAATCTGGACAGGGTTTGCGTTGCTACATAACGTGTTTTTCGGCCTCCGGCATGTGGCTCGCGCCCAGCACCGCTGGCAACAGCCCGGCCCGCAAATCCCCGCCACTCGGCTGCTGATAAAGGCTCAAGCCAAACTCCGGCAACACCGCCAGCAGGTAATCGAAAATATCCCCCTGGATCCGCTCGTAATCGGCCCACGCCGTGGTGCGGGTGAAGCAGTAGATTTCCAGCGGAATACCTTGGGCCGTGGTCTGCATTTGTCGAACCATGCAGGTCATATTCGGCTGAATCTCTGGGTGACTCTTGAGATACGCCAGCGCATAAGCGCGAAATGTGCCGATATTGGTCATGCGCCGGCGGTTGGCCGACATCGCCGCGACATTGCCCTGGGCTTCGTTCCAGGCCTTGAGTTCGGCCTGTTTACGGCTGATGTAGTCGGTCAGCAGGTGTACCTGGGACAGCCTCAGTTCCTCGTCATCGCGGATGAACCGCACGCCACTGGCGTCGATGAACAGGCTGCGCTTGATCCGCCGGCCGCCGGACTGCTGCATGCCGCGCCAGTTCTTGAATGATTCGGACATCAGGCGCCAGGTCGGGATCGAAACGATGGTCTTGTCGAAATTCTGCACCTTGACCGTATGCAGCGTGATGTCGACGACATCGCCATCGGCACCGACCTGTGGCATCTCGATCCAGTCGCCGACCCGTAGCATGTCGTTGCTGGTCAGCTGCACGCTGGCGACGAACGACAGCAGGGTGTCCTTGTAGACCAACAGGATTACCGCCGACATGGCGCCCAGGCCCGACAGCAGCAACAGCGGCGAACGGTCGATCAATGTGGCGACGATGATGATCGCGCCAAACACGTACAACACCATTTTCGCCAGTTGCACATAGCCCTTGATCGAGCGGGTGCGGGCGTGTTCGGTGCGGGCGTAGATGTCCAGCAGGGCATTGAGCAGGGCCGTGATCGACAGCAGCAGGAACAGAATGGTGAACGCCAGTGCCACGTTGCCGAGGAAGACCATCGCGGTTTTGCTCAGCTCAGGGACCAGGTGCAGGCCGAACTGGATGACCAGCGACGGTGTGATCTGTGCCAAGCGTTGGAACACCTTGTTGTGACGCAAGTCGTTGATCCAGTGCAGCGCCGGCTGGCGGCCGAGGATTTTGCTGGCGTGCAGGATCAGGTAGCGCGCCACTCGTCCGAGGACCAGGGCAATGACCAGCAACACCACCAGTGCCAGGCTGGCATGCACGAGCGGGTGCTGGTCAAGGGCACCCCAGAGGTCTTGGGCATTGAGCCAGAGCTGTTTGATATCCATGGGCAAAAACGATTCTTTAATGGGACACGGGGGACGATTAGAGCACTTAAGACGTTTTGTATGACCGTCGGTGACAAATCGGGCAATAAAAAAACCACTGTTTACCGCCTTTTGTACAAAGAAACTCGGCCTACGCGCTCGAAACCGGTAACCTATGCAGCTGTTTTTTTGTATTTCTTCGAGGTAGCACCCGTGTTTTCCGAATTCGCCTTGCACGAACGCCTGCTCAAAGCCGTGGCCGAGCTTAAATTTGTCGAGCCAACGCCAGTGCAAGCAGCGGCTATTCCGCTGGCGCTCCAAGGGCGTGACCTGCGGGTGACAGCGCAAACCGGTAGCGGCAAGACCGCTGCATTTGTCTTGCCGATCCTCAACCGCTTGATCGGCCCGGCCAAGATCCGTGTCAGCATCAAGACCCTGATCCTGCTGCCAACCCGCGAGCTGGCCCAACAAACCTTGAAAGAGGTTGAACGCTTCGCGCAGTTCACCTTCATCAAGTCCGGCCTGATCACCGGCGGTGAAGACTTCAAGGTCCAGGCTGCCATGCTGCGCAAGGTGCCTGACATCCTGATCGGTACGCCGGGGCGGATGATTGAGCAACTGAACGCCGGTAACCTCGATTTGAAAGAAGTCGAAGTGCTGGTGCTCGACGAAGCCGACCGCATGCTCGACATGGGTTTCGCCGAAGACGTGCAGCGTCTGGTGGATGAGTGCACCAACCGCCAGCAGACCATGTTGTTCTCCGCCACCACCGGTGGTTCTGGCTTGCGCGAGATGGTCGCCAAGGTGTTGAACAACCCTGAGCACCTGCAGCTCAACGCGGTCAGCCAGCTGAACGAGACCACCCGTCAGCAAATCATCACCGCTGACCACAACCAGCACAAAGAACAGATCGTCAACTGGCTGCTGGCCAATGAGACCTACCAGAAGGCCATCGTCTTCACCAACACCCGGGCCATGGCCGACCGCATCTATGGCCGCCTGGTAGCCCAGGAATACAAGGCGTTCGTGCTGCACGGCGACAAGGACCAGAAGGATCGCAAACTGGCGATCGACCGTCTGAAGCAGGGTGGGGTGAAAATCCTCGTGGCTACCGACGTTGCCGCTCGCGGCCTGGACGTGGACGGCCTGGACCTGGTGATCAACTTCGACATGCCGCGCAGCGGCGACGAATACGTACACCGTATCGGTCGTACTGGCCGCGCCGGCAACGATGGCCTGGCCATCTCGCTGATCTGCCACGGCGACTGGAACCTGATGTCGAGCATCGAGCGCTACCTCAAGCAGAGCTTCGAGCGTCGCACCATCAAGGAAGTCAAAGGCGCTTACGGCGGACCGAAAAAGGTCAAGGCCTCCGGCAAGGCTGTCGGCGTGAAGAAGAAAAAGACCGACGCCAAGGGCGACAAGAAAAAAGTCGCCGCCAAGACTCCAACCAAGCGCAAGAGCGTCAATCGGCCCAAGAGCGACTCTCTGGTCAGCAAAGACGGCATGGCCCCGCTCAAGCGTCGCAAGCCAGAAGCGCCGGCCGCTGAGTAAGCATCTCGGCTAGCCCAATAAAAACCCGGACAGTGTCCGGGTTTTTTACATCAAAAGATCGCAGCCTGCGGCAGCTCCTACACCAAATCACCGGTAGGAGCTGCCGCAGGCTGCGATCTTTTGATTTTTTGATCTATTGATCTTTAGCTTTCCGCTTTCTTCTCTGCGGTACCCAATTCCTTTAGCCGCTGATCGATCAATTGGCATTTATCCGGTAAATCCTTGGAAGCAGTGCCCAGGTCCATCTTCTGCAACTCGTCGTTGATTTCCTTGGCCTTGGCCGGGTTCTGCTCGGTGAGCTTGGTGACTTCCTTGGCCAGTTGCTCGCGCTTGAGGGTGGCCTCCTCGGGAGTGCAGGCCCAAACGGGCAGGGCGCAGGCGAGGGTAGTGGCGAGGGTGAGTTTCAGCAGGATTTTCATCTGTCGGGCCTCGGTTCCGGTTAAGGCGGGTTAACCGGTTGAGGCTTGCAGCAGGGAAAAAGTTCACCCTCATCCCCCATGGCAGCAGCTCGTCGGTGCTTTATCCTCATACCGATCATGATGTCGCACCCAATCCATGATTTCATCTTCGTTGCGTCCCTTGGGCGTCAGGTCGAGGTAGTTGTAGGTCCCTACCAGCAGGTCCAGCCCTCGGGCATAAGTGGAGTAGGTGTGGAAAATCTCGCCGGTGTCGTTGCGATAAAACACACTGAGGCCGGGAAGCTCTTCTTCCGAACCGTCGGTTTTTTCGTAGTTGTAGGTGGCCCTTCCGGCGGCGACGTCTTCGGGGCGGGCCGTCACACCGAAGTCATAATTGAAATCACAGCCTTCGGACGACACCCAGTCGAATTTCCAGCCCATGCGCCGCCTGAACGCCTGGAACTGGGCGAACGGTGCGTGGGATACCGCCACCACAGAGACATCGTGGTGCGCCAGATGCTGGTTGGCCCCATCGATGTGGTCGGACAGGAAGGAGCAACCTGGACAGCCCTCGTCCCAGCCGTCGGCGAACATGAAATGGTAAATGATCAATTGGCTACGGCCACCGAACAGGTCGGCGAGTTTCAGTTCACCGTCAGGCCCCTGGAAGTGGTAGTCCTTGTCGATTTTCACCCAGGGCAAGGCGCGGCGCTCTGCGCTGAGCCTGTCCCGCTCCTTGGTGAAGGCTTTTTCATGGGCCAGGTGTTGTTTGCGCGCGGCGAGCCATTCTTCCCGCGACACAACGGGGTGGTTCTGAATATTCATTTGGCTTTCTCCTGCGTGATGCGGGGAGGCGACTTACACAGCCTAGTCGTTTGACGTACCGGTAAATCGACATACCGTCGGTCGGTAGCGGTATGGAAACTCGGGCTGAACGGCTGCCGTGCTCTTTTGTCACAACTATGAAGACCCTCTCACTCACGGCTACCGGAGGTTGATTCAGGATGATGACTTATAACTGGGATTTGATTGAGCGCTTACTGCATGAAGTGCAGAACGGTGAGGCTAGCTTTACCCCGCGCCACTACGCCGAACAGTACGCCGCGCAGAAAGCCGCTGAAGGTGAGCAGCCTGAAAACCTGGACCACCTTAAGGCGGTGGCCGGCGAGTATGAAAAGTTACTGTTAATGCGCGGTTATATCAAGCCGCGGCCCGAAGAGCAGGGCGGTACTGGTTCGAACTACATTTTAACGATGCGTGGTTCGAGGCTGTTGAGCCTGATTGACAGCAGTATTCCGGGCGATGAGCATCCGCGTCAGGTGCTGGACGAGCAGGAGGACGCATTAAACGAATTGACGTTTGATGAAGTGGCTTCCAAGGCGCAGATTGCCTGATTGTATTTAATGCTCCTGTGGGAGCGAGCTGGCTCGCTCCCACGATGTATACGTGGCATTCAACCTGATCTGAGACACTTCAAATCACTGAAATCCTTCTTCACGCCCTCGATCTTCGTCAACAAACGCTCACGTTGTTGTGGCGTACTTTGCGCCATCAAATCCACAAACAGCGCCCGCGCCTGGGCTTCGGTGTTGGCGAAGGCCTGTCGATAGGCGGGTGTCCATAAGCTTTCGCGGTTGACCAGGAGCGTCTCGATTCGCTGTGGGAATTGTGGTGCCTGGCGCTGCGCCACGGCGGCACTGAACTGTTTCTGCCAGTGGACGCGGTTGGCAATCCACTCGGTGTTCTGGTCGCCCAAGGCATTCGACCAGGCCATGACTCGCTGTTGTTGCGAGGGGCCGAGTGGTCCGAGCCATTCATTCAGGCGCTTCACCATGCGCTCGCCACGCTGTTTTATCTGCTGGTCCAGCGGTGGTTTCACGTATCGCTCCTGGCGCTTGCGCTGGTCCTTGGCGAAGGCCTCATTCATTTCCGCGACCTGATTGTCGTCCAGGCCTTGCAGCAATTCGATGGCTGACGGGGTGATTTCCCGGGCTGTTTCGGCAATCGCTTTTTCGGCCTCCGCCGTTCGCGCCTTCAGTGCGTCATCGGTGACCTGATTGGTCGCGATCATGGTCTGCAAGCGGTCCAGCCAGTCGAGATAACCCGGCATTTGTGTCGTGCAATGCCAGCTCAGGTGTTCCTTCAGGCGTTCATTGAGCCAGCTTTTCTGCTCGCCGTTCATGTCCAGGTAATCGCTGAGCGTCCAGGGAATGATCACGTCGAGGTTGCGATAAGCCAGGCCCATGCGGTTGCACGCGCCGAGGGCGAGGGTGAACATGAGCACAAAGGCAATGTGTTTGATCCAGCGTGACATGGGCGAATCCTTGCGAAGCCTGGTTTCTGGCGCTGATTCTCATCTGAACGCGCAATGAACCCGGCAGTTCAGCCCATCAGTAGAAGGTGTGTTCGGCCTTGAGGGTGAGGAGTGCGTCGCACTGGCTGTTTTGCCCGGTATAGGCTGAACAATAGCTGCCGCTGAGGCTGGAATCGCTATAGATTAAATCGAGGTCGATGCCCATGAACGGTCGGGACAGTTTTACCGACCAATCGGTGAAGCTGCCGACATACCCACCGTCCACGGCGACCGGCGTGTTCAACTGATGGGTGGTGTATTTCATGCTGACGCCGATGCCGAACGGCTGGTTGCCGCGCAGGTCGGCAAACAGCGTGCTGTTCTGCTTGTCTGGATCGTTGCTCAAGGCTGCGCCGAAGCGGCTGCCCAGCAGGGTCAGGCCACCGAAGATTTCCTGGCTGTCGAGGGTCGCAACTTCGGGGTAGCTGTAATGGATGATGCCCACTTCGTAGCCGAGGACCTGGTCGAAGGGTTGCTTGAAGCCCGCGTAAGAGTCGATTTCAAGGTTTTTTCCCGGGCTGATGCCCATGCTCGGCGACCATTGGCCGACGTAGAAACCGCTGTCATGGGTCAGGTCCAGGCCGCCATGGAACGAGCCGATGGCCGATGGCTTGACGAGGCCTTGGGCCATGCTGCGGCTGGGACTGCTCCCGAGCTTGAGGTCGAAATCCCCCAACTCGCGTTGAAAGATTTGCCCGTGCACCGCCTGGCTCGCCAGCAGGCCGCCGAGCAGCAAGGATAAAAAAGAAGGTGTGCGCATGCGTCACTCCATGAACTGCGGACAGGCTAAGGCCAGCTGAAACGCTTGATCTAGACGCGTGCAAGGATACCGACGAATAATTAGCCGCGTAGGCCGTTCGTCGATTTTTACAAGAAAGGAGGGTCAGGCGAGGATGTTGCCAGGTTCCAGTCCAAGCGCTTCGAAGCTCAAAGCGCTTAGGGACCAGGTGCAGCGCAGGCTATTACTTCTTGCCCAGGGTGATCTGCTTGGATGGGCCGAACGACTGGCCGCTGACACCTTTGGCAATTTGCTGGATTTCACCACCGGATTTGAGGAACGCAGCGATCTGGTTGTTGATCGATTCGCTGGTTTCGACGGCTGGAGCTGGCTTTGCTTTGCTGTTGGATGCTTTTACGCGCATGGCGGCCATTAACCTGTAGAAAATTAACTTGGCCAGGCATCGTACAGGATTAACTGCCTATTTGCTTGGCAAATATCCGCTGGGGCACATTGAGCGGGGGGCCATAATTGGCAAGTTGTATTTTGAAATATCGCCCTAAGCCGCTGTTTTAACTAAGAACCTGGTGAAAATAGAGCGTTTTCGCCTTGGGCGGGCGGCAAGGACAATCGCCGCTCCGGTCTGACGAGCGGCGGCCAGAAAATGGCAAAACCGGGAAAAACTAAGGCTTTGCAGGGAATTTCTGGCGCCATCGGGCTGACTGGCGATCCTGGCCGCTAAAACCGGGTAGAATGCCGCCACGCAATGAGGGTATTGGACATGGCTTTAGTCGGGCGTTACAACAGTTTGCAAGTAGTTAAACACACTAACTTCGGTTTATATCTGGACGGTGGCGCGGATGGCGAAATCCTGTTGCCTAATCGTTATATTCCAAAAGATATTCCCAGTGAAGATGAAGACTGGCTAAACGTTTTTGTTTATCTGGACAGCGATGACAAACTCATCGCAACGACTGAAAAGCCGAAAGTTCAAGTCGGTGAATTCGCCAGTTTGAAAGTTGTGGAAGTCAACAGCATTGGCGTATTCCTGGATTGGGGGCTGCCCAAAGACCTGCTGCTGCCGTATTCGGAAGAAAAACGCCAGATGACGGCCGGGGAATACGCCGTGGTGCATGTCTACCTCGACAAGCATACCCGTCGCATTACGGCGACCGCGCGCCTGGATCGGTACCTGGACAAGACGCCCGCCAACTACACCCCAGGCCAGGAAGTTGACTTGCTGGTGGCCGAAGCCACCGACATGGGTTTCAAGGCCATCATTAACAACAAGCACTGGGGCCTGATTCACAAGAACGAAATCTTCAAGTTCATGCGCGCTGGCAAGGAAGAGAAGGGCTTTATCAAGGAAGTTCGTAGCGACGGCAAGATCAGCCTGAGCCTGCAGCCCGTAGGCGTCGAAGCGGCCAGTAGCCTGAACTCCAAGATCCTCGCCAAGTTACGCGAGAACAACGGCAGCCTGGCAGTCAGCGACAAAAGCGATCCGACCCTGATCAGCAGCATGTTCGGCGTCAGCAAGGGCAACTTCAAAAAGGCTATCGGCGCGTTGTACAAGAACGGCCAGATCGTGATTCATGCCGATCGTATCGAATTGAGCTGAGTCGCCCATGTGCTTTGATGTCGAGGTATCAGGGTGAGCGCCACCCGGCGCAGCGCCGATGGATTTGCCCTGCAAGTGATGGTGGGGTTGTGCCTGGTCTGGGGCATCCAGCAGGTGATGATCAAGTGGGCGGCGCCCGATATTGCGCCGGTCATGCAGGCAGCGGGGCGTTCGGGTATGTCCGCGCTGCTGGTGGGGTTGTTGATCTGCTGGAAGGGCGGCTGGGATCAGGTAGGCGCCACCTGGCGTGGCGGGCTGTTGGCCGGGGCCTTGTTTGGCCTGGAGTTCCTGTTCATTTCCGAAGGCCTGCAATTGACCACGGCGGCGCACATGTCGGTGTTCCTCTACACCGCGCCGATTTTTACGGCGTTGGGCGTGCACTGGTTGCTGCCGAGTGAGCGTCTGCGACCTGTGCAATGGCTGGGCATTTTCCTGGCCTTCGTCGGGATCGGCATTGCGTTTGCTGCAGGGGTGTCCTGGGATAACCTCGATCGCCGCATGTTGCTGGGCGATGCGTTGGGCGTACTGGCGGGGGTTTGCTGGGGGGCGACCACTGTGGTGGTGCGCGCGTCGCGTCTGTCGGAGGCGCCGGTGACCCTGACTTTGTTTTACCAGTTGATCGTCGGTTTTGTCGGCCTGCTGCTGATTGCATTGCTCAGCGGCCAGATTACCCATGTCAGCTTGACCGGCGTCGCGCTGGCCAGTGTGCTGTTCCAGGGCATCGTGGTGTCGTTCTTCAGCTATCTGGTCTGGTTCTGGTTGCTGCGCCGTTATCTGGCGGCCAACCTCGCGGTTTTTTCGTTCATGACGCCCTTGTTTGGCGTCACGTTCGGGGTTGTCCTGCTGGGGGAGGCGCTGAGCCTCAACTTCGTCATCGGTGCCGTGCTGGTGTTGCTGGGGATTACCTTCGTCAGCGCTGAACAGTGGGTACGTCGCCGGTTGCGCAGGGTCCTTGGGCAGGCTTGAACGGCTGGCATGCAGGCCGCCCGCGGTCTGTGATGCGCCAAGATGAAGTCAGGCCATCGGATTGTGATCCATTCAGTAACAGATCGTTGTGATGTTCGACGAGCATTGCTCGACACTTCGGACTATTATCAGTGCGAAGCGGCTACAGAATTCCGGTCGCCCGGCACTACCCTGAAGGGGGCATCATGAAAGAGAAAATTCAAAACTGGCTGCACGACTTGGGTGTTGCACTCGGTTTGATCGAACCGCCTCTGCAACCTGTGCCTATTCGCACCGACGACGAACAGCGCCGACGCCAGCAGCGTCGCCGGTAATCGCGACGCCGTCTTTGCAGCAGCAGCCAAGGGCTGCTGCTCGCTGCTCCATGCGCAGTGATGCGTGCAGGAAGATCGGCCAGGTCAATGCCGACCGATCTCCATCAAGAACCGGCTCAAGTCGTTCGCCGTCCTGGCGGTCTTGAGCATCTGGTCTTCCTCGGCGGTGAAAGCCGTCAAGCCAAGTTCGTCTTCGAGATGGAAGATCAAGTCTTCGATATCCGCTTTATCCAATCCCAACTGCGCCAGGCTGGCGTTGTCGTCGAAGTCAACCTGGCCTTCCAGCAGACGGCTGATGAAGTGATGTACAGCGGCACGCACGGCAGCTTTCTTCATGGCGGGTCTTCTACGATTGTGGTGACTGTCCCTGCTGGTTGTTCCTGAGGTTGAGTACAGCAGGCTTCAGGCGTGTGAGCGCTGCCACTGGTCAATCATGTGCCGCAGATGGTCCCCGGAAAAACTGCCGAAGTGCCCGCCATGTACCGTACGGATCGGCAGGGCGCGCAAGCGCTGCAAACTGCGTGCGTAATCATCGAGGTTGGAGTGGTAGGCGTCTTCGATCAACGGCCCATCGTAGATGATGTCGCCGCTGAACAGGGTCTCGGTGGCCGCTTCGTACAGGCTGATGCCGCCAGGGGAGTGGCCGGGGGTGTGCAGCACTTGCAAGACCCGATTACCCAGGTCCAGTACGTCGCCTTCGTCGATCGTGGCGGTGGCCGGTGCAGCCTTGACCCGATACTCGGCGTAGCACAATGGGCAGTCGGGGTGCGCTTCGAACATGTCATCGCCGACAAAGGCTTTGCTCAAGTCGTTTTCGCCGTCCGGCGCGGCGAGGATGTCCGCTTCGGCCGGGTGTACCAGGCGCTCGGCGAATTCGTGATGCCCGGCAATGTGGTCGAAATGGCAGTGACTGGCCACTGCCACCAAGGGTCGCTCGGTAATCCACGGCAGCTGTTCGCGCAGGCTGACCAGCCCCGAGCCGCTGTCGAGTAGCAGGTCTTTGTCGCGGCCTTGTATGTGCCAGAGGTTGCAGCGATAGAAGGGGCGAATGTAAGGCTCGTGAATCAGGCGGATGCCATCACTGAGCTGTTTGACTTCGAACCAGTGATCGCGGCTGACGATCTTCATGGGCAGTTTCCTTCAAGCGAAAAAAAACGAGTGTGGCAACCGACGCCACACTCGTCGAAGAAAGCATCAAGTCGTTATGTTTCAGCTTAGGCGGCGCTTGCCTGCATCGCGGGGCGAGGGGACAACAGGCTGACCACCACGAAGCTCACCAGGCCTACGGCGAGGCTGTAGTAGATCGGCGTATTGGCGTCCAGGCCGTCCTTGAACATGAACACCAGTGCGGTGGCGAATCCCAGGCCCATGCTGGCGATGGCGCCGGCGGTGGTGGCGCGTTTCCAGAAGATAGCGCCAATCAGCGGAACCAGCATGCCGCCCACCAACAGGTTGTAGGCCAGGGTCAGGGCACTGATCACGTCGTTTACGACCAGGGCGATACCCAGCACCACGACACCGGTCAGCAGGGTAACCAGGCGGTTCAGGCCCAGGCTCGACTGTTTGCCGCCGCGCAGTTTTGGCAGCAGGTCTTCGGTCAGGGTGGTAGCGGCGGCGAGCAGGCCGGCGCTGGCGGTGGACATCATGGCAGCCAGTGCGGCAGCGATCACCAGGCCGCGGATACCGTCCGGCAGGGACAGTTTGACGATGGCGGCGAAAGCGTTGTTGACGTTGTCCAGGTCCGGGATCAGGACGTGAGCGGCCATGCCGATCAGGGCGCAGGCCAGACCGTAGAGAATGCAGTAGACACCGGCGAACGTACCGGCGACCTGGGCCACCTTGGCGGTCTTGACGGTGAACACCCGTTGCCAGATGTCCTGGCCGATCAGGATGCCGAAGAAGTAGATCATGAAGTAGGTGATGATGGTGTCCCAGCCGATGGTGGTGAAGCTGAAGCTTGCCGCCGGCAGTTTCAACACCAGATCATCCCAACCGCCGACGCGGTACAGGCAGATTGGCAACAGGATGAACATCAGGCCCACGGTCTTGATGACGAACTGGACAATGTCGGTCAGGGTCAGCGACCACATGCCGCCAATGGCCGAATAGACCACCACGACGCCACCGCCGAGCAGGACCGAGACCCAGAACGGCAGGCCGAACAGCACTTGCAGCACGGTGCCGATGGCCAGGATCGAGGTCACGCCGATCATCAGCGCGTACGCCAGCATGATTGCCGCGCTCGCGGAGCGCGCCATCGGGTTGTAGCGTTTTTCCAGCACCTGGGTGACGGTGTAGATCTTCAGTTTCAACAGCGGTTTTGCGAGGAAGAGGTTCAGCGCGACGATCCCGCAACCCAGTGCGGCGCACAGCCAGAAACCGGAGATGCCATGCACGTAGCCCAGGCGCACGGTGCCCACGGTGGACGCGCCGCCCAGGACGGTGGCAGCCATGGTGCCCATGTACAGGCTCGGGCCGAGGTTACGACCGGCGACCAAAAAGTCTTCGTTGGTCTTGGCCTTGCGCATGCCGTAATAGCCGAGTATCAGCATCGCGGCGGCGTAGATGAGTACGACGAATAAATCCAAAGCCATTGTGGCGTGTCTCCGATTGTCTTTTTTATGTGAAACAAAAGCGTTTCTGTGGGGCTGCTTTCTGTGGGAGCGGGCTTGCTCGCGAAAGCGGTCAGTCAGTCACATTAATGTTGGATGTGCCGTCGTCTTCGCGAGCAGGCTCGCTCCCACAGGTGGACCGATGTCAGGCGGGCTGACGAATTTCGGGTTTGAGCGTGGTGTTGATGCTCTTGCTGCGTGAATCATTGGGTCCGAACACCGCGCTCGATTCCGGGAACAGGCTCAGCAGCGCCAGGTACACCAGCGAGGCCAGGCCCAGGGTGACCGGCAGGCTGATGTCGATACCGCCAGCCATTTCGCCCAGTGGTCCGACGAATTGCCCCGGCAGGTTCACGAAGCACAGGCCGACAGCCGCGCTCGGGATCCAGGCACCCAGGCCACGCCAGTTCCAGCCGTGGGTGAACCAGTAGCGGCCACCTTTCTCGCCACGGGTAAACACTTGCAGGTCATCCGGGCAGTAGAAGCCGCGACGCACCAGCAGGCCGATGATCATGATCACCATCCAGGGGGTGGTGCAGGTGATGATCAGCACGGCGAAGGTCGAGACGCTCTGCACCAGGTTCGCCGCGAAGCGACCGATGAAGATGAAGGCAATCGACATCACACCGATCAGCAGCGTGGCCTTGACCCGCGACAGTACCCGGGGGAACACGCTGGACATGTCCAGGCCAGTGCCGTACAGCGAGGTCGTACCCGTGGACATGCCGCCGATTACCGCAATCAGGCAGACAGGCAGGAAGAACCAGCTCGGCGATACCGCCAGCAAGCCGCCGACATAGTTGTTGGCTGCGATGTAGTCCGGTGCCTTGATCGCTACGATGGTGGCGGTGGTCAGGCCGAACAGGAACGGGATGAAGGTCGCGATCTGCGAAATCACCACCGCTGCCATGATCCGGCGCTTGGAGGTCTCACGCGGAATGTAGCGCGACCAGTCGCCCAGGAACGCCCCGAAGGAGATCGGGTTGCTCATGGCCACCAGCGCGGCGCCGATAAACGCCGCCCAGAAACCCGGTTGTCCCATGTTCACGGTGCCGGCGTAGTTAACATCGAAGGGACCTGCGAACGCGAAAACGCCCAGCAGGAACAACAGGCTGGCGCTCCACACTGCGATCTTGTTGACCCATAGCAGGAAACGGAAACCATAGATGCACACGGTCAGCACCAGGATCGCGAACAGACCGTAGGCCAGGCCCAGGGTCAGGTCGGTTTCCGGCAGGCCGATCAGGCGCTTGGCGCCACCGATCAGCGCATCACCCGAACTCCATACCGACAGCGAGAAGAAGGCGATGGCGGTCAGCAGCGACAGGAACGAACCGACGATCCGCCCGTGCACGCCGAAGTGCGCTCCGGAAGACACGGCGTTGTTGGTCCCGTTGATCGGGCCGAACAGGCCCATCGGCGCGAGGATCAGCGAACCCAGCAACACGCCCAGCACAATCGCCAGTACGCCCGCCTGAAAGGACAGGCCAAACAGCACCGGGAAGCTGCCGAGTACGGCGGTGGCAAAGGTGTTGGAACCCCCGAAAATCATCCGGAACAAGTCCGTCGGGCCTGCGGTGCGTTCGTTGTCCGGGATCTGTTCGACCCCGTGGGTTTCAATTTGCGTAAGGCTTTGGTCGTTGTTGTTGTTATTCATGATCTGCTCCGATCATAAAGGCGCGCTCATCGTGCGTGAGCGTCACCTGTGTTGGCTAAGGGGATGGCAGCCCTTCCGGCATCGCGGACAAATGTTCGTGGCAGGCCAGCCATAGGCCTTGTTGTTCTTGGCCAGACGCTTGTTTCCTGAAAACAATCGTCTCGCGCTCCTGGCTAAAGTGCTGCTCCCCTTGCATGCGCAGCTCGGTGGCCACGTCATGGATGAAAATCGCCGCGTCACCTTGCAGGCTGACGAAAGCGTTGCTCGAGGTGCATGAGAGCACCTCGAAGCCGTCCTCGGCGCGCCAGCTGTCCCACAATGCCTGGTAGGCATCGCGCGACAGCAGGGGCTGTTCGAGGGTGTAGAAGACGAAGCTGGCATCGGCGCTGAACGCGCCGAAGTAGGCTTCGCGATCGTTGCGGGCGAAGGCGGATACCAGATCGGCAGCCGCTTTCAAGACCTGATCGCGTTCATTCATGACCGATACTCAGCGATGGACCACACCAGGCAGTACGCAGAGCATTTCGTACAGCAGGTTGGCGGCCAGCAGCGAGGTGTTGCCGGTGGTGTCGTAAGCGGGCGAGACTTCTACCAGATCGCAACCGACCAGGTCCAGGCCTTGGCAGCCACGAACGATCTCGATTGCCTGAATGGTCGTCAGGCCACCGATTTCCGGGGTGCCGGTGCCAGGTGCCCAGGCCGGGTCGATACCGTCGATGTCGAAGCTCAGGTACACCGGACCGCCGCCGACTTTCTCGCGCACTTCGGCCATCAATGGTGCCAGGGATTTGTGCCAGCACTCTTCGGCCTGAACCACGCGGAAGCCCTGGTTGCGGCTCCAGTTGAAATCGTCAGCGGTGTAGCCCTGGGCGCGCAGACCGATCTGGACCACACGGTCCGGGTCGATCAGGCCTTCTTCGACGGCGCGACGGAACGTGGTTCCGTGGGCGATTTTCTCGCCGAACATGTGATCGTTCACATCGGCGTGGGCGTCGATGTGCACCAGGCCGACCTTGCCGTGCTTTTTATGGATGGCACGCAGGATCGGCAAGGTGATGGTGTGGTCGCCACCCAGCGTCAGGGGGATCACATCGTGTTCGAGGATATTGTCGTAGGATTCTTCGATGATCCGTACGGCATCCAGCAGGTTGAAGGTGTTGATCGCCACGTCGCCGATATCGGCAACCGACAGCGAATCGAACGGCGCAGCGCCAGTGGCCATGTTGTACGGGCGAATCATCACCGATTCAGCGCGAATTTCGCGAGGCCCGAAGCGGGTGCCAGGGCGCAGGGAAGTACCGATGTCCAGCGGCACGCCGACAAAAGCGGCGTCCAGACCTGCAGCGGTCGGTACGTGGGGGAGTCGCATCATGGTGGCGATGCCGCCGAAGCGCGGCATTTCGTTGCCGCCCAGTGGTTGGTGAAGAATCTTGTCCACGGGTAAGGCCTCATCGTCGTTGTTTTATTTATTGGGTTTCGCCGTTCACGGAAGGCACGGGCGAACCTTGTGGCAGCGATTCTGCGAAATGTAGTGGCCGGGAAGAATCGCTACGGGCAAATACTTAGTTCAGATTTTTCTAAACTAATGGAAGTGGGAGAGATAGACTTCACAGGTTGAACGCCGCAACCCATGTGGGAGCGGGCTTGCTCGCGAAGGCGTCGTGTCAGTCGATATCAATGTTGCCTGATACACCGCCTTCGCGAGCAAGCCCGCTCCCACAGTTGATCTCCATCGCCATGAGCATCACGCGCTATTTTGTAATCGGAGCCCCCATGGCCAACGCTTTACCCGACCTGAAACTTTTGCGCATTTTCGTCAGCGTGGTCCGCCATCAGGGCTTCGCCAACGCCCAGCAAGAGCTCAACCTTTCGACGTCAGCCATCAGCACCTACATGAGCCAGCTCGAATCCGCCCTGGGGCTGGTGCTGTGTCATCGCGGCCGTGGCGGGTTCAGCCTGACCAGCAAGGGTGAGCTGTTTCATGAGGAAACCCTGCGTTTGCTAGGTGAGCTCGAAGGTTTCGAACAATACGCCGCCGCGCTCAAGGGCGAGTTGCGTGGCACGCTGAACCTGGGGGTGATCGACTCCACGGTCAGCGACAAAGCCTTGCCGTTCGCCGAAGCCATTGGCGCCTACAGCCAGGAGCACCCGGCGGTGCACTTGCACTTGTCGGTGATGAGCCCCTATGAACTGCAACTGGGCGTGCAGGACAACCGCCTCGACCTGGCCATTGGCGCGTTTTCCACGCGCATGAGCGGTCTGGTGTACATGCCGCTGTACCGCGAGCAGCACTGGTTGTATTGCAGCACGCGGCACCCGTTGTTCAATGAACGGCGCATTCCCGAGCAAGTCATCACCCAGCAACGTATGGTCGGCCGAGGCTACTGGAGTCAGGCCGAGCTGGCCCGTCACGGCTTCAAGCACAGTGCCGCGACCGTGGAGAGTATGGAGGCGCAGCTGATTCTGGTGCTGTCCGGCGCCTACATCGGTTACTTGCCGGAACACTATGCCCAGGCGTGGGCCGACAAGGGTGACCTGCGTGTGTTGCTGCCGGCGACCTTCGGTTATCAGGCTCCGTTCTCGATGATCGTGCGCCGGGGGCGTAGTCGCGAGCCGTTGATCCAGACCTTTCGCGATTTGCTCAAAGCACAACTCAACCAGGCGTGAAGAAGATGCCGAGAATTCAATGCCCCCGCTGCCTGCGTCCTCAGAGCCATTGCCTGTGCCCGCTGATCCCCAGCCTCGACAGCCGCACCCGAGTGTTGCTGCTGCAACACCCGAGCGAAGTGAACCATGCGCTGAACACCGCGCGGTTGGCGGCGCTTGGGTTGAAGAACGCCGAGCTGATCGTCGGTGAGGTGTTCGAGGATCTGCCGAGGTTATTAAGTCAGACGGGCTATCAGGCGCGGTTGTTGTTTCCTGGCGAGGAGGCGCAACCGATGCAGGCGTATACCGCATCCGACAAGCCGCTGTTGCTGGTGGTCCCGGACGGAACCTGGCGCAAGGCGCGCAAGATGTTGCACTTGAACCCGTTGCTGGCGGCGCTGCCCAGGGTAACCCTGGCCGAGGGTGGCGTGTCCCGCTATCGACTGCGCAAGGCGCCAGGGCCCGGGGCTTTGTCGACGGTGGAGGCGATAGTGCAGGCGCTGGAAACTCTAGAGGCGCCGACCTCGTTTGCGCCATTGCTCAAGCCGTTTGAAGCACTGATCGAGGGGCAGATTGCGGCGATGGGGGAGGAGACTTTCCTACGCAATCACACCCACCAATAGTTCCCACGCAGAGCGTGGGAACGATCGGTAGCTAGCGCTCGCGCATCGCCTCGGTCCGGGCTTTCAGCACCGGTTTAAGCAGGTAGTCCAGCACCGTCTTTTCCCCGGTAATGATATCCACCGTCGCCACCATCCCCGGAATGATCAGCAATGGTTTCGCGTCCCCGCCAAGGTGGTTTTTATCGGTGCGCACCTGGATCAGGTAAAAGCTGTTGCCCTTGTCGTCGGTGATGGTGTCGGCACCGATCAATTCCAGCTTGGCACTCAGGCCACCGTAGATCGTGTAGTCGTAGGCACTGAACTTGACCATGGCTTTCTGGCCCGGATGCAGGAACGCCACGTCCTGTGGTCGAACCTTGGCCTCGATCAGCAGGTTGTCTTCCAGCGGTACGATTTCCACCATGTCACTGCCCGGCTGGACCACACCGCCGATGGTGTTGACCTTCAACAGCTTGATAATGCCCTTGACCGGCGAGGACACGGTAGTGCGGGTCACGCGGTCGTCGATTGCAATGCTCGAGGCAGTGATTTTCGACAGGTCGGTGCGTTTCTCATTCAGCTCTTTCGCTGCATCCGAGCGGAACGACTGTTCGGACTCGTCGATCTTGCTGCGGATCTCGGCAATGGCCGATTCCGCCCGGGGAATGGCCAGGGTAGTGGCGTTCAGTGAACCGCGGATTTCCACCGCGCTGCGCTTGAGCCGCAGGATCTCCACCGGCGACACGGCGCCGGTCTTGACCAGGGGCTCGGACATCGCCATCTCCTGGTTGACCAACGCCAGGCTGGAGCCGTACTGCCCGGCTTTGGAACGAAACTCCGCCAGTTCCTGGGTTTTTTGCCGCAGTTGTTCGGTCAACGTGCGTTGTTCGCTGGCCAGTCGGCGTTGGCGCTGTTCGTACAGCGAGCGTTCGTCTTCGGCGACTTGCGGCGCCTTGGCTATCACCTCTTCCGACAGCTTGAATGGCCGTCCTTCGGCTTCGGCCGACAGGCGTTCGACCTGAGCAGTCAGCGCGTAACGATCGACCTCGCTTTCGCCCTTGTTCGACAGGTAGCGCGTGTCATCCAGGCGTAGCAGGGTATCGCCCTTGTTCACCATTTGCCCTTCACGCACGAAGATCTCGGTGACGATGCCGCCCTCAAGGTTCTGGATCACCTGGACCTTGCTCGACGGAATCGCCTTGCCTTCGCCCATGGTGACTTCCTGCAGTACCGCGAACTTGGCCCAGGCCAAAGCGCTGATCAGCAACGCGGCGGCGAGCCACACGGTGATCCGCGACCAGCGTGGGGAGTCCTGCAGAGCGGCGCCAGCCGTTTACGGCATGTACTCGGCTTCGGCACTTTTGCCGAAACTGTCAAAGTAGCCACGTGCTTTCGATGCATTCGATGAAGCAGGCATAGGCGACTCCTAGACGGCCGCAGAGCCGACACGGCCCTTGCGCAATGCATCGATGACCGCTTCTTTCGGGCCGTCGGCGACGATCCTCCCGTTGTCCAGTACCACCAGGCGATCGACCAGACTGAGCATCGAGGTGCGATGGGTCACCAGCAGCAGGGTCTTGCCCTGGACCCAGGCGTGGAGTTTTTGCCGCAAGGCGTCTTCGCTGCTGTTGTCCATGGCACTGGTGGGCTCGTCGAGCAGCATGATCGGTGGGTCGAGCAATAAAGCGCGGGCCAGCAATACCGCTTGGCGTTGACCACCAGACAGCAACTGCCCACGCTCGCCGACCGGGCGGTCGAAGCCTTGCGGGTGTTGCCGGGCGAGTTCGGTGACGCCGGTCAGTTCAGCCACTTCGAGCATGCGTGCGTCACTGATGTAGCGCGCGCCCAGGGTCAGGTTGTCGCGCAGGCTGCCGGCCAGCAACGGCAGGTCATGGGCAACGTAACCGATCTGATGGCGCAGGTCGGCGACGTCCAGTTGGCGCAGGTCCAGGCCATCGAGCAGCAATTGGCCTTGCGCCGGTTCGAAAAACCCCATCACCAGCCGCCCCAGGGTACTTTTGCCGGAGCCGCTGCGACCGATGATGCCGATCCGTTCGCCGGGTTTCACGCTGAAACTGACATTGGCCAGCGCCGGGGCGTTCTGGCCGTTGTAGTGGAAGGTCACGCCGACCACATCCAAGGCGCCTTGCAGTTGTGTGCGTTCCAGAGGCCGTTGTCTGGCATCGCGCTCCTGGGGCAGGGACATCAGCGCGTCGGTGCTTTTCATGGTCAGTTGCGCTTGCTGGTAGCGGGTGATCAGGCCAGCGATTTGCCCCAGCGGCGCCAGGACGCGACTGCCGAGCATGTAGGTCGCTACCAACGCACCGACGCTGAGGTTGCCGGCGATGATGCTGTAGACCCCGGCGACGATGGTGGCCATGCCGGAAAACTGTTGGATGAACAGCGTGCCATTGGTGGCCAGCGCCGAGAGATTGCGCGCGTGGCTGTCGAGACGGGTGAGGGCGCCGTGGGTGCTTTCCCATTTGTGCTGGCGTTCGCTTTCGGCCCTGCAGGCCTTGAGGGTTTCCAGGCCGCCCAGGGTTTCGATCAGCAGGGCTTGGCGTTCGGCGCCCAGGGCCAGGCTTCTCTGCACGGTGTCACGCAAGCGCGCCTGAATGATCATGGCGAAAATGATCGTGATCGGAAACGCCAGCAGCGGAATCACCACCAGCCAGCCACCCAGCAGGCCGATCACCACCAGCATCAGCAGTGCGAAGGGCAGGTCGATCAGGCTGGTGAGGGTGACGGCGGTGAGGAACTCGCGCAGGCCCTGGAAATCGTGAATGCTCTGGGCAAAGCCACCAATGGTCGCAGGCTTGGCTTTCATCGCCATGCCGGTGATGCGTTCGAACAGGGTCGCCGAGAGAATCACGTCGGTTTTCTTGCCGGCAGTGTCCAGTAGATGCGCGCGCACCACCCGTAGCACCAGTTCGAAACCGGTGCCGATCAGCAGGCCGATGGACAACACCCACAGGGTCGAGGTGGCCTGGTTCGGCACCACGCGGTCGTAGGTCTGCATCACGAACAGCGGCACCATCAGCCCCAGCAGGTTGATCAGGAAGCTCGCCAGGATCGCATCGCTGTACAACCATTTCGACAGCTTCAGGGTGTCGCGAAACCACGCCTCTACCCGTGGCACCAGCGGTGAACGAAGGTCTTCGAGTTCATGCCGTGGCCGGGCGAACAGCGCCTGGCCACTGTAATGCCCGGCAAGCTCTTGCGTCGTGGTCCATTGTTCGCCGCCATCGGCTTCGCTGGGCAAAACCAGGACCCGGCCATCCTCGCCAAAGCGGCGCAGCACGGTGGTACGACCGTTGTTGAGCAACAGCAGCACTGGCAGGTTAAGTGCAGAGATATCTTTGAGGTCGCGGCGCAACAGGCGCGCCTGCAATCCGGCCCGGGCCGCTGCGCGGGGCAGCAGGTCCAGGCTCAGGCGTTGGTGTGCCATAGGCAGCCCGGCACTCAGGCTGGCGCGACTGACCGTCGCGCCGTGGAGTTTGCAGAGGATCAACAGACCGTCAAGAAGTGGGTCATCGAAGCTCAGGCGTGGATCGACACCGGTGTTGGCGGTTTCCATGCTGGTCACATTGATCGCTCCGGTAATTGCATAGATACCTGCACATCAGCCCGTAGGAGCTGCCGCAGGCTGCGATCTTTTGACTTTGATTTTAAGAAAGAAAAGATCAAAAGATCGCAGCCTGCGGCAGCTCCTACAGGGGGTCATTTGAGTTCAGGCAGGCGAGCTTCGCTTTTCACTTCGGCCTGGGCGATTGCATCGGCGGGCAGCACCACGCGTTGCTTGCTCAGCAACTGACCCATGTTCGCCAGCACCCGGTACATCGAAAACTCCTCGGTGTAGCGTACTTCGGTGTAGCGGCGATTGGCGTTGTAAAGCTCGTTTTCGCTGTCCAGCAGGTCGAGCAGGGTCCGTTGGCCGAGGCCGAACTGATCCTGATACGCCACGCGTACGCGTCGGCTGGTTTCGGCATACTCGCGGGCGGTCGGGGTTTGCTTCTTGGCGTTGACCATCGCGTTCCAGGCCAGGTGGATGTTTTCGTTGAGCTGGCGCAGGGCGTTGTTGCGAATGTCCATTGCCTGATTGATCTTGTGGGCATCGGACTGCAGGCGCGCCTTGTCACTGCCGCCGCGGAACAGGTTGTAGTTCATCACCACCCCGACCCGCCACTCGTTGTCATGGCCTTCTTCGCCCGCGATGTTGTTGTTCGCGCCCACCGCGGCTTCGGCGTCGAAGCGCGGGTAGAACGGCGACTTGGCGACTTCGTACTGGCTCTCGGCTGATTGCACGTCGGCCTGGGCGGATTTCAGGTAGGGGTTGTTCTCCACCATGCTTTGCTGGGCATCCGGCAGGGAGGCTGGCACCTCGCCGCGGATCGACGGCGGGGCTTCCAGTTCATCGGGTAGGCGCCCGACGACGGCGGCGAAGTTCGACTCGGCATCGGCCAAATCGACTTCGGCGGTGTCGAGGTTGTTTTCCGCCAGTGCCCGACGGGCAGTGGATTGGTCGGCGTCGGCGGTGCTGCCGATCCCCCGCTGGGTGCGCATGCCGATCTGGTCGTTGACTCGCAGGTGCGCTTGCAGGTTGTTCTTGGCCAGGGTCACCAGTTCACGGCGCTTGAGCACTTCGAGGTAAAGCTCGGCGGTGCGCAGGGCCAGGTCCTGGGCGGTGCCTTGGGCGTAGTACGCCCGGGAGTTGACGACGCCCTTGGTCCGCTCGACTTCGTTGGCGGTGTTGAACCCATCGAAGAGCATTTGACGAAGGCGCAGTTCTGATTGGGTGTAATTGAGGATTTCGGTGTGGTGATTACCCAACGCGCGGGTGTTGGTGTTGTCGCTGTACCCGCGCCCGTATGCGGCATTGAGGTCCACCGATGGATAAAAGCCCCCCTTGGCGACCTTCACATCTTCATCAGCCGACAGACGGCTATCCACCCGCGATGCAAGCTCCGGGTGGGTGGCGATAGTGCTCTGGATCGCTTCCGTCAGTGACATTGCATGCGCTTGGGTACCGCAGGCAATCGCCAGCAGAACCGCGCTGCAGAGGGGGTTTAAAAGACGCATGGTTCATCTCCCTGAATCCTAATGATGCTTTATGAGTCGCCAATTATTTGACGACATTTATAGGTAAAACCGTTTCATGCTTGTAACAAGAGAGCTAAGAACATTTTGAGGCGAACCTAAGAAGTTTTTCTCATAAGACTTATGCCAAAAAAAACTTATGTACTCTGCCAAATCCAGCACATTGTTCACTGCGAAAGCCCTTGATTTATGTGCCTTATGGCGATCATCAGGGCTTAAGGAAAGTTCAAGTCCAATTATCGAAAAAGGACGGAGAGGTGCTGGAGGGGAGGGATGCGGCGCAGACTGGGGTGACGGTTTTTTGTCGCCAATGTGATTCAGGACTGTTACGCAACGCTGGTGGATGACGTTGTAGAGGCGGGTGGCCCAATGCCATTGATTGCAAAGGGTTTATCGAGATCGCGGACAGCGCACACAATTCGCCAGGGAATCCAATTGAGCCCACAGGCATGTTCTCCGCATTCAGACAGGGTGCCGACAAAGCGTTGGCAGCGGAGGGAATGCACATGGCTACGCTCATCGGTATCGTCAGCAAGGTTATCGGTCAGGTCTTCGCGGTGGCGGGTGACGGCACCCGTCGAGTGTTGATCGAGGGGGACCGGTTGTTTGCCGGCGATCAACTGGTGACCGGGGCCGAAGGCGCAGTGGCGGTGCATCTGCAAAATGGCCAGGAACTGACGCTGGGTCGCGGCAGTAGCCTGCAAATGACCGCCCAGTTGTTGGCGCATTCGTCGCCCCATGTGGAGACGGCTGAAGCGACGACTCCGAGCCAGGCACAGTTGACCGATGTCGAGCAATTGCAAAAAGCCATCGCCGCCGGTGACGACCCAACCCAGACCGCCGAAGCGACGGCGGCCGGCCCGGGTTCGACCGAACCTGCCGATGGAGCACAGGGTGGGGGACACAGTTTCGTCATGCTCGAGGAAGTCGGGGGGCGGGTCGAGCCGACCATTGGCTTCCCCACCGCCGGGTTCAATGGCATTCCAGAGTTCCCGCTTGCACGGCACGACGGCGATAACAACTCTGACAACGCTGAGCCTGCGCCGCTGATTACACCGCCAGTGGTCACACTGCCCGAAGTCCCATCGTCGGAGGTCACGCCGCCAGCCGTCATACCACCGGATGTCACGCCACCTGTCGTCACGCCACCTGAAGTCTTGCCCCCGGTCATCACGCCACCGGTGAACCATCCGGTCACCCTCGATGGTCTGTCAGTGGAGGGTGGTGAACTGACCGTCAACGAAGCCAACCTGCCTGACGGTTCGGCAAGTAATCCCGCCGCACTGACCCAGAACGGCACCTTCACCGTCACGGCGCCTGACGGGCTGACCAGCCTGAGCATCGGTGGGATCGCCGTGATCAGCGCTGGCGTAGCCAACGGTTTTCCGCAGTCGATCATCACGCCGCTGGGCAGCACCCTGACCATCACCGGGTACAACCCAACAACAGGCGTAGTGAGTTACAGCTACACCCTCAACGACAACGAAAACCATTCGAGCGGCGACGGCACTCAACTCAGCGAACACTTCACCGTGATTGCCGGTGACAGCAATGGCGACTCCGCCACCGGTTCCCTGGACGTCACCATCGTCGACGACATGCCCAAGGCGAACGATGACAACAACCTCGACACCGCCTCGGAAACCCGACTCACCCTCGAAGGCAGCGTCCTGGGCAATGACGTGCAAGGTGCCGACCGTGTAGCGATCGGACCCAACAGCGGCCCAATCACCCCCGGCACGTTCATCGGCACCTACGGCACCCTGGTGCTCAACGCCAATGGCACCTACACCTATACCCTCAATCCCGGCGATGCCGACTTCAAGGCCTTGCACGCGGGCGGCAATGGCACCGAGACCTTCACCTACACCCTGACCGACGCCGACGGCGATACCAGTACTGCCAACCTGGTGCTGAACGTGCACAACAACGATGACGGGGTGACCCTCGGCGGCCTGGACGTCGCAGGCGGCGAACTGACCGTCTACGAAAAAAACCTCATGTACGGCAGCGACCCCGATGCCCCGGCGCTGACCCAGCACGGGACCTTCACCGTCATCGCCCCGGACGGCCTGCAGAGCCTGAGCATTTCCGGCGTCTCGATCATCAGCGGTGGCGTGGTGCAGCCCTTGCCGATCTCCGGCAGTACCTGGTTGGGCAGCACCCTGACCGTCACCGGCTTTGACCCGGCCACCGGCGTGGTGAGCTACAGCTACACCCTGAACTACACCGAGGCCCACCCCAACGCCGACGGCGCCAACAGCGTCAGCGAGAACTTCGAGGTCATCGCCATCGATGCCGACGGCAGCGAGGCGCGTGGGGAAATCAACGTCAAGATCGTCGACGACTTGCCGACCGCCAAACCCGATGCGACCTCGGTGGTCGAGGGCGGCACTGTCACCGGCAACGTACTGTGGAATGACGTCGGCGGTGCCGATGGCTCCGGCGGTGGCGTGGTCGGCGTGCGCGTCGGCGCAGATACCTCGACCCCGGTGCATGGCGGCCTGAACAGCCAGATCAACGGCACCTACGGCTACCTGACGCTGGATGCCGCAGGCAACGCCGTGTACCACAGCTACCCGAACTCGGTGAGCGGCCCGGGCGCGAGCGATGTGTTCACCTACACCCTGCGCGACGCCGACGGTGATGAAAGCACCACCACCGTGACCATCGACGTGCACAACAGCTGCCTGGTCGCGGCCAGCGATCAGGACGTCACTGTGTACGAAAAAGCACTGGACCTGCACCAGGACGGCCAGGACCTGGCGCCCGGCAGCGTGAATGGCAGCCAGCCGAGTAGCGCCGGTGAAACCGCCAGCGGCACCCTGGTCGGCTCGGTCCATGGTGCCAGTGGCGCCATCACCTACAGCCTGCTCAGCAACGCCATCGGCACCTACGGCCAACTGCTGCTGAACTCCGACGGCAGCTACACCTACACCCTGACCTCACCGGCCAGCACCATGCCGCAGGTCAACGATGGTGCCAACACCCTGCACGAAAGCTTCACGTACCAGGTCACCGACAGCCAGGGCAATGTTGCGACCAGCACCATCGTGATCAATATCGTCGATGACGTGCCGATCGCTACTCCCGATATAGCCTCGGTGGGAGAGGGCGGCTACATCGGCGGCAATGTGCTGTGGAACGACCACGTAGGAGCCGATGGTCAGTTCGCCGGCGGTGGCGTGGTCGGCGTGCGTGCCGGCGATGACACTTCGACCCCGGTACATGGCGGCCTGAACAGCCAGATCAACGGCACCTACGGCTACCTGGCGCTGGATGCCGCGGGCAACGCCGTGTACCACAGCTACCCGAACTCGGTCAGCGGCCCGGGTGCGAGCGACGTGTTCACCTATACCCTGCGCGATGCCGACGGTGACGAAAGCACCACCACCGTCACGATCGACGTGCACAACAGTTGCTTTGTGGCGACCAGCGACCACGACGTGACCGTCTACGAAAAAGCCCTGGACCTGCACCAGGACGGCCAGGACCTGGCCCCCGGCAACGTGAATGGCAGCCAGCCGAGCAGCCCGGTCGAAACCGCCAGCGGCACCCTGGTCGGCGCGGTTCACGGCGGCAGCGGTGCCATCACCTACAGCCTGCTCAGCAATGCCATCGGTACCTACGGCCAGCTGTTGCTACACCCCGACGGCAGCTACACCTACACCCTGACCTCACCGGCCAGCACCATGCCGCAGGCCAACGACGGCGGCAACACCCTGCACGAAAGCTTCACCTACCAGGCCAAAGATGCCCAGGGCAATGTCGCCACCAGCACCATCGTGATCAACATCGTCGATGACATGCCCACCGCTAACATCGACCACACCTCGGTGGGAGAGGGCGGCTCCATCGGCGGCAATGTGCTGTGGAACGACAACGCGGGGGCCGACGGCCAGTTCGCCGGCGGCGGCGTGGTCGGCGTGCGTGCAGGCGGGGACACCTCGACCCCGGTGCATGGAGGCCTGAACAGCCAGATCAACGGCACCTACGGCTACCTGACCCTGGATGCCGCGGGCAACGCGCTGTACCACAGCTACCCGAACTCAGTGAGCGGCCCGGGTGCGAGCGACGTGTTCACCTACACCTTGCGTGACGGTGACGGTGACGAAAGCACCACCACCATCATCATCGACGTGCACAACAGCTGCCTGGTCGCAGCCAGCGATCAGGACGTCACCGTGTACGAAAATGCCCTGGCCCAGCCGTGCAACACCGGCGAAATCGCCAGTGGCACCCTGGTCGGTGCGGTCCATGGCGGCAGCGGCGCCATCACCTACAGCCTGGTCAGCAACGCCATCGGCACCTACGGCCAACTGCTGCTGCACCCCGACGGCAGCTACACCTACACCCTCGCTGGCCCGGCCAGCACCACGCCGGCGGCCAACGACGGCGCCAACACCCTGCAGGAAAGTTTTACCTACCAGGCCAACGACGCCCTGGGCAACATCGCCACCAGCACCATCGTGGTCAACATCGTCGATGACGTACCGACCGCTATCGCCGATGCCACCTCGGTGGGAGAGGGCGGCTACATCGGCGGCAATGTGTTGTGGAACGACCACGTAGGAGCCGATGGTCAGTTCGCCGGCGGCGGCGTGGTCGGCGTGCGTGCCGGCGACGACACTTCGACCCCGGTACATGGCGGCCTGAACAGCCAGATCAACGGCGCCTACGGCTACCTGACGCTGGATGCCGCGGGCAATGCGCTGTACCACAGCTACCCGAACTCGGTCAGCGGCCCGGGCGCGAGCGACGTGTTCACCTACACCCTGCGCGATGGTGACGGTGACGAAAGCACCACCACCGTGACCATCGACGTGCACAACAGCAGCCTCGTGCCGTCCTGCGACAGCGACGTGACCGTCTACGCCAAAACCCTGAACCAGGACGGTCAGGACCTGATAGCCAAAGGCGCGGACTTTACCGGGACCCAACAGATCTACAGCCTGACCGGCAGCAATGCCGCCATTGCCCGCAGTGCGTTCGTCGCCAATACGGCAGCCATGACCGCAGTGCTGGTGGTCAGCGGAGCGCTTGGGTCCGTCAACGGCAACCACGACCATGACCTGATCACCGTCAATCTCAAGCAGGGAGAAACCCTCAACCTGGATCACAACCTCACAGCCGGGCACATCAGCCTGGAGTACTCGATCAATGATGGCGCCTACATCGCCATCGCTGACGACCAGACCATCACGGCGACCTCGGATGCGACCTATCACATCCACGTCACCAGCCTCCCTGATGGTCCGGCCCCAAGTGCAAGTGCTGTTGAAAACTACCAGTTGAAGATGACCGTCGATTACTCCGGGGCCCACGACATGGCACCGGACAACCATGACACCTACAGCGCCAGCGATAACCATGGCGGCAGCGACATCAGCTACCAGGATGGCCACACCCTCACCGGGACAGCGGGGGATGACACGCTGGTAGCCGGCAATGGCGACGCCATCATCCATGCCGGTGACGGCAATGACTTGCTGTACAGCGGCCTTGGCAACGATCTGCTCGATGGTGGTACGGGCATCGACACCGCCAGTTATGCCCACGCCACTGCCGGCGTCACGGTCAATCTCGGCGAGACCGGCGCACAGGACACCTTCGGTGCCGGCACTGACACCTTGACCGCCATCGAAAACCTGACCGGCTCCAACTTCAATGATGCCCTCACGGGAGACAACAACGGCAACCTCATCACCGGCGGCCTGGGCAACGACGTGCTCAACGGCGAGGGTGGCGACGACTTCCTGATCGGCGGGTTGGGCAACAACACCCTGACCGGCGGCAGTGGCGCCGACACCTTCCAGTGGCTCAACGGTAACAGCGGCCACGACGTCATCACCGACTTTACGCCGGGGGCCGACAAGCTCGACCTGTCGCAACTGCTGCAAGGGGAGAGCAGCACCGCCGCCTCACTGGACGACTACCTGCACTTCACCGTCAGCGGCAGCGGCGCTTCTCTGGTGACCAGCATCGACGTCAGTGCCATGGCTGGCGCGGCGCCGAACCAGACCATCGACCTGGCGGGTGTCAACCTGGCCAGTCACTATGGGGTGACGCCGGGGGCGGGCGGGGTCATCGGCGGCGCGGACACGGCCACCATCATCAACGGCATGCTCAATGACCACTCGCTGAAGGTGGATACCGTGTGACCTGAAACCGCAATGAAAAACTGGTTGAACGCCGATATCCCTGTAGGAGCGAGCATGCTCGCGATGGACGTCAACGATGACGCGGGGATCCTGGATGCACGCGGTGCACTTGAGATCATCGCGAGCATGCTCGCTCCTACAGGGGATAAGCCCAAAAAACCACAGTCCCTGTGCAAGGGGCTGCGGTTTTTTCTGTGTGCGAACCTTTGCAAATCACATCGGCAGCGGCTGTCCGATCAAACGCCCCATCACGCCATGTACCCCCAGTGCCTTGATCGTTTCCAGCTCGCCTTGGGTTTCCACTCTCTCGGCTATCAAGGGTAAGTCGATGCTGTGGGTCGTGCGGCAAATCGCCTCGATGAACAACTGTTTGTCGGTCTCCTCATCGATGCCACGGATATAGGCCCCGTCGATTTTAAGGTACGCCAATCCCAGTTGAGTGAGGTTGCCAATCTGGCTGAAATGACCGCCAAAATGCTGCAACCCGATACGGTAACCGGTGTCGAGCAGGCTGTGGCTCAAGCGTTGCAACTGGTCCGGCGGCGGCAGTTGGCGCTCATCGATTTCCAGGGTCAGCAAGGGCGCCAGTTCCGGCAGGGATTCGAGCATGTCGAGGATCAGTTGCACCTGCGCCTGATCGCGCAAGGTGCTGCCGGACAGGCTCAACGCCAGGGGCAAACGGTTGATGATGAGGTATTCAAGGGTGGCTTCAAGCATCGCCAGGTCGAATCGCGCCGACCAGCCAAAACGCTCGATCCACGGCAAGAACTGGCCGGCGGCAATCGCTTCGCCCTGTGGATCGAGCAGGCGTGCGAGGACTTTGTGATGCAGCACCTGGTGGGTGTCGGCGCATTGCACCACCGGTTGGAAATACAACTGCAGTTTACCTTCGTTCAAGGCGTCGTCGAGCCAGGCATGCCAGTGCTGTTGTGCCAGCTTTGGCGCACTGTCGCTACGGCCCAACACGGCCCAGGGGCGCTCGGGATGCTGCCGGGCTTCGTTCAGTGCCTGATCCAGTTGATGCAGTACGTGGCTTGCCGGATCGCCGGGGTGGAAGGCGACGATGCCCAGATGGGCGACAGGCATGCAATCACTGTCACCGGTCAGGCGCAGGTTCTCCAGGGTGGCGCTGATCTCGGCGGCCAGGCGTGTTGCATCCTCGGTATCGAGGTCCGGTGCCAGCAGGCTGAATTCGCCGCCGCGATTGCGTGCTGCCAGCCAGGTGCGACGTTGCGGAACTTGAGTCAGGCGCTTGAGCAATTCGCCGACCGCGCGGATCAACGCATCGGTGCGCTGCCCGCCGAGGCGTTGATTGAGGCCGGCCAGGTCGTTTAGCCGCAGCATCAGCAGGTGACCGTCGCCATTTTGCTCGGTGACCAGTAATTGATCGGCCAGTTGTTCGTCGAGCAATCGCCGGTTGGCCAGCCCTGTCAGGCTGTCCTGATAGGATTCGTTGAGCAGTTTTTCACTGCGCGCAGCCTCTTCGGCGAACAACGTCTTGAGTTTCTCGACCATCTGGTTCATCGCCAGCACTACACGTTTCAATTCCGGTGTGCGCGGTAGCGTCGGCAAGCTGAGAAACTCGCGTTTGCTGATGGCTTCGGCCTGGCGGACCATGCTGTCGAGCGGACGAAATTGTCGACGCAGCAACCAGCCGCCGAACACCGCACTGAGCAGCCCGCAGAGCAACAGCCAGACAAGACTGCCCAGTGTGCTGTCCCAGAGTTTGGCCAGGGCGAATTGTGGATTGCTCAACACCTCGACCCGCGCCACCTGTTGCCAGCCCCGGGTGATCAGTGCATCGCCACCCTCGGGACGCAAATCAACCAGGTTGACGAACCAGCCAGGCACGCCATCGATTTGTTCAGGGTTGCTGCGCTGCACCAACACCTGCCGATTCTCGAGGTGGGTGACGCGGATATCGCTGAAATAGCCACTGTCGAAAATCGAACTGACCATCAACTCCATCATGGCCGGGTCGTCGATTTGTGTGGTCAAGGTCAGGCCCAGGGCGGTTGCGGCGTCCTGGGCGTGGGCGCGCAACTGCCCAAGCGTCTGCTCGCGAGAACTTTCCAGGCTGGCATAAAAACTGCCGCTGAAGGCCACCAGCAAGAACAGGCAGATGGCGAGAAACAACTGGTTGCGCAGTTTCATCAAGCGCTCCTTGGCGTGGCGGCTAACCGTCGCCCACGGCGAATCCTTCGGCTTGCATTTTTTGCAAGACATCTTGCCAGCGAGACAACTTTTTCGAGTCGCCGCTGCGCTGGTTACCAGGCTTGCCGGGCAGGTACAGGCCTTCGGCGTTGAACGCATACACCGGCAACAGGTCCTTGCGCTGCGAAGCGGGGCGAATTTCGCCGATCAGGTTGTCGAGCACCAGCGGTTCGGCGCCGGGGCTGCTGTAATAAGTCAGCACCATGTGCGCCTGGTTTTGGGTCAGGGCCTTCACATAGGTAATGCGCAGCTTGTCGCTGGGAATGCCCAGCTGGCGCAGGCTGAAATATTTCGCCAGGGCGTAGTCTTCGCAATCGCCGGCGGCCTTGATCAGCGCCTCGACCGGCGTGGCCCAGTAATCATTCTGGTGCCAGATGCGAGCATCGTCCTGGAAATCCAGCTGCTGGTTGAAGTAGCGATTCACCGCCTTCAATTGCTCCTGCTCGGGCAGGTTGCGTTCGCCTTGCAGCATTTCACTCCAGGACTGGATACGTCCCTGTGTCGGTCCCAGGCGGGCATAACGCTTTTCGGCGGTTTGCGCGATCTGCGCGAAATCCCAGCGGGGCCAGGCACTGCCAGGTACAACCAAAGGAAAACTGACCAGCAACAGCCATGCGCCAAACCGAAGTCGGAATGTTGACCATTCTGGACCACCCGGACTTCGTGGCATGCCTGGCTGCTCGAATGCAGAGAGATGAAGTCTAGGTGGTGGTTGGGTAGGCGTCGACCCTTGGGCGGGGGAGTAGCCGTCAGGATTTACGCAGGGTTTTCTGCCGAAGGATGTACAGGGTCACCAACACCGCACTGGTCAGCATGAACCCTCGGGCCCAAGGCATTGGCACCAGGTAGCAGGAGAACAGGATGCTGGTCCACATCAGGCCGATGGCGTAGACCTTGCCCTTGAGCGGAATGCCGTTACCCTCGAGGTAGTCACGGATCCACGGCCCGAGCCGCGGGTGCCCCACCAGCCAATGATAGAAACGCGGAGAACTGCGGGCGAAGCAGGCTGCTGCCAGCAACAGGAAGGGCGTGGTGGGTAACACCGGCAGGAAAATCCCGAGCACCCCCAGCGCTACGCTCAGCCAGCCGATAGCCAGCAGCACGTAGCGCAACATCAGAGAGCGGTTGCCTATGGGGTTGTCCATAGGCAAAACCTTAGTGGTGACGTGGCTTGAGGATCGCCGGTTTCTCGTCCGGTGCGTTGCACAGCAGGTACAGCGCGGTCAGGGCTTCCGGGATCTGCACGATCATGTCGTCCATCAGGTTGGCGTCCGCGGCAATGTCGGAGAATTCCGGTTGCTCGTCGAACAGGCCCGAACCGACCATGATCGGCAGCAGCATTTCGCTGACTTCGTCTTCGGCGGTTTCGAACCAGGCTTCTTCGCGCAGGAATACGCCTTCCATGAAACCGATGCACCAGCCGCGCAGGTCGGAATCGTCCGGGTCTTCGCCCAGGTCCAGGTCGCACGGCAGCTCGAACTCTTCATCGGAGGCCAGTTGACGGGCGATGTGGGCTTTAAGGCCGATCAGCGTGGCTTCGATCTCTTCGCGCTGGGCTTCGCTACTGTAATGCGGCTCTTCAGCGAAGAGGGCATCGATCCATTCACGATCGGGAACGACTTCGGAACAGATCGACAGCGCGGTGAGGTAGCCGTGGGCGGCCACGTAGTCCAGCGCCTCGTCATGCAGTTCATCGGCGTCGAGGAAGACTTGCAGGCGGGTTAGTTGCTCAGCGAAGGACATTAAAGGGCTACCTTGGGGAATATTCGATGCGGGAATTCTAGGCCTTCTTGAGCGCTTGGGCCAGCCGCACGGCATATTTGCACCCGAATGGACACCGCATTTCCCGTAGGAGCTGCCGCAGGCTGCGATCTTTTGATCTTGCTTGCAAAAAAACAAAATCAAAAGATCGCAGCCTGCGGCAGCTCCACATAGAACTCATGTTGATTCCCTCTTCTCAGTGGCGCCCTTTGCCGGACAGGGGTCGGGTATACTCGCGCGTTTTGTGATGCCCTGCTGGCTTCGCGGCTCGAATACACAGCGTCATGCAATCTGTACTTACTATTTGTCGGTGCAAAGTTGCGGGTCCTGTACCAGCCTTGCAGGGATGTTTCGGTGATTTTTGGAGTTTTTATGCTCGAACAGGCTCAGCGCGTCCTCAAGGACATCTTCGGCTACGACAGTTTCCGTGGCCGCCAGGGTGCAATCATTGAGCGCGTGGCCAGTGGCGGCGATGCCCTGGTCCTGATGCCTACCGGGGGTGGTAAATCCCTGTGCTTCCAGGTGCCGGCGCTGTTGCGCGATGGCCTGGCGGTCGTGGTTTCGCCGTTGATCGCGCTGATGGACGATCAGGTCGCGACCCTCGAAGAGCTCGGTGTGGCCGCCGCGGCATTGAACTCAACGCTCAGTGCCGAACAACAGCGTGACCTGGCGGCAAGGATCCGGCGCGGCGAGGTGAAAATGCTCTACCTCGCACCCGAGCGTCTGGTCCAGCCGCGCATGCTGAGCTTCCTGCAAGGGCTGGATATCTCACTGTTCGCCATCGACGAAGCCCATTGCGTGTCCCAATGGGGCCATGACTTTCGCCCGGAATACCTGCAATTGGGCCAGTTGGCGGAACTGTTCCCCGACGTCCCGCGCATCGCCCTGACCGCCACCGCCGACAAGCGGACCCGCGAAGAGATCGTCACACGCCTGCACCTGCAGGACGCCGAGCGCTTCCTTTCGAGCTTCGACCGGCCGAACATCTTTTATCGCATCGTGCCCAAGGAACAGCCGCGCAAGCAGTTGTTGGCGTTTCTCGCCGAGCGTCGCAGCGATGCCGGCATCGTCTATTGCCTGTCGCGCAAGAAAGTCGAGGAAGTGGCCGCGTTCCTCACTGAACAAGGTTTCCCGGCGCTGCCGTATCACGCCGGCCTGCCCAACGATCTGCGCGCTCACAACCAGAAGCGCTTCCTCAACGAGGAAGGCCTGATCATGGTCGCGACCGTGGCCTTTGGCATGGGCATCGACAAACCCAACGTGCGCTTTGTCGCTCACCTCGACTTGCCAAAGTCGCTTGAGGCCTATTACCAGGAAACCGGACGCGGCGGCCGTGACGGTTTGCCGGCCGACGCCTGGATGGCCTACGGCCTGCAAGATGTGGTGATGCTCAAGCAAATGTTGCAGAACTCCGAAGGCGACGAACGCCACAAGCGTCTGGAGCAACACAAGCTCGATGCCATGCTGTCGCTGTGCGAGGAAACCCGCTGCCGTCGCCAGACATTGCTGGCCTACTTTGACGAAGAAATGCCCGAGCCCTGCGGGCATTGCGACAACTGTGTCGACGGCGTGCAAACCTGGGACGCCACAGAGCCCGCCCGCCAGGCGCTGTCGGCGATCTACCGGACAGGCCAGCGCTACGGTGTCGGACACCTGGTGGATGTCTTGCTGGGCAAGGACAACGAAAAGGTGCGCAACTTCGGGCATCAGCACCTTTCGGTGTACGGAGTCGGCAAGGCGATGGCCGAAGGCGAGTGGCGTTCGTTGTTCCGCCAGTTGGTCGCCCGTGGCCTGGCCGACATCGATCTGGAAGGCTATGGAGGCCTGCGCCTGAGCGACACGTGTCGGCCATTGCTCAAAGGCGAAGTGACCCTGGAGCTGCGTCGCGACCTGAAGGCGCAAACCACAGCCAAGAGCAGCAAGAGCCAGGCGAGCCAGCTCGTCCGGGGCGAAGAGCGCGAACAGTGGGAAGCCCTGCGTGCCCTGCGCCGCAAGTTGGCCGAAGAACATGGCGTACCGCCGTACGTCATTTTTCCCGACTCGACCTTGCTGGAAATGCTGCGCAGCCAGCCCACCTCGCTGGCGCAAATGGCCCGTGTCAGTGGCGTCGGTGCGCGCAAGCTGGAGCGTTATGGCGAGGCTTTCCTCGAAGTCCTCGGTGGCCAGGCCGAAGCACCGAAAGTGGTGGCAGACCTACGCCACGAGCTGATCTCCCTGGCGCGTGCCGGCATGACGCCGTTGCAGATCGCCGGGCAGCTGCAATGCTCGGAAAAGAACGTCTACACCATGCTCGCCGAAGCCATTGGCAAACAGCAGCTGTCACTGGAACAGGCGCTGGATCTACCGGAGGACTTGATGGGCGAAGTCCAGGATGCGTTCCTCGACGGTGAGGGCGAACTGCCACCTGTGTCGGAAATTTCCGCGCTGTTTGCCGGTCGGGTGCCGGAAGGGGTTTTGTACTGTATTCGCGCCGCCCTGCAGTCCGAATTTGAACTTTGAGCGCCCGGTCCCGCTGATGTAACGATTCAGTACAGAACAAGCCTTGCCTCCAGCCAAGGCTCATGCTTAGCTGACTAATTATTAGTATTTCCCTAATTTCAGTCTGATCATGAGTGTTTTATGCCGTTGACCGATCAACACCGTTTTGGCATGCAACTGGCCCAGATGTCGCGTGGCTGGCGTGCCGAGCTTGACCGTCGTCTTGCCGGCCTGGGGTTGTCCCAGGCCCGCTGGCTGGTGCTGCTGCACCTGGCGCGCTTCGAACAGGCCCCGACCCAGCGTGAGCTGGCGCAAAGCGTCGGTGTCGAGGGACCGACCCTGGCTCGGTTGCTCGACAGCCTGGAAGGCCAGGGCCTGGTGCAACGTCAGGCGGTGGTAGAAGACCGTCGGGCGAAAAAAATCGTGTTGTGTGCCCCGGCGCTTCCCCTGATCGAACAAATTGAAACCATTGCCACCCAACTGCGACATGAACTCTTCGAGGGTGTCGATGAGGCCGATGTAAAGGTCTGCATGCGGGTTCATGGGCACATTCTGGCCAACCTCGAAAAATCCTGAGACAAAGCTTCCCGTCAGACTTTTTAGTGAGCGCATTGGGCAGACTATAAGAACTACTCGGCAATATCGTGTTCGTACCGGATGCGCGAACACGTGCAGATTGGTTTTTGGTTACCTAAGGGATGTTCATGCTCAAGAGTCGGCTGTTGGTTGTACGGTATGGTGCCAGGCTGTTGCTGGCCAGTGCCGCCGTCACGTACTCGGCTTGGGTGCCGGCGTTGGGCCTGGGTGAAATCACCCTTCATTCGGCCTTGAATCAGCCGCTGCGCGCTGACATCGCCCTGGTGGATGCTGCCGGACTGGAAGAGGGCGAGTTGTCGGTCCGCCTGGCAACGGCTGACGAGTTCAGCCGCGCCGGGGTCGAGCGTGTGTTTTTCCTCAACGACCTGAAATTCACGCCCATCCTGCGAGGCGATCGCAGCCTGATCCGGGTCAGCTCCAGCAAACCGGTGAAGGAACCCTACCTGGATTTTCTCGTTCAGCTCGACCAGCCCAATGGCCGCTTGTTGCGCGAGTACACCGTGCTCATCGATCCTCCGGGCGCCGCGGACATTGCGCCGATTGACGATGAACCGCCGCCGGATCGTTCTGCTTCTGCATTTCCGAGTGTGCAGCCGGCGACGCCTGTCGCCGCCCCGGAAACGAATCCCCTGGCTGAACAACTGGCCGCCAGAGTCCTGCACAACCAGCAGATGCAGGCAACCATCGATGAGCTTAACGGGAAGCTACAGGCAAAGGACGAGCAAATCGCCGTTGAGAAAAAGCAGGTGGCCGAGTTGCAAACCCGATTGGCCGAGGTCGAGCAGGCACCGACAGAGCCAGCTGCGCCGGTTGCCGTGGCGCCAGCGCCGGTCGTGGTTGAGGAACCAAGGGTGAATTGGCTATGGATGTTGGGGTTTGTGACGCTGTTGGCCGTGGCGCTGCTGCTTGCATGGGGACGTCGTCAACGACAGCAGGATCAGGTTTCACCAGAGCCATCACCACATCACCCCCAGGCTAGTCCACCCGAAATGCACGCTGGGCCGACATTTCAGGAAGTGCGCGTGGATTCTCCTCAATCGCGCACTCTTGCGCCGGTCGCGCTCGTTACATCGACGGTCTTGGCCCCGGCAGCACCCTCGCAGCCGCCACCCACCGAGGAGTTCCAGTTGAATCTGGATGATTTGTCGATGGATACGAATTGGGATTTGGGCCCGATGGAAAACATCCAGCCCTGCGAAGCGCCTGCGTTACCCGAACCTGAAATCGAATGGACCATCGAGCCCGCTTCCCTTGACGAAAGCCTTCGAACCAACAGATAACCCGTAGGAGCCAGGCTTGCTGGCGAACCAGGCGCTGCGGTGTAATTGCCAAACCGCGTTATCGTTCTTCGCGGGCAATAACGACCGTTATCATGGTCGTCCCCTCCGTTTCAGGAAATGCGCCGATCATGACCACCAGCAAACCGGAAATCGTCATCACCTATTGCACCCAATGCCAGTGGCTTTTGCGTGCGGCCTGGCTGGCGCAGGAACTGCTCAGCACTTTTGGCGATGACCTGGGCAAGGTGTCGCTGGTGCCCGGCACGGGCGGGGTCTTTCACATTTTCTGTGATCAGGTGCAGCTCTGGGAGCGCAAGGCAGACGGCGGTTTCCCCGAGGCCAAGGTGCTCAAGCAGCGAGTCCGCGACCAGATCGATCCGGACCGCGACCTGGGCCACAACGATCGCACCACTCAGTGAGACACCGCCTCCGCAGCAACGGCTTTCTTGCCTGATCCGCTGGAGAGCCTGCTGGACACCACGATCGCGACGATGATCAATGCGCCACCAAGCAGCATGCGCAGGGTCGGGTTTTCATTGAATAACAGCCAGGCCATGGTGATCCCGTAAACCGGCTCAAGGGCGAAGACCACCGCAGCGGTCCGCGCCTTGATCACCGCCAGGCTGGCGACAAACAGGCTATGGGCAACGCCGGTGCAGAACACCCCGAGCAGGCCGATCCACAGCCAGTCGATGGCTCGCACTTCGCTCAGGTGGGGGGCCGCTGCCGGTAGCAGGCACAATCCGACCACCACGTTCTGGCACAACGCCGCCTGCACCGGCGGGATGCGCGCGGAGCTGGCGCGGTTGGTCAGCGACAACAGGGAAAACAGCAGCCCCGAGGCGATCGACCAGAGCAGGCCGGTGGTGGCGCCACTGCCCAGGTCGAACTCAGGCGTGACCAGCACCAGCCCGACACTGACCAGTGCCACCAGCAGGATTTCATTGGCGCGGATGCGCTCGCGGAAAATCAGCCCTTCAAGGATCACGGTAAAGGCCGGGAAGCTGGCAAAGCCCAGGGTGGCGATGGCTACGCCTGCGATCTTCACCGAAACGAAGAAGCTCACCCAGTGCCCGGCCAGCAACAAACCGCTGAGCAACAGTCGGCGAACATCCACGGCTTCGAGTTTCTGCCAGCGGGTCTGGCTGGCGAAGCGTGCAAAGAACGCCAGCGCCAGCACCGCGAACGCCGCCCGGCCGAAGACGATGATTGAAGCAGAGGCGACGGCGAGTTTGCCGAACACGCCGGTCAAGCCGAACATCAATGCGCCGATATGCAGGGCGCCCAGGGCGGTACGGGGAGTCATGGCAATCCTTGAGGAAGTGAGCACGGTCATTTAACCGCGCCCGCTGGCGCTGTGTCTGTCGCCAGGCTCGCGTTATTTGTCGCCAGCCTCGCGCCGCAGCTTACCGGGCGATGCGCCGAACTCGCGCAGCACTGCAGCGGCAAAGGCGCTTTGGGAGCTGTAGCCGACCCGACAGGCAATCTCGCCAATAGGCAGCGCCGAATGGCGCAGCAAGCTCATGGCCTTGTGCAAGCGTCGGCTGCGGATGTATTCCATCGGCGTCTGCCCGCATTCGGCCACGAACCGCGCATGCAAACGCGCGCTGGAAAGACCGGCTACGCGGGCCAAGTCGGCGACTTGCAGCGGGTAGGCGGCGTATTGGTCAATGTGCGCATTCAAGGCGGCGTAGGGCAGGCGCCGGCCACCAACCGGGTCCGGCCTGGTGTTGTTGAGGCTGGCCAGTAATAGCACCGCGCCCTGTTGAGCGATCACCGGGTCATCGACCTGACTGTTGGCCAACCATTCGACCAATTGGCTCTGTCCCGCATCCAGCGACAAGCGACCGGCGTTGTCGAGCAGGCGCCGACTGGCATCGGCATGATCGCCCAGGGATTGGCCAAGCCATTGATCGCCGGGCACGTCCAGGACCAGGCATCGACTGCCATTGGGGCTGCCGCAGGCATGGTGAAAACCGGAGGGAATCACCACGAAGCTTTGCTGGACCACCTGGCTGCCACGCCCGTCGACCTCGAAATCCAGCGCACCCGACAGCCCGAACACCAATTGCGCGTGCTCGTGGCTGTGGACGATCAGGTCATGGGTGTAATGGCGCAGGGTAAGGATCGGTCTCATCGCGGTTCTCGTTACAAGCTTTCGTTACAGGCTCTCATTGCAGGGTTGATGAGTCAGGGCCCAGTCTACACCGACACGGCTTGCGCGCGCTGTCACAGGACTGACTTGCCATTGTCATGGGTCATTAACCCGACCGGTTCAAGCTTGCCAAAACTTGTCCTGAGGGTCGCCCATGACCAGCGCCGAGCTCGCCAAACCCAGTCGTAAGCAACGTGTGCGCACCTTGTGGATTTCCGACGTGCACCTGGGCACGCGCGATTGTCAGGCCGAGCACCTGTCGCAGTTTCTCAAGGGCTATCACGCAGACAAGATCTACCTGGTCGGCGATATCATCGACGGCTGGAAACTGCGCGGCGGCATGTACTGGCCCCAGGCGCACACCAATGTGATCCGGCGCCTGTTGACCATGAGCAAGCGCGGCACCGAGGTCATCTACGTCACCGGCAACCACGACGAATTCCTGCGCCGTTATTCGAAACTGATCCTGGGCAATATCCAGTTGGTGGACGAAGCGGTGCACGTTACCGCCGATGGCCGGCACCTGCTGGTGATCCACGGCGATCAGTTTGACGTGATCACTCGCTATCACCGCTGGCTGGCGTTTCTTGGCGACTCAGCGTACGAATTCACCCTGACCCTCAACCGCTGGCTCAACCATTGGCGCGCCCGATATGGCTACGGTTACTGGTCGCTGTCGGCATACCTCAAGCGCAAGGTCAAGACCGCGGTCAGCTTCATCAGTGATTTTGAAGAGGCCATTGCCCATGAGTGCGTCAAGCGCGAGCTGCATGGGGTGGTGTGCGGGCATATTCACCATGCCGAGATCCGCAAGGTCGGCGAGGTGGATTACCTCAATTGTGGTGATTGGGTGGAGTCGTGCACGGCGCTGATCGAGCATTGGGATGGCACGATCGAGTTGTATCGGTTGGCCGATGCGCAGGCGCGGGAGGCGCAGGTGAAGGCGGCGAAGGTGGCGGAACTGGCCTAAGAGTTTTGGCGTCTGGACTGGCCTCTTCGCGAGCCTGCTCGCGAAGAGGCCGGCACGGGCACTGCAGATCTGTCAGGCTGGTGAATACTCTTCCATCGCCGCCTTGTAGATCGAATTCTTCGGCTGGGCAAACAAGCGCTCCATCATAGGCTCGAAGAAACTCAGCGGCAGCGTGTCATACGCTGGATCAAACGCCGCCGCATCGTACTTGGCACAGAACTCGATGGTCGCCTGATACTGCGGATGGTCGCAAAATTGCTCGCGCAGGTGCCGATCCATGCCCAGGTGATGGAAGAAGTAGTAGCCCTGGAAAATCCCGTGTTTCTCCACCATCCACAGGTTTTCAGGGCTGACGAAAGGCTTGAGGATCGCGGCGGCGATGTCCGGGTGGTTATAGGAACCCAGGGTGTCGCCGATATCGTGGAGCAGGGCGCAGACCACGTATTCTTCGTCGCGGCCATCGCGCCAGGCACGGGTGGCGGTTTGCAGCGAGTGGGTCAGGCGGTCCACGGGGAAACCGCCGAAGTCACCTTCCAGTAACTTCAGGTGCGCGACGATCCGTATTGGCAACTGACGAGCATAGGCGCTGAAGTCCGCGGCGATGATCGCCCAGTCTTCCTGCGTACCATCCTTCATGTGAGTAAAACGGGCATTGGCATTCATCGGCAATCCTCTGGTGATCTAGAACGGCACACGTCCCAGAATCATGTCGCGATACATGACGAAATCGCCGAGCAGGCTGTAGAAAGGGTGCTGGAAGGTCGCAGGACGATTCTTCTCGAAGAAGAAATGCCCAACCCAGGCGAAGCTATAACCTGCCAGCGGCAAAACCCACAACAGCATCCAGGCGCCACGACCGATGGTCAGCGCCAGAATGAAAATCACCAGCGTCGTGCCGATGAAGTGCAATCGTCGGCAGGTGCTGTTGCTGTGTTCACTGAGGTAATACGGGTAAAACTCAGCGAAACTGTTGAAACGCTTGATGTTTTCCACGACTGCGATCTCTGTGGTCATTGTTCTGGTCGCAAGTTGTTCGGCGGGTAGCTTATTTGAGTCTAGAGTGATCATTGGCGCCAGCCAGTGACAATAGGCGCCACTTTAGTATCCTTCGGAAAACTTGCCGCGACAGACGGCTCACCAAGACAGTAAACGCCATGAGCGAACGAACGACTTCTGCAAGCTGGGCGATGGGGATTGTCAAAGCACTGGAAATGGACGGCCTGGATTGCCGGGTTCTGTTCAAGCAACTGGGGCTCGACTACGCGGCACTCGATGATCCGGACGCACGCTTCCCGCAAGATTCCATGACACGACTGTGGCAACGGGCGGTTGAACTGTCCGGTAACCCGGCGATTGGCCTGAACATGGGCAAGGTGGTGCGGCCCGCGCAGTTTCATGTGACGGGCTATGCCTTGATGTCCAGCCAGACCCTGGCCGAAGGGTTCAAGCGGCTGGTGCGCTACCAGCGGATCATCGCCGAAAGCGCCGACCTGAGTTTTCGCCTGCTGGATGAGGGCTATGCGCTGATTCTGACGGTGCATGGCGACCATTTGCCGCCTACCCGGCAAAGCGCCGAAGCCTCGCTGGCTTGCGCCCTGGCGCTGTGTGGCTGGCTGACCGGGCGCACGCTGCATCCGCGCAAGGTCCTGGTGCAAGGCGCTGAACCGCTCAATCTCGAACCCTACAAACAAGCCTTCCACGCGCCACTGGTATTCAACGCACCCTACGATGCGCTGATTTTCGAACGGGCGGACATGGAGGCGCCGCTGCCGACGGCCAACGAAGCCATGGCGTTGTTGCATGACCGCTTCGCCGGCGAATACCTGGCGCGATTTTCCGAGAGCCGAGTCACGCACAAGGCGCGGCAGGTTTTGTGCCGATTGCTGCCCCAGGGCGAACCCAAGCGCGATGCGGTCGCGCAGACGTTGCACCTGTCGCAACGCACCCTGCAACGGCGTCTGCAGGAGGAGGGCACGAGTTTCCAGACGTTGCTCGACGACACCCGCCGTGAGCTGGCCGAACAGTATCTGGCGCAACCGACCATGACCCTGCTGGAAATTGCCTACCTGCTGGGGTTCGCTGATCCGAGCAATTTCTTCCGCGCGTTCCGCCGCTGGTTTGACACCACGCCCGGCGAGTACCGGGCGCGATTGACGGGAACGCCGCTGCCGGTCAGTGACGCCAGAACGCCGGAATACACAGCACAAACACCGTAATGATCTCCAGTCGGCCCAGGAGCATGCCGAACGAGAGAATCCATTTGGCGGCGTCCGGCAGCGAGGCGAAGTTGCCGGCCGGACCGATGGTCTCGCCCAGCCCAGGGCCGACGCCGGACACGGTGCTGGCGGCGCCGGTCAGGGCGGTCATCCAGTCCACTCCGAGCAGCGACAGCAGTAGCGCGATCACGCAGATGGTGATCGCGAAGAAGAACGAAAAAGTCAGGATCGATCGTACGATCTCTTCATCGAGGCGGTGACCGTTGTACTTCTGCTTGATCACCGCCCGCGGGTGAATCAGTTGGTTAAGGTTGGCCTTGAGCAGGATATAGGCGACCTGGAAGCGGAAAATCTTGATCCCGCCAGCGGTTGAGCCGGAGCAGCCGCCAACAAAACCCAGATAGAAGAACAGCATCAGCGAGAAATTTCCCCACAGGCTGTAGTCCCCCAGCGCGAAACCGGTGGTGGTGACCACCGACGTCACGTTCAGCGCCACATGCCGCAGCGCTTCGAGCCAATGCAGCTGGGTAGTCCACCAGTACCAGGTGCCGAGCACCAGCCAGGTCACCAGCAGCATCCCGAGCAAGCCCTGGACCTGTTGATCCTTGATCAGCGCCCGGCGGTTACCGCGCAGGGTCGCCACATACAGGGTGAACGGCAGGCTGCCGAGAATCATGATGACGATGGCTACCCAATGCACCGCCGGCTGCGTCCACTTGGCCAGGGATTGGTCCGAGGTGGAAAAACCGCCCGTGGAAATCGCCGACATCGCATGGTTGATGGCGTCGAACGGACTCATTCCGGCCCACCAGAACGCCAGGCTGCCAAAAATGGTGATGCCGACATAGGCTGCGACGATCAGGCGCGCCACCATGTGTGAACGGGGCATGACTTTCTCGGAGCGGTCCGAGGATTCGGTCTGGAACAGCCGCATGCCACCGATGCGCAGCAGCGGCAGGATCGCCACCGCCATGCCGATAAACCCTATGCCGCCGATCCAGTGCAGCAGCGAGCGCCACATCAGGATCCCGGGGGACATGTCGTCCAGGTGGTTGAGCACCGTCGCACCGGTGGCGGTGATCCCGGACATGCTTTCGAAGAACGAATCGGTGTAGCTGATGTGCTGGGTCAGCAGGAAGGGCAGCGCGGCGAAGATACACACCACCAGCCAACTGCTGACAGTCAGCAGGTACATGTCCCGTGGTCGCAGATGAACATGCTCGGGGCGCCCGGGAATGACCAGGGCGAGGCCGGCGACAAAGGTGATCATGCTGGCCCAGAGGAACGACGGCAGGTCGCCGGTGCGATCGAAGATCACCAGCGTACCCATGGGTACGACCATGGCGATGGCCAGGGTTATCAGGAAGATGCCGATGATGAAACCAATGAGACGTAAGGTCGGCAACGCCATGAAATCCGCTCGGCTGAAGTAAGGAAGGCGCCATTCTACCTGCGGGGCGGGGCATGTAAACCGCACTGCCTCAGTAGTTACAGCTAGAATAGCCGCACAATTTTTTCTGGAGGTGGCCGATGCAGGCTCTCGACGTTTTGCTCAACCGTGTTTCCGTCCCGCGCCTGATCGAACCGGCACCCACCCAGGCGCAACGTGAAGTGCTGTTTGCCGCGGCCATGCGTGCCCCGGACCACGGTCATTTGCAGCCTTGGCGTTTCCTGACTGTCGAAGGTGCGGCGCGCGAGCAAATGGGCGAGTTGCTGGCCGAGGCGGCAAAGTTGCAGGACGCTGAAGTGACCGAAGCGGCCATCGACAAGGCGCGTAACGGACCACTGCGGGCACCCTTGGTGGTGGTCGTGATCGCGCGGGTGCAGGATCACGTCAAGTATCCGAAGTCCGAGCAACGGCTGGCGGCGGGTTGTGCAGCCCACGGAATCTTGCTGGCGGCCTATGCGCAAGGCATTGGTGCGGTCTGGCGTACCGGTGACCTGGCCTATTCGCCGCATGTGGCCAAGGGCTTGGGCCTGGCGGAAGGCGAAGAGGTGATTGCCTTTCTGTACCTGGGTACGCCGCTGAAGGAACCCCGCGTTGCGGAGAAGGTTGATCTGGCGGAGTTCGTCAGCGCCTGGCCAGCCGCATAAAGATCGTTCCCACGCTCTGCGTGGGAATGCCTCAAGGGACGCTCCGCGTTCCACTGGGACCCAGAGCGTCCCGGGCTGCATTCCCACGCGGAGCGTGGGAACGATCACTTAAGTCCCGGGCGTGGAGCGTGGGAACGATCAAGCGGCGACTCCTGGCACCAGTGGAAACTCCAGGCTGGCAATGAAGCCGCCCTCCGGATGATTGGCCAGCACCAGGCTTCCGCCATGCCGTTCCGCCGCACGGCGCGCAATCGCCAGGCCCAGGCCATGCCCGGGCGCCGACTGTCCGGGCGCACGATAGAACGGCTCACCCAGCTGTCTCAAATGTTCCTCGTCCGCCCCCGGCCCATGGTCACGCACGGTCACTACGATCCGTTCTCCTTTCCGCAGCGCCTGCATTTCAATCGGCAGGCCGCCCGCCGGGTTGAAGCGCTGGGCGTTGCGCAGCAGGTTGTCCACGGCTCGCTCAATCATCGTCGGCCAACCCTTGAGGGTCAGTTGCGACTCGGCTTCAAGGTGCACGAGCTGATCGGGTGAACCCAGTTGTGCATCCTTTTGCAACGTATTGAGCAGGGCGTTGAGATCCACCTCTTCGGCACTGGCGTTATCGGCGTCAACCCGTGCCAGCACGAGGATTTCGCTGATCAACGCTTCGAGGCGGTCGCATTCGCGGGTCAGGCGCGGCCAGAGTTTCTCTCGTTCCTGCGGCGTGGCTCGCTCGGCCAGAGCCAGCGCAATGCGCAGGCGAGCGAGGGGCGAACGCAGTTCGTGTGACACATCGCGCAGCAGCTGGCGTTGACTGCCGATCAGGCTTTGCAGGCGCGCGCCCATGCGATTGAAGTCGTTGGCCAGCACGCCGAATTCATCGCGGCGGTTGGCCAGTTTGACCAGGCTGTTCTGTTGATAGGTGGTTTGTCCCAGGTCATGCACCGCACCGCGCAAGCGGCTGAGAGGGCGGGTGATGGATAAGGTGACCAACAGGCTGAACAGGGTCAGCACCACTAATGCGATCCCCAGTGCACTCAACGGCCAGAGCAGGCTTTCGCGGTGCCAGGCGTCGAGTTCTGGATGTGGAATCCGGTAGATGAACAGATAGGTGTCACCGCTTTTGTCGCTGGTGTATTCATCCGTCAGGCGACGCCATGGCAAGCGACGGTCATCGTTGTTCTGTCGCGCTTCAAACGCAGCGGCACGTCGCGGGAAGGTGCCGCGTACTACCGGGTCGCCGCTTTCGTTGAGGACCTGGACATCGATGTGATACTGGCGCTTGCGCTTCTGCAGAAGATCCTGCGCCGCGTCTTCGCCCTGGGATTCGTAAGTCTGCGTCCATTGCTCAGCCAGTGTATTGAGACCTGGGTGGCGACTGAGTATCCACGCATCCTGGTTGAGCATGTGCCCGAGCAGAATGGAGAGCCCTGCAACGAGGGCGATGGCCAGCCAGAAGCTGGCCAGGATCCGCCAGAACAATGAGCGCACGGAAAGTCCTCAAGCAAACACAAAATCACCTGTAGGAGCGAGCATGCTCGCGAAAAACTCAAGGACAACACGGGCTACCTGATGCCCCGCATTATCGTTGAAGTCCATCGCGAGCAGGCTCGCTCCCACAGTTCAGCCGTTGGGCCTAGGGGTTAGCGCATTATTGCGCTTTTTGTGCCTGTTGCGCTTTCCAGGCCTTGAATTCGGCCCACTCAGCGCGACGTTCAGCCTGCTTTTTCTGGATCTCGTCGAATTTCTTCTGTTGATCCGGTTTCAGCAACGCACGCACGTCGGCTTCGGCTTTCTTGTGGTTGGCGGCCATTTCATCTTTCATGGCTTTCTGGTCGGCTGGCGAGAGTTTTTCCAGGTACTTGTCGACCACTTGCTTACGCTCGTGCATCTGCTCGCCCATGATCTTGCGGATCTGCTCGCGCTGCTCGCGGCTCAGGTCCAGCTGGCTGTACGGGCCTTTGCCGTGCATGCCATGCATGCCGTGCATCTGCCCGCCGTGGTGCGAACCGTCCATCTCGCCACCCATCGGGCCTGCGCCTTCAGGCATGGCCATGGCAACGGTCGGGAGGGCGGCGGCGAACATCAGAGCGATAAGAGTCTTGCGCATGGTGAATCTCCTTGTCTCATTCCCGGTACGTTCCGGATGAGTACAGATTACGCAGATCAAGGTCAGCGGCGGTCAGCGGTACGTAAAGCTTGGGTAAAGATGGTGTTGTATTTGACCTGACCTGTAGGAGCCGGCTTGCTGGCGATCCTGGCGATCCTGGCGATCCTGGCGACGTGGTGTGTCTGTCACACCGCCATCCAGGGAAGCGCGTGGCGTCAGAGACTGTAGTAGTAACCACGGCTACGCAAAGCCACGATACGCGGGCGGCCATCAGGATGCGGGCCGATCTTCTTGCGCAGATTACTGACGTGCATGTCGAGACTGCGGTCGTACAGGGTCAGCTTGCGGCCGAGGGCGATTTGCGCCAGTTCCTGTTTATCCAGCGGCTCGCCGGGCTGCTTGAGCAGGGCTTCGAGCAGGCGGCTCTCGGAAACGGTAAGGGTGAATTCCTGTTCATCGATGCTGACCACGCCACGCACCGGGCTGAAACACAGGTCGCCCAGCTCCATCTGGCTGGACACTGCCGCCGGATGGCTGCGACGCAACACGGCGCGCAGGCGGGCTGTCAGTTCCCGCGGGTCGCAGGGTTTGGCCAGGTAGTCATCGGCGCCGAGTTCCAGGCCGAGGATGCGGTCCAGGGGTTCGCCGCGGGCTGAAAGCATCAGCACCGGCAAGTCGGGGTGATCGCTGCGCAGTTGCTTGAGCAGTTCCAGGCCGCTGCCGTCCGGCAACATCACGTCCAGTACCACGGCCGCCGGGGACGTTTCGGCCAGCGCGCGGCGGGCGCTCTGGCCGTCATGACAGGCGCGCACCTGAAACCCTTCCTGGCTCAGCCAACTGCCCAGGAGCTCGCACAGTTCCTGGTCATCATCAATTAATAACAACTCGCTCATGGATCACTCAATTTAGCCATTGTCGACGTTTTCGCCTCGCACCACTGGCGAAGATACCGCAGAGCAGGGCGAATAGCGCCACCCCGGCGCCAATGACGAACCACTGTTGCTGATCGGTCAACAAACGCGGGATCGAACTGCCGGCCTGTACTTCCCGAAGTTGCAGCTTGAGTCGCTGATTCTCCTGGCGCAATCGGGCCAGCTGGACGCTTTCGCGCTCGCCATCGGCATTGTTCAATTGTTTGCTCAGTTCTTCTCGTTGCCGCTCGCTTTCCTTCAAGCGTTGCTGCAGTTCGTTGATCTGGCTACCGGCGCTCAAGGACAGCGGCGTGGAGTTCGCGCCCTCGGCGGCTTCTTCACCGTGGGCGGGCGCCACGATCGACAACGTGACCAACATCAGACACAACGGACCCTTGCGCATCGCGACTCCTGATTCCAATACGGATATTGGGGAGTTTGTCGGCAGGCAAACGAGATTAATGAGCGATTGAGAACGCGATGAACCGAGAAGGTTCACCGCGCAGGGGGGGTTACGGCAGGACTTGCTTGAAAGGCTTGACCAGAACGTTGGCGTAGACGCCTGCGGCGATGTACGGATCGGCGTCGGCCCAGGCCTGTGCGGCGCTCAGGGAGTCGAATTCGGCGACGATCAGGCTGCCGGTGAAACCCGCTGCCCCCGGATCATTGCTGTCGACCGCCGGATGCGGGCCGGCCAATACGATGCGACCTTCGCCCTTGAGCGCTTGCAGGCGCTCGAGGTGTGCAGGCCGTGCGGCCAGGCGGGCTTCCAGGGAGTTGGCGACGTCTGTGGCAATGATTGCGTAAAGCATGTCAGTCCTCGGTTTTCGGCGTTGTGGTATCGGCGTCGTGCAGGTGGCGGGACAGGTAGATGCCCTGGCCGACCAGGAACAGCAAAGTCATGCCCAGGCTGCCGAAGACCTTGAAGTCGACCCAGTAGCTCTGGAAGGTGAACGCGACGAACAGGTTGGCGGCGCCGCAAAACAGGAAGAACGCGATCCAGGCGATGTTCAGTCGCGTCCAGACCGGCTCAGGCAGGGTCAGTGCATGGCCCATGATGCGTTTGATCAGCAGTTGGTCACCGATGAAGTGGCTGCCGATGAAAGCCAGGGCGAACAGCCAGTTGACCACCGGGGCTTTCCATTTCAGGAAGGTCTCGCTGTGGAAGGCCAGGGTCAGGCTGCCGAAGACCAGGCAGGCGATGAGGGTCAGCCACTGGCTCTTCTCCAGCTTGCGCTGCTTGATGAACAGCGTGCCGTAGACCACCAGGGAGCTGATGATCAGCATCGCGGTGGCACTGTAGATACCGCCTACAGTGACCTCGTGGCCGGCAATGTCGACGACCCGTGGATCGATTTTGAAGACGATGAAAAACAGCAGGAGCGGGATGAAATCGATGAATTGTTTCACAGTGGCAGCCAGAAGCAGGATGTGGCGGCATAATAACAAACATATGGGCGCGCGATAGCGCCAGCTTATTTGAGGTTACAAAGCCCTGTGAATGTTGATTTGCACTGCCATAGCACGGCCTCCGATGGCGCCCTGGCGCCTGCGGTTCTGGTTGCGCGTGCATTCGAGAAAGGCGTGCGAGTCCTGGCCTTGACCGATCACGACACCCTTGAAGGCCTCGACGAGGCCCGTCACGCTGCGAATGCGCTGGGGATGCAACTGGTCAACGGCGTCGAGTTGTCCTGCACCTGGGGCGGCGCGACCATTCACGTTCTGGGCTACGGCTTCGACGTCGATGCCGCGCCGTTGGTCGAGGCGATTGCCAGGTTGCGCGATGGGCGCTGGCTACGCTCCGAGGAAATCAGCCGCAAACTGGCGCTCAAGGGCATGCCGGGTGCGCTGGACGGCGCAAGGGAAGTCCAGCAGGCCTTGGGAGATAGCGGTAACGCACCGGCCCGCCCGCACTTCGCCGACTGGATGGTGCGCGAAGGTTTCGTCAAGGA
>CXWK01003101.1_pt1 | contig 52949 bp, 42 predicted proteins | sample 590851 | NCBI WGS metagenome assembly CXWK01 (sample SAMEA3498364, study PRJEB10139) | wastewater metagenome | biome: wastewater treatment plant; material: activated sludge | place: Denmark | collected 2014-08-01 | reverse complement strand
AACGACCCGCCAGTCGCGACGCCTTCAACAAGTTCAGGTGACGAAGACACACCGATTGCCGTTGACCTCACCGGCACGGACGTCGACGGTACGGTCACAGCCGTCACCGTCACCACGCTGCCTCCGGCGGCCCAGGGCATTCTCTATATGCCCGACGGCACCACGCCGGTCGTCGCTGGTACGCCGCTGACGCCGGCCGAGGCCGCGACGCTGGTCTTCGTCCCCGCCACCAACTTCAACGGCACCGTCACGATCCCGTTCACCGTCACCGACGATGACGGCGCGATCTCGGTTCCCGCCAATGAAGTCATCACCGTCAACGACGTCAACGACCCGCCAGTCGCGACGCCTTCAACAAGTTCAGGTGACGAAGACACGAACATCCCCGTTGACCTCACCGGCACCGATGTCGATGGCACCATAGTGTCCGTCACCGTCACGACCTTGCCTCCGGCGGCCCAGGGCATTCTCTACATGCCCGACGGCACCACGCCGGTCGTCGCTGGTACGCCGATCCCTGCGGCGCAGGCCGCGAACCTCGTGTTCGCACCGGCCCTCAACTTCAACGGAACGGTCACGATCCTGTTCACGGTCACCGATGACGATGGCGCGATCTCCGCTCCGGCGAATGAGGTCATCACCGTCAACGACGTGAACGACCCGCCGGTTGCGACGCCTTCAACAAGTTCAGGCGACGAAGACACACCGATCACGGTTGACCTCACCGGCACCGATGTGGATGGCACCATTGCGTCGGTGACGGTCACCACGCTGCCTCCGGCCGCCCAGGGCATTCTCTACATGCCCGACGGCACCACGCCGGTGGTCGCTGGTACGCCGATCCCTGCGGCGCAGGCCGCAAACCTTGTGTTCGCACCGGCCCTCAACTTCAACGGAACGGTCACGATCCCGTTCACCGTCACCGATGACGATGGCGCGATCTCGGCTCCGGCGAATGAGGTCATCACCGTCAACGACGTGAACGACCCGCCGATTGCGACGCCTTCAACAAGTTCAGGCGACGAAGACACGAACATCCCCGTTGACCTCACCGGCACCGATGTCGATGGCACCATAGCGTCCGTCACCGTCACGACCTTGCCTCCGGCGGCCCAGGGCATTCTCTACATGCCCGACGGCACCACGCCGGTCGTCGCTGGTATGCCGCTGACGCCGGCCGAGGCCGCGACGCTGGTCTTCGTCCCCGCCACCAACTTCAACGGCACCGTGACGATCCCGTTCACGGTCACCGACGATGACGGCGCGGTCTCCGCTCCGGCCAACGAAGTGATCACCGTCAGCCCGGTCAACGATGCTCCGGTCGCCAATCCGGAGACGATCAGCACTGGTTTCGATACCCCCGTCGTCGTCGATCTGCTCGGCAACGACACGGACATCGACAACGATCCTCTGACGGTCGTCTCGGCGTCGGTTCCGGCGGACCAGGGTACGCTGACAAACGTGGGCGGCGTGTGGACGTTCAAGGCGGCACCTGGGTTTACGGGGACGGCGACGATTACCTACACGATGCGCGATCCGAGCGGTGAAACCGCGTCTTCGACACATTCCGTCATCATCTCCAATGTCCCGCCAGTCCTGACCGTTCCGAAGCCAGGTGGTCCGTTCATCAATCCGGATGATCCGCTCAACCTGATGGTTCCGGCATTCGACAGCAGACCGCTGTCGCTTGACCTCGGCACCTACTTTAGCGATGCCAATGGCCATACGCTGACATACACGCCGAACCTCTCTGGCCTGCCGTCCTGGGTCAAATACGATCCCGTGACCCACACCTTGTCGGGCAAGCCCCCGGCAGACAATACCGGATCCATCACGGTTCCTGTTCTTGTCCAGGATGGACATGGCGCGACGATCGCCACGAAGATTACCTTCGTCATCACCAATCCACCGCCCGATGCCGTCGATGGCAAATCGACGACCGAGTACGCGACGCCCATCAAGCTGCCGTTACTTGCGAACGACAAGGATCCCGATGGAGATCCGCTGACGGTCACGTCGGCGAAGGTGCCGGCCTCACAGGGTACGCTGGCGCTGGCCGGCGGAAACTGGGTGTTCACGCCGCGCACCGGCTTCACCGGCATTGCGACGATCACCTATACGATCCGCGACCAGGACGGTGCGACCGACACGGCACTCCACTCGGTCACGGTCAAGAAGCCGCCGCTGATCGCAAAGGACGACGTGTTCACGGCCAATTTCGAGAAGCCGCTGAAAGCCAGTGCGGCGCAGGGCGATGTCTTCGCCAAGGGATCGGTCTTCAAGATCGAGGCTCCGCCGTCGTCTGGTGCCGTAACAATGAAGGCGGACGGCTCCTACGTCTTCGTTCCCAAACCGGGTTTCTCGGGCAAAGTGACGTTTACCTACCGCGTCACCGATCCGACCGGCGCTTACAGGGTTGCGCGTGAGACCATAAACGTTGCGTCACAAGCCCACGAGTGCCTCGTGACCTTCGGCAAGAAGCGCCGGTAAGTCCCGCGGGCCGACACGTCAGACGAGTGCGTGCGGACGGACAACCTGGTCCGCCCGCGCGCAGCAACTGCGGGAGCGAAATGACGCAACGTCTTTCACGCATGACGATGGCCTCGACATCGGCCGTTGCGGCGTTGCTCGCAAGCGGCTGCGCGCCTCTTTCGGCCGACCTCAGCCCATCGCAAATCGAAACCTTCACGGGCTCGATTTCGCGCGAGATGATCGAGGCAAGCCCACCTGTCGCCGGTGTCCTCGACGCCGAGCAAGCGGTACTTCGGGCGCTCAACTATAACGCGGCGCTGGAAGCAAAGGCGCTCGAAGCCGCCATCAGCGCCGCGCGGGTGCGTGTCGACGCGGGCGCGATGCTGCCCGACATCATCGCCGAGACTGACTACTACCGCCGCGACCGCCGCGCCTTGTCGCACTCGAGCCTTTCCAGCACCTACTCGACCTCGAGCGACCTTGCGACGCTCACCAACTCGATCGCGATGAGCTGGAACCTCATCGACTTCGGCCTCAGCTATTTGCGAACGCGCCAGAGCGAGGATCGTGCCCGGCGCGACGCCGAGGATGTCCGCCTTACCGCATCACGTCTGATCGAGGACACGCGCTCTAACTATTGGAACGCCGTCGCCTTGCACGCGTTGACCCCGCGGCTCGCAACCCTCGACGGTGAAGTTGAAGGCGCGCTGCGCTTGTCGCGCAAGGCCGCGAGCGACCCCACCCTTGATCCTGCCGAGTTCATCCAATTTCAGCGGGAAACGCTGAACCTGCGTCGCGAGCTGAACGATATCTTTGCCCAGGTTGCCGGCGCTGATTACAGACTGAAGGAGCTTGCCGCCGTCCGGCAGAGCGCCCCATTGCGGCTGGATGGAAAACGCGATCTCACAACGCTGCGCCTGCCTTCCACAGTTGCGAGCGCCGATGTGGCCCTCGCGCTTCGGCAGCGGCCGGAAATCCGCCAGCACATGTATGATCTGCGCATCACAGACCAGGAGGTCGACGCGGCGGTTCTCAGCCTCCTTCCCGGCGCCACGATCTCGCAGACCTTCACCAGCGACTCCAATTCATTCCTGCTGCACGGCAACTGGCTGAGCTGGAGCACGCGGATTGCCGCAAATCTGATCGAATTGGCGCGCCTGCCCGCCAAGTTTGAAGCCATTGACGCTGAGAAGGCGGCGCTGCGCCAGAGCGCGATTGCGACGGCGTCGGCCATCACCATGCAGGTTCACCTGTCACGTGCCCGCGCCGGCGTGCTTCTGCGCACCTATCGCGACGCCGAACAGTTCGCCGTCAATCAGCGCCGGATCCACAGGCAAGTACAGATGTCGGTCAAAGCCGGCAAGACCGCCGCACAGGCGCTTGCGACTGAAGGAATCGCCGCACTGCTCGCCGAGGTGCGCGCAATCCTGGCATTCGGTGAGTTGCACGCTGCGCTGGCCGCTTACGAAACCTCTATTGGCATCACACCGCACCCGCATTCAACCGGCACGTCGTGGCAGCTCGCAACTCATCTGGAGACACCATGAAATCGCGCTCTCTCGCCCGGTTGCGGCTCTGGCGAGTGTCGCGCGCGGTTGTCATGCTGCTTGTTTGCGCATGCTTCAGTGCACAAGCAACCGCTGATGAGGCCACGGCGGCACCAAGCCTTGCCCCGCACACAACGTCCAGGCTTGAGCTTCCCTCTGACGAAGCGGCCCGCGCCGTCGTTCGCGCCAATGAGACGGCGGCCATCAGCTCGCAGATCAATGCCCGCATCACCTATCTGCCGCAGCGCGAAGGCGATCGCTTCAAGAAAGGAGATCTGCTCATCTCATTCGACTGCCGCCGCATTGCCGCGGAGCGCGACGCCGCCCACGCGGCCATGAAGGCGAATGAAGCGGCCTATCAGAGCCAACTCAAGCTGCTCGAGTACAAGTCGACCGGCACGGCCAGCGTTGAGCAGGCCCTGCATCAGTTGGAGAAATCCAAGGCGGAGTTGCGCGGTTTCGACGTTCAAGTCCAGTCCTGCGAGGTTTATGCTCCCTTCGATGGACGCATGACCGAGAAGATCGCCCAAGTCCATGAACTCGCCCAACCCAATCAGCCCCTGATCCGAATACTCAATGAGACGCGGCTGGAACTGGTGTTGATGGTGCCATCGGCCTGGCTGCCGCGTCTTGCCGGCCAGCCTCGATTCCGCGTTCACATCGATGAGACCGGCGAAGATCATTCCGCCCGCATCCTCCAGACGACCGGTGCGATCGACCCCGTCAGTCAAAGCGTGCGTTTGATTGCCGAGTTCATCGATCCCGCGCCGGCCGTCCTCGCTGGAATGAGCGGAACCGCAATTTTCACTCAGCAACGGGCCGAAAAATGACTGACCCTGCCCGGACCGCCACGACCCATCCCCGTCTCTCTGTCGCCCACCCCGCGCCGCGCGCTACGCTCGCCGTCCGCCCGGGACCGCCAATCGCCACGGCGGGTGGCACGGCAAAGATCGGTCAAACCCAGACAGCGCCACCCTCACGGGCCGATCAAGGTGCAGCACTGTCGTCCGACTCCATTCGTGCATTCATCGAGACCGAAATCGAGGCCCGGCAGTGCGTAAATCTGGATAGCCTGCGCTTCGTCATCACCAACGCGACGCGTAAAGTGGCGCCATACGACCAAGCCTTCCTATGCGAGCCCCGGCCCACCGGCGGGTGGCACGTCACGTGTGCATCGAGTGTTTCCAAACTCGATGCGCAAACGCCGCTCATGCGCTTCCTGACCTCCTGGCTTGATTGGTCAATCGAGAAGCCGGGCGTTGGTCCAAACGAACCTCGCACGTGCAATCTTCACGACGACGCGCGCGAATTAAACTTCTCCGCTCATGACATCCCGTTTGCCCACGCCCTGTGGTTGCCGCTCAAATCGACGGACGGACAGGTGCTGGGCGCGCTCGTGGCGCTCAAGTCCGATCCCTGGCAACCTCAGGTCATGCCTGTTGTGGTTCCGCTTTCCGGCGCTTATGCGCACGCCTGGGCAGCACTCGCGCCGCAGACATCGGGGCCCGGCCAGCGTGCGTGGCGGGCGATGACGCGGCGGCGGATCGCGCTCACCGTGACGGCGGCCGCGGCGTTCGCAGCTTTCATTCCGGTGCCGATGTCGAGCCTCGCACCAGCGGAAATCGTGGCCGCCGAACCGGCGCTCATCACCGCGCCGCTCGACGGCGTGATCCAGGACGTCTCCATTGCACCGGGGACGTTGGTGGCCAAAGACCAGATCCTGCTCACCTTCAACGATACGAAGTTGAAAAGCGATGCCGAAGTCGCCCGCCGCAACAAGGAAGTCGCACAGGCGCGCTATTTTCGCGTCGTTCAAACGGCCACCGCCAATCAGAAAGAATCGGAGAACCTGGCGATCGCCAAGGCCGAGCTTGATGTGGCGACGGCCGAATTGAGCATGGCCGAACATCTGCTTGCCCGCGCCGTCATCCGCGCACCCCGTCCGGGTCTCGCCATCTACTCGGCGAAATCGGACTGGATCGGCAAGCCGGTCCACACCGGCGAACGCATCATGGACATCGGTGATCCGGAGAAGACCGAACTGCGAATCGACATGCCGGTTTCCGATGCCATCAGCCTCTCAGCCGGGGGATCGGTTGCACTGTTTCTCGATGGCGATCCCTTAACCGCCATCGAGGGCACCATCACCCGCATTGGGTATCGCCCGGTCCTTTCCGCCGACCGCCAACTTGTCTATCGTGTTCACGCCAGGATTGCAGGCGATACGCCGCGACGCATCGGCTTGCGCGGCATAGCGCGCGCCAGCAACGGCGACGTTCCGCTCTGGTTCTATCTTCTGCGCCGGCCGATCGCATCTCTGCGGCAGAGATTTGGCCTATGACCGCCGCAACACCAATCAACAACGGACAGGCAGCACCCCTGCCGCCGTTGCGTTCCGATCTGCAGCTGCAAACCACGCCGTCCGGGTCTGGCGCGCGATTCGCACTGACCGTCGTCGACCCCATCCGCGGCGTCTACTTCCGTTTCGACTGGCCTCAAAGCGCCGTCATGCTGACATGGAGGGAGACGCGAACTGCCGGCAACATCATCTCGCGGCTCAGATCATCCCACCAGATCGACGTCACGCCGGAAGATATCGCCGAAGTCGCCCAGTTTGCGGCCACCCATCAGCTGACGCGCTTCGATCCTCAAGGCGGCTGGCAGCGCTTCGCCGCACTAAAGGCCGCCTCCCGGCATGGCTGGCTCAAAGCGCTTGCCCACAACTATCTGTTCTTTCGCATTCCGCTCATCAACCCCGAACGCGGCCTACAGCGGCTGCTGCCAGCCTTGTCCTTGGTCTTCCGGCCGATGTTCTGGATGCTCATCGCCACCCTTGCCGCGTGCGGGCTCTACCTCGCGTCACGCCAATGGAACGCGGTCCTCTCCGCCATCGAGAGCGCATGGCGCTTCGAAGCGCTGGTGATGTTCGCCATGGCCGCACTCGCCTTGAAGGCGGTGCACGAGCTGGGGCATGCCCTTACTACAGCCTACTATGGATGCCGCGTTCCGAGCATGGGCATCGCGGTCATGATCGGCGCCCCGGTCCTTTATACCGACACCACCGACAGCTGGCGCCTGCCCCGGCGCGGTGACCGGCTCCGGATCGTGTTTGCAGGTGTCATGGCCGAGGCGATCGTTGCCGCGCTCGCCTTGCTGGCGTGGTCATTTCTTCCCGATGGAACGTGGCGGCACATCTGCTTCAGCCTGGCGACGACTTCGGTGGTTCTGTCTCTGGCCGTCAATCTCAACCCGCTGATGCGCTTCGATGGATATTTCGCGCTCTCGGACTACCTTGAGGTGCCTAACCTGCAGCAGCGCGCTTTCGAACTTGGCCAGTGGCGAATGCGAGAGGCGCTGTTCCAGATCGGCGAGCCGCCGCCCGAAGCTTTCGAACCCGCGCTTCAACGCACGCTGATCCTCTACGCCTACCTGACATGGATTTATCGCTTTCTGCTCTACCTCGGCATCGCCGCGATCGTCTATGTCGTGGCTGGCAAGGCCATCGGCATCGTGCTGGGCGCATTCGAAATCGCCGTCTTCATCGCCTCACCCGCCATTCACGAGGTGAAGACCTGGTGGTCACTTCGCGACAGAATCAAGCGCAGCCGCCGCGCCATGGCAACAGCAGCCGCCGCCACGGCGGCATTCCTGACCGTCTGCAGCCCGATCCTGCGCACTGTCGAAGTTCCGGCGGTTCTGACAGCGGCGAACGAGCAGGAAATACATGTCCCCTTCCCCGCTCAGATCACGCGCGTTGCGGTGCGCAGCGGCGATCGCGTCCGCGCCGGGCAAACGCTTTTTGAAGCCCGCTCTCCTGATCTGGAAGACCGACTGCGATTGGCGCATCTCAACGCCCGGCGCATAGAAATTGCCCTTCGGCGGATGCACGCTTATGACGAAGAACGCGCCCAGCGCATCGTGCTTGAGCGCGAGCACACCTTGGCGCGCGAGAAAATTGCTTCACTCACTAAGGAGCGCGAAAGGCTCATCATCACCGCTCCCTTCGATGGGACGGTGGGCGATCACGATCGCGACCTGGCGCCGGGCGACTGGGTGTCCGACCTGACAATCCTCGCCCGCGTGTTGGCTGACGGCCCGGCACGCCTCAAAGGATTCGTTTCCGATGCCGAGTGGGCGCGGCTGAAGGCCGGCGGACGCGGCGTCTTCGTTCCAGATGAACCAACCCTCGCCACAAGTGACGTGACTTTGCGGGGCGTCTCGCCCGCGAGCGATGGGCTATTGGCCGAACCTCTCCTGGCGGAGCCCAACGGCGGTGTCATTCCGGCCGCCGAGTTAGAGGGCGTGTGGCGGCTACGCGATGGCTGGGTCGAGGTCGCGTATCAAAGCGATGCGCAGGCCCCGCCACAACTAACCCGCGGAGTTGTGCGCGCCGATGCAGACCCCATCTCCCCGCTGATGATTGTCTGGAAGCATGTGGCCCGCGTATTCGTTCGCGAGCAGAATTTCTAGGTGGCCGCATGGCGGCGCATGGTGGCCGCCTGCGGGATTGAGCCGTAGCGCCCGTAATAACCCTGGCCGCTGCCGTCAGCGGCGGCTCAATTGCATGCTGCCACTGCCACGGTCGCTTGAGAACGTGACCGTCTGCGATCCGCCACTGATCGTGACGCGGATACGGCCTGAGATGTCGTATTGGCTGTTATAGAATTCGCCGACATACTTGGTGGCACTCACCTTAGACAACTGTCCGGTCTGCTGAATGGTGGTCGAAGCCGAGGCGCATGTGGCCGAAACCGCCACCACGCTGCTGCCTTGCGGCGTGTATTTGACGCGGCAGCTGACCTTCTCACGTTGTCCGTCCCGGGGTTTGACGTAACCACCGCCCGACCAATTGCCGCTGAGCCCATCGGCCAATGCCGGCATGGACACCGCCGTCAGTGCAAAAGCGGCGGCGATAGGCAAAATCGACAGTCGAGACATTGGTAAACTCTCCTTGGGAATGGGCCGGCAACCATGCATATCGGTCACTGCCGGTAAAGATGTCTGATCGCAGCGGAAGGAATACAAGCCATCTCCCACCGTCATTCGCAGAAAAAAGCTCCGTCACATGTCTTCCGGTCCGGCCGATGCGTCCAAGGCACCTTGAACCGCCTCAAATCCGTCACGTCTGCACACGGTCAACCGTAGGACCGCCGTTGTTCGAAAGTCAGGAAACGCCGCCAACAAGGCTGCTACACGAATATACTGGCAGATTGCCTCCCTGTTCAAAAGTTCGAACGCAACGGCGTCACCGAATTCTATTCACAGTTCCCCAAATCCCTGTATTCTTCGGCCCGACGCACACCGGCCGACCGTGCGCAACGCATTCTACTTAAAAGAAAATTCGCCGTCCGGGGGAGACAACGCGCGCATGGCCCACGATTCTGCGAAACTCTACGAGCGGGTCAAGAATGACCCGCAGTTCCATGAACTCGTCCGGCGCCGCTCGCGGTTGGCGTGGGTTCTCAGCGCCCTCATGATCGCAATCTATTTTGGTTTCATCCTGCTCGTTGCCTTCAACAAGGACTTTCTCAGCACGTCGCTGTTCGGCGGCGTCACCACCGTCGGCATCCCCGTGGGTCTCGGCGTCATCTTCTCGGCGTTTGTTCTGACCGGCATCTACGTCGCCCGGGCCAACTCGGCATTTGACGACATGCTGAGGCAAATCATCGAGCGGGTGAAGCAACAATGATCTACCGGTCTGTCTACTTGTGGCTGGCTTCTGCCGCCGGCGTGTTTCTCGCTGCAACCCGTCCCGCATTTGCCGATGCGGCTCAGGTATCGGGAAAGTCCGAGATCAACGTCGAAGCCATCGCGATGTTCCTCATCTTCGTACTCGCCACCCTCGGCATCACCAAATGGGCGGCCGGGCGCACCAAGTCGGCTGCCGACTTCTATGCGGCCGGTGGCGGCATCACCGGTTTCCAGAATGGCTTGGCGATTGCCGGAGACTATATGTCGGCTGCGTCGTTCCTTGGAATTTCGGGCCTCGTGTTCGCCAACGGTTACGACGGCCTCATCTATTCCGTCGGCTGGCTGGTCGGGTGGCCGATCGTTCTATTCCTCATCGCTGAACGGCTGCGTAATCTCGGCAAGTTCACGTTTGCCGATGTTGCCGCCTTCAGGCTCGAAGCAACGCCCATCCGCATTCTCTCGGCAACCGGTACGCTGGTCGTTGTGGCTTTCTACCTGATCGCCCAGATGGTCGGCGCCGGAAAGCTGATCCAGACGCTATTCGGCCTGGACTACCTCTATGCCGTCATCATCGTTGGCGCGCTGATGATCGTCTATGTCGCCTTCGGCGGCATGGTGGCGACGACTTGGGTGCAGATCATCAAGGCCTGCCTGTTGCTCGGCGGCGCAAGCTTCATGGCGCTCATGGTTCTTGCCAAGTTCAGCTTCTCACCGGAGGCCATATTCCAGAAGGCCGTTGAAGTTCATCCCAAGGCAATCGAAATCATGGGGCCCGGAACCCTCGTCAAGGATCCGGTCTCGGCGATTTCTCTGGGTCTCGCCTTGATGTTCGGCACCGCCGGCCTGCCGCACATTCTCATGCGCTTCTTTACCGTCGCCGACGCCAAGGCCGCACGTAAATCCGTGTTCTACGCCACGGGATTCATCGGTTATTTCTACATTCTCACCTTTATCATCGGCTTCGGCGCCATCACGCTGTTGCTGCAGGACCCAGCCTACTTCAATGGCGGCGCGGTTCCGGCGGCGAACGGCAGCTTCCAACCCGCCGACATGCTCGGAACCGGCAACATGTCGGCCGTACACTTGTCGAACGCGGTCGGCGGCTCGCTGTTTCTGGGCTTCATCTCAGCCGTGGCCTTCGCCACCATTCTGGCGGTCGTCGCCGGCCTGACGCTTGCCGGCGCCACCGCCGTCAGTCACGACCTCTACGCCTCGGTCATCGCCAAGGGCCGCGCATCGGAAGAACATGAGGTGCGCCTCTCCAAGATCTCGGCGGTCGTGATCGGCATCATTGCCATCTTCCTGGGCTACATCTTCGAGAACCAGAATGTGGCATTCATGGTTGGGCTCGCCTTCGCCATCGCCGCGAGCTGCAACTTCCCGGTGCTGGTCATGAGCGTATTCTGGAAGGGCACGACCACGATGGGCGCGCTGATCGGCGGGTTCCTGGGATTGATCAGCGCAACGATGCTTGTCATCCTCAGTCCGCAGGTCTGGGAAAATACCTTCGGCAATCCCAAGGGCTCGGCGCTGTTCCCCTATGACAACCCGGCTCTTTTCTCGATGGCGCTCGCCTTCACCGGGATCTGGCTGTTCTCACTGCTCGACCGCAGCGCTCGGGCGGCGAGGGAGCGCGCAGCCCATGAAGCCCAATACATCCGCTCGGAAACGGGCATCGGCGCGTCTGGAGCAGTGGCGCACTGACGAGCCAACTGATCGGGGTCAAGGCCCATTCGGATCAGCCGTGCTCAACAGACGGCGGCACGCGGCCGGGCTGGCATCGAAGCGCTGCCGGCCGTTGTCATTTCAGCCGCGCGTGGCAATTTGCCGGACACCTGCGCGTCTTCCGTCTCCCACGCTGATCGCTCTCACGCTCCACCGCTAGCAGACCCCGCAAACGCCCATGTCTCAAGCCTTTGACATCCAGAACCCGCCCTTCGATCGCCTCAGTCACGATGAGGCGGCCCGGCTCAAGTCGAAGATCGATATCGGCTATTGGGCGCCCGGCGAAACCATCATTGCCCGCGGCGGCGCGGCGGAAGCTCTTCACGTCGTTCTCAAAGGCGCTGTCGAAGAGCGCGACGGGGATGACGTCGAAAGTATACTCAAAGCGAACGACACCTTTGATGCTCGCGCCCTTGTTCACGGCGCGGCCGGCACCTCATTCGTCGCGGCCGAAGAGACGCTGTGCTACCTGCTGCCCAAGGACATCATCCTCGACCTCATCAAGCACAACACCGGATTTGCTGCCTTTTTCTATTCCGAACTGTCGCGCAAGCTGTCGACCTACGCCGAACACGAGGACGATGCGTCGGGCAGCGTCAGCCAAGTCTTGCGTGCCCGCGTCCGCGAAACCCGCCTGCACGACGTCTGCTACATCGACGGTTCGGCGACCATTTCCGATGCGGCCCGCATGATGGAGGATTTGCACAACAACACGCTGTTCGTGAAGGACGGCGATCGCACCGGAATCATCACCGGCACCGACCTGTCGAAGGCCGCAGTCCTCCAGGCCCTGCCGCTTGACAGTAAGGTCCGCGACGTCGCGCACTTCGAGATTTATTCCGTCGATGCCGGCGACTTCATTTTCGAGGCGCTCATCAAGATGACGCGCCACCGCGTGCGCCGCCTCGCCGTCGTCTCGAACGGCCAATACACCGGCACGCTCGAGGATATCGATATCCTGGGCCTCGTTGCCGGCAATTCGCAACTGATCCCGGGGCGTATCGACCGCGCCCGCAGCGTCGCCGACTTGGCGCCTGCCGCGCGCGACATCCAAGACCAGGTCGAGCGGCTGCATCGCCAGGGCGTGAAGGTGGAGGTGATCGCCGAGATCACGTCCGACCTCAATCGCGCGCTGTTCGACAAGCTCTATGACTTGATCGCGCCACCATCCATCAAGGAGGCCGGGTGCCTGATGGTGATGGGCTCTGAAGGCCGCGGCGAACAGACCGTCCGCACCGACCAGGACAACGGACTGCTGCTTGCCCATCCGGTGCCGGACGCCGATCTTACCAAGTTCCGCGCCGATTTCAGCGACGCCTTGCTGCACTTCGGTTTTCCGCCCTGCCCCGGCAACATCATGATCGGCAATCCGCAGTGGTCACAAACGATTGACGGCTTCATCCGCCAGATCAAGGGCTGGGTCTTGACGCCGGACGGCTACAGCGCCATGAACCTTGGCGTTTTTTTCGATGCCGTATCCGTCGCCGGCAACGCCGATCTCCTTCATCGGGCCAAATCGGCCATGGCGGACATGATGCGCGGCGAAAGCGCCTATCTTGCCCGCTTCGCCAAGGCCATCGACCAGTTCGATGATGCGAGCGCCAGCATGTTGTCGTCGCTGATGGCGACCGTCGGCGTCGGCTCCGATACCATCCACATCAAGAAATCCGGCGTCTTCCCGATCGTTCACGGAGTGCGCGTGATGTCGATCGACGAGGGAATTACAGCGACATCGACGGCCGAAAGGCTCGATGAACTGGCCAAGATCGAGGTGATCGGTTCCGGTCTGGCCGGCGACATCAAGAGCGCGCTATCCTATTTCATGGAAGTGCGGCTGCGCTCGCAACTCGTCGCCATGCGCACCGGCCGTCATGAGGAGGAAGCCATCGTCCGATTGAGCCAATTGAGTTCGCGCGAACGCGACCTGCTGCGGGAAGCCTTGAAGGTGGTCAAGCGCTTCAAGGAACTCGTGCGTGCCCGCTATCACCTGAACATGATGTAAGGGCGCGCCCATGTTCGGCATCATCAAACGCTACCTCGACTGGAGCGCACTCAACGATCGCTCTTACGAATTCCTGTTCGATGCTCTTGGAACCGACGAGGTCGTCTCGCTCGACTGCGAGACAACCGGGCTCAATCCGCGCAAGGACGACATCGTTTCGATCGGCGCCGTCAAGATTAAGGGTTCGCGCATCCTCACCAGCAAATGCTTTCATGTCAAAGTGAAGCCTAAGGCGGAACTCGCCGCCAATTCGATCAAGGTCCACCAGATTCGCAACGCCGACGTGGCCGGCGAAGGTCCGATCCGCTCGGAACTGCCGGGCTTCCTGCGCTTCATCGGCAACCGGCCGCTCGTCGGCTACTGGATCAGCTTCGACGTGCGCATGTTGAACAAGGAAATTTTCAAGATGCTCAACATCACCTTGCAGAACAGGACGGTCGATGTCTGCGACATGTATTACGAGCGCAAATACAGCAATGCGCCACCCGGCACCAAGATCGACCTCAGGTTTGCCGCCATTCTGGAGGACTTGCAGCTGCCGCCGCTGCAGGCCCACGATGCCTTGAACGACGCCATCAGCGCCGCGCAGATGTATGTGGTCTTGAAGGACCTTGCGGCCCGCGGCGTACATTTGAAACGCGTGCGGAACTGGGACCAGCCCGGCGTTCCTCTTGGCTGATCGCCGGTGGGCTGATCATCGTCCTGGGCAGGGATTGCGGCCCGCCGCGATCCGACCATAATGCTCCGGAACAGTCGCTGAGCGGCTCACCGGGACAGAAAATGCGGCAATTGCGGACAAACGTCGCGCTGCGCGCCATCGCACTTCTGGTGCTGATGCTGCATATCGCCGTGCCCGCCGTGCACGCTGCGGCCGACGGACACGTGGTCCACGGCTCATCCGCCGTCACAACCGGCCTTAGCTGGCACTCGGATCAACTCGCTGCGGCTCCCGCCCATCCGGCCGGCCACGATGGTTCGACCGATGATCCACAGCATCCCTGCAAGCTCTGCCAGCTCTTGAGCGCCAACGCACCACTCCTGTCGGCCCCTTCGCCGGATCTGCCGCCGATTATGGCCGCGGTACTGGCGGCGTCAGCGCCGTGTCATGATCACGTCGGTCATGGTGGGTCGAACGCGGCATTTGAGGCACGCGGCCCGCCAGTATCGCGGCAGGCCCTGGCCTGAGGCGCCGCCAGCAGCGCCAAATTCGATCGAAACACCCTCGTCATCCCATCCGGCCAGGCTCGCTAGCGCGACATGAAGCGTGGCGCCCAGGCCGGCAAACCCTGCTAGGAGACCCCATGCGCAAAACATGGCTTTTGACCGTCTCGCACTTCGCCCTGCCGCTCGCCCTTTCCGCCAGCATCACCGTAGCGGTAGAACCTTCGTCGCATCGCCAGCTGGACGCTCACGTCCACGGCCACGGCACGTTGTCTGTCGCGATCGAAGACAGCACCGTCAGCCTGGAACTCGAGGCTCCTGGCGCCGATATCGCCGGTTTCGAACACGAGGCCACGTCTACCAAGGATAAGGCCGCCATCGATGCCGCGCTGAAGACGCTCCGCGATGGCGCCGCCTTGTTCAAGTTTACCGACGCGTCGGGCTGCGGACTGAAGTCGGCCGAGGTCAAACTTGAGAGCGAACAAGTGGCCCCGGGCGGTGCCGGTCAAGGCAAGGAGGCCCATGACACGCACGGTCATGGCAAGGAGGAACACGGCAAGAAGGACGCAGCCGAGCATGATGGCGAAGCCCGCCATAGCGCGTTCCACGCAACCTACACCTTCACCTGCACGGCGCCGGCCGCGCTGACGGCGATCGAGACCCAGTACTTTGCCACCTTCCCGGCCGCCAAGGAATTGGGCGTCGCCATCGTCGCGCCCAAAGGTCAGTCGCAGACGATACTCTCGCCCAAGTCGGCCACCATCGCACTCGGCGGCATGATGTGATGGCGACGGCGAGCGGGAACAGAGCCATGCCGGTCGGCGGCGAGGTGGAGGCCGGCCCGGTGGTCCGCTTCGACCGCGTGCGCTTCGCTTGGCCGGGCCGCAATCCGTTCTCGCTCGCCATCGACGACTTCTCTCTGCGCCGCGGGGAAAGGATGTTGCTGATCGGTCCATCGGGCAGCGGCAAGTCGACATTCTTGAGTTTGCTCGCCGGTATCGTCGTCCCGCAGTCCGGGCGCATCGGTGTACTCGGCACCGACACGGCACAACTCTCACCCGCCATGCGCGACACGTTCCGCGCCGAGCATTTCGGCATCATCTTCCAGATGTTCAATCTGCTGCCCTACGGCACGGTGCTCGACAACGTCGTCTTGCCTCTGAGTTTCTCAAAATCGCGCGCCGCGCGCGCGGCCCAGTCCAGGGGGCAGGCGCTGGAAGCGGAGCGGCTGTTGAGCGCGCTCGGGCTCGAGGGCGACCGCATGGCCGCCTCGCGAACATCGCGCCTCAGCGTCGGCCAGCAGCAGCGCGTCGCGGCCGCCCGTGCGCTCATCGGCAAGCCCGAAATCATTGTCGCCGACGAACCGACCTCGGCGCTGGACCGCAATCTGCAGGTCGCGTTTCTCGATCTGCTGTTCGCCGAAATCGCTTCGGCCGGATCATCGCTCGTCATGGTCAGCCACGACGAGAGCTTAGGGGCGCGGTTCGATCGTGTGCTGCGCCTTGACGATATCGCGGTAACATCACGGGGGGCGGCGCCATGATCACCGCGCGGCTGGCCCTGCAATCGCTGATGAACCGCTGGCTCACGGCACTACTGACGGTGCTGGCCATCGCCTTCAGCGTCATGCTGCTGCTGGGGGTGGAAAAGGTCCGCACCGGTGCGCGGCAGAGCTTCGCCGACACGATATCGGGAACCGATCTCATCGCCGGCGCCCGCAGCGGCACGCTCAATCTTCTGCTCTACTCGGTGTTCCGCATCGGCAATGCCACCAACAACGTCACCTGGCAGAGCTATGAGGAAATCGCCAAGTCTGAGGACGTTGCCTGGAGCGTGCCACTCTCGCTTGGCGACAGTCACAAGGGCTTCCGGGTCCTCGGCACCACGCAAGACTACTTCAAGCACTACAAATACCGGCGCACGCACACGCTCTCATTTGCGTCCGGCGCGCCGTTTGCCGATCTGTTCGATGCCGTGATCGGCGCCGACGTGGCGTCCGCGCTCGGCTACCGCGTCGGCGACAAGGTGGTGATCGGCCATGGGCTCGGCTCGGTGTCGTTCGTCGAACATGACGACAAGCCGTTCCGCATTTCGGGCGTTCTGGAAAAGACGGGCACGGCTGTCGACCGCACGGTGCACGTCAGTCTGGAAGCCATCGAAGCAATCCACATCGATTGGCAAAGCGGGTCGCGCGACGCCGACGCCAGCGTCACCGCGGATGACGTGCGCAAGATGGACCTGAAGCCCAAGGCGATCACCGCCGCCCTGATCGGGCTCAAATCCAAGATCGCGACCTTCCGGATGCAGCGGATGATCAACGAATATCCGCAGGAACCGCTGACGGCCATCATCCCTGGTGCCGCCTTGCAGGAACTCTGGGGCCTGATCGGCACGGCCGAGACTGCACTTGCCGCCGTCTCGGCGATGGTTGTGGTCACCGCGCTCCTGGGAATGGTGACCATGATCCTGACCACGCTGAACGAACGCCGCAGAGAAATGGCAATCCTGCGGTCGGTCGGGGCGCGGCCGCGAACGATCCTCTCTCTGCTGGCGCTCGAAGGCGGATTTCTCACCGCGGCCGGCGTCGCGCTCGGCACGATCCTTCTCTACATCGCGCTTGCTGTGCTGCGGCCCTATATCGACCGTTCCTACGGGATCTTTCTCACCATCGATCCCCCGCGCATGGAAGAATGGGTCAAACTCGCCGGGATCGTCGCTGCCGGTTTCGTCGCGGGATTGATTCCGGCGCTGCGTGCCTACAAGTTGTCACTCGCCGATGGCATGACCGTCAAAACCTGAATTCCCCCGACAGGGCTGAGGATCGAACGCGCATGACGACCAGACGACTTTTCATCTCCGCGATTGGCATGGCTGCGGCCCTTGCCGCACTGGCTGCACCCACCGCATCGCAGGACGTGCGCGATCTCAAGTGGGCCGACCTCGTCCCGCCCAAGGCCGGACAGTCGCCGCTAAAGCCGAAGACCTTTTTTGCCGGCGCCAACCCGCCCGGCGAGGATGGGGCGCCTCCGCCGCCGATGCCGGAAGGCAAGTTCATGCAAATGAAGCGCCGGCAGCCAGGTGCCGGCCAGCCGCCCGCCGTCGTCGCCGATCTCGACGGCAGGCGCGTGAGCCTCGGCGGCTACGTGGTGCCGCTCGACTTTGAAGCCACCAAGGTGACGGAGTTTCTGCTGGTGCCGTTCGTGGGCGCCTGCATCCACGTGCCGCCGCCGCCGGCCAATCAGATCGTCTATGTGCAGGCGCCGCAGGGCTTCGATATTTCAGGACCCTTCGACCCCGTCACCGTGACAGGGACCATGAAAACGGCCGTCGCCTTCACCGGACTTGCGGACGCCGGTTATACACTTCAAGCCGATAGCGTCGCGCTTCGCAAGGAATAGGCAACGCCAGGGTTGGCCGGCTTTTCAGCCCACAGCCGACAGCAGCGGCGGCGCATCTTCTGGCTGTGGCGTCGCAATGGGCTTGGCGGCGTGGGTTTGAAGCAGGCGCAGCATGGCCTCGGTTTCGAGCGGTTTCGAGAAATAGTATCCCTGCAGTTCATTGCAGCCGAAATCGCTCATGGCGCGGACTTCTTCCGCCGTTTCCACCCCTTCCGCGACGATCGCCATGCCGAGACCTTTGCCGAGCGTAACGACCGAATTGACGATTTTGCGGTAGCCGTCCGACTTCGACATGCCGGCGACGAACGACCGGTCGATCTTGATCTTGTCGAACTTGAAGTGACACAGATACGAGAGGCTCGAATAGCCGGTGCCGAAATCGTCGAGCGCCGACAGGAAACCCATGGCGCGGATCGCATCGAGCGTGTGGCTCGAGCGGTCGGTCGATTCCATCAGCACGCCTTCGGTGATTTCGAGAACGAACCGGCCGGGCGTAACACGCGTCTCGTTGATCAGCGCCTGCAGCACGTCGAGGATATCCGACTGACGGAACTGCACCGGCGATAGGTTGACGGAGACCTGCAGATGCGGCCAACGCCACCAGTCCTCCATGGCGCGGCGGAGAACCCAGGTGCCGAGCTCCGGCATCATTCCCGACTGTTCGGCAATCGAGATGAAGCGCCCAGGCGGGATTTCTCCCTTCACCGGATGGCGCCAGCGCAGCAAGGCTTCGACGCCCGAGATCTCTCCGGACTGGCACGACAGGATCGGCTGATAATTGAGGCGCAGCTGGTTCTGGTCGAGCGCGGTGCGCAGATCGAGTTCGATCGCGCGCCGTTCTTCCACGCGCTGAGCCATGTCGTCGGCGAATTTCACCGCGCGATTGCGACCTTGGGTCTTGGCTTCATAGAGGGCGATGTCGGCCTGGCGCATTAGTTCGTCGGCCGATGTCGTGCTTGAGCTGGCGAGCGCGATGCCCGTCGAGGCCGTCACCGCAAGGCTTTGACCGTGGACATCGAAGCGCGTGTTGAATGCCCGCTCGATCCGCTCGGCGAGGCGGGTAGCGGCACTTGCCGAATGACTGACCCAAAGAATGGCGAACTCGTCGCCACCGTAGCGGGAGAGCACATCCCCCGGCCGCAATTGCATCTGTAGCCGGCGCGCCACCGCCTTGATCAATTCGTCGCCGGCATGATGGCCAAGCGTATCATTCACATCCTTGAAGCGGTCGATATCGACATAGGCGACGACGGCCACATCTTCCCCGCCGGTGTCCGGCATGGCGCTGAGTGCGCTCTTGAGCTTCTCTGCGAAATGCATCCGGTTTGGCAGATCGGACAGGGCGTCATGTCGCGCATCGTAATGTGATTGCTGTTCGCGGCCGGCAAGTTCCTCCGCCGATCGCTTGAGGCGGCGCATCATGCCGCTGGCCAATAATCCGGCACCCAGGACACCCAGACCGACCAGCGGCAGGATGGACGTCAGCAGCACCTGCCCCGGCCGCTCCATGGTCCAGGCGATGTAGCCGCCGTAGGTTCCTTCGTCGGTGATCACTTGCTCGGAATAGACGCCGTCGCGCGGGGACGGATGCGGAATCGCCGCCAGATCCTTGAGCAGCAGCGTGTGACCCAAATCCTGGATAAAGCCCTCGTCGACGTACTTGATGCTGATGAGAACTTTCGGCCTCGGCTCGAGCAGCGTGAGGTCGATCGTCGGCACGATGGTGATCACCGTCACCAGGGCCGTGCGGCCGTTAACCGACAAGAGATGACCGGACCATCTCGCCAGCTTCAATACCTCGCCCATGGTGCGGTAAGTCTTCTGGTCGTCGCTGAACGTATCCGGTCGCGGCTTCAGGATCGAAGGCTTGCCCGTGCGCACTTCGGCGAGGATGTCATTCAGGTAGGGGCGGTACGGTTCGAAACTTTCCGGCTGACGGCGGCGATGCCGGCTGAAGGCATAAAGCGGCTTATCCTCGCCGTTCAGAATGTAGACCTCGTCGTGACCGTAGGTCTCGGTCAGAAAGACGCCGAACTCCCCATCCGCGAATTCCAGATCGATCGCCTCGTCGGTGATTTTTGTGACGGCGTCGTCCCACCAGGCCACGCTCTTTTGTTCGTTGAGTGTCCTGGCGATCTTGCGGTTGATGCCGTTCTGCAGCAGCATCCGCTCGCGTTCGAGGGAACTGCGGTTCGACGTCCATCCGGCATAGGCAATGATGACCAGCAGTATCGCGCCGGCTGCGCTGACCCCCACGGCGATGAGCGTGGTGAGTGTCCTTAAATTGCTGACGGACAGGCGCTTGTGAGCGCTCAAGTTGCTGATCGTACGCATAACCATGGGCCTCAAACACTTTTTCAACCCTATTACACGCTTAGGTTGAATAAGTACTTAGCTCCACACGCCCGGCTACCCACCGGTACGCAAAGCCCGTTCGATCAGCCCACTATTGTTTGGAGGATTGGCGGGTCGGTCGCCAATTGCGGCCGGTTTTGCCCCATCACCCGCAGAGCTACGTGCTGTTCGCTCGAATTTTCGGATGCCGTCGACCCTTAGGGCCGTATGTCGGAAGCACTCCACCCGCCTTTAAGGGCGGCGCGAGAGTTCCGATTCCCTGGCGACGCGCTCAAACTGCTCCGCGATTGTCTTGATCCGGTATTGGCGCTCTCCACCGTCATAAGGCATCAGCCGTAAGACCTTATATTCTCGGATGGATGCTGGAACGGTCGCGCGAGCCGGATTGAAGTCGACAAGGTCGCCAACCTTGTATTTTGCATGTGCCAAGAACGTCCTCCGATGATGACGGGATCACAATTGGTGCCGAAACAGCCTCATTCTCGCATACCTTGTGCCGCAAAGGGCCAAATTCCGGTCGGGCGCTTCCATACGCCGCTAACGGCCTCATAAACTATTGCTGGTCATCGCGGCCAAGGACTGGTAACCACTCTCATCGACTTTGGCCGGAAAACCGGGCCGCTACGCCTTTGCTGAATATCGGCGCACGTTCAGAGCCTCCCCAAAAATCGACAGAACCATCGATTTCGCGCGTCAGCGGGAGATCTCTTCAAACGTACAAACGCAACTGCAAAGGACTTGGTTATGATCAAGGGTGTCGTAAAGTTTTATAATGCTCAGAAGGGCTTCGGCTTCATTCAGCCGGAAGATGGCGGCAAGGACGTCTTCGTCCACGCCACCGCTCTTGAGCGCGCTGGCATGCACAGCCTGTCGGAAGGCCAGAAGGTCTCCTTCGACACGCAGGAAGATCGCCGCACCGGCAAGATCGCTGTCGGCAACATCCAGGCTGCGTAAGCGCCTGACGCCACAGTGGCCACGCTAACGCGCGGCTAAAACGTTCTCGGGCTGCACGGTATTTTGCCGGCGCAGCCCGAATTTTTTCAGCCGCGAGCTAGCGAAGTTTCTTCACGACAGCCGCGAACCCTTCAACGAACTGGTCAGCGTTTTCTTTGCTGAAGCACAGCGGCGGACGGATCTTCCAGATGTTGCCGTTGAACCCTGACGTGCCGACCAGGATGTTGTGGTCGCGCATATAGTTCACGCCGTTGACGGCCGCGGCGCGATCGGGCTCCTTCGTTTCTGGAATGCTGACGAATTCGACGCCGAGATAGAGCCCGGCGCCGCGGATATCGCCGACGCAGTCATGTCCCTTGGCGGCGGCCCTGAGCCCATTCAAGAAATACTTGCCGGCTTCCTTGGCATTTTTCTGCAGACCTTCTTCCTTGAGAATCTGCAGCACCGCCAGGCCGGCGGCTGCGGCGACCGGGCTGCCGCCGAAGGTATTGAAGTAGCCGCACTTCGATCCGAACGCTTCCAGGAGATCAGGCTTTGCGACGGTCGCGCCGATCGGATAGCCGTTGCCCATCGGCTTGCCCATCACGACGAGATCGGGAATGACGCCGTGACGCTCAAACCCCCACATGGAGTCGCCCAGCCGGCTGAACCCCGGCTGCACTTCATCGGCGATATATAGGCCGTGGTTCTTGCGCACGACCTCGGCCACTTCAGCAAGAAAGCCCGGTTCATCGACGTAAACTCCGTCGCTGGAAAATGCGCTGTCGGCAATGAAGCCTGCGAGGCGGATCCCCGCCGCATGCATCTCTTCGATCGCTGTCTCAACCGCGCGGACGAACCGGCGGCCCGCATCTTTGGGGTGGCGGTAGGTATCGGGTGCCGGCACGAGATAGATCGATCTGGGCCGCGCTTCGCCGCTTGCCGATGCCGCTGAAATCTCGGTCGCCGTGGTGGTATTGCCGTGATAGGCATTCTCGGTGGCGATGAATCCCGTGCCTCCCGTCACATTCCGGGCGATACGCAAGGCCAGATCGACGCTTTCGCTGCCCGTGCAGGTCAAAACGACGTTGGAAAGCTCGCCTGGAAACGTCGCAAGAAGCTCTTCCGCATATGTGTAGACGATATCGCAGAGATACCGCGTATGCGTGTTGAGTATCGCCATCTGCTTGGCAACGGCTTCGACCACTTTCGGATGACAGTGACCGACCGAGGGCACATTGTTATAACCGTCGAGATAGCGCGTCCCGTCCGCGTCGTAGAGCCAGACGCCTTCGCCCCGCACCAGATTGAGGGGCTTCTTGTAGAACAGCATCGACGTCGGCCCGAAAGTGCGGCGGCGCCGCTCGATCAGCTCGGCGGTGGCGGAATCGAGCCCGCCTGAATCGCGCATGTTGAAGGCGTTGAGTTCGAGAATTTTCTGCTTCGACGTCATTGTGTCTCCGGCCCCTCAGGATTGGGCTTGGGGCAAGTTGAGCGCCCGGCCGCAGGCCGGGCTGTTTGTGCGTTGCAGCCTACACCATCGTTTCTGGCGCGTCTTGACCGCGGGCGCACTGCCGTGTCCAGCAGCGCCGCGCCTGTCCCGCCCCTGTCAAGTTCGCCATCCCGGCTGTCAATCACAGACCTCAATGGGTAGTCTATGCCTGTCGACGACGCGGAAGGCATGTTTCAGTTTGGAAGGCAACGCTCATGACAGACGCGCCGCGCCCATCGCCCAACCGCTGGAAGCGATTTTCCGATTGGGACGAGCGGCCTCTGCGGCTTGACCGGTTCGCGGTTGAAGATGCCGAAAACGGTTTTGCGGCGTTCAAGAGCCCGCATGATCCCAAGCCTTCGGCGACGCGGAGCGGCAGCATCATCACGACGATGGACGGCAAGGCGGCCGCCGACTTCGACATGATCGACTACTTCATCGCCCGCTATCATCTCGATCCCGAGATGGTTGAGGAAGCGATGGCGATCCCGGCCATCGACCTTGCCCGCATGCTGGTCGACATGAGCGTGCCGCGCGCCACGCTCGTCAGGCTCGCCCACGGCCTCACGCCCGCCAAGCTCGCCGAAGTCGTCGCCCATCTCTCTTCGATCGAGATCGCCTTCGCCTATTCGAAAATGCGGGCCCGCAAGACGCCCGGCAATCAGGCGCACGTCACCAACGCCAAGGACGATCCGTTGCAGATGGCGGCTGACGCGGCAACCGCCGTCGCTTTCGGCTTCGATGAAATCGAGACGACCATGCGCGTCGCCCGCAATGCCTGGTCGAATGCGGTCGCTTGCGCCGTCGGCGCCGCCGTCGGCCGCTGGGGCACGCTCTTTCAATGTTCGAGCGAAGAAGCCGAAGAATTGCGGATCGGCATGGCGGGCTTCACCTCCTATGCCGAAACGGTTTCGGTCTACGGCACCGAGAAAAGCTTCGTCGATGGCGACGACACGCCGTGGTCGAAAGCATTTCTCGCCGCGGCCTATGCCTCTCGCGGAATCAAGATGCGATGCACCTCTGGCGCCGGTTCCGAGTTGCTGATGGGCTTTCACGAGAAGAAGTCTCTGCTCTATCTCGAAGCGCGATGCCTCTGCCTGCAGCGGGCGATGGGCGTGCAGGGCACGCAGAACGGCGGCATCGATGGCGCGCCGGTCACGTGCACAGTGCCGGGCGGTATGCGCGAACTGATGGCCGAGAACCTGATTGCCGTCTGGCTCGACCTCGAATGTGCGTCAGGCAACGACGCGCGCCCGACTGAATCGGAAATCCGCGTCGGCGCCAAGATACTGCCGTTTCTGATTTCAGGTTCAGACCTCATCTGTTCCGGCTTCGGCTCGATCCTCAAGTACGACAACTCGTTCAATCCTTCCCTGCTCAATGGCGAGGAACTCGAGGACTATCTGGTCCTCCAGCGCGACTTCGAGGCCGACGGCGGGCTGACGCCCGTCGAGGAAACGCGCATCCTCGAACTACGCAAACGCGCGGTCGAAGCTCTCGCCGCCGTCTATGATGAACTAGGCCTGCCCGCACCAACCGCAGCGATGAAGGCCAGTGTGGTTGCCGCCTCGGGCTCGGACGAAACGGCAAGCTACACGCCGCGCGAGGCGGGAGAGATTTCAGCCGCAATTCAAAATCGTGGCATCACCGTCGTCGACGTCATCACCGCGCTCGCCAATCGCGGGTTCACAGACGAAGCGGAAAATCTGCTGCGGCTGGTGCGGCTGCGCGTATCGGGAGACTATCTGCAAACCTCCGCGCTGGTGCGTAACGGCCGGGTGTTGAGCGCGATCAACGACCCAAACGACTACCTGGGTCCCGGCTCGGGCTATCGCCTGAGCGAGGAACGCCGGGCGGAACTCGTCGCCATTCGCGACGTGCTGAACCGCAAGGAAGTTCTTCGCGCCGAGGCCGTGCATCAACCGGCCGAAGACAAGCGCATCCGGTATCAGACCATGGGCCCGGCAAAGCCCGGCACTGACACAGGTGAAATTGTCATCGGCATCAGCCCTGCGTTCGGCATCAAGCTGTTTCAGACGGTTGCCGGTCATCCGCTCTCGTTTATCCTGCGCGAATTGACCGCCGGCATCGCAGAGGGGGGATGCCGCGCCCGCATCGTGCGCATGAAGCACACCGCCGACACATCATTCCTGGGTTTGAGCGCCGCGCGCCTGTCCGGCTCCGGCGTCGGGATCGGCATCCAGGCCAAAGGCACGGCCGTCATCCACCACAAGGATCGCCTGCCCCACAACAACCTGGAGCTGTTCTCCAATTCACCGATCACCAGGCTCGAACACTACCGGCGCATGGGCGGCAATGCCGCCGCCTACGCCAAGGGCGAAACGCCCGAGCCGGTCGTCGTGCCGACGCGCGGCGAAGCCATGGGCGCGCGCTACCACGCCCGCGTCTCCCTCATCTACGCCATCGAGACCGAAATGACGGCGGACGGCGCCTCGCCCGAGGATGTTGACATCACGTTGTTGGAGCGCGGCGCATGAGCGACGGCAAACTCACGATCGCAGATTACCCGCTTGCGGAAAATAAGCCCGGCGCCGTGATCGGCAAGCGCGGCAAGCCGCTCGATGTGTTGACGCTCGACAACGTCCTCAACGGCGCCGTGACGCTCGAAGATCTGCGCATAACGGGGCACGCGCTGCGCCAGCAAGCCCAGATCGCGCGCGACGCCGGCCGGCCGACGCTCGCCGCCAATTTCGAGCGCGCGGCCGAACTGGTCGAGGTGCCGCAAGATACGATCATGCGCATCTACGAACTGCTCCGGCCCGGCCGGGCCAGATCCAAAGCCGATCTCATCGCCGCCGCCGCCGAACTCCGCGATGTCCACGGCGCCCGCATCATGGCCGACTTCGTCGAGGAAGCGGCTAGCGTCTACGAGCGCCGCGGACTATTCAACACCCGCTTCTGACAGAGGACTTCGCATGAGCTGGAAGACCAACTATCGCTCAATCTACTATGATGGCGCGCCCGAGCCCGGCGATCCCGATCTGACCCCGGCCACAACAGCCCTCCTCGTCATCGATGTCCAGAACACCTATCTGGATCGGCCCGACCGTTCGACGCTCTCTGCCGACGAGCAACGCCGCTACGACGCCTGGACCCCGTTCCACGAGCGCATGCACAAAACCGTCATCCCCAACAGCGTGCGGCTGCTTTCAAAGCTGCGCGGTGCCGGCATCGAATGCCTGTTTGCCCGCATCGCCTGCCACACGAAAGACGGCCGCGACCGTTCGCTGTCGCAAAAACTGCCCGGCTGGAACAACCTGCTTCTGCCCAAGAATGAGGCACCCTCGCAGATCATCGACGCCCTGCAGCCCGCCGGCGACGAGATCGTCGTCACCAAGACGACCGATAGTGCATTGACCGGAACCAACCTGCGGCTGATCCTGACGAACCTTGGGATCAAGACGGTCATCTGCTGCGGAATTTTTACCGATCAGTGCGTGTCCTCCACCGTTCGCAGTCTGGCGGACGAAAGTTTCGCGGTGATCGTCGTCGAGGATTGCTGCGCTGCGGGATCGGACGAACTGCATCACAAGGAACTCGAGATCATCAATATGATCTATGGCCATGTGATGAGTTCCGATGAGCTTCTCGCCCTGCTCAAAGGTGGTTGAAAAAGCACCAGTCAAATTTGAACCGGCTCGGGTCAAATGCATGAAGCACGGGACACGTATGGTCCCAATCGACATCGTCGGGCTGGGGCGGTGATGTTCTTGCCACCCAGGTCTTGATGCCCCACTATCTCATTTGAGACGAAGCCGAGACGCATACCGAGCAGATGCGGCCGCACCCGTTGTGCCGCCGCAGTACCCAGGAGCCCAAGCCATGCTCAAGTCCCCGATCTCACGCCGCAACTTCATGCAACAGTCGGCCACGCTTGCCGCCGCATTCGCCGCCGCCAAGACGACCGGTTTCGTCGGCACGGCCCATGCCGCACGCGAGAAGGAACTGAACATCCTGTGCTGGGAGGGCTACAATTCGGCCCAGGTTCTCGATCCCTTCAGGTCCTCCAAAGGCGCGACCGTCAAGGCCGAGAGCCTCACCAACGACCCGACGATGATCAACCGCCTCCGTGCCGGTGAAACCAACGTTTGGGATCTTATCAACGTCAACAATCCGTGGGCCCGCAAGGTGATGCTCCCGGAGAAGCTGATCAAGCCGCTGGATCGCGCCAAGTTCGAACCCTTCTTCGAGAAGATGGGTCCTGCCTTCAAGCCTCCCTACAAATGGGCCATGGACGACAGTGGCCAGCAGCTCATCGGTATGGCGCAACGCTATGGGCCATACTCGTTCGTCGTCAACACCGACAAGATCAGCCGCGCTTCTGCCGAAGACCAAGGCTGGAACTTGTGGAATGACCCGAAGCTGGCGGGCCGCTACGGAATCCTGGAATCGGACGACTGGAACGTGTTCGGCATCTGCGCCATTGCCGGCTTCGATCCGTTCACCACGCATACCGACGAGCAGATTGCCAAGTTCCGGGAAACGGCCAAGCGCGTATTTGCCGGCAAGAAACTCGTCGGCGACATCGCCACGAACAACCAGGCGCTGGTTTCCGGCGAGATTGATTTTCACCTGACCGGCGGCAATTACTCGGTGTCGCCGGCCCGCGCCGACGGGCACAAGAACTTGAGGGCCATCACACCCAAGAAGGGTCCGTTTGCCGGCGGCAAGGGCGGCATGTCATGGATCGAGATCACCTCGGTGGTCAACAATCCGAATCTTTCCCCGCTGGCCGAGGAATTCCTCGCCTACGTGCAGGAACCCAAGATGGCCCACACCGTCGCGTTCGCCGAGGGCACATTCAATCCAGTTGCGCAGATGGGCAATCCGGACTGCTTCAAGCTGTTCACCAAGGACGAACTCGACGCGATCCAATGGGACAGCCTCGAGGAGGAAATGGCGGGCTGCGTCGAGTACGACATCGTTCCGGATTACGACAAGCTGCTCGACATCTGGAACGAGGCAAAGAAAGTCTGATGCCCTCTGCGGCCTCGGGCATGCGTGCCTTTTGACACAAGAGCTAAAGCCGTCCTTTCCTGAGAAATCATGCTCAAGGGAGGGCGGCTTTGTCATCCGGCCATTTTTAGGACCAACCTCGTGAGCACGCAGCGCCCGCCCATACTTGTCCTGAATAAACTTCTGAAGCAATTCGGAGGCTTCACGGCCGTCAACGCCATCGACCTCGAAATCGGCGAAGGAGAGTTCTTCACCATCGTCGGACCGTCAGGCAGCGGCAAGACAACGCTGGTTCGCATGCTGGCGGGCATGGAGTCTCCCTCTTCCGGGGACATTCTGTTACGCGGCGCGCGCCTCAACGACGTGCCGGCAAACAAGCGCCCGACGTGCATGGTCTTCCAGTCTCTTGCGCTTTTTCCTCATCGCACGGTCGGCGAGAACATCGAGTTTCCCTTGAAGATCCGGGGTGTGCCCGCGGATGTCCGCAAGGCACGGGCGCTGGAATTGCTTCGCCAGATCAGGCTCCCCGAGAGCTACCACGGCAAGAGCGTGCTGAAGTGCTCCGGCGGTGAGCGTCAGCGCGTCGCCCTGGCGCGCGCACTCGCTTATGATCCTGAAATCCTGTTTTTCGACGAGCCGCTCTCGGCCATCGATTACAAGCTGCGCAAGACGCTCGAAAAAGAGCTCAAGGACATTCACCGCGAGACCGGCAAGACGTTCGTCTACATCACGCACAGTCTCGAAGAGGCCATGGTGATGAGCGACCGGATCGGCGTGATGCGCAATGGCCGGCTTGTCCAGGTTGGCACGCCCAACGACATCTACTCGTCCCCCAAAACCAAGTTCGTTTCGGAGTTCATGGGCGACATCAACGTCATTCCCGTGGAACCCGGCTCCAACGGCAAGTATCGCGCACCAACCCTCAACGCCGAGTTCACCGTTCCCGCCGGCAGCGTTCAGATACCCCACGCCCATCTCGTGATCCGCCCCGAATACGTAGGCTTCCTCAACGCACCGGCCGACGCCGAGAACTGCCTCAAGGGCCGACTCTACAATGAATACGCACTCGGTTCCCGCATTCAGTATCAGGTGCGGGTCGGAGACCACGTGTTCGTTGTCGAAAAGCTTCGTCAGCAGGCATTCACAGGGAAACTCGACGATGACGTCCTGATCGGCTGGAACGGCAACCACTCGATCCTCGTGAGCGACGAATAATGGACAAGGAAGCCAAACCGTCAGATGTCCTGGGACGGCGGTTTGCCCTGCCGCTGTTACTGTTCCTGGCAATCGGATTCGCGGCGCCGCTCATGGCCGTCACCGCGTACAGTTTCATGCCGCCCCGCAGCTTCTCGCTGCTGCAGCCGCCGACGCTGGAAAACTACGCCACGATATTCCAGGGCGATTCCTATGTGTCGCTGATTTGGTCCTTGCTGATGGCCGTCGCCACGGTCGCGATCCTGGCGGTCATCTGCTATCCAGTCGCCTATGGCATGGTTCGCGTCTTCGGCAAGTGGTCGATGCTCATTACGTTGCTGTTCACCATCCCGCTCTTCGTCTCAGAAAACATCCGCCTATACGGCTGGGTTCTATTCTTCATCAAGAACGGCGTCCTTTCAGGCACTCTTCAATCCTTGTTCGGCATCCAGGTCGGTGACTTCCTTTTTTCGATCGGCGCCATTCTGCTGGGCATGGTTTACGTGTACCTGCCGTTCATGCTGTTCCCCATGTCCCTGGGCATCGCGATGGTGCCGGACAATACGCGCGAGGCGGCGCGGGATCTGGGAGCTTCACGCTGGCAGGTATTCCGTGAAGTCGAATTGCCGCTGTCGATGCCGGGCATCCTCATCGGCTGTCTGCTCACATTCGTCTTGTCGATTGGGGCCATCGCCGAAGCCAAGGTTCTCGGCGGCCAGCGCATAATTCCCATCGCGCATGATATTGAAATCGCATTCACCTATTCGCAGAACTGGCCGCTCGGCGCCGCGTTGGCCGTTCTGTTGATGCTGCTGGTCGGCACGCTGGTTCTGACGGTCATCCGCCGGTTTGACCTCGATCAGATCCTGGGGAGGCGCTAGGCGATGCTGGACTTGAATGAGCGCACCCGGCATTGGCTGATCGCGGTTTGGACGGCCGTGGTGCTGGTATTCATCTTCCTGCCGGTGGCGACGATCGTGCTGGCCTCGCTGACCGAGTCTCGATACTTCACATTCCCCATTCCCAAATGGGGTCTGGCGTGGTGGCAGAAGACGTTTGCCTCCTACGAGGTCCGTCAACTCTTGTCGACATCGGTGGCCATCGCCAGCCTCGTCACCCTGCTCGCGGTGGTTCTCGGATTCTTCGGTGCGTTGGCATTCGCTCGCTACGACTGGAGGGGACGCACACTGTTCCAGCGCATCGTTCTGCTCCCGATCTTCTTCCCCCAGTCCGTTCTCGGTTTGGCGTTGTTGCTGTGGTTCAACGCTTTAGGCTTTGAGCTGTCGTGGAAGACGGCAATCTTCGCGCATCTGGTCTGGATAGCGCCGGTGGTGACCCTCATCATCGCCATCCAGGTCTACTCGTTCGATCCCGCGCTCGAAGAGGCTGCCTTCGATCTCGGCGCGTCTCGGATCCAGGTGTTCCGCGAAGTGACGCTGCCGGTACTTTTTCCCGGCATCTTCTCAGGCGCACTGTTCGCCTTCCTGCTGTCATGGGGCAATTTTCCGCTGTCGCTGTTCACCACTGGTGCCGACACCACGGTGCCCGAATATCTCTACGCCAAGATGGTCGCAGGCTACACCCCAGGCGTACCCGTCCTCGGAACGGTCTCCACTTTCGGCGCGGCGCTCATTCTATTTGGCGGCTACGCGCTCGTGCTCTTGCGAAACCGGCTGCGGAACCGCGCCAGCGACTCATGAGCGTACGGATTTCGCGCGGGTAAGATCAGAAGGAATGAACCTATGCTGACATCGTTATCGGGCCGGTCGGTCATCGTCACGGGCGCAAGCAAGGGCATCGGCAAGGGCATTGCCCGCGTCTTCGCCAGGAGCGGCGCCAAGGTGCTTGTCGTCTCGCGCCACCTCGCCGAGGCTGAAGCCTGCGCCGAAGAATTGAAACGGGCTGGCGGCACCGCCAAGGGATTCGCCGCCGACGTCACGCAGCCGGGCGATATGCAGATGATGGCTGAAGCAGCCGCAAGCGCGCATGGCGGGCTCGATATCCTGTGTTCGAACGCCGGCATCTTCCCCCAAGGCAAGATCGAAGAGTTGTCCGCCGAGGATTGGGATTTCGTCATGGATACGAACCTCAAGGGCACGTTCCTGTCGATCAAGTCGTGCCTTCCGTATCTCAAGACGTCAGATCAGGGCCGCATCATCATCACATCGTCGATCACCGGTCCCGTCACCGGATTTCCGGGCTGGACGCACTATGGTGCCACCAAGGCCGGTCAGTTGGGTTTCATGCGCACCGCGTGCATCGAGCTCGCCAAGTACGGCATCACCGTCAACGCCGTTCTGCCGGGCAACATTTTGACTGAAGGGCTGATCGCGCTCGGACCGGACTACGAAAAGTCGATGGCCGCCTCGGTGCCGCTCAAGAAGCTCGGTACGGTGGAAGACATCGGTTACGCAGCGTTGTTCCTGGCTTCGAAGGAGGCGGGCTACATCACCGGTCAAACCATCATCGTCGATGGCGGGCAGATTCTGCCGGAAAGTCTTGACGCGCTGGCCCAGGCCTAGGCCTTGGGCGGCGCAGCGCGCGTTTCGCCAAACGTCAGCGGCTGGGTGGAAGCGAGCTTTCCGAGCGCACTGTGCTCGGCGATTTGCCGGTCCAGCGGCGCACCGCGCGGCTGAAGGCCGACAATTCGGAATATCCAAGCAGGAGCGCGATTTCCGACAGCGGCAACTGCCGCTGTCCAAGGTAGGACAGCGCGAGATCCTGCCGCGTCCTGTCGACCAGGTCCTTGTAGCTGACGCCTTCGCGGTTCAATTCGCGCACCACCATATTGACCGAGAGGCGAAGGTCGTGGGCCACTGCGTCAAGCGATGGCAGCCCTTCCGGCAGCCGCGCGCGCACGGCCGCACGCACCCGGTCGGCGACGCTCACTCGCAGATCGCGGCGTTCGGAAAGCCGTTCCAGGCACATCCGCATCGCCGACATCAGCCGCACGTCGCGCGCTGGCATGGGGCGCGAACATATCTCGGGATTGAACAGAAGCGCATTGGTCGGCTGGGAGAAGAATACGGGCGCGGCGAACGCGCGCTCGTGCTCGCGCCAGCCTTCGGGTTGGGGATGTTCAAAGTGCACTTCCTCCGGCGCCCAGCCCGGCCCCATGCACTCGCGCACCACATTCAGGAACATGCCGAGCGACAACTCGGCATCCTGCCGCCGTTCGATGATCTCGGGCGCCTCGATCCGGTATTCGAGGCGCAACATGCCGTCGCTCGCTTTCGACAGGTGCATGCTCGACGACTGCTGATGCAGCGGAAAGAGATCGACCAAAGTCTGCAGCGCCGCCCCGAGCGTTGGAGCAGAAACCGCCGCATAGCCCCACAATCCCAGATCGCGGGGATTGAATTGATTTCCGAACCACAGACCGAAGTTGTCGTTCTTGGTGAAGCGGGCGCTCTGCTCGAACAGCCGGCAATATGAGGCGAGGCTCAATTGCAGCGTCGGCAACCCGGCCATGTCGGGGGAAATCCCGGCGTACCCGAAGATGCGGTCGACATCGCCCCGCTGGCGCTCGATAGCATCGACCACACCGGTTGCGGCCGCGGCAAGCACGCCAGGATCGACGCCGCGCGCGGACAACCCGCTGGCCGCCAGACCCGCATTTTCGGCAAATGATTCCATTTGATGCTGAGCCCGGACGCCTGAAGTTGCGCAAAAAGGCTAGCAGAAGGTACAAGATGGTCAAGCGTTGGGCATGCGGGAAATTCCAGGCCCGATGCACATTTTCCCGGCAATCCCGGTGCCGAGGCGGCGCTAACCAAACAGCCTCTGCCAGACCGAGCGGCGCTCTGCTGCAGCCGCGGACGGCTGTGCCGCGGCCCCACCCTCGCCGAACTTGGCCATATAGGACTCGCACAACGGCACAGCGGTCTGCGTGTAGGTGACACCCATCGACTGGGCGAGTTCGGTTTCCGAATGCGACCCGATCCAGGCGATGAGGAGGATGCGGCGCAACATGACGAAGGTATCGATCTCGCGCTCGTCCTCAGCCGAGAGCGGCGCTACCCGCCGGTAGCCGCGCACCCAGGCTTTGACGAGGTCGGGCACCTCGGGCTTTTCCTCGAAGAACGAGACCGTCGTCGCGCAGTCGTACATCAGCCAAGAAAAGCCGCAGTCGTCGAAATCGATGACTTTGACCGTCTTGCCATCGAGCAATAGGTTGGCGAGCCGCATGTCGCCGTGGACGAGGTTGAACCGGTCCGGCGCCTTGCCATAGCGCTCCAGCCGGCGGCGGATCAGATCGACGGTGCGTTCGAATACCTTTTCGATCTCGGGCGTCAGTCCCATGCCCTGGCGCCAACGGCCCCAATGTGGCTTGTCCCCCAGGCTGGTCTCGAAATCCCAGGTGTGGCGCTCAAACCAGGGCGGACGGTTCCACGCCTTCACCTGGGCGTGCATGCGGGCCGCCGTCTCGCCCAGCAGCTCGTAACCGGACGGATCGGCGGGATCGGGCTCCCGGCCCTCTTCCCATTTGAAAAGAACGATGTTGCGCGGCGCCGGCAGACCATCGATCGAAACGGTCTGAATGAGATCTCCGTCACGGCCCCGCACCGGAACCGGAGTGTTGGCCGCGCCATCGGCCCGCAACGCGTTTTGCCACGCCAGCTCGGAGGCGATGGCCGTGCGCGAGTGATAGCCCTCTCGGTGGATGCGCAGCGCCCACCGGGTGCCGGAATTGGCATCGTCCAGGCGATACGTTGCGTTCTCTGAAACGTTGATCAGCCGCGCGGTCACCCCGCCCGGCAAGTCGTAACGGTGAAGCGCCTTCTCGGCGAGACCTTGCAGGCGCTTGAGCAGGGCCTCGTGCGTCAGCGTCTCCGTGCCCGTCATGGCCATCTCCCCGTCCATTGCACGGCGAAGCGCCGATCCTGCCCTGCAGAATCGCGTCACATCCGCCAATGATTTTAGGTATGCCTTCGCAACGCAGGCTTGACCAGACGGGATCGAATTTTGACCGTGACATCTCCCTCGCTCTGGCCGGGCATAGGGAGACGGCTATTGCGCAGCGATCTGCCTTGCGCCCGCCTCTGCCTGCCTCAGTGCATCCTCTCGCACTGCAATGTAGTCGCGCGTCGTCGGGGCCGTTGCTGGCCGTTTCATGATTTGAATCTGAAATACGTTCAGATTTTCGCAGCGGAACGCCGCTTCCGATCCGGCGAGATAGAATTCCCACATCCGGCAGAAGCGCTCATCATACAGCGCTTCTGCCTCTGCACGCCGTGACTGAAAATTCGTCCGCCAGGCCCTGAGCGTTTCGGCATAGTGCAGTTGAAGGATCTCGATATCGGAAATGATGAGACCAGCCTTTTCGATTTCCGGCACAATCTCCGACAGGCCGGGGATGTAGCCGCCGGGAAATATGTATTTGTCGAGCCAGGGTGTGACAAAGCCCGGTCCGTCCGAACAGCCGATCGTATGCAGAAGCATCACGCCGCCCGGCTCCAACATCCGCGCACACGCTTCAAAGAACGCCGGATAGTAGGGGACGCCGACGTGCTCGAACATGCCGACGGAGACGATCCTGTCGAATGTCTCGTCGAGATGCCGGTAGTCGCAGAGGTCAAACTGCACCCGGTCCGCAACCGCGCTTTCAACCGCGCGCTTCTTGGCAATCGCCACCTGCTCTTCCGATAACGTGATGCCTCTGACCCGCGCCGCGCCCGGCACTTCGGCGAGATAGAGACCAAGACCGCCCCACCCGCAGCCTATATCGAGCACGCGTGAGGCGGGCCTAATATCGAGCTTGGCGGCGATGTGGCGCCGCTTGGCCAATTGCGCATCGGCGAGCGGCTGGCCCGGTTTTTCGAAATAGGCGCACGAATACTGCATGTCGGGATCGAGAAACAGGCGGTAGAGCCGGCTATCCAAATCGTAGTGATGCGCCACGTTGCGGCGCGCGCGCGCGGCCGAATTGCGTTGGCGGATGCGTCGCATGGCGACCCGCGTCTTATCGAGCGCCCGCATATGCACCGGCGGCCTGGAACGCACCCGGCCCGACATCAGCAAGTGAATAAAGTCGTAGAGCCGCCCATCCTCGACCGTGAGCCGGCCGTCCATATAGAGCTCGCCAATACGCACATCAGGGTCGGCGAGTACGCCAATTTCCGCGCCCTTGTCGGCAAAGGCGATGACGACGGGCTCGCCGCTGCCGTCACCCACTCTGAGGCGATGCCCCCTTGAAGTTATGATGTCGAGCGTGCCCTTATCAACCGCGCGGGAAAACATGGCTTGAAGCAACCGGTCCACGGATCACCTCTCATCGGCCACCGCCCCGGGTGCGCTTATCGCCCTGGCGCGGATAAGTCCGCAAATGCGCCGCCGGCGGCCGCTTCGGTCGTTAACGATGCGAGCGATACCGGAGCGATACCGGCCGGCAAATATCCTAAACGTAGTATGCGCCGCGCCCGTTCCAAGATGGCGCATGGCCGCTAGCGCTGAAGCGCCGCGACGACGGTGGCAAAGCGCTTCAGGGGCGCATCATCTTTCGCCAGCGTCATCGGCACGGAAAAGTGCCCGCGATCCCAGATGAAGACATTGTCATGGGGAACGCACCACTCCTCGACGAGCCGGCGCCCGCTGGCGAATGGTAGAACCGCGTCGCGCCGGCCGAGCACCGAGACGATGTGAGACGAGGGCACGCACAAGGGCCGGCGCGGTTCCAACAGGATCAGGTACTCCCGCGCCAGGTCTTCGCTCCAGCCCTTGGCTTCGGCGTCGGCACGGCTCATCCACAGATCGGCCAACGCCCCCGTCATCACAGCGTGGGTCAAGTTCTGTGTATGGGTCAAAAGCAGCAAGGCGCCGGGCCTCAGTTCGGCAGGCCAGTCAGCGGCGCGATCGGCGGCGAACTGGCTGGTCATGGCTCCGAGACTTGTGCCGCCGAAGGCCAATGGACCGCGCGAGGTCTCCCGTGCCCAGCGCGCCAGCACCGCCCACTCCTGAACCGCTGCAAAAACCGCGTCGAGTGCGCCCATGGGAAACGCAGAGATCAAGTGCTCGCCGCCGAATTCAGGAGCAAGGCGGCGCCGGCCGTGCCAGGGCGCCTCGGGCCTGACGACGCGGAAACCCAGCCGGACAAGCGCCTCGCACTCGTCGATCAGACCTTGCCACTGATCGAATTCAACGCAGATGCCATGGCCAAAGATGATGGTCGGTGGATCGCTGATCCCGCCGGGCTCATGCACCCGTGCATAGACGATATCGTCGACGCGCCGCGAGGGTGAACGAAACCGCAGCCAGTGATCGTACCCGGCCGCCGTTTCGATTTTGCGCGAGACCTCCACCGCAGGCTGAACCGCAGGGGCACGGGTGAACGGTGTCACATCCGTTTGCGCGGCGCCATAGACGGCCGCGACCTCATCCGGCGTCGCAATTTCAAGTTTCACGCGCGGGACGTCAGGACCGATCAGAAAGCGGAAATGGCGCCGCGTCGCATTATGGGCATGTGCGAGCTGCCGCCGCGAGGCTTCCACCGCCGCGCGTTTCTCCGGGCTCGATGCATTCGGACCGAAAAACGTCCGCTCCCATATTTCGTCGATGGCGGCCGCCGAGACACGAGCGGCCTCAAACCGCGCCAGGGCCCGTGCCAATCGTTGCGACGTATCCAACCGCGCCGGCATTGGCACGGCCGGGAAAAAGCGGCTGACGTCGCCTTCGGCCTCGTGCGCCGCCGCCCACAGCCGCGACGCCGGGAAGAACCAATGCCGTAGCGCAAAAAGTCCGGCCCGGTCGAACCACGGCCGGGCGAGAACCGTTCCCGCCAGGGCGCGCACCACGCGATCGGGCATCGATTGTGGTGGGATCGCCGCGCCTCGGCGTTCATGATCGCCGCCAAAAGTTCGCCTTGTCGTCATCCGTTTCGTCAATCGGCCATTGGCTCGGAGCTTTTGGCGATGCTAGCCTATGCCCCGCAATGGGGCATCCAGAGATCGCCGGCTGAGCGCTTTTGCGGCAGCACACGGGGGCGCCAATGGCGAGCGAGATCACGTTGCCGGTCTGGGCGGTTGCGCTCCTCGCGCTGTTTGCCGTCATCGCCTTGCTCGACCGGCTGCTGATCCCGTCGGTCCGCTGGGCGCTGCGCCACCGCGCCAACCGCGCCATCGACGAGTTGAATACCCGCCTCAAGTTGCACATCCAGCCGTTCAAACTCACCAAGCGTCAGGTGCTGACCGACCGGCTGCTGTATGATCCTGACGTCCTCGCCGCTGTCGAACAGTACGCGCAGGAGGCTGGCGTGCCGCGCGAGGTCGCCATGCACAAGGCTGAGCGCTATGCGCGCGAAATCGTGCCGTCGTTCTCCGCCTATGCCTATTTCAAGATCGGCGCCAAGCTGGCGCGGCGGCTGTCCGAAGCGCTTTATCGCGTGCGTCTTGGTTACACCAACGATGAAGCGTTGAAAGCGGTGCCGCCCGATTCCTCGGTCGTATTCGTCATCAATCATCGCTCGAACATGGATTATGTGCTCGTCACCTACGTCGCCGCGTCCTCCTCGGCGCTGAGTTACGCGGTCGGCGAATGGGCCCAAGTCTGGGGCCTGCGCGGTCTCATCCGCTCCATGGGCGCCTACTTCATCCGCCGCGACAGCCGCGATGCACTCTACCGCAAGATCCTCGCCCGCTATGTCGACATGGCCACCAAGGCCGGTGTGGTGCAGGCGATCTTTCCGGAAGGCGGGCTGACGCGAGACGGCAGTCTGAGACCGCCGAAATACGGCCTGCTGTCCTATATCGTCTCCGGATTCGACCCGCATGGCGCCCGCGATGTGGTGTTCATCCCTGTCGGTCTCAATTACGACCGGGTGCTGGAGGATCGCATCCTGACCGCGGCCGCCGGGCTGCCCGCCGGGGCGCCACCGCACTTCCGCTTCGGCCCCAGCGTGTTCGGCGGGTTCCTTATCAAGAACTTATGGCTCCTGCTGCGCGGCCACTGGCATCGCTACGGATACGCCTGCGTCAGCTTCGGCCCGCCGGTGTCTCTGCGCCAGCATCTGGCGAACCGCCGCGTCGACCTGCGGCTACTTGGCAACGGCGATCGGCAAGCCGAAATCGGACATCTGGGCACCACCTTGATGGACGCTGTCGGCCGCGTGGTTCCCGCCCTGCCGGTGTCGCTCGTCGCCGCCGTCCTCCTCGAGGCCGGTTATCCGTTGACGCTGTTCGAGTTGAAGGGTCGCGTGTTCGCTCTCATCCACAATCTCGAACATGCCGGAGCCTATGTTCATATCCCCCGGCATGACCGCGACTATGCCATCGAAGTCGGCCTCAGAATGCTGAAGTTGCGGCATCTGGTGATCGAGACCGATTACAGTTTCGCCCCCAACCCGCGCGAAATGGCGCTCATGAAGTATTACGCCAATGCGATTGCCCACCTGCCGCCGCTGCGATCCGAGATGGCGGGACCCGAGAATAGAGGTATAGCTCAGCCGGCAGAGTCTCCATTGGCCGCTCCTGCTTCCATCCTCACCAGTGACCCTGCAAACCCGGCAACCGCTCGCTCCTGACACCTAAGGCCCATGACCACAGAAATTCTGAGCTATGCCAGCGGCAGCTTTCTTGTCGCCCTCTCGGCCTTGATCTCCATCGTCAATCCGCTGGGCGGGGCTTTGATCTATCATCACGTCACCGCCAACCGTCCGCGCAGCGAACGCGTGTCGCTCGCCTGGCGCGTCGCGTTCTATTCGGCCATCGTCATGGTATCGGCGCTTTGGATCGGCGCGTCGCTGATGAATTTCTTCGGGGTCAGCATCGAGGCGCTAAGAATTGCGGGCGGTATGGTGGTAGCGGCCAGCGCCTGGGAGATGCTGTCACACTCCCAGCAGACCGAAGACCGCAAGCAGGAGCAGGCCGCTTCCGCCGCCGGCACGGTGCGCGAATCTGCATTTTTTCCCCTGACAATGCCGTTCACCACCGGTCCGGGAACGATCGCGGTTGCCATCGCTCTCAGCGCCAGCCGGCCCTCCAAGGCCCTCGACCTCGTGCCGTTCTACGCCGGACTGACAGGCGCGGCACTCACCGTCGCCGCCATCGTCGGCGTTTGCTATGCTTCAGCCGACCGCGTCGTCTCACTGCTCGGCCCGGCGCGCACGCGCGTGCTCTCGCGCTTGTCGGCGTTTCTGCTGTTGTGCATCGGCGTGCAGATTTTTCTGACGGGCCTGCAAGGCGTCATCTCGGACGCGATCATGTCCGCCCAGAGTGCGCGGCGCTGATGCGCGCCACACTCAACGCATGCCGAAATCGCAGGGTGCCCCGCCGGGGGAAACGGATCGATTGAAAAAGGAAATGGTGGGTGATCACAGGCTCGAACTGTGGACCCGCTGATTAAGAGTCAGCTGCTCTACCAACTGAGCTAATCACCCGTGCCATTACCCACGGCTTGAATTTGGTTGAAGCCATGGACAGCAAAGGGGCCCGCAACCGGACCCCGATGGGAGGACCGTCTAGCACCCTCTTCCGCGTCTGTCCAGTGTGCTGCGACAGGGTATCCCAGATCGCGGTGGAGAGCCGGAAAAGCTCGCGTTTTTATGGGTTACCAGAAGGGACCCGTCTCGGTATTCCGGATCGTCACCCGGCCATGCACATATCCGGACATGGCAAGTCCCATCGATACCATCAGTGTCATCATCGACGTGCCTCCGTAGGACACGAGCGGAAGCGGAATGCCCACCACCGGCACCAGCCCGGTCACCATCGCGACGTTGATGAAGACGTAGACGAACAGCGTCAGCGCCGTGCCCGCGATCAGAAGACGGCCGAAGCGGTTGTCGCATCGCCAGGCCATGGAGAACATCAAAACCAGCATCAGCACATAGAGCGACAGCAGCACCAAGAGCCCGGCAAAGCCCCACTCCTCGCCCAGCATGGTGACGATGAAGTCGGTATGCGTTTCCGGCACGAAGTCCAGCTGACCTTGCGTGCCCTGCATGAACCCCTTGCCGCCGACGCCGCCCGAGCCGAGCGCGATCTTCGATTGAGCGATGTGATAGCCGGCACCAAGGGGATCCTTGTCGGGATCGAGAAAAATTTCGACTCGGCGGCGCTGATAGTCGTGCAGACGATCCCAGACGAGAGGGAGCGATGCGAGTGCGGCGATGATGCCGCCGGCGAAGTAGAAAACCGACACGCCGGCCAGAAACATCAGGCCGAGCCCAAGCGCGGCAAACAGGATGGCGGAGCCCAGATCCGGCTGCTTCATGGTCAGGATGACAGGCACGACGATCATGGCGAGCGGGATCGCCACCCAGCGCGGATGCGACAGCCGCTCCACCGGCAGCCATTGGTAATATCGGGCGATTGCCGCGACGAGCGCGAGCTTCATCAGTTCGGACGGCTGGAACGTCATGCCGCCGACCGCGATCCAGCGACGGGCGCCGAGTGCCTCGATGCCAAGAACCGGCACCAGGGCCAGCATCAGCAGGGCGATGGCGTAAACTGGATAGGCGGCCTTGAGCCAAATCTCGATCCGCACCATCGCCATGGCGATGACGATGGCGATGCCGATCAGAAAGCGCAGTGCATGCCGTTCGGCCCAGGGCTGGAACGAGCCGCCGGCGACCGAGTAGAGCGCCGCCGCGCCGATCGCGGCGACGGCGGACGCGACGATCAGAAGCGGCCAATGAATCCGCCACAGCTTTTCAGAGATCGTCTCAGGCCCGACGTTGCCAATACTGTAGACCATGCCGCTCAGCCCTCCTTGAGCGGAGGCGGCGCGACAGGCGCGGGCGGGACGTTCTCGCCCGTTTCGGGCACGGCCTTCAGCGGATCGGCGTCGAGCACCGCTTCGATCACATCACGCACCAGAGGCGCGGCCGCGGTACCGCCGCCGCCGCCATGCTCGACGACCGCCGCAACCGCAAAACGTGGCGCGTCGGCGGGAACATAGGCGACGAACAGGGCATGATCGCGCTCGTGCCATTCCAAACTGTCGTGCGCAGCATCCGTCGAAGCACGATGCACCTGCGAGGTCCCGGTTTTGCCGGCGACGAGCGGCTGCCCCTCATCCAATCGCGCGGCCGATCCCGTGCCGCCCTCTTCGTTGACGACGGCGGCGAGCGCGTCACGCACGGCGGCCAGATGGCGCTGTTCGATGCCGAGTGACGCGAATTCCGGAGCGGGGCCATCGCGCCTCACCAGCGTCGGGTCGACCGAACGGCCGCTGGCAACCCGCGCCATCATCACCGCCAGCTGCAACGGTGTTGACAGCACATAGCCCTGGCCGATGCCGGTCAGCAGCGTTTCGCCGCCCAGCCATCGGGCGTCCCACTGGCCGCGCTTCCAATCGGGATCGGGCACCACACCGGTCTTGTGCGGCAGACCCAGATCATAGGTGACGCCGAGCCCCAGAAGCCGCGCGGTATCAGACAGCGTCTCGATGCCCAGCCGGCGAGCCATCTCGAAAAAGTAGACGTCGCAGGATTCCTTAAGCGCCCGGTGCAGGTCGACGCGCCCATGTCCGCTCCGGTTCCAGCAGCGGAACTTGCGGTCGGCGAGTTCGTAGTGCCCGTCACAGTCGACCTTTTCCTTGGGCTCGGTGCGCCCAGCCTGAAGCGCCGCCAGCGCCGTGATGATCTTGAACGTCGAACCGGGCGGATAGAGGCCGCCGGTCGCCCGGTTGAGCATCGGCTTTTCTTCGGAATTCAAGATGCGTTGGCGAATGTCGTCACTCGCCGCGTCGACGATGTCGGCCGGATCGTATCCGGGCGACGACGCCATGGCGACGATCTCCCCGCCTGACACGTCGATCACGACACAGGCGGCGCGGCGCTCACGCTGCAACCGGTCTGACACCCTCCGCTGCAGCCCGGTCTCGATTGTCAACGTCACATCGCGGCCGCCCACCGGCTCGACCAGTTCGAGATTGCGAACGATGCGGCCGCGGGCATCAACCTCGATCTTCTGTGCGCCGCCCTCGCCGCACAGCACCGTCTCCATGCCGGCTTCGACGCCGGTCTTGCCGACGCGCACACCCGGCAGACGTTTGACCGGATCGTCATTGATGCTGGGACGTTCGACGCCGCCGACATAGCCGACAATGTGGCCGGCGGCCGGTCCCTGGCGATAGCGCCGCCGCCAGGCGATCTCGGTCCTCACTCCCGGCAGGTGCGGCGCGTAGAGATTGATCTGCGCCACCTGCTCGAAGGTCAGATCGGTCGCAATGACGATCGCGATGTTGCGGCTCTGCTTCTTGGCGCGTCTGGCGAACTTCTCGGCTTCATCGGCGGTGATGGGCACAATGCGCCGGAACAGCGCAAGCACGTTCGGCACATCCCCGGCGAGCGCCGGCGTCATAGTGGCGCGAAACGTTTCTTCGTTGTCGGCCAGCGGCAAACCGCGGCGATCGAGAATGCGGCCGCGCTTGGGGGCCAGAACCTGCAGGTTGATGCGGTTCTCTTCCGCCAGCGGCACGTATTTGCCTTGGTCGACGACCTGCAGCTTGAAAAGCCGCCAACCCAGCAGCGAGAAGGCGGCCGCCTGCACACCGCCGACCAGCAGCGTGCGCCGCGCAAACTTGCGCTTGGCGATGCCTTCCTCGTTGTCATGCTCGAACATGGCCCGTCAGCCGCCTCGCGAGAGCTGCGGATTGTCGTGGGCTTCCTTTTCGGGATCGAGCGCGTGCAGCATCGGCACGAGCACAGCGCCAGCAACGAGCGCAAATGCCATACCGTGCGCGAACGGCCGCCAATCGGCGAACTCAAGGAAGTAGACCGAGGAGACCGCCCATGCCGCGAACGTCGTGATCATCATCGCCACGATCCAGAAGGCGAGCCGCACGATCTGGCCGGAATGGCCATAGGGCTCGAGCACGGCGGCGATGAAATACCCGGAAAGATAGACGAGCGACCAGTATCCGAGCGGACCGTGGGTCAGCACGTCGAGGCCGAGCCCGGCCAGGAACACGAACCACTCGGGGATCAGGCGCGGATGACGCAGCGTCCAGTATTGAATTGCAACCACCGGCAGCAACGGAAGGAAAAAGCGATCCTCGGACGGCAGTCCCCAGGGCAGCGCGGCCAGCACCGTCAAAACCACAATCGAGCCGAAGGCGATGGCGTATTTCATCCAGGGCATCATATTTCCCCCTGAGAAAATCCGTCACGGTAGGTGGCTGGTGCTCCCGCGGCGCTCATCGCTTTTGCTCCTTGGCGGGATGGGGCGAGACAGCAAGCCGCGATGGACTCTTACCCCCCTCGCCTTCGCCAAGCAGTCCCAGCGAAGGATCCTCGAAGAAGAGAATGCTGACGTATTCCAGACCATCGAGCGAGGCACGCAACTTGACGCGCGGTGCCTTGGCGTCGCCCGTCACCACGCCGATACGCAGGCCGCGCGGAAAGAGTCCGCCAGTGCCCGACGTCGCCACTTCGTCACCAATCGATATTCTGCTGTCTTGCGGCTGATAGATGAGACGCGGCTCGGGACCATTGTCGCCGGCCATGATAGCGCGCACGTTGTTGTTGCCGATCACCACCGGGATACGGCTGTTGAGATCGGTGAGGAGCAGCACGCGCGCGGTGTGGGCGCCGGTTTCAACCACGCGGCCGACGAGGCCGTCGCCGTTGACGACCGGAAACCCGGTTCTGACGCTCTCTCCCCGGCCGGCGTCGATCATGACGCTGCGCACGAATGCGCCGCTGGAATCGGCAATGACGCGGCTGGTGACGAAATCGAGAACCGGCGCGCTGACCGTGCGTGACAGGCTTTCAAGGTCGGCGAGCTTGCGTTCCAGCTCGCGCGCCCGCCATTCCCAATTGCTGAGCTTCTGATTTTCGGTTTTCAGCCGTTCCAGCTCGCTGGTCATGTCGACTTGAGCGGCGATCTGCCGGCCGATGGTCCGCACTGGCTGCAACGGCACCATTGCCGCTTCGAGCACCGGGCTCAAGGTTTCGGCAAGACGCCAACGGGCGTTGGCGAGCGCCGAATGATTGAGACGGCTAAGCAGCAATAGACCCATCGAGACGGCGATGAGGATCGGGAACAGTGCGCGCAGCTCCGCCTTGCGCTGCGCTTTCACACCGCCGCGCACAAGGTTCAAGCTATCGTCCTTCAGCCGTGTCATCGGCTCTTCACCACTCGATACGTCTCATTCCTGCGCCGTCGGCGACAGGTCTCACTCTCACGGCTTGATCAGCAGATGTTCCCTGAGCTTCAGATTGGCAAGAATGGCGGCCGATCCTTCGATCACGCAGTTTTCCGGCTTTTCAGGCATATGGCATTTGACGCCCACGCGGCGTTCAAGTTCCAACGGCAGATTGGCGAGCCGCGCCCCGCCGCCTGACAGGTGGATGCCGCGCTCACAGATGTCGGTTGAAACTTCGGGAGGCAGATCCTCGATGGCGCGCTGGATGAACTCGGCGACTTCCTCGATCGGCGCTTCGAGCGATTCCGCGATATCCTCGGGCCCGAGCACCACCGTCTTCGGCTTGCCCTGGCGCAGGTCGCGGCCGCGAATGAAGATTTCAGCTGTTTCGCCGTTGATGGCGCGCGTCGCCGAGCCGGCCTCGATCTTGATGCGCTCGGCGTTCTGCTCGCCGATCAGCAATTGATGCTTGCGGCGCACGTGGCGGACGATGGCTTCATCCATGGCATTGCCGGCACAGCGCAACGAGCGAGCCTGCACGACACCGCCGAGCGAAAGCACGGCCACGTCGGTCGTACCGCCGCCGATATCGACGACCATCGAACCCTTGGGTTCGTCAATCGGCAGCCCGGCGCCGATTGCGGCCGCCACCGGCTCCTCGACAAGATAGACCTTGCGGGCTCCGGCGGACGCCGCCGTTTCATAGACCGCGCGCCGTTCCACCGGCGTCGCACCGGCCGGCACGCAGATCAGGATGCGCGGGCGGACAAACTCGAGTACCGATTTGGTCTGGCGGATGAACTGGCGCAGCATTTCTTCGGTGGCGACGAAATCGGCGATCACGCCATCCCTGAGCGGGCGGATGGTCTCGATGCTCTCGGGCGTGCGCCCGAGCATCATCTTGGCCTGCTGACCGACGGCGAGCACATCACGCACGCCGCCGCGCGAGCGGATCGCGACAACGGAAGGCTCGTCGATGATGATGCCGCGCCCGGCGACATGCACGAGCGTGTTGGCCGTGCCCAGATCGATAGCGATATCGTCCGCCAGAACGCGCGAGACGCCAAAACCAAACTTCACGTTCCTCAGGGCCCCTTTAACGCAAACGCAACGGCCGTGGTTGACACCACGTTAATCACGCCGTGCCGGTGTCAGAAGCAAGGCGTATGCCGGACCTTGCCGTGGCCCGGCCGGTACGCGGCGGAGAGGCCACGCACGGGGCAAGATAGCGGCAAGCGACTGCGGCGCAAAACAAAAGACGGCGGCCAAGGGTCCCTAGCCGCCGTCTTGGAAAACGTTGAGGCCAATATGGTTCACACGGCCTGTTGCGCCTGTGCCAATTTCTGCCGCTTTACCACCAGCTTCGCCAGCGCCGCCACATAGGCGCGGGCCGAGGCCACCAGAGTATCGGGATCGGCTGACCGTCCGGTCACCATCCGTCCGTCCTCCTCCAGCCGGACCGATACTTCCGCCTGCGCGTCGGTGCCCTCGGTAACGGCGTGAACTTGGTAAAGATCGAGCCGGGCGTCGTGCGGCACCAGCATCTTGATGGCGTTGAAGGTAGCATCCACCGGACCGTTACCGGTCGCCTGGACGGTCTTCGACTGGCCGTCGATGTCGAGTGTCAGGGTCGCCGTCTGCGGCCCCATGGTCCCGGCAATGACGGTCAGCGCCGAGACCTTCATGCTCGAATGCATGTGGGCGACGCCTTCGTCGACGAGGGCTTCGATGTCCTCGTCATAGACATGCTTCTTCTTGTCGGCCAGCGCCTTGAAGCGGTTGAAGGCGTCCTCGAACGCGTTCTCGCCCAGATCGTAGCCGAGTTCCTTCAACTTGGAGCGGAAAGCGGCCCGGCCCGAGTGCTTGCCCATGACCAGCGAGGATTTGCCCACGCCGACCGATTCCGGCGTCATGATCTCATAGGTCTCGGTGTTCTTCATCACACCGTCCTGGTGGATGCCGCTCTCGTGCGCAAAAGCGTTCCGGCCGACGACCGCCTTGTTGTACTGGACCGGGAAGTTGGTCACCGCCGAGACGAGTTTAGAAGCGCGCGACAGCATCTCGGTCTTGATGCCGGTCTTGAACGGCAACAGGTCGTGGCGGGTGCGGATCGCCATCACGACCTCTTCGAGCGCGGCGTTGCCGGCGCGCTCGCCAAGACCGTTGATGGTGCATTCGATCTGCCGGGCGCCGGCGCGGATGCCGGCCAGCGAATTGGCGACCGCCAAACCCAGGTCGTCGTGGCAGTGGGTCGAAATCACCACCTTATCCATGCCGGGAACGCGCGTTTTCAACATGGTGATAAGGTCGAAATACTCTTCCGGCGTTGCATATCCGACAGTGTCGGGAATGTTGATGGTCGTGGCACCGGCCTTGATGGCGGCCTCGATCACCCGGCACAGATAGTCGTGCTCGGTGCGGGTCGCGTCCATCGCGCTCCACTCGACGTCGTCGGTAAAGCCGCGGGCCCGCGTGACGGAGGCGACGACGCGCTCGAACACCTGATCCTGGTCGAGCTGGAGCTGGAACTTGCGGTGCAATGGTGACGTGCCGATGAACGTGTGGATGCGGCCGCGCTTGGCAACCTTGATCGCTTCGCCGGCCCGGTCGATGTCGGCATTGTTCGCCCGCGCCAGACCGCAAATGATTGCGTTCTTGGCGAGCTTGGCGATTTCCTGGACCGACTCGAAGTCGCCTTCCGACGCGATCGGAAAGCCCGCCTCGATGACGTCGACGCCCATGTCGTCGAGCAGCTCGGCAACCTGAAGTTTTTCTTCAAACGTCATGGTCGCGCCGGGGCACTGCTCGCCGTCGCGCAAGGTGGTGTCGAAAATGACGATATGGTCCGGCTTGGCGGTCGTCGCGCCGGTCGTCTTGGTTTCAGGCTTGGCCGTCATGGCGTTCGATCCTTTGGCGAGCGGGGCGTACACTCTGGCCACACGCTCGTGAAAACTGAAATTACGGGGTCACATCGATCTGCCGTCATCCCCTGAGCGCCGTCCGGCTTAGTGCCGGGATCAATTGGCCCAGGGGTCCGTAAGCAGCCGGTCAAGCAGCAGCGGACGTTCGAGCATCAGGGCAAGCACCAACGCGCCTGTTCTGGCGCGGGCGGCAACGGCACGGAACTGATATGGCTCAGACCTCATGCGGGCCCTGGAACTCGCTCTCATCATGGCCGGCGCCGCCCGGGATCACCCCTTTGCGGCGCGTCATTTGACAGTCAATAAGCCGAAAACGTGGACAAATTGCAAGTGCGCCCAAGACCACAGGCGCGAACAGGGGCAGCCCCGCCCCGCTCTTCGGCAAGGCTTGCCCTGTTCGCTTGGCCAATCCGGCGCGGCAAGGCGCCGCCTCAGCCCGCGCCGCAGGCTCGCACATTAAGAAAATTCCAGCCTTTTGCCGACATGCCGCACGCGCCGGCTTCGGCTTGTCCGACGGATGTCGGCGTCCCGTCACGTTGGGCCGGCTAGAGATCAGTCAGACATTCGACGGGGTCGCTCCCCGGCTGGAGACGAGGAAAAATCATGACAACCGCCAAGAGCAACGAGACCTACTCGACGGGTCTTATCCGTCTGCATTGGATTATGGCGCTGCTGATGGTGGCGGTATACGCCACCATCGAATTCCGCGAAGTCTTCGAAAAGGGCAGCGCCCCGCGCGAGGCATTGAAGTCGCTGCACTTCATGCTGGGCCTCAGCATCCTGGCCCTCGTCGCCGTCCGCATCTTCATTCGCAGCCGTCAGGCTGCGCCTGAAATCGTGCCCGCGCCGCATGCTATGCTGCATTTGGGCGCCAAGCTCGGCCATGCGGCGCTCTATCTGTTTATGATCTGCATGCCGGTCGCGGGCTGGCTGATCCTCTCCGCGTCAGGCAAGCCAATCCCGTTCTTCGGGCTTGAGCTGCCGGCTCTGATTGGTCCCGACAAGGATCTCGCCGGCACCCTCAAGGAGGTGCACGAGGTGGTTGGCCAATTCGGCTATTTCCTCATCGGCCTGCACGCGGTAGCGGCCCTCGTCCACCACTACGTGTTCAAAGACAACACTCTGGCGCTGATGAAGCCGTCGCGGGGCGCCGGCAACGCCTGACCGGCGCAGCACCGCCCAGACCGGAAAAGGGCCGCTGACGCGTTTCGCGGCAGCGGCCGTCAGACCGTCCCGGACGTTGCGTTTCGCTCCTCAGACGCGCAGCGTGCCTTCCGCCACGCGCACCACATGGCCGCCGATGCGGACACTGTCGAGCTTGCCGCGATGGATGCCCAGCACCAGCGAAATGAGGCTTGGCCGGCCCATCTCCATCCCCTGCTCGACCGTGCGGCGATGACTACCGTCGGGCAGCGCGTCAAAATCCTTGATGACGCGGGCGAAGCCGATGGCGGCCGAACCCGTCGCCGGATCTTCAGGTATTCCGAAATCGGGCGCGAACAGCCGCGCATGGAACGAGGCCTGCGACCGCACGCACTGGCGCGTGTACATATAGACGCCGAGAACGCCGCGATCGGTGAAGACACGCGCCCAATGGCTCGGCGTCACCCGCACCTTGGCCATTGCATCGAGATTGGCGACCGGAACGTAGGCGAAAACATTCGCGTCGCGCACGATCATCGGCTTGTGGTTCTCGAAGGACACTTCGCTGGCGATGAGGCCGATGGCGGCGGCAAGTTCGTCCTCTTCGCCGAGCGGCTCTGGGTCGCCAGGAACTTTGGGCGCGTCGAATTCGGCAAAGGCGGCCGCGCCAGCCCTCAGCCTGACGCCGACGCGGACCGAACCGATTTCCTCTTCGAGCGCGATGATGGCGTCGCGCTCGCCATTGACCACAGGCATGCGCAATTCCGCCAGCAGCGCCGCGGTGCCGAGGGTCGGATGACCGGCAAACGGAATTTCGCTGACCGGCGTGAAGATCCGCACCTTGGCGGTGTGGCCCGGGCTCGTCGCCGCCATCACGAACACGGTCTCCGACAGATTGAATTCCCGGGCGATGGCCTGCATTTCCGGAACGGTGAGCCGGTCCGCGTCGAGCACGACCGCCAGTGGATTGCCGCCAAAGGCGCGCTCGGTGAAGACGTCGAGAACGTGATAGGTCAGTGCCATTGATCCCCCCGCAGCGCCGGTTGGCCGGCCCCGCCGGCACGGCCCCTCTGAAGCGCTGAGCGGCGGCACTATTGGAACAATCGCCGCCGCCCGCCAAGCTCTTTCTATCGCCAGGTCTTTGAAGTCGTGTCCGCCCGGCGCCCCTGCTCTTCGGCAAACAGCCAGGCGAGCAGCACGCGCGCATAACCTGGGACGCCGAGCCGGGCGATATCGGCCGCATCGTGCACCGCGACGGCTTCGCTCAGTTCAGGATCACGCTGCCGGGCGATATGCCGTCCGACCGCCTCGATCAGTTGGGCGGCGCTGTGCCCCGAACGGTATTCCACCGAGAACGAGACGTGGGCCTTGTGCTCGGTGACAATGAAGCCCGGCGTGATGGCGAAGTGAGCCGGATCGAGCCCGGTCTCCTCGCGCACTTCGCGCGCGACACTCGCTGCGATGTCGATCCGGCCCCGCCCATCGACATCGCGATCGTCGATGAAACCACCGGGCAGATAGGCGAGGCCGGAATTGACATTGCCGGGCCGCTGCCGGCCCAGGATCACCGTGCCGTCTGTTGCGCGGATGAGGCCCGAGCCGAAGCCATCTCGCACGCCCGTTTCCGGAAAGCCCAGGTGCCGCCACAAGAGATAGCTCTTGAAATCCGTCCTGATGAACCGCGCGCGCACGCGGCTTTCGGCGGTATCCCGCTCCATTTCCGCAATCAGATGGATGATCCCGTTAAAAAAGTTGGGGTTGCGCGCGCTGGCCTCGCTCCAGTGCCGTTCGATTGCCGCAGCATTTTCCTCGGCCCATCGCCACTGTGAGCCACCGACTGAAAGGTCGGCGGTGGCGGCGCGCCAAACCCGGTCATCACCTGTCACGACGCGTCTCTCATGATCACCGCACCTTTCATGTTTCGATTGCCGCCGGTTGTTGGACGTTCATCCACAGCGCTGTCAAACCTCTGCCGGAAATGCGCCACAACCGCGTGATGGTGCGAACCCCGCGCAAATGCTCAATGAGCGAATATTGACAGACAAATCAATATTCCATGCCGTGCAAAAAATTTCCGTGTCCCACGAATTGCCCATTTTCGTCATGAGAGGGACACGATCTGGAATTCATATCCCTACATCGACGCAGTCGCTGGGGGGCGACAGTCAAGATCTCTCAGCGCCTTGACATCAGGTTCGCAGCCAGATGTTGCAGATAAAGCTCTGAAGCGCGGTGCCGCCGCCTCATGAGCCTCGAAGCGAGTTTCGAGCCCGCCATCGCACCGATCACGTTTCGATCGAGCGATGCGAAGCGCTCAACGTCTCCGAAGCTGCCGCATCAGGCGCTGGCATCGGAAACGGGCGGCGGAGGTCCCCGCTCCTCCGCCGCCCGTGTTGGCCTTACGGCGAAATCCCGCGTTGAACGGGAGTTGTTCGTGAGGCTGGCGAGAACGCTCGCGCTGCCGCGCCACAACCCTCCCCAAGAGCGGCAGCGCGAGTGGACTCGTTCAAGTCCACCCACACACAGCATTCCCGAACCCAACCTGCGCCGCGCTTACAAGCAGCCGGTGATGGTGGAACCGCACTTCACGTACTTGTTGAGTGCTTCCCACTCGCAGCACGGTTCCGCCTTGTCGCAAATCCACGTGACGCGCTCGCCATCCGAGAATTTCATCTTGCAGACCTTTTCGTTCGATTTGAGCGCCCTGGCCGGTTTCGGCCAGCCGGTCTTGGACCGCGCTTCGCCCTCGGCGGCGAAAGTCGCCGCAGGCAGCGCCACGGCAACCATGACGGCCACTGCGAGAAGATAGCCCATACGCATGCCTCACTCCTTTCGATTGGATCGGGTCGGCACAGTATCGCGCATTTGCGCTCCGCGCGGCTAGAGCCAGGCTGCCGCGCTCGCTGGCAAAAATGCGGCCTAGTGCAACAGCACCCAGGCGGCGATCGCCGCGGCTGCAAGCGCATAGAGAATAAGGAGGGCCGCACCCCAGCCGTGATCGCCGGACGAGACCGCGAGGTCTGTCGAACTGGGTTCGCCCGCGATCCGCCATGATGTGACGACCACACGCACCAATGCGGCGATGATGAAGGCGTAGGACAGCAAATAGAGCTTATCCAGCATGGTGAAATAATCGGCATCAGGGAGCGACGCAGCCGCCGTGAACTGGATGGCAACCAGCGTCAGCAACGCCGTGATCGCGAGGCCAATGCGGCCTTCGACGAAATGCGGATTTATGAAAAACACCAGCGTCGCGCACACCACGATCAGCAGGATCGGCCCGAAGGTCTTGATCGCGAGGGTGAACATCGGCCGCGTGATCGGCACCGAGGCGACGGCGCGGGAATAGCTCTCGGCCTGTTCAGCGGAAAGATCGCCGAAATCGGTCGGATAGGCATAGGGCGCGATACGCATCTGCGGTTCGGCGAAACGGTAGCCGGGCAACGTCAAGTTGGGATTGATAGTGACGGCCGTTTTGTCGGCAACGAATAGCTGCTGCGAGGCCGGCGCAACGGAATCCTCCAGGATGAAATCGATGAGCTGCGTATCGAAAGGATATTTTTCGAGCCTGAACTTTTTTGAAAACCGGCCCTGATAACGGAAAATATTGTAGAGCGTGCCGTCCGGCATCTCTTTCGCCGCATCGAGCAGCACCGTCTTCTGCTGATTTTCGGAAGCAAAGTTGTTCATGAATTCGACCGACTTCATCGGATCGAGCGTCTTCGAGGTCCAGCGGAACCAGACGTAAAGATCGACGATGTAACTGTTGGTCTTGAAGTCGATGTCCTGAATGTCGTTGACATAGACGCCGATGGTGACCTTGTCGGGCGCGACGGGAGCCGCTGCCGCTGCCTCGGTCACCGCGGGGGGTACGGAAGGCTGCGGGGCTGGCGCCTCCTGCGCCGGTGCAGTCAGGACAAGCGAGACAAAGGCGATTAAGGCCAAAGCAACTCTCGCGGCGGCGCTTCGCACCGTTCCAGTTCGCAGTCTTGTCATACCGAGCCCCCTGTCCGACCGCGGACCATATCGGTGCTTGCCGCCGAGGTAACCTCGTTAGACGCGCTTTTCCAAATGAAAGAGGCCCTTATCCGCTGGAAAAGGGCCCCTTCTGGATCTTCAGCAGTCTTGAACCGCGATCAGTTCCGCCCCTTGTCCACCAGCTTGTTCTTGGCGATCCAGGGCATCATGGCGCGGAGTTAGCGAAGTTCGATAAGCCTTTCGCCGCGATCAAGCAGGTCACGGATCGCGTTGATCTCGTCTCGCAGGCGCGCATCAACGAGAAATGTCCGGCTCATTCGGCGGCAAGCACGGCGTGATCCAATTCACGCACGGCGTACTCAAGCGCGGCCGTAATGTCTGCGTCTTCAAGATACGGGTAATCCTTGAGGATCTCCGAACGTGACGCGCCGGACGCCAGCAGCTCCAGAACATCTTGCACACGCACGCGCAAGCCGCGGACGGTTGGCCGCCCTCCGCAAATGTCCTTGTTAATCGTGATCCGGTGCAACTCGCTCATATATCAAAATTAGCATACGAAAACAGGCCCGCCAAGATCGAGGCGGGCCTGCATTGTCTCGCAGAATGGCAGGCGTCTCAGTTCCGCCCCTTGTCCACCAGCTTGTTCTTGGCGATCCAAGGCATCATGGCGCGGAGTTTCGCGCCCACTTCCTCGATCTGGTGCGCGTCGTTGTAACGGCGCGTCGCCTTGAAGTTCGGCTGGCCGGCCTTGCATTCGAGCATCCAGTCGCGGACGAAACGGCCCTTCTGGATGTCGTCGAGCACCCGCTTCATCTCGGCCTTGGTCTCCGGCGTCACGACACGCGGGCCGGTCTTGTACTCGCCGTACTCGGCCGT
>CXWK01092231.1_pt1 | contig 53084 bp, 46 predicted proteins | sample 590851 | NCBI WGS metagenome assembly CXWK01 (sample SAMEA3498364, study PRJEB10139) | wastewater metagenome | biome: wastewater treatment plant; material: activated sludge | place: Denmark | collected 2014-08-01 | reverse complement strand
AGTGGCCTAGGACACCGCCCTTTCACGGCGGTAACAGGGGTTCGAGTCCCCTAGGGGACGCCACGATTACCCGCTCTGCGGGATTTTATAAGGGTCATTCAATTATTGAATGGCCCTTTTGTTTGTCTGGCGTTTGGCCAAATCTCCCTCTTTCTCCCAAACTGTTCTTCAGACCAGCGGTCACATCCACGACTTGCAGAAAATTATTATGAGAATAATATTCTAGTCGTAATATTCGGAGGCAACGATGAACGATAAAAAAGCTCAAACCCGCGAACGCATTCTCAAGGCAGCCAGCGCCGCGCTGATCCAGCGTGGTCCGGCCGAGCCAAGCGTTGGCGAAGTGATGGGCGCGGCCGGCCTGACCGTCGGCGGCTTTTATGCGCACTTCGAAAGCAAGGACGCGATGATGCTGGAAGCGTTCAAGCAGTTGCTGGGTCACCGCCGTGACCTGATTGCCGACATGGATGCCGAGTTGACCGGTGAAGAGCGTCGCGCGTTGGTTGCAGCGTTTTATCTGTCACGCAAACACCGCGATTCCAGCGAGTCTGCGTGCCCGATCCCGGCCTCGATCGGTGAGCTCGGACGCCTGCCCGAGGCGTTTCGAATTGCACTGAATGAACACATGGAGCTGATGGTCGCGCAATTGGCGGCCAGTCCTGAAGACACCGACAAAGCCCTGGCTGATCTGGCCTTGATGGTGGGCGGCCTGGCGCTGGCACGGGCGCTGGGACCCGGTGATTTATCCGATCGTTTGCTGCGCGCGGCCAAGTCGGCGGTGCGTTGACCTGAAGGCTGCGGCCTGGGGAGAATGCGATGAGCACGTTGAAGTGGGTTCGTGGCGTTAATGGCACCTTGGGTTGGTTCGCCCCGAAGCTGGTGGCGAGCAAAATGCGATTGGCATTCATGACGCCGCGCGATTTTCCACCGCGTGATTGGGAATTGCCGCTGCTGGCCAAATCCGAACGAATCACTTTGCGTTTCGGCCTTTCAGCGTTGCGCTGGGGGCAAGGCCCGGCAGTGCTTTTGATGCACGGCTGGGAAGGTCGGCCCACACAGTTTGCCAGCCTGATCACGGCGCTGGTCGATGCCGGGTATTCGGTTGTCGCTTTGGACGGCCCGGCGCACGGTCGCTCGCCCGGGCGCGAGGCGAATGTCGTGCTGTTCGCCCGAGCCCTGCTGGAAGCGGCCGCCGAATTGCCGCCGCTGCAAGCAGTTATCGGCCACTCCATGGGCGGCGCCAGTGCCATGCTTGCCGTGCAAATGGGCCTGCGCACCGAAACCCTGGTCAGCATTGCCGCCCCGGCGCGGATTCTCGGGGTATTGCGCGGTTTCGCCCGCTATGTGGGGTTGCCCCCGAAAGCCCGCTCGGCGTTCATCCGCCAGGTCGAGTCTGACGTCGGCATGCGCGCGGCGATGCTGGATGTCGCGCACTACCAGCTCGACATGCCTGGCCTGATCGTGCACGCCGAGGACGACACCCATGTCCCGGTCAAGGAATCACAACTGATCCACGAAGCCTGGTTCGACAGTCGTCTGCTGCGTTTGCAGGAAGGCGGTCATCAGCGGGTGCTGGCTGACCCGCGGGTGATTGATGGCGTGTTATCACTGCTGGCCGGTCGCAGCCTGCAATCGCGCCAATCGGCTTGAGCATCCGTTACACTGCCCCGGTCGAATCAATCTGACCGGGGAGTGGGGCATGGGCTGGGATCGGGCAACGCCGTTTATCATAGATCTGCAAGTGGGCGCCGAAGACATCGACGGGCTGGGGCACGCCAATAACGCGGTGTACGTGACCTGGCTCGAACGTTGTGCCTGGCGCCACTCCCAGCGCCTCGGCCTGGATCTGGTCGAATACCGTCGGCTGGACCGGGCGATGGCGGTGGTGCGCCACGAAATCGATTACCTGGCGGCCGCCTATGAAGGCGATGAGCTGCAACTGGCGACCTGGATCGTCGATTGGGACCAGCGCCTGAAAATGACCCGGCATTTCCAATTGAAACGCCCCAGCGATAATTCGACCTTGCTGCGCGCGCAAACCACGTTCGTTTGCATCGAGCTGTCCACCGGCAAGCCCAAGCGCATGCCTGCCGAGTTCATCGAAGGCTACGGCCCGGCGCTGCAAGCCCCCGCCTGCCCCCCCCTGTAGGAGCGAGCATGCTCGCGATGGTCGTCAACGATTACGCTGGGAACCTGACACCCCGCAGCGCTCTCAGGTTCATCGCGAGCAGGCTCGCTCCTACAGGGTTCTGCGATTTCTCGCGATATCCAGTAAACTGCCGCACGTTTTTCGTTGAGTGTGTTTTTCATGCAAATTGCCTTGGCGCCCATGGAGGGGTTGGTCGACGATATCCTGCGCGACGTGCTGACCCGAGTGGGCGGTATCGATTGGTGCGTGACCGAGTTCATTCGGGTCAACGATCAACTGCTCACGCCTGCTTATTTCCATAAATTCGGCCCGGAACTGCTGAACGGCGCCCGGACTACTTCTGGCGTGCCGCTGCGCGTGCAGTTGCTGGGTTCGGACCCTGTGTGCCTGGCGGAAAACGCCGCGCTGGCGTGTGAGCTGGGTTCCGAGGTGATCGACCTCAACTTCGGCTGCCCGGCCAAGACGGTCAACAAGTCCCGGGGCGGCGCTGTGCTGCTCAAGGAGCCTGAGCTGCTCAATCAGATCGTCGAGCATGTCCGTCGCGCCGTTCCGGCGCACATTCCGGTAACGGCCAAGATGCGCCTGGGCTTCGATAGTCCGGACGGTGCGCTGGTGTGCGCCACGGCCCTGGCTGAAGGCGGTGCCGAGCATATCGTGGTCCACGCCCGGACCAAGACTGACGGCTACAAGCCACCTGCCCACTGGGAGTGGATCCCGCGGGTACAGGACGTGGTCAAGGTGCCGGTGTTCGCCAACGGTGATATCTGGAGCGTCGAAGACTGGCGTCGTTGCCGCGAAATCAGCGGCGTGGAAGACATCATGCTCGGTCGCGGCCTGGTTTCGCGCCCCGATCTGGCCCGGCAAATCGCGGCGGCGAAGGCCGGTGAAGAGGTCGTTGAGATGACCTGGGCCGAGTTGCTGCCGTTGATCCAGGATTTCTGGCTGCAAGCCAAGGCGCAGATGACTGCGCGTCAATCGCCGGGCCGCTTGAAGCAGTGGCTGGCGATGTTGACCCGCAATTATCCCGAGGCGGTCGAGTTGTTCAGCGTCCTGCGCCGTGAAACCGAGCTGGACCAAGTCTCGCGTTTGTTGGGGTTGCAGGTGGCTGAAGCGGCCTGAAAAAAGTTAAAAAAATCTGAAAAAAATCTCTTGAAAAGCAAACAGCGGTCCCTATCTAAGGATTACGCGATGCCGAATTCGGGTCGCGGAGACAAAAAAACTTGCTGATCTGTTTTCAGGAGATTTGAATCATGAGTACTGCATTTTCCATGGCACCACTGTTCCGTTCCTCGGTTGGCTTCGACCGTTTCAATGACCTGTTCGAAACCGCCCTGCGCAACGAGCCAGGCAGCACCTACCCACCTTATAACGTGGAAAAGCACGGCGACGACCAATACCGCATCGTCGTAGCGGCCGCCGGCTTCCAGGAAGAAGACCTGGAGCTGCAAGTGGAAAAAGGTGTGCTGACCATCAGTGGGGGCGGCAAACGTGAAGTGAACGAGGGCGTCACTTACCTGTACCAGGGTATCGCACAGCGGGCCTTCAAACTGTCCTTCCGCCTGGCGGACCATATCCAGATCAAGGCCGCCGACCTGAGCAACGGTTTGTTGAGTATCGACCTGTTGCGGGTGATTCCCGAAGAAGACAAAGCCAAGCGCATCCCGATCAACGGGACACAAAAACCGGCTCTGCAGCATTGAGTCGGACCGGGCAGGGTTGTCTGAGGACGACTTGACCGGCTGAAGCAAAAGACCCCGACTTGTCGGGGTCTTTTTTTTTCGGGGCCGGTTCCTGCGATCAGGTCCACCCATACCGGACCAGATGAAAGAAAATCGGCGCGGCAAAACACACCGAATCCAGGCGATCGAGCATGCCACCATGACCTTCGATCATATGCCCCCAGTCCTTCACGCCACGGTCGCGCTTGATCGCCGACATCACGATGCCGCCGGCGAATCCCAGCAGGTTGATCAGCAGGGCGATGAGCAGCGACTGCCAGGCAGTGAACGGCGTGATCCACCACAAGGCGCAGCCGATCAGTGAGGCCAGCAGGATGCCGCCGACAAAACCTTCCACGGTCTTGGACGGCGACAGGTTCGGCGCAATCTTGCGTTTGCCGAACAATTTGCCGCACACGTACTGCAGCACATCCGACATCTGCACCACGATCACCAGATAGGCGATCAACAGCAGGTTTCGCCCCTCATAACCGGCGATGTCCAGGGTCAGCAGGGCGGGTACATGGGATACGCAGAACACCGCAATCATCAGGCCCCACTGGACTTTCGAGGCTCGCTCGAGGAAGTGCGTACTGTCGCCGCCCAGGGACGCCAGGATCGGCAGCAGCAGGAATACGTAGACTGGAATGAAGATCGAGAACAGCCCGTACCAGTCGTAGTAAATCAGCAGGTACTGCAGCGGCAGGGCCAGGTAGAAGGCCGCGACCAAAGCCGGATAGTCGCTGCGGCGAGTGGGCGTGAGCGTCATGAATTCGCGCAGGGCGTAGAAGGACACCGTGTAGAACAGCACGATCACGGCGGTGGTGCCGAGCCAAAAGGCGATCCCGATGACCAGTACCATCACCCACCAGGCGTTGATCCGTGCGTTGAGGTTGTCGATCACCGGGTTGGGGCTGCCGTGGCTGCGGCGCTTGAGCACGAAACCAATTGCCGAGGCCAGCAATAGAAACGCGCCAATCGCGCCAAACAACATCAAGGTCTGTCTATCCATGTCAGGCATGCTCTCCGGCCAGGCTCAGTAGCGCTTCGCGACTGCGTTCGAGAAAGTGCGTCTTGCTTTCATCTTCGTCCAGGGTCAACGCGGCGCCAAAGCTGATGGTGCATAAAAGCGGCAGCGGCAGGACCCGCCCCTTGGGCATGACGCGGTTGAGGTTGGCGATCCACACCGGGATCAACTGCGCCTGGGGATATTGCCTTGCCAGGTGGTAAAGCCCGCTCTTGAACGGCAATAAACCCTCATCGGGGTTACGCGTGCCTTCGGGAAAAATGATCAGCGAGTCGCCGTTTTCCAGGGCATCGAGCATCGGTTGCAAGGGATTGTCGGCGGGTTCCTTGCGTTCACGGTCAACCAGTACGCCGTTGAACACCTGGTTGATGATGTAGCGCCGCAACGGGCTTTTCAGCCAGTAGTCCGAGCCTGCCACGGGCCGGGTGATGGTGCGCAGGGTCGGCGGCAGCGAGGCCCACAGCAGGACGAAATCGCCATGGCTGCTGTGGTTGGCAAAGTAGATACGCTGTACAGGTTCCGGTGCGCAGCCGAGCCACAGGCTGCGCGCGCCGGTCAGTATGCGCGCGGCCGAGGTGATGAGGGTGGCAACCACGGGTTCGAGCATGGGAACTCCTTATCCGGCAAAGTTCAGCCAAGGGTCGGCCAGAATGAAAAACAGGGTCAACAGCACCTGTGCCGCCACCAGCAGCGCCTGGTTGCGCAACAGCTTCAGGGCGCCGGTGATACGTTCGCTCCAGGGGCGCCCGCCATGCTCGGCGGGCTGCAGATTCAGCGTTGTCAGGGCTTGATCCAGGGACAGGGTGTGCTCCGGAAGGTTTTCAGCTCGCTCGGCAAGGCGTTGGAACAGATCGGCATCGAATGCCACCCGCAGCGCCCAGTATTTTTGCCCCAGGCCGAGCAACAGCAGCCCACCGCTGCAGGTCGCGCTCCAGAACCCCTGGCCGTCCAGGAGGGACTGGCTCAGGCCGAACAAGGCGCCCAACAAGGTAAGCCCGTTGGACAGTCGATCCAGCATGTCGCCACGACGCAACAGACTGGCTGTCACCTGTAATTGCATATCAATGGACACCGCGTGCCTCCATGTGGGTCGCCAGCGGCTCTAGCGCCTCTCGGTGAAAGGACCCCAGGACAATTCCCGGGCGCGCGCGCTGGATCAACAAAAAGGCTTCGGCGACACTACTGGCCCTCCCGGTGTGCAACAGCCAGGCGGCTACGGCCGTGGCGCTGCGCGAATAGCCCAAGGCGCAACAGACCAGGAGCGGTCCGTGCTGGCGCAGGCTTTCGATGGCCAGTGCGGCTTCCCGGCATTGCGCGGTGGTGGGGGCGGTCAAATCCAGGACAGGCAGTGTGCGGTAGGCGACAGTCCCCGGATCAAGCGACAGCTCGGCGCACAGGTCGAACACTGCGGTAAAGGTGCTGCCCTTGAGTTCCCGACGGGTCGGTATGCGCCCGAGCCAGACGTCATCGAGCACTTGGTCGGGCTGCGGATTGTTGCGGGTCCACAGGCGCGAGTTGAGCCAGGCGGCAGCCACGTAGGGCGTCAGCAACCAGCGCGCGGCGGGGGACAGGCGTCCATCGGCACGCTTTTGAAAACCTCCTGCGTCGAGTACGGCGTAATTGAGCGATACCAACAGCAAGGCCATCGCCGGCCAAGCCAGCCACAGCCAGGCTCCCCCTAAGTAGAAGGCCGGGGCGGCGAACACGGCAGCTCCCGACAGGTAATACAACGCCAGTCTCCAGCGTTTTTTTACGGCCGCCAGCCGGGCACCGTGCAGAGGCCCTGGTCCCTCCAGCGGCCATAGCCAGACACACAGCCAGCCCAGCAGCGCTCCGCTTGGCAGATCAATGAAGTGGTGCTGGTAAGTGGTCAGCACCGAGAGCCCGATCAGGGTAAACCAGACATGCATCAATCCGCGCCACAGGCCCTGCAAGTGCTTGTGATAGCAGGTCCACAGGATGACCAACAGCGCAATGTGCAGCGATGGCGCCTGATTGAACGGCTTGTCGAAACCGGCCAGTACGTCGAACAGCCAACCAAATACACCGTCCAGTTCCGGTCGGGCGAAGGTGAAGCGCAACGGCCAGATCAGAAAGCAACTGACCGCAATGAGTTGCGCGGTCAACAGGCGCAAGGCGTGCCGCTTGAGTTCTTCGCGACTGTTGGGCAACAACAGGGACAACCCGTACAGCAAGTCGATAGACCAGTACGGGACGATGCTCCAGGCCCAGAACGGCATGTGGTTTTCCCAGCCGAACACCAGGCTGCCAACATCGTCGCGCTGGGTGGTGAACCAGGTGGCGAAACCGTAGGTGCCGAAGAACAACGGCGCCAGGAGCAGCAGCCAGAGCACCGCAGGTTTGAGCAGACCAGGCTCGCGTGCCGTCGTTGCACTGCGCAGCATCAAGACACCCGTTGCGCGAGAGCCACGCTGAAAATACCCCATTCGTCGACGCGCATGCCGACCTTGCGAAAGCCGGCCACCTCCACCAGTTGGTCCATTTCCGCCTGGGTGCGTCGGCGCATGACCCAGGCCTGGCCTTCACGGTGGCTGGTCAAGGCTCGGGCGATCAGTTCCAGTTGCGGGTGCCAGGGTTGGCCGGTGTAGACCAGGTATCCGCCAGGTTCCACCGCGTCCCCCAAGCCCGCCAGGGAAGCACTGACCATCTGATTGTCGGCGAACAGCTCGTACAGTCCGGAGACCACCGCCAGGCTAGGTTTGGGATCCAGCGCGGCCAGGTCGGCACGGTCGAAGGCGTCGCCCTTGACGAACCGAGCGATCCCTTCCAGGCCTTTTTCGCGGATCAACGCGCTTCCGTCACGCACGTTGATGTCGCTGTAGTCGCGCAACAGGATCGATTCGGGAAGCGGGCTGACGCCCTGCAAGGCTTCGAGAATGTAGCGCCCGTGTCCGGCGGCGATGTCGACGATGCGCACTTCGCGGCCCTGGTCGCGTAATTGCTGCATCGCCAGGCGCAGCAGTTCTTCGACGTGCAGCTTGCGTTGGCGAATGCCGCGCCAGCCGATGGAGTCGAGGTAGTTGCGATCGATCATGCGGCCGACAGCCGACGTGCCCGTGGGGGTGTTGCAATAGACGTAGTCCAGTGTGCTTCCAGAGTCGAAACCGGTGTCGAAGCCTAGCTTGATCCCGGACGACAATTGGCTGCCCAGGCGCATGCTGGCGCGGGTCATGCGCCAATACAGATCGCGCAGGGAATTGCGCGGCAGCGGCGCGGCCAATGATTCGGATTCGGCGCAAGTCAGGCCCAGTCGATCGGCGGCCAGCAAGCCAGGGCGTTCAATGGGTTGCGCGAAGTTCTGCAGGATGAAGCGTCGTGCGCTGGCGACGGCGTGTCCACGGTTCTTTTCACCCAAGGTGTCGTGGAAGAATCCCGGCAGCACATGTTTTTCCTTGTGCAGAGTGCCCAGGCGCTCGAAAAACTGTTCCTGGGGTTGGCGATGCACGACGAAGTCGGCCCCGGAGATCAACAACTGAGTGGGTATCGTTATGGCCTGGGCATCGGCCACCACGCGATCGGCGGCCTCGTACAGGCCGAGCAGGACATTCACTGAAATGGCCTTGGTGATCAGCGGGTCGTTGTCGTAGCTGGCGACGCGCTGCGGGTCATGGCTGAGAAAGCGCGCCTTGACGTAGCTGTTGACGAAAAAGTTACCGCGCCACCGGCGCATCAGTGCCAAGCCCTGGCGGGCGAAGGGCACATAGAGCTTGACCTTGAACGCCGGAGACGCCAGCACCAGCGCCCGTATGCGCGGTGCGTAATCGTGGGCCCAAGTGGCGACGATCACTGCGCCGACGCTCTGGGCGATCACCGCGAGGTTTTCCTCAAGGATCTGGTAGGACGCGCTCAGGTGCTCGCAGAAGGTCTGCACGTCCCGCACGCTGGTGGCAAAGCTGGGGCTGTCGCCCCGAGCGCCCGGTGAAAGGCCATGGCCCCGGGCATCCCAGGCGAAAAAATCGAAGCCGGGCAGGTCCAGCTCATCCACCAGGTGGGCAATACGCCCGGAATGCTCGTGGCCGCGGTGAAACAGCAGTACGGCCTTGCGTGGGGTTCCCGGTTCTGGGGTGCCGGGCCAGTGGCGGTAAAACAATTGCACACCGTCGTGGGTGGTGAAGGTCTGTTCCTGTGCTTCGCGCATTGCCATTTCCTTAGGCTGAAGAGCTGTCGATTTGTGCTTCCCTGAGGCCCTGGCGGACCCGGTTGACCAAGGTAAAAGCCAGCAGCATCGCGATGATCGCGAACACCGCGTTGATCCAGAATGGGCTGATCCAGCCCGGTACGATGCCGGCGGCCACGACCCCCAGCACGAAAGCCCGGTCACTTTTGCCCATGGGCCCGTCATAGCGCCGCGAAGCACCAACCATCGGCCCCAGCACGCCGCTGTACTCGCTGAACAAGGCGAGCAAGGTCACCAGCAGCACCAGCCACAGGCTGACGCCGGGCAGCAGGGCAAAGGGCAGGATCAAGGCGCAGTCGGCGGTGATATCGCACAACTCGTTGAGATAGGCCCCCAAGTGCGACTGCTGGCCGAACTCTCGAGCCAGCATGCCGTCGATGGCGTTGAGCGCCATGCGCACCAGCATCCAGATCGGCACCAGCACGAATATCCAGGGGTGATGCACGAAACCGGCGATCAGCACGCCCACCAGGATTGAGCCGATGCCGGCGATCAAAGTGATCTGGTTGGCGGTGGTGCCCTTGGCGAACAAGCGCCGGACCAGGGGGCGCAGGAGATTTTGGAATGCGGGTTTGATCTGGTAGATGCTGGGCACGTTGGTGAGGTCTCGGGAGAGGCGGTTTGGTTACTGAGTGTAGATGGCATCCGGGGATGGATTTGGCGACAGTGCCTGGAATGCTGAAAGCGTGATTTGTCGCGATAAAGGCCAATCAGGGATTCGTCCAAGGCGTGGCCAGTGACAGCTTGATGAGGTAGCGCTCTTCGGTGGGGTGCCTGTAATCCTTGAAGCGATTGACCACTAGCATCACTTGGTACTGGGTGCCCGCGTGCCAGTAGGATTTTCCACCTTTGTTTACATCACGCAGTTGAGCACGCCATTGCGGGGTGTCGGCGAACGAGGGGAAGTCCTTGACCCGGATGGGTGTCCAGCCAGCATTGCGCCATTGCTCCTGCAGATCCAGCACGACCTTGAGGGTATCGTCGAGTAGCAGGGGTTCGATTTGCGGGGACATATTGACACCGTTGATTGACTCGTCACGGTTGAACGTAACCGTGAAGTAGCGAGCCAGCGGAGTTATGAACCCATATTGAGGATCGATGAAACGAAGGCGGGCATCCGACTTAGGCAAACGACCCCAAAAATGGCCAGGAATAGCTGGATCAATGGTTGCACTGGATCGACGGCGCATATCCTCCCAAGGCTCGCCAATCAATAGGGCGATTTCGGGCTCTTCCGACAGGACCTCAATCGACGCAAGCGTCAGGAGGGCCGCGACGGCCAGCGCCAACACGCCGCGTCGCCAGCCTATACGTTGCGGCAGGCTCATCGCACGCCACCACCCAGGGCAATATCCCGAATCGAATGCTCAAGCAGCTTGCGCTGGTCGCTGTGCAGCAGATCGTCAAACTGCTTCGCGGCCCTCAGCACGAAGGGCATACGCTGATTGATATCGGCCAGGTTGGCATTGAGGTTGTTGCTGAAACCAATGGTGCGTCCGTCGTCCACGCGGCGGCACTGACTGGCGAGGGACAGCTCGACGGCTTCGGCGGCGCCGGACGGGATACCGATGACGTAGGAAAAATGGTTACTGCGCAACAGTGAGTTGAGCCGCCAGTCGCTGTACATCGCCGGTTGCAGAATATTCCGTTGCTCGTGCCAGGCTAGATGCTCAACGCTTTCGGCGATATAACCGGCCTCAATCGCCTCGAAGGCCAGGAGAATTTCCTTGTGGTCAATCCCGAATTCCAGCGTTTCCTGTCCGACCGGCCACAGCACCGGATGTTGGCCATTCCCATAAATGTTGCTACGTGATTCCAGGCAATCCCTCAGCGCTTCCAATCCCCGCTCCTGGTAGAACACATGCAACGGATACACATCCAGGAACAGCGTGGTATTACCCATCGCCAGCATCTCGTACACAAACCGGTACATCCGTTGCGAGTATGACAAGGGAAGGTCGGCACCCCATTGGGTGAAGCCCCACACCGGGTTGTCCCGGTTGGCCTCTTCGTACTCGCGTTGACGCTGCTCAAACGCCCGAATGGTCGCGCGCTTTTCCCGCTCACTGGGGCTGAGCAAACCTCTCAATCCTTGTCTGGCACTGTCCCTCAGTTGCTGTATCGTTTCCTCTTCCGTCTGAATTTTCTCGATCGTGTCAGCCGCGTGCAGCAAGCCACAGCCCACCTGCTTGGAGGCGAAGGCTGCCAACCCGGCCCACTGGAATCGCGGATCGTGGCGCCACAGCTGGGCGTAAGCGGCATTGATCGCCTTGTTGCGCGCCTTCGGGTCGGCAATCAGCTTGCCGCCCGGTGCCACGACGTTTTCGACCCTTTGCTGGTAGCCGCGCCACAGGTTTTCACAAATCGTCCCTGGCCGTTCGCTGAGCGTCGGTGTGGGCGCCCGCGCTGAAGTGGAAGTGGAAGTGGAAGTGGATTGTCGCGGCGCGACCGGGTTGTTGGGAGCAACGGGCGCGGCTTCCTGTTGAGGGGCGCTCCTCAAGGCTTGCGGCGCAGCACCCTGTCTGGATTCATAGGTGGCGGTGGTAAACGAGGGGATAAGCCCGGCCTTGCAGGGACAGCCNNGCCAAAGAACGCGATGCCACCCTCGATTTCGTAGGTTTCATCATTTTTGCCACAGGACACCGGGTCCCCTGCGCGAGCATGGGCGAAGCCAAACATCATGACGCGGGTATCGGCGTCCAGCACCTCGCCACCACAGCTGGTCTTGTCACCCTTGCGAATGAAATATCCCTTAGCCATAGCTGCAACTCCTTGTCTGTTGACCATCAAATTGCGCCTGCCTCCGAAGGATTGGAGACAGGGCAAAGTGCAGAGCAAGGGTTCTACACGAAGCTGTCAGGCGTAAATCAGACGTTTCCGGAATGTATGTAGGAAAGGGGGATTGAATCGAAGGTGGGGATTTTTGTAGGAGCGAGCATGCTCGCGATGAACCTGAGAGCGCCACGGGGCGTCAGGTTTCCCGCATCATCGTTGACGACCATCGTCGGAACGCCGCCCGGAGCATGCTCGCTCCTACAACAGAAGCTTTTGCAGTTCCTCCACCGGCAGCGGCCGGCTATGCAGGTACCCCTGATAGAGATGGCAGCCCAGCCCCTGCAGGAATTCCAGCTGTTCCGAGGTCTCCACCCCTTCGGCGATGATTTTCAGCCCGAGGCTGCGGGCCATGGCGACGATGGCGCGGATGATCTCGGCGTCGTTGGGGTCGGTGGTAGCGTCGCGAATGAATGACTGGTCGATTTTCAGGGTGTCGACCGGCAGGCGCTTGAGGTAGGTCAGCGAGGAATAACCGGTGCCGAAATCGTCCATGGCAAAGCTCACGCCGAGCTTTTTCAGGCGCAGCATCTTGTTGATGGTGTCTTCCAGGTTCTGGATGACGATGCCTTCGGTGATTTCCAGTTTCAGCAGCGAACTGGGCAGGCCGTAGGTGGCGAGGCTGTTTTCGATGCGCTCGACGAAGTCATTCTGGCGGAACTGGCGCGGGCTGATGTTGACGCATAGGCTGAATTTCAGCGGGTCCACCCGGCCATCGGCGATCAGTTGCCTGAAGGCCTGGCAGGCTTCGTCGACGATCCAGGTGCCAACTTCCAGGATCAACCCGCTGTCTTCCAGCACCTTGATGAACTCGGTGGGCGACTGCGCGCCGAGCTCCGGATGGTTCCAGCGCACCAGCGCTTCGGCACCGACAATGCGGTTATCCCGGGCGTCCACCTGGGGTTGGTAGTGCACGCGAAACTCGCCGCGCGAAAGCGCCAGGCGCAGGTCGGTTTCCATGCGCAGGCGCTCGCTCGCCGCTTTCTGCATGGTGTTGTGGTACATCTGCGCGGTATTGCGTCCTGAATCCTTGGCGCGATACAGGGCGATATCGGCACGCTTTAGCAGGTCGGTCGGCGTGGACCCATGGTCGGGAATCAACGCAATGCCGATACTCGGTGTCACCTGCAGGCGCTGACCGTCGAGGAACATCGGTTCAGACAGCAGCTCACGAATGGTATCGGCCAGTTCGCAGACCTGAGCGCTGACCTCGTTGCGCGAGCCTTCGAGGCCGCTGAGCAGCACCACGAATTCATCGCCGCCCAGGCGCGCGACGGTGTCTTCCATGCGCACGCTGGCTTCCAGGCGTGCGGTGATGATTTTCAGCACCGTATCGCCCACCGGATGACCGAGGGAATCGTTGATGTGCTTGAAGTGGTCGAGGTCGAGGAACATCAAGGCGCCGCGCAGGTTGTGGCGCTTGAGCAGGGCGATCTGCTGGCTCAGGCGATCCATCAGCAGTGCGCGGTTGGGCAGGTTGGTCAGCGGGTCGTGGTAGGCCAGGTGGCGGATCTGCGCCTCGGCATTTTTCAGCAGGCTGACGTCCCGCGCGGTCAATAGTAGGCACGCGGTTTCGTTGAGGGTGATCGGCTCTACCGACACTTCTACCGTCAGCAATTCGCCGCGCTTGTTGCGCCCGAGCATTTCCTGGTGATGTACCCGGCCCTTGATCTGCAGTTCGGCCAGCAACGCCGAGCGTTGTTTTTCTTCAGCCCAGATCCCTACCTGATACACGGTACGGCCAATCACTTCATCGGCGCGGTAGCCGGTCAGGCGGCAAAAGCCGTCGTTGACCTCCAGATAGCGTCCGGTATCGCGTTCGGTGATGGTGATGGCGTCGGGGCTTGAGTGGAAGGCCTTGGCGAACTTCTCTTCGCTGGCCTTGAGCGCCGCTTCCGAGCGTTGCTGTTGGGTGATGTCGCGCAAGGTGGTGACGATGCAGGGCTGTTCGCTGACGCTGATCTGACGGCTGGAAATCACGCAAGTCAGCGACTGCCCATCCTTGTGCTGGACAAGGATTGCCACATTGTTCAGGCCTTGTTCGCGGATCACTTGTTCGATCCGCTGCAGGCTTTTTGCCGAAGCGTCCCACAGGCCGATTTCGTCGGCACTGCGGCCGATCACGTCGGCGGCGCTCCAGCCAAAGGTCTGGGTGAAGCTGGAGTTGATCTCGATGAATTGGCCGGTTTCCTGGCGCGTCACGCAGATCGGGTCCGGGCTGACCTGGAACAGGGTAGCGAATTTCTCTTCGGACGCTATCAGGCGCTGTTCGCGCTCGACCTGGTCGGTGATGTCGAGCAAGGTGCCGGCCATGCGCAGGGGGACACCGTTTTCATCGCGGTAGAGGCGGGCGCGGCTCTCCAGGTAGCGAGAGCTGCCATCCGGCATTTGCACCCGATAGGTCAGCTGATAGTTGCCGGCGGGGCCTTCGCGCAGGCTGCGGTAGGCATCGCGCATGGTGTCGCGTTCTTCGCCGGGCACGCCTTCGAAAAAGTCGTCGAAGGATTCATGGAATGGAATGGGCTCCATGCCGTGTAACTGGGCGGCGCGCGCCGAGCCATACAGCATGCCGCTGGGGATGTGCCAGTCCCAGGTGCCCAGTTGTGCCGAGTCCAGGGCCAGGTCGAGGCGCTCCTGGCTGTCTTTGAGGGCGTGTTCGGCCGCTTTGCGTTCGGTGGTGTCGAGGAAAGTGCTCAGCAGGTAGGGCTGGCCTTCGAGTTCGACCTTTTGCGCACTGAGGATGCCATCGTGGACCTGCCCGTTGCTGGCGCGAAACTGCACCTCCATATTGGTCAGCTCGCCCTTGGCCTTGGTCGCCTTGACCAGTTGCGCGCGTTGCTCGGGGTGCACCCAGAGGCCCAGTTCCAGCGTGGTGCGGCCGATCGCGTCCTGCACCGGCCAGCCGAACAGGCTTTCGAAATACTGGTTGGCTTCGGTGATCAGGCCGTCTTCCTGGCGCGTCAGCAGGACCATGTTCGGACACAAGTGAAACAGCGTCGCGAAGCGTTTTTCCGAACTGCTCAGCGCCTGTTCGCGCAGACGCTGGTGGGTGATTTCGCGGATCACGCCAATCATTCGGGGACGGCCGAGCTTGTCCGGCAGCAGGCTGCCGCTGATCTCCAGCCAATGCAGGCTGCCGTCGGGCCAGCGAACGCGGTGGTGCATCGCTTGCTCGAGCGGTGCGCCTGCGATCACGGCATGGAAGGCGCGAAGGGTCTTTGCCCGATCTTCGGCAGGCAACAAGTCGAGGTATTCCAGGTCGGCCGGCAACGGTTGCCGGGGGTCGAAGCCAAACAGCGCCTGCGTGCCCCGGGACCAACTGATCTGCCCACGCTCGATATCCCAATACCACGCGCCCAGCCGCGCGCCATTGAGCGCGGCCAGCAATTGCGAGGCACTTTCCCAGCTTTGTTCGGAGCTTTTCGGGTCAAGCGCCTGGATGCGCGGCATCGGCGGAATACGGTCAACAGATTTCGGCATTGGCAAGCCTTGAGCTGAATTGGGTCTCGGGTACAGAAATTCGGGCTCTATAGGAGTAGCACAAGTTAGCCTTGAGTCCCTGGCAGATCGATCTGGGCATCCAGTAAGGCCATGAAGGCCCGCGCTGCATTCGATAGCGTCCTTTCTGTGTGCAGGATATAGCCTAGCTGGCGAGTCAGTTGTATGCCCGGTAAAGGTATTCGCGCAACCTGGTCGTCGAGCATGGTGCGTGGCAAGACACTCCAGGCCAGGCCGATCGACACCATCATCTTGATGGTTTCGAGGTAATTGGTACTCATGGCGATGTTCGGCGTCAGGCCTTGGGCCTCGAACAGGCGTTGGACAATGTGATGGGTGAACGTGTTGCCGCCGGGGAACACCGCCGGGTGTCGGGCGATGTCCGCGAGGCTGACCTTGCCGTTGCCGAGCAACGAATGCTCCGGGGCGACCACAAAGTCCAGCGGGTCGTCCCACACCGGTGTGGCCTTGACCAGGGCATGGGGCTCCGGCGCCAGGGTGATGACCGCCAGTTCAGCCCGACCATGGAGGATTTCTTCGTAGGCCACTTCCGAATCGAGAAACTGGATATCCAGCGCCACCTCGGGATAACGCCGAGTGAACTCTCTCAATAAAGGCGGCAAACGGTGCAGGCCGATATGGTGACTGGTGGCCAAGGTCAGACGACCGGTCACCTCCCCGGTGAGGTTGGTCAGGGCGCGGCGCGTATCATCAAGGACATTCAGGATCTGATAGGCCCGGGGCAGCAGGGCGCGGCCGGCCTCGGTCAGGCCGACTTCGCGGCCCAGCCGATCGAACAGGCGCACCTTCAATTGCTGCTCCAGGCCAGCGATGCGCTTGCTGATCGCCGGTTGGGTCAGATGCAGTCGCTCGCCGGCGCCGGAGAAGCTTCCGGTCTCGGCGATGGCAATAAAGGCATTGAGATTGGCGAGGTCCATTGCTGTATTCCAGTTGGTTATCCAAAGCATAAAAAATATGAATTTGAGTTATTTAATCTAACCCCATAGGATCAGCCTCACAAGCCAAAGGGTTATTGAACCACTCAAGACCCAGGGCATAGAAACAAGCTGATGAGGAAACCGTCTGATGGCCGGCAAAACGCTCTACGACAAGCTCTGGGATTCGCATTTGGTCAAACAGCGCGACGATGGCTCGGCGCTGATCTATATCGATCGTCACATCATCCACGAAGTGACTTCGCCGCAAGCTTTCGAAGGGCTGCGACTGGCCGGGCGCAAGCCATGGCGCATCGATGCCAACATCGCGACCCCGGACCACAACGTACCGACCACCCCGGAGCGCAAGGGCGGCATCGCAGCCATTGCCGACCAGGTCTCGCGTTTGCAGGTCCAGACCCTCGACGATAACTGCGATGAATACGGCATCGTCGAATTCAAGATGAATGACGTCCGCCAAGGCATCGTCCACGTCATCGGCCCGGAGCAGGGCGCTACTTTGCCGGGCATGACCGTGGTCTGCGGCGACTCCCATACCTCGACCCACGGCGCGTTCGGTGCCCTGGCCCATGGTATCGGCACTTCCGAGGTCGAGCACGTGCTCGCCACCCAGTGCCTGGTCGCCAAGAAAATGAAGAACATGCTGGTTCGCGTCGAAGGCCAATTGCCGTTTGGCGTGACTGCCAAGGACATCGTGCTCGCCGTGATTGGCAAGATCGGTACCGCCGGTGGTAACGGCCACGCCATCGAATTCGCCGGCAGCGCGATTCGCGACCTGTCCGTTGAAGGCCGCATGACCATCTGCAACATGTCCATCGAGGCCGGTGCTCGCGTTGGCCTGGTAGCCGCCGATGAAAAAACCGTGGCTTACGTGAAGGGCCGTCCATTCGCCCCGAAAGGCGCGGAATGGGATTTGGCCGTCGAAGCCTGGAAAGACCTGGTATCCGATGTCGACGCGGTGTTCGACACGGTTGTCGAACTCGACGCGACCCAGATCAAGCCGCAAGTCAGCTGGGGCACTTCGCCCGAGATGGTCTTGGCGGTCGACCAACACGTTCCGGACCCTGCGAAGGAAATGGACCTGGTCAAGCGCGGTTCCATCGAGCGCGCCCTGAAGTACATGGGTTTGACCGCCAATCAGGCGATCACCGACATTCAGTTGGACCGTGTGTTCATCGGCTCCTGCACCAACTCGCGGATCGAAGACCTGCGCGCAGCGGCGGTGATCGCCAAGGGCCGCAAGGTGGCCTCCACCATCAAGCAGGCCATCGTGGTGCCGGGTTCGGGCCTGGTGAAAGCACAGGCCGAATCGGAAGGCCTGGACAAGATTTTCCTCGAAGCCGGTTTCGAATGGCGCGAGCCGGGTTGCTCGATGTGCCTGGCGATGAACCCGGACCGCTTGGAGTCTGGCGAGCATTGCGCTTCCACGTCGAACCGCAACTTCGAAGGCCGCCAGGGTGCCGGTGGTCGTACCCACCTCGTGAGCCCGGCCATGGCCGCCGCCGCCGCGGTGAACGGTCGTTTCGTCGACGTCCGTGAATTGATCTAAAGGAGCGCAGCATGAAAGCTTTTACCCAGCACACTGGACTTGTCGCGCCTCTGGATCGTGCCAACGTCGACACCGACCAGATTATCCCGAAGCAATTCTTGAAGTCGATCAAGCGCACCGGTTTCGGTCCGAACCTGTTCGACGAATGGCGTTACCTGGACGTGGGTCAGCCCTATCAGGACAACTCCAAGCGCCCATTGAACAAGGACTTCGTCCTCAACGCCGAGCGTTACCAAGGCGCCAGCGTGCTGCTGGCCCGCGAGAACTTTGGCTGCGGCTCCAGCCGCGAGCACGCGCCATGGGCGCTGGAAGAGTACGGTTTCCGCAGCATCATCGCGCCGAGCTATGCCGACATTTTCTTCAACAACAGCTTCAAGAACGGCTTGCTGCCGATCATCTTGAGCGACGCTGAAGTCGACGAGCTGTTCCAGCAGGTCGAGGCCAACCCGGGCTACCAGCTGCAGATCGACCTGCAGGCCCAGACTGTGACCCGCCCGGACGGCAAAGTGCTGAGCTTTGAAATCGACGCGTTCCGCAAGCACTGCCTGCTCAATGGCCTGGACGATATCGGTTTGACCTTGCAAGACGGTGATGCGATCGCGGCGTTCGAGGCCAAGCACCGGGCGAGCCAGCCGTGGTTGTTTCGCGACGCTTGATTTTGCGTAGGACGTGATGACGCCTTCGCGAGCAGGCTCGCTCCCACATTTGAAATGCATTCCACTGTGGGAGCGAGCCTGCTCGCGAAGAGGCCCGAACAAACACCACAAGACTCAACCCCAAAAAGGAAGTCCCCCATGACCAGCACCGCCCAGCACAGCCAGGTAGTCCAAAAGCAATTCGGTGAACAGGCCGCGGCCTACCTGAGCAGCGCCGTACACGCTCAAGGCACCGAATTTGCGCTGCTACAGGCCGAACTGGCGGGGCAGGGCGAGGCGCGGGTCCTGGACCTGGGCTGCGGTGCCGGTCACGTGAGTTTTCAGGTGGCCTCGCTGGTCAAGGAAGTGGTGGCCTACGACCTGTCGCAGCAAATGCTCGACGTGGTCGCCGCCGCCGCCATTGATCGGGGTTTGAACAATGTGACCACGGTCAACGGCGCCGCCGAGCGACTGCCGTTCGCCGATGGCGAGTTCGATTTCGTTTTCAGCCGCTATTCGGCGCACCATTGGAGCGATCTCGGCCTGGCCTTGCGGGAAGTGCGCCGGGTGCTGAAACCGGGTGGCGTAGCGGCTTTCATCGACGTGTTGTCACCAGGCAGCCCATTGTTCGACACTTACCTGCAAAGCGTCGAAGTGCTGCGCGACACCAGCCATGTGCGCGACTATAGCGCCGGTGAGTGGTTGCGCCAGGTCAGTGAGGCGGGGCTGCATACCCGCAGCACCAGCCGCCAGCGGCTGCGATTGGAGTACAGCTCCTGGGTCGAGCGCATGCGCACGCCACAGGTGATGCGCGCGGCGATCCGCGAGTTGCAGCAGTCGATGGGTAACGAAGTGCGCGAATATTTTGAGATTGAAGCCGATGGATCGTTCAGTACCGATGTGTTGGTGCTGATGGCTGAAAGATAAGCGACTAACAGACTTTTTCCGGGAGCGCCCGAGGGCGCACCGACTGATGACATGAGGAACGCATGAGCAAGCAGATTCTGATTCTCCCAGGTGACGGTATTGGCCCGGAAATCATGGCCGAAGCGGTCAAGGTGCTGGAACTGGCCAACGACAAGTTCGCCCTGGGCTTCGAGCTGAGTCACGACGTGATCGGTGGCGCGGCCATCGACAAGCACGGCGTGCCTTTGGCCGATGAAACCCTGGAGCGTGCCCGCGCGGCGGACGCCGTACTGTTGGGCGCGGTGGGCGGCCCGAAATGGGACACCATCGAGCGTGACATCCGTCCTGAACGCGGCCTGCTGAAAATTCGTGCGCAACTGGGCTTGTTCGGCAACCTGCGTCCGGCGATCCTGTACCCGCAACTGGCCGAGGCTTCCAGCCTGAAACCGGAAATCGTTGCCGGCCTGGACATCCTGATCGTTCGCGAGCTGACCGGCGGTATCTACTTCGGCGCGCCACGTGGCACCCGGACCCTGGAAAACGGCGAGCGTCAGTCCTACGACACCCTGCCATACAGCGAAAGCGAAATCCGCCGCATCGCCCGTGTCGGTTTCGACATGGCCATGGTCCGCGGCAAGAAGCTCTGCTCGGTGGACAAGGCCAACGTGCTGGCCTCCAGCCAGCTGTGGCGTGAAATCGTCGAGGAAGTGGCCAAGGATTACCCACAAGTCGAGCTGAGCCACATGTACGTCGACAACGCTGCCATGCAACTGGTGCGGGCACCGAAGCAGTTCGACGTGATCGTCACCGACAACATGTTCGGCGATATCCTGTCCGACCAGGCGTCGATGCTCACCGGTTCCATCGGCATGCTGCCGTCGGCATCCCTGGACACCAATAACAAAGGCATGTACGAGCCGTGCCACGGTTCGGCACCGGACATCGCAGGTAAAGGCATCGCCAACCCGTTGGCGACCATTTTGTCGGTGTCGATGATGTTGCGCTACAGCTTCAACCAGCAGGCCGCCGCCGATGCCATCGAAAAAGCGGTAAGCCTGGTATTGGACCAGGGCTTGCGCACCGGTGACATCTGGTCGAACGGTTGCACTAAAGTCGGTACGCAGGAAATGGGCGACGCAGTAGTCGCCGCGCTGCGGAATCTGTAATCTCTCGGGCCCGCTGCCTGATTTCACCCCCTAAAGCAGCGGCCCACATTTCAAGAAGGTGTAGTTGCGATGAAACGTGTAGGTCTGATCGGTTGGCGCGGTATGGTCGGTTCCGTGCTCATGCAGCGGATGCTGGAAGAGCAGGATTTCGATCTTATCGAGCCGGTGTTTTTCACCACTTCCAATGTCGGTGGCCAAGGCCCGTCCGTGGGCAAGGACATTGCTCCGCTCAAGGACGCTTACAGCATTGAAGAGCTGAAGACCCTCGACGTGATCCTGACCTGCCAGGGTGGCGACTACACCAGCGAAGTCTTCCCGAAACTGCGCGAAGCCGGCTGGCAGGGTTACTGGATCGATGCCGCCTCCAGCCTGCGCATGCAGGATGACGCCGTCATCGTGCTGGACCCGGTGAACCGCAAGGTCATCGATCAGCAGTTGGACGCGGGCACCAAGAACTACATCGGTGGCAACTGCACCGTCAGCCTGATGCTGATGGGCCTGGGCGGCCTGTTCGAGGCTGGCCTGGTGGAGTGGATGAGCGCCATGACTTATCAGGCGGCCTCCGGTGCCGGCGCGCAGAACATGCGTGAACTGATCAAGCAAATGGGTGCGACCCATGCCGCTGTTGCCGATCAACTGGCCGATCCGGCCAGTGCGATCCTCGACATCGATCGTCGTGTGGCGGAAGCCATGCGCAGCGACGCGTACCCGACCGAAAACTTCGGCGTACCGCTGGCTGGCAGCCTGATCCCGTGGATCGACAAGGAACTGCCGAACGGTCAAAGCCGTGAAGAGTGGAAGGCCCAGGCCGAGACCAACAAAATCCTCGGTCGCTTCAAGAGCCCGATCCCGGTGGATGGCATCTGCGTGCGCATCGGCGCCATGCGCTGCCACAGCCAGGCGCTGACCATCAAGCTGAACAAAGATGTACCGATCGCCGATATCGAAGGGTTGATCAGCCAGCACAACCCTTGGGTCAAGCTGGTGCCGAACAGCCGTGAGACCAGCATTCAGGAACTGAGCCCGAACAAGGTTACCGGCACCCTGAACATCCCGGTTGGCCGCCTGCGCAAGCTGAACATGGGCTCGCAGTTCGTCGGCGCGTTCACCGTCGGCGACCAGCTGTTGTGGGGCGCGGCCGAGCCGCTGCGTCGCATGCTGCGGATCTTGCTCGAGCGTTGATCGATTGAAGCCATTAAAGAACCCGCGCCTTGAAAGAGGTGCGGGTTTTTTTATTCCGGCAATCTGATGTTGATGGGGTGTTTATACCGACCCCTTCGCGAGCAGGCTCGCTTCCACATCAGACCGCAATCAACTGTGGGAGCGAGGCCTGCTCGCGAAGGGGTCGGTACAGCCACAGCAAATATCCGGCAGAATTGCCTGCATGCCCCCCACCCGGTAAAGTGCCGCTCCCCCCGTTTCGCCAGAGGTAAAACCATGAGCCAGACCCTTGATATTGCCGTGATCGGCGCCACCGGTACTGTCGGCGAAACGCTGGTGCAGATCCTCGAAGAACGTGATTTTCCGATCGGCAGCCTGCATCTGCTGGCCAGCAGTGAATCCGCCGGCAGTTCGGTGCCGTACCGCGGCAAGAACGTACGGGTGCGTGAAGTCGATGAGTTCGATTTTGGCAAGGTCCAGTTAGTATTTTTTGCCGCCGGTCCAGCGGTGACATTGAGTTACACCGCGCGTGCCACGGCGGCCGGTTGCTCGATCATCGATCTGTCTGGCGCCTTGCCGGCCGAGCAAGCGCCACAGGTGGTCCCGGAAGCGAATGCTTCAGTGCTGGCCGGCCTGAAAAAGCCCTTCCAGGTCAGCAGCCCGAGCCCGGCGGCCAGCACCCTGGCGGTGCTGCTCGCACCCCTGCTGGGGCTGCTCGATTTGCAACGCATCAACCTGACCGCCTGCCTGGCAGTATCGGCCCAGGGCCGCGAAGCCGTGACAGAGCTGGCCCGGCAAACCGCCGAATTGCTGAACGTTCGCCCACTGGAGCCAACCTTCTTTGACCGGCAGATGGCTTTTAACCTGCTGGCCCAGGTCGGCAAGCCGGACGAACAGGGCCATACCCTGCTGGAAAAGCGCCTGGTGCGTGAACTGCGTCAAGTCATGGCGTTGCCTTCATTGAAGATTTCCGTCACTTGCATTCAAGCCCCGGTGTTTTTTGGCGATAGCTATAGCGTGACCTTGCAGTGTGCGAGCGATATCGACCTGGCAAAGGTCAACGCCGCGCTCGAGGACGCTCCCGGCATCGAGTTGGTGGAAGCCGGCGATTACCCGACGGCGGTCGGCGATGCGGTAGGGCAGGATGTGGTCTACGTTGGTCGGGTGCGCTTGGGGATCGACGAACCGTCGGAACTTAATGTGTGGCTGACGTCAGATAACGTACGCAAAGGCGCGGCGCTCAATGCTGTGCAGGTCGCCGAGTTGTTGATAAAAGACCTGCTGTAAAAGATACTTCCAAACGAGCGTCATGCTTGGCCGTAATGTCGAAGGCGAGCCGCCCTGAAGGGCTTTGCAGGGCATGCATGAAACGATCGCGCGCGGCGACCTTCGCCCGCGCGCAATGCCTTACGGCAGCGGCTATCTGCCTCGCTGGCCGAGGAATGTGAAAACTAAGGATAAGCTATGGTTCAAGTTCGCAAACTGGTGTTAGCAATAGCGGCCGCCTCGGCGCTGTCCTCCGGTATGGCGCATGCCCTCGGGCTCGGGGAACTGACCCTGAAGTCGACGCTGAACCAGCCGCTGGTGGCGGAAATCGAGTTGCTCGACGTTAAGGAACTCACCGCTGCCGAAGTGGTGCCGAGCCTGGCTTCTCCTGACGATTTCGCCAAGGCCGGTGTCGACCGCCAGGCGTTTCTCAACGACCTGACCTTTACTCCGGTACTCAACGCCAGCGGCAAAAGCATCCTGCGCGTCACCTCCAGCAAACCCCTGACCGAACCGATGGTGAAATTCCTGGTTCAGGTGATGTGGCCCAACGGTCGACTGCTGCGCGATTACAGCGTGCTGCTCGATCCGTCCAAATTCTCGCCGCAGACCGCTGACGCGGCTGCGCAAGCTGCACCTGTTCAAACCGGTACCACGCCCGTCACTGGCGCGACCAAACCGTCCGAATACACCACCACGCGGCGCGACACCCTGTGGGAAATCGCCGCGAAGGCGCGTAATGGCGGTTCGATTCAACAAACCATGCTGGCCATCCAGGCGCTGAACCCGGATGCCTTCATCGATGGCAACATCAACCGACTCAAAACCGGCCAGGTATTGCGTCTGCCCGATCAGGCGCAAAGCACGAGCTTGCCGCAATCGAAGGCCATCGCCGAAGTGGCTGCACAAAATACCGCCTGGCGTCAGGGGCGTCGTTATGTCGCCAAGCCTGGAGCAGGCCAGCAGCAGCTTGACGCCACCAATCGGGGTCGCGGTGAAGCCACTTCATCGCAAGCTGGCCTGGATAAGCTGAGCCTGGTTTCCGCCGAATCCGGAAAAGCCAAGGGCAAGGGCGTCGCAGGCGATGCCAAGGCCTTGAACAACCAGTTGGCGGTAACCCAGGAAAGTCTCGATACCAAGCGCCGCGACAGTGCTGAGCTGAAAAGCCGCATGACCGATCTGCAAAGCCAGATGGACAAGCTGCAACGCCTCATTGAGCTGAAGAACAACCAACTGGCCAAATTGCAGGCCGAAGGTGCGGCAGGAGCGCCTGCGACAACTGCGACCGCTGCGGCGATCCCGGCTGAGCTGCCCGCTGATCCTGCGGCAACGCCTGCCGAAGCGCCGGCTCCGGTTCCGGCCGAAGCAACGGCCCCCGCGCCTGTTCCGGCTGAAGCGACGCCTGCTGCGGCTCCGGCAGAAACACCGATCGAATCGAAACCTGCAGCCTCCGATGAGCAGAAATTCAATGAGTTGCTGACCAATCCGTGGCTGCTGGGTCTGGCGGGTGGCGGGGCAGTGGTGGTGTTGCTGTTGCTGCTGTTACTGGCCCGTCGCCGCAAAGCCCAGCAGGAAGCCGAGAAACATCTGCGCATGGCCCGCGCCCTGGCCGAAGAGCAGGCGTTTTCCTCCGAGCTTGACCTGTCAAAAGGCATCTTCGATGACCTGGAGGATGCGCCACCGAGCCCGAAACTGGCCACTGCACCGACTCCAGCGCCAGCTCCCGCCCCCGCCCCCGCTCCGGTGATTGCTCCGGTCGTGGTCACGCCGCCGATTGCCGCGCCACTGGTATCGCCCGCCGCCGAGCATTCCGACGATGTGTTGGGTCGCGCGCAGTCGCACATCGACGGCGGTCGGTTGAACCAGGCTGCCGCGCTGCTTGAAGAGGGCGTCAAGCAGGAGCCTCAACGCAGCGATTTGCGCCTCAAGCTGATGGAAGTCTACGGTTTGCAGGGTGATCGCGACGCGTTCGTGGTCCAGGAGCTGCAGTTGGTCGCCAATGGCGACAATTATGCCCAGGTGGAAAAACTCAAGAGCCGCTTCCCGGCCATGGCGCTGGTCGCTGCGGGCGGTATCGCCGCTGCCGCCGCTGCTGCCGAGCTGGACGCACAGTACGTCAAGGACCTGTTGCTCGACGAGCCTCAGGCGCCGGCTGCATTCGATGACGATTTTGACAGCGCGTTCGACTTGAGTCTGGATGACCTGGAAAATGTCACGCCGGTAACGCCGGTCGCGGTTGAGCCGGCACCCGTACCAGCGCCTGAGCCTGAGCCTGAGCCGGAAACAACCCTGGCCGATCTGGAAGATTTCCCGCTGGACGATGACCTGAGCTTCGAGTCGGTCTTGCAGCAGCAGACTGAAATCAAGGAAAACCTCGATGACCTGTCGGAGTTCGATCTGGATATGGACCTCGGTGGCGAGCCAACGCCCGCGATCCTGGCCGAGGACGACTTCCTGCTGAGCCTGGATGAAGATGTCAAGGACCTGCCGGCGGCGCCAGCGCCGGACGTGCCACAAGTGACCCTGGACGATCTGGACCTGCCGGCGGATTTCGATTTGTCGCTGGCCGATGAGATGGACGTTCCGGCGCCTGAGCAGGCATTTGGTACTGAGCTGGATGACGTCAGCGCCGAATTGGAAAGCCTGTCCCAGAGCATCAGTGAGCCAAGCTTCACGGTGGATGACGCCCTGGCAACCGTGGATGATGAGCCGGAATTCGATTTCCTGTCCGGTACCGACGAGGTCGCCACCAAGCTCGATCTGGCCCAGGCCTACATCGACATGGGCGATAACGATGGCGCGCGTGACATCCTCAACGAGGTGGTGACCGAAGGCGACGACGGGCAGAAGAGCGAAGCGAAGGAGATGCTTGCGCGCCTGGCTTGAGTGATTGAGCGGTTGGTTGTAAGCAAAGCGGCAGCCCATTGAGGCTGCCGTTTTTGTTTGCCGCGGTGATGCGATGGCGTCTGCGAGGCCGCTTTCGCGAGCAGGCTCGCTCCCACAGACACCAATCCCCCTGTGGGAGCNNCTGTGGGAGCGAGCCTGCTCGCGAAGGCGACAGCCGATTCGCCACAGTACCTGCTGTTGTACTGGCGTCCCCGCTCGGCAGCCTTATAATGCCCCCCTTTGCGTACATCAGCAGGCTGTCACTCCTTGGCAAACATAGATAACCCGGCCGCCGAAATGGCGGCCGACGGCTTTTTCCGGATCGCGTTGGGCGTTGAATACAAGGGCTCGCGTTATCGTGGCTGGCAGCGCCAGGCCTCCGGCGTGCTCACGGTGCAGGAAACCCTCGAAAACGCCTTGTCGAAGGTGGCCGACTCTCCCGTTTCGCTGCTGTGCGCCGGGCGTACCGATGCCGGCGTGCATGCGTGTGGCCAAGTGGTGCACTTCGATACGCAAGTCGAGCGTTCGATGAAAGCCTGGGTCATGGGCGCCAATATCAATTTGCCGCACGATGTCAGCGTCAGTTGGGCCAAGGTCATGCCGGCGCATTTTCATGCCCGGTTCAAGGCCATTGCCCGGCGATATCGGTATGTGATCTACAACGACCAGATCCGTCCGGCGCACCTGAACGAGGAAATCACCTGGAACCACCGTCCACTGGACGTCGAGCGCATGGCCGAAGCGGCCCGGTACCTGGTGGGCACGCACGATTTCAGCGCTTTCCGAGCCGGCCAGTGCCAGGCCAAGTCGCCGATCAAAGAGCTGCATCACCTGCGAGTCACGCGCCACGGCAAGATGATCGTGCTGGATATTCGCGCCAGCGCCTTCCTGCACCACATGGTGCGCAACATCGCCGGCGTGCTGATGACCATCGGTGCTGGCGAGCGTCCGGTGGAGTGGATGAAGGAAGTGCTGGAGAGCCGGATTCGCCGTTCCGGCGGGGTGACGGCGCATCCGTTCGGCCTGTATCTGGTGCAGGTCGAGTACCGCGACGAGTTCCAGTTGCCCGAGCGTTACATCGGCCCACATTTCCTTACCGGTTTCAGCGAACTTGACGGCTGACGCCTTCGAACGCTTTTGTTACCATCCGGGACTTTCCCGGATTTACCGTGAGGATTTATCGACATGCCAGCCGTTCGCAGCAAGATTTGCGGGATTACCCGCATAGAAGATGCGTTGGCGGCGGTCGAGGCCGGGGCCGATGCCATCGGCTTTGTGTTCTACGCCAAGAGCCCGCGGGGCGTGACGTTCCAGCAGGCGCGCGCGATCATCAAGGCGTTGCCGCCGTTCGTCACCACCGTGGGCTTGTTCGTCAACGCCAGCCGCTGCGAGCTGGGAGAAATCCTCGACGCCGTACCACTGGACCTGCTGCAGTTCCATGGCGATGAAAGTGCAGCGGATTGCGAGGGCTGGCATCGTCCTTACATCAAGGCGCTGCGGGTCAAGGCGGGGGATGATATCGCGGCCGCTTGCGCTGCTTATCCGAGTGCCAGCGGTATTTTGCTCGACGCCTATGTCGAAGGTGTTCCCGGTGGAACCGGCCAGGCGTTCGACTGGTCATTGATACCGCAAGGCTTGAACAAGCCGATTATCCTGGCGGGCGGCCTGACTCCGGAAAACGTCGCCGAGGCGGTGGCGCGGGTTCGACCTTATGCCGTGGATGTGAGTGGCGGGGTAGAGTCGAGCAAGGGCATCAAGGATCACGCAAAGATTCAGGCGTTTATCAAGGCAGTCCGTGGCAGCTTGATGTGACGGCTGGCAGACTGCCGCCGTCCACTGCACTGTACAAAACGGCTGAGGATTGATGGGTTGTACGCAGGTCACGCTGCACTGACCCGGCACCCATCGAACATCGCCGCACACATGAATTTAGCTCAAGGGCATACGCGGGGCTGCGAACCAGAGCGTTCGGGCCGCCGGTACTGGAGAAAGAAAGCATGAGCAACTGGTTAGTAGACAAACTGATCCCTTCGATCATGCGTTCCGAGGTCAAGAAGAGCTCGGTGCCTGAAGGTCTTTGGCACAAATGCCCGTCTTGCGAGGCTGTGCTGTATCGTCCGGAGCTGGAAAAAACCCTGGACGTTTGCCCCAAGTGCAATCATCACATGCGCATCGGCGCGCGCGCGCGCATCGACATTTTCCTCGACGCCGAAGGTCGTACCGAGCTGGGCGCTGACCTGGAGCCGGTTGACCGCCTGAAGTTCCGCGACGGCAAGAAGTACAAGGATCGCCTGACCGCGGCGCAGAAGCAGACTGGCGAAAAAGACGCGCTGATCTCGATGAGCGGCACCCTGCTGGGCATGCCTGTCGTGGTATCGGCGTTCGAATTCTCGTTCATGGGCGGCTCGATGGGCGCCATCGTCGGTGAGCGCTTCGTGCGCGCGGCCAACTACGCGCTGGAAAAACGCTGCCCGATGATCTGCTTCTCCGCCTCCGGTGGCGCGCGGATGCAGGAAGCCCTGATCTCGCTGATGCAAATGGCCAAGACCTCCGCGGTGCTGGCGCGTCTGCGTGAAGAAGGCATTCCGTTCATTTCCGTGCTGACCGATCCGGTCTACGGCGGTGTTTCCGCCAGCCTGGCGATGCTGGGCGACGTGATCGTCGGCGAGCCCAAGGCCCTGATCGGCTTTGCCGGTCCGCGCGTGATCGAACAAACCGTTCGCGAAAAACTGCCCGAAGGCTTCCAGCGCAGCGAGTTCCTGCTGGAGCACGGCGCGATCGACATGATCATTCACCGTCAGGAGCTGCGTCCGCGCCTGGGTAACCTGCTGGCGCAAATGATGGGCCTGCCGACGCCGAAGTTCGTCGCTGCGCCAATCGAGCCAGTCGTGGTTCCACCGGTACCTGCCAACCTATGATCGAACGTACCCTTGGCGAGTGGCTCGCCTACCTTGAGCAGTTGCACCCTTCGGCCATCGACATGGGGCTTGAGCGCTCGCAGCAGGTAGCGTCCCGAATGGGATTGGGCAAGCCGGCGCCTCGGGTGATCACGGTCACCGGCACCAATGGCAAGGGCTCTACCTGTGCGTTCGTGGCTTCATTGCTGCGGGCGCAGGGCCTGCGCGTCGGTGTCTACAGCTCTCCGCACCTGCTGCGTTACAACGAGCGGGTGCAGGTCAATGGCGTCGAAGCCACTGACGCCGAGCTTTGCCAGGCTTTTGCTGCGGTCGAAGCCGGTCGCGGCGATACCTCCCTGACCTATTTCGAGATGGGGACCCTGGCGGCGTTCTGGCTGTTTCAACAGTCCGGGCTTGACGCCGTGGTCCTGGAAGTGGGTCTGGGCGGGCGCCTGGACACCGTCAATGTGGTAGACGCCGACATGGCGTTGGTCACCAGTATTGGCGTGGATCATGCGGATTACCTGGGTGATACCCGCGAGTCCGTGGCCTTCGAAAAGGCCGGCATCTTCCGTCAGGGCGCGCCTGCGCTCTGCGGCGACTTGAATCCTCCGCAACCCCTGCTGGACAAGGCGCGCGAGCTCAATTGCCCGTTTTTCCTGCGTGGGCGCGATTTCGACCTGGGTGTTACCGATCAGCATTGGCAATGGCGCGGCGTCGATGCCAGGGGGCAAGTGGTCGAATTGCACGACCTGCCGCTGCTCGACCTGCCGATGGAAAACGCCGCCCTGGCGCTGCAAGCCTATCTGTTGCTCGGGTTGCCTTGGGTAAACGCGCAGATTGTCCAGGCGCTGCAAGCGACGCGGATAGTGGGTCGACTCGATCGCCGGCAGTTCGACTGGCAGGGTAAGCGCCTCAATTTGTTGCTGGATGTGGGGCATAACCCCCATGCCGCAGAGTATCTGGCCCGGCGCCTGGCCAGTCGTCCACCGGCGGGCAAGCGTCTGGCGGTATTCGGGTTGCTGGCTGACAAGGATCTGGAGGGTGTCATTGGCGAATTGAGTGCTAGTGTCGAGCATTGGGCAGTCGCGCCGCTGGATTCGCCCCGGGCGCGACCGGTGACCGACTTGCGTGAAGCGCTGGACAAGCGCGGTGCTTCGGTGACGTCGTATGATAGTGTGGCCACCGCTCTGGAAGGGCAGTGTGCGCAGGCGACGAGTGACGACGAGATTCTGTTGTTCGGATCATTCTATTGTGTTGCCGAGGCCCTTGAGTGGCTGGCCCGGCACTCCACGGAGGAAGCGGCAAATGGCATTGCTGGATAAGGCTTACAAGCAACGCATGGTCGGTGCCCTGGTCCTGGTCGCCCTGGCCGTGATTTTCCTGCCGATGCTGTTTTCTCGCCAGGATGAACAGCGCCAGGTGGAGGTCCAGGCTCCGGCCGCGCCACAAGCGCCGGCGATGCCGCAAGTGCAGGTGGAGTCCGTGGTGGTGCCTGAGCCCCAGGCCCTGCCGCAGGAACCTGTGCCGAGCGACGAAGAAATCGCCCAGCAGGAAGCGCCGGTTGCACCGGTTGCGCCTGTCGCTCCGGCACCCGCCGCCAAGCCGGTCACGCCGCCCCCTGCGCCAGCCCCTGTTCCGGCGCTGGCGGCCAAGCCCGCCACGCCACCGTCGCAACCGATCAGCGCCGCACCCGGCAAGCCGGATACCAGCCAAAGCCGCGTCGACGCCAATGGCCTGTCGGTCAGTTGGTCGGTGCAATTGGCCAGCCTGGCCAATCGCGAAAGCGCGGAAAAGCTGCAAAAAAACCTGCGCAGCCAGGGTTATAATGCCTATATCCGCACAGCCGACGGCAAGAATCGCGTGTTTGTCGGGCCACTGATCGAGCGTGCAGAGGCTGATCGCCTGCGTGACCTGTTGAACCGCCAGCAGAACCTCAAGGGGTTTGTCGTGCGCTTTCAACCAGAGCGTGGCTAAATCTATCGCCGCGATTTGAAATGCACTGACAATCGCAGCTTACCGATAAGCATGGGCTCTGCTAAAATGCGCCGCCTTATCCGTCTGTAGGCTGCACTGTGCCATTTACCTGGGTTGACTGGGCGATCGTTGCAATCGTCGCCATCTCCGCTTTGATCAGTCTGAGCCGCGGCTTCGTCAAGGAAGCACTGTCGCTGGTGACCTGGATCATCGCAGGAGCCGTTGCCTGGATGTTCGGTGGCTCATTGTCCGAGTATCTCGTCGGATATATCCAGACCCCATCGGCTCGTATAATCACGGGCTGTGCCATCATGTTTGTCGCCACGCTGATCGTAGGCGCAATGATCAATTATCTTATCGGCGAGTTGGTTCGCGTCACCGGGTTGTCCGGGACCGATCGATTCCTCGGCATGGCTTTCGGCGCAGCGCGTGGCGTGCTGCTGGTGGTCGTGGCGGTCGGGCTGTTGAGCCTGGGGCCGGTACAACAGGACGAGTGGTGGAAACAGTCGCAGCTCGTGCCAAAATTTCTATTGGTCGCAGATTGGTCCAAAAACCTGATTCTCGGGTGGAGCAGTCAGTGGCTTGCCAGCGGTATCAGCGTACCCGCTGATATTCCGTTCAAGGAGCAGCTCTTGCCGATGGCCAAAACGCCTCAGTGAGTGTTGTTCAGTTCAGATCCATTAAGTAGGGGTTGCGTCGCATGTGTGGCATCGTCGGTATCGTCGGTAAGTCGAACGTCAATCAGGCGCTGTATGACGCGCTAACCGTCCTCCAGCACCGCGGCCAGGACGCTGCCGGTATCGTGACCAGCCATGATGGCCGGTTATTCCTGCGCAAGGACAATGGCCTGGTGCGTGACGTGTTCCATCAGCGTCACATGCAGCGCCTGGTCGGCCACATGGGCATTGGCCATGTGCGCTACCCGACCGCGGGCAGCTCGACCTCGGCCGAAGCTCAACCGTTTTACGTCAACTCGCCTTACGGCATCACCCTGGCGCATAACGGTAACCTGACCAACGTTGAACAACTGGCCAAGGAGATTTACGAATCTGACCTGCGCCACGTCAACACCAGTTCCGATTCGGAAGTACTGCTGAACGTGTTCGCGCACGAGCTGGCCCAGCGCGGCAAGCTGCAGCCGACTGAAGAAGACGTATTTGCTGCCGTCACCGACGTGCACAATCGTTGCGTCGGTGGCTATGCGGTCGTGGCCATGGTGACCGGTTACGGCATCGTCGGTTTCCGTGACCCCCACGGCATCCGTCCGATCGTGTTCGGCCAGCGTCACACCGACGAAGGCGTCGAATACATGATCGCCTCCGAGAGCGTGTCCCTGGACGTGCTCGGTTTCACGCTGATTCGCGACCTGGCACCGGGCGAAGCGGTCTACATCACCGAAGACGGCAAGCTGCACACTCGTCAGTGCGCAACCAACCCGTCCCTGACCCCTTGCATCTTCGAGCACGTCTACCTGGCGCGTCCGGACTCGATCATCGACGGCGTGTCGGTGTACAAGGCCCGCCTGCGCATGGGTGAGAAGCTCGCCGAGAAGATCCTGCGCGAGCGTCCGGATCACGACATCGACGTGGTCATCCCGATCCCGGACACCAGCCGCACCGCGGCCCTGGAGCTGGCGAACCACCTGGGCGTGAAGTTCCGCGAAGGTTTCGTGAAGAACCGCTACATCGGCCGCACCTTCATCATGCCGGGCCAGGCGGCACGGAAAAAATCCGTACGCCAGAAGCTCAACGCCATCGAGCTGGAATTCCGCGGCAAGAACGTGATGCTGGTGGACGATTCCATCGTGCGCGGCACCACCTGCAAGCAGATCATCCAGATGGCACGCGAAGCAGGCGCCAAGAACGTTTACTTCTGCTCCGCAGCCCCGGCCGTGCGTTTCCCGAACGTCTACGGCATCGACATGCCGAGCGCCCACGAGCTGATCGCCCACAACCGTTCGACCCAGGACGTTGCGGACCTGATCGGTGCCGACTGGCTGATCTATCAGGACTTGCCTGACTTGATCGAAGCGGTCGGTGGCGGCAAGATCAAAATCGACAAGTTCGATTGCGCGGTGTTCGACGGCCAGTACGTCACCGGCGACGTCGACGAGGCTTACCTGAACAAGATCGAGCAGGCGCGTAACGATGCCTCCAAGGTCAAGACCCAGGCAGTCAGCGCGATCATCGATCTGTACAACAACTGAGTAACTACCGGCCCTGAGGGGCCGGTTTTGTATCTGGCTTTTAATTTACGAGAATAGGGAAAGGAGTGACAGCATGAGTCAGGATTGGGATGCCGGTCGGTTGGACAGCGACCTCGAAGGCGTAGCGTTCGATACCCTGGCCGTTCGTGCCGGTCAGCACCGTACGCCGGAAGGCGAACACGGTGATCCGATGTTCTTCACTTCGAGCTATGTATTCCGTACCGCCGCCGATGCGGCCGCGCGTTTTGCCGGGGAAGTGCCGGGTAACGTTTATTCGCGCTACACCAACCCCACCGTACGCGCCTTCGAAGAGCGTATTGCCGCCCTGGAAAACGCCGAGCAGGCCGTGGCCACTGCCACCGGCATGGCTGCGATCATGGCGGTTGTGATGAGCCTGTGCAGTGCCGGCGATCACGTGCTGGTGTCGCGTAGCGTGTTCGGCTCGACCATCAGCCTGTTCGAGAAGTACTTCAAGCGCTTCGGCATCGAAGTCGACTACGTACCCCTGGCGGATTTGTCCGGCTGGGATGCGTCGATCAAGGCCAACACCAAATTGCTGTTCGTCGAATCGCCGTCCAACCCGTTGGCTGAGCTGGTGGATATCGCCGAACTGGCGAAAATCGCTCACGCCAAGGGCGCGATGCTGGTGGTCGACAACTGCTTCTGCACCCCGGCGCTGCAACAGCCGTTGAAAATGGGTGCGGACATCGTCGTGCACTCGGCAACCAAGTTCATCGACGGCCAGGGCCGTTGCATGGGCGGTGTCGTGGCCGGACGCAGCGAGCAGATGAAAGAAGTGGTCGGCTTCCTGCGCACCGCCGGGCCGACTTTGAGCCCGTTCAACGCCTGGATCTTCCTCAAGGGCCTGGAAACCCTCAATCTGCGGATGAAGGCCCATTGCGCCAACGCCCAGCAACTGGCCGAATGGCTGGAGCAGCAGGACGGCATCGAGAAAGTCCATTACGCCGGCCTCAAGAGCCATCCACAGCACGAGCTGGCCCTGCGTCAGCAAAAGGGCTTCGGTGCGGTGGTGAGTTTCGAGGTCAAGGGCGGTAAAGAGGGCGCCTGGCGCTTTATCGATGCGACCCGCCTGATTTCGATCACTGCCAACCTGGGCGACAGCAAGACCACCATCACCCACCCGAGCACCACCTCCCACGGCCGCCTGGCGCCGCAAGAGCGTGAGGCTGCGGGCATTCGTGACAGCCTGATCCGCATTGCGGTCGGCCTGGAAGACGTGGCAGACCTGCAAGCCGACCTGGCGCGCGGTTTGGCTGCCCTGTGATCGAGTTGTCCACGCCATCGGGCACCAATGGCCGCGTGGCACTGGTGACTGGTGCGGCGCGGGGCATTGGCCTGGGAATTGCGGCCTGGTTGATCAGCGAAGGCTGGCAGGTGGTGCTGACGGACCTGGACCGGGTGCGCGGGTCGAAAGTGGCGAAGGTACTGGGCGACAACGCCTGGTTCATCGCCATGGACGTCTCGAACGAAGGGCAGGTGGCGCTGGGTGTTGCCGAGGTGCTGGGGCAGTTCGGGCGCCTGGACGCGCTGGTGTGCAATGCCGCGGTTGCCGATCCGCACAACATAACCCTGGAAAGCCTCGACCTGGCTTACTGGAACCGGGTACTGGCGGTGAACCTCAGTGGGCCGATGCTGTTGGCCAAGCACTGTGCGCCGTACCTGCGGGCCCATAGCGGGGCGATCGTCAACCTGGCCTCGACCCGTGCCGCACAGTCGGAGCCCGATACCGAGGCCTACGCCGCGAGCAAGGGCGGCCTGCTGGCCTTGACTCACGCGCTGGCCATCAGCCTTGGCCCGGAGATTCGGGTCAATGCGGTCAGCCCTGGCTGGATCGATGCGCGGGACCCGTCGGTGCGCCGTGCCGAGCCGCTGACCGATGCCGACCATGCCCAGCATCCGGCGGGCAGGGTAGGGACAGTCGAGGACGTGGCGGCGATGGTGGCCTGGCTGCTGTCGAAGAACGCCGGGTTTGTTACCGGCCAGGAGTTCGTGGTCGATGGCGGCATGACCAAGAAAATGATCTACAGCGAGTAGGGCGAGCCGGGCATTGATGTTGAGTGCGCCATCGTCTTCGCGAGCAGGCTCGCTCCCACATTGGAAGTGCTATCCACTGTGGGAGCGGGCCTGCTCGCGAAAGCGGTCGACACGGTATCGATTGAAAGAATTTTGTCTTTTTCAGAAAAACTTCAATCCTGCTATTGACTTAGGTTCGCTACCTGCGTAAATTTCGCGGCCTCGGAGATGCAAACGGGTGATTAGCTCAGCTGGGAGAGCGTCTGCCTTACAAGCAGAATGTCGGCGGTTCGATCCCGNNGGTAGTTCAGTCGGTTAGAATACCGGCCTGTCACGCCGGGGGTCGCGGGTTCGAGTCCCGTCCGCTGCGCCATATTCAACGAATCGGATTCATCCGGTTCGCGGTTGAAAAGCACCGAAGCTTTCGACCAAACGAGTTACTTGGACGCAAGTCCACAGCGATACGCAGCGGTAGTTCAGTCGGTTAGAATACCGGCCTGTCACGCCGGGGGTCGCGGGTTCGAGTCCCGTCCGCTGCGCCATATCTGCCCCGAGGCCCACTGAACGCCTTGGAGCTACGAAGAAAGCCACTGCTTTACTTCGCGTCGATAGCAAAGACCCTGGTCGAAAGACCGGGGTTTTTTGTGTCTGAAATTTGAGCGGAAGCCCGTACCCGCAAGGGTTGAGTGTTGTTCATTGAATCAATGTAAAAATACAGATCCAATGGGGGAACGGGCTTGCTTGCGAAGGCGGCATCAGCAGCACCGCCCGATTTTCAGCCTTGCAGATACACCGCGTGGGTATGGGTGTACTCATACAACCCATGCTTGCCATCCGCACCGCCGATCCCGGATTTACGCACCCCGGCATGGAAACCCTGCATCGCTTCGAAGTTCTCGCGGTTGACGTAGGTTTCGCCAAAATCCAGCTCGCGCATGGCGTGCAGGGTCTTGCTCAGGTCACGGGTGTAGATCGACGAGGTCAGGCCATAGTCGCAGTCGTTGGCCAGGGCGATGGCTTCATCCAGGTCGTCGACGATCTGGATTGGCAGCACGGGACCGAAGATCTCCTCGCGCATGATCTCCATATCGGCGTGGCAGCCGGCCAGAACGGTAGGCTGAAAGTGAAAGCCGTGTGGGAGGTCGGCAATCTGCCCGCCACTGATCAGGCTCGCGCCCTGGCTCAATGCCGTACGGACTTTTCGATTGACGCTGTCCAGGCCCTGGCGATTGATCAGCGGGCCCATCTCCACATCAGGTTGCGCAACCGGGTCGCCATAACGGGTGGCATTCATGGCGGTGGCGATGCGCTCGATGAATTGATCGGCCACCTTGCGCTCGACATAGACCCGCTCGGCGCAATTGCACACCTGGCCGCTGTTGATGATGCGCGAATCACGAATGGCCTTTACCGCCAACTCCAGGTCGGCATCCGCCAAAACAATGGCCGGGGCCTTGCCACCCAGTTCCAGATTGAGCTTGGTGATATTCGGCGCCGCGGCGGCCATGATCCGTGAACCGGTGGCGACGCTACCGGTGAAACTGATCATGTCCACGCGCTTGTGCGCGCTCAGTGCGGCACCGACCTGACCATCGCCACAGACCACATTGAACACGCCGGGTGGCAAGTCGGTTTGCGCGACCAATCGTGCGAATTCGAAGCAGTTGTTGGGTGTTTCTTCGCTGGGCTTGATGACGATGGTGTTGCCGGTGAGCAGCGCTGGGGCCATCTTGCGAGCGATCAGGAAGAACGGGAAATTCCACGGCAGGATCCCGGCCACCACGCCCAGCGGTTTGCGGAACAGGAAGATGTTTTCATCCTGGCGGTCGCTGGTGATGATTTCACCTTCGATGCGCCGCGCCCACTCGGCCATGTAGTCGAGATAGTCGGCGGTGAAGTTGACTTCGACTTCGGCCAGGGCGCTGATCTTGCCTTGTTCCAGGGTGATGGTGCGCGCCAGGTGCGCCACGTTTTCCCGCAGTTTGGCAGCGATGCGGCGCAAGTAGCCGGCGCGGTCATTCGCCGGTTTGCGCGCCCAGTCCTTTTGCGCGGTGCGTGCAGCAGCGAGTGCGCGATCGACATCTTCGGCATTCGACGCTGGCACCTTCGACAGCAGGGCGCCGGTGGCCGGGTTGATCACATCGAGGTGGGCAGCGCTGGCCACGAACTGGCCGTTGATGAAGTTTTGGTAAACAGGCACGGATGACATGGAGCGACTCCTGGGCTGATCAGTAGGTGCGCGACGGCGCTTGTTCGGTAGCCGGTGTGCGGTAACGGGCGAGGGTGGCCATGGCGCTGTGGCGCAACAGGCTGATATCAATCGCCACGGCGATGAACTGGCAGCCCCAGTCCTGATAGCGGCGCGCGTCTGCTTCATTCGGCGCGAGGATGCCGCAGGCCTTGCCGGCCGCCAGCGTCGCGTCGACCGCGTATTGAATGCGCTCCTGAACGTCCGGATGGCCGGGATCGCCGGCATGGCCCAGGCCAATGGACAGATCCGCCGGCCCGATGAATACCGCATCGACGCCTTCGACGGCGGCAATGGCGGCGACGTTTTCCACGCCGAGCCGCGATTCCACTTGCACGATCAGGCATAGCTGTTCGTGGGCGGTAGCCAGATAGTCCGGCACGCCGTCCCAGCGCGTGGCGCGGGTCAGGCCACCGCCGACGCCACGAATGCCGTGGGGCGGATAACGCATGGCGCGAACCAGGGCCTGGGCTTGCTCGGCGGTCTCGACCATCGGGATCATCAGCGTTTGCGCGCCGATATCCAGCAATTGCTTGATCAGGCTGGCATCGCCATTCACGGCGCGCACGATGGGTGCGGTGGCATAGGGCGCCACAGCCTGTAACTGGGCGATTACGCCGGGCACGGTGTTCGGCGCGTGTTCGCCGTCGATCAACATCCAGTCATAACCGGTGGTGGCGACGATCTCGGCGGCGTAGCCCGTGGCGAACCCGGCCCAGATGCCATATTGGGGCGCATTTTTTTTCAGTGCGGCCTTGAAAGTGTTGTGCGGCATGTTCATCACGAACTCCTGGCTCAGCGGCTATACGGCCGATGCAGTTGGCATTCCGGGTTGAGGGTCACGCCGAATCCGGGCTGGTCGAGTGCCGACAGGCGCATGCGCCCGTTGACCGGTACCGGTTCGCCGAGCAATTGCGGATGGAACATCGGCACCACTTCGTCCGCCTTGGGCGCCATCATCAGGAATTCGGCGAACGGGCTGTTATGCCGGGTGGCGACGAAGTGATAGCTGTACACCGACGAACCGTGGGGAATGACCAAGGCATTGTGGGCGTCGGCCAAGGCCGAGATCTTCACCAGTTCGGTGAGGCCGCCGCACCAGCCGACATCCGGCTGGATGATGTCGCAGCAACCCATCTCCAGCAGCATGCGGAAGCCCCAGCGGGTTGCTTCGTGTTCGCCGGTGGTCACCAGCATGCCTTTGGGCACGTTGTTGCGCAGGGCGGCGTAGCCCCAGTAATCGTCTGGCGGAAGGGCTTCTTCGATCCACTTCAAGCCATGTTCGTGGGCGCCGACCGCCAGCTTGGTGGCATAGTTGAGGTCCAGGCTCATCCAGCAGTCGAGCATCAACCAGAAGTCCGGGCCGACCCGTTCGCGCATGGTCGCCAGTTCTTCGAGGTTCTTGCGCAGGCCTTCCTCGCCTTCGGCCGGGCCGTGGTGCAACGGCATCTTGCCGCCGATGAAGCCCATTTTCTGGGCCAGGTCCGGGCGGGCGCCGGTGGCGTAGAACTGCAATTCATCGCGTACCGCACCGCCGAGCAACTGGTGCACCGGTTCCTGGCGGATCTTGCCGAGCAAGTCCCACAGCGCCAGGTCGACGCCGGAGATCGTATTGATCACGATGCCCTTGCGCCCGTAATACAGGGTCGATTGGTACATCTGGTCCCAGATCTTTTCGATGTCGGTGACTTTCGCGCCCTCGAGGAACCGCGCCAGGTGTTTCTCGACGATGTAGGCAGCCGGTTCGCCGCCCGTGGTCACGGCGAAACCGACAGTGCCGTCGCTGGCGTCAATCTCCACCACCAGGGTGCCGAGTACGTTGATGCCAAAGGTGCGACGGCTTTGGCGGTACTCCGGATATTTGCTCATTGGAGTGGCAATGTGATCGTCGATCCAGTGGCCGTCCGCCTGATCGTGATAATCCGCGCCACCGCCTCGCAGGGTGAAAGCGCGTACGTGTTTGATGGTTGGAATGCCCATGGTGTGACTCCTCAGGTTTAAACAGTGGCCGGTTTATTCGAAGCTTCATGGCCGGGCGAACGCACGCCCAGCACCAGCAACGCGGCGATGACGGTAGTAGCGGACAGCAGGTACAGGCCGGCTGCCGGAGAGTGGAAGGCGCCTTCGGCCCAGTTCTTCAGCACCGGGGCGATGAAGCCGCCGAGGGCGCCGAACGAGTTGATCAGGGCGATCCCGGCCGCCGCGGCGCTACCAGCGAGGTAGCTGGAAGGGAAGGTCCAGAACACCGGTTGCACGGCGATGAAACCGGATGCGGCGAAGCACAGGGCGACGATGCCGAGGAACGGACTGCTGAAGGTTACCGAGCAGGCGATACCGGCGGCGGCCATCAGCAGGGTCAGGCTGGCAGTGCGGCGGCGTTCGCCGGTGCGGTCGCTGTAGCCAGGAATCAGATAAGCCGCCACCAGTGCGCAAATCCAGGGAATCGCCGAGACCAGCCCGACCATCAGCCCGACCTTGGTGCCCAGCAACCCGCCGACCTGGGTGGGCAGGTAGAACACCACGCCGTAGACGCTGGCCTGGATCAGCAGGTAGATCAGGCACAGGTACAGCACCGACGGCTGGCAGATCACGTTGAGCAGGCTGCGGCCGTGGTTCTGTTTGTGGCTGTCTTCCTGGTCGAGGAGGCTCTGTACTTGTTGGCGTTCCTCGACGGTCAACCATTTGGCGTCCGCCGGGCGATTGTCCAGGTAAAAGTAGGCCCAGATGCCCACCGCCGTGGCCATCAGGCCTTCCACGGCAAATAGCCACTGCCAACCGTGGAAACCGGCAAAGCCGTCCAGTTCCAGCAGCAGGCCGGACAACGGACTGCCGAAGATGAAGGCCAGCGGCGCGCCGAAGTAGAAAAATCCCATGGCCTTGCCGCGCACGGCGCTGGGGAACCAGTAGGTGAGGTACAGGATCACGCCGGGGAAGAATCCGGCTTCGGCCACGCCCAACAGGAATCGCAGGATGTAGAAGCTGGTTTCAGTGTGAGCGAAGACCATGGCCGCGGAGACCAGGCCCCAGGTGACCATGATTCGGCACATCCACAGACGGGCGCCGACGCGGTGCAGGATCAGGTTGCTCGGCACTTCGAGCAGCGCGTAACCGACGAAGAACACCCCGGCACCGAAGGCGAAGGCGGCGTCGCTGATATTGGTGTCGGCCTGGAAGGCTTGCTTGGCGAACCCGACGTTGGCGCGGTCGAGGAAGGCCATGATGTACATCAGCAGGAGGAACGGGAGCAGCCGCCAGGAAATCTTGGCGAGCAGGGGCGCGGGTAGAGTCTTCATCGCGGTTTTCCTTTGGTAGGGCATTTGTTCTTATGGGGAAGACTGTACGGCCGCTTATCGATGCGTTACAAATCGAATCTAGCTCACAACTGATACCTTCAAGGTATCGATAACAAGGCCCTCCATGACCACGCCAACCATCTCGCGCAGTCTGCTCAACCGCCTGCGCTACAAGCACCTGCACATGCTGGTGACGCTCAATTCGAGCCAGAACCTGCATCGTGCCTCGCAAAGCCTGAACATGTCGCAACCGGCTGCCACCCGTATGCTCCATGAAATCGAAGACATGTTCGGTTGCGACCTGTTCGAGCGGTTACCCAGGGGCATGCGACCGACAGCGCTGGGCCAGGAGCTGGTTCGCTTTGCCGAATCGGCCCTCAGTGGCCTCGACCGCTGCGCCGAGGATCTGATAGCGCGGCAACAGGGCGGTTACGGCTATCTTTCGATCGGTACCATCATGGGCGCGGCGCCGGACCTGGTGATGGATTCGATTGCCGAGATCAAGGCGCTTAACCCGCAGCTGCGCATTCGCATCATGGGCGACACCAGCGACCAGGTGATCCAATTGCTGGAGCAGGGCCGCATTGACCTCGCCATCGCCCGGCGCAATGCCGCCACCGACAGCGAGCATTACGTTTTCGAACAACTGGGCAACGAACGCTTGCTGGTGGTGGTGCATGCCGGCCACCCGTTGGCCCGGCGCAAGAAACTGCAGATGGCGGAGCTGGTCAGCGGCTGGCCGTGGATCCTGCAACCGGAAACCAGCCCGGCGCGTATTGGTCTTGATCAGGCCCTGCAGCGCCTGGCCTTGCCGTTGCCGGCCGACATCATCGAATGCAGCTCGGTGTATTCGATGCAGCAGCTGATTCAACTGACCGACGCGATCATGGTCCTGTCGGAGACCGCGTTACGCGACTACCTGAAAATGGGCCTGGTGGTGGCGCTACCGGTTGAGCTCGATGTGCAACTGGCTCCGTTCGGCTTGCTGCTGCGCAAGGGTGAGCACATCAGTCGGGAGCTGGGGGTGTTCATCGATCTGCTGCGTCGAAAAGTCGCGGTTTTTTGATTTCCTGGTCAGTTTTTTGTTTTCCGCGAGCGAATAAACCTTTAAAGTTAACCTTTCGGTCAGCTTCGCATTGTCATCACGGCCCCTTGCATCGTCAAAAGGGGCTTCTGCACGACTCGAGATTTCCAGAACATAACCAGAAGGGTGGCCTCCATGACCGCCCATAGGATGATCCATGTCCAACCGTGAAATATCCCGGCGCTCGTTCCTTCAGGGCGGGCTGGTGGCGGGTGTGAGCGTGACGCTTGCACCGCTGAGCAGTCAGGCGCTGGCAGCCTTGATGGAAAACAGCGTCACCGTGCCGTCCGAGCAATGGCTTGGTAACAACGGCAAGGCGCGGGCCCGTAACGATGCCTTGTCCAAGGTTTGCGGCAGCAAGGTCTTTGCCCGCGACATCCGTGCCAAGGACATGCCGGGCTGGCCGCAGCAGCAAGGCCACGCCATGCTGCTGAAAACCATCAAGGCCGACCGTATCTATGACGGCTATGACCTGTCGTGGCTTGGTGCCGACCTGCAGCCTGATCGCATCGTCACCGCCGACGACCTGGTCAAGGACGGCATCGTCTTCCCCGAAGAGCACGCCCCCGACCCCCTGTTGCCGGCCGGCAAGGTGCCGATGTTCATCGGTCACCCGGTGGCGATCCTGATCTGGAACGACTTCGAACGTTTCCGCCAGGCCAAGGCTCAGCTCAAGTTCAATGACAAAGCAATTCGTTACGGTGCCCAGGTACCGTTCTACGAGGGCGATCCCTACGGCAGCTTTCGCTACGTGCGCGTCGGCGGCGCTACCTCGGCGGACGAAGACGAATTCGCCAGCCTCAAGGACTCGATCCTGTTTCCGATGCTGAAAAACCGTCGCCCGGTGTGGAATTCCCAGCCCAACCTGCACGGCAACCTGACCGAGCGCGGCCTGTTCTACGCCGACCGCATGAAGCAGCAGATCAATACGCCGCCAGACAACTGGCTGGTGTTCGACGAGCGCTACAAGACCCCGTCGATCGAACCTGCGGCGATGGAACCGGACAACGGCAACGGCTGGTACGACCCGGTGACCAAGACCCTGCACTTTGTCGTTGCGACACAGTGCCCGCTGGAGACCGCAACCGAGACCGCGAAGATGATCGCGCCGTCGCGTTTCGGCCTGGCGAACCTGAACATGCACCCTGGCTACACCGTCGGCTACGGCTCGAAAGACCACAACATTTTCGTCTACTACGCGGCCTTGGCGGCGTTGTACGGCGCCGGCGTCCCGGTACGCCTGGCCAACGACCGCTACGAGCAATTCCAGAGCGGCATCAAGCGTCACCCGTTCGATATCCGCTATCAGTTGGCGGTGGACAAGACCGACCACAGCTTCAAGATCTTCCGCGCCGAGATGAGCGTCGACGGCGGCGGGCGGGTCAACTACAGCCCGTCGGTAGCGGCAGTAGGCGCCACGGCGGCGCAGTCGATCTACTACATGCCGCAGAACGATCTGCAGGTCACCGCCTATCATTCGCGCGCGGTGGAAGCCGGGTCGATGCGCGGCTACGGCACGTTGCAGAGCATGGCGGCCACCGAAATGATGGTCGATGAAATTGCCGATCGCCTCGGGGTCGATGCCATTGAACTGCGGCGCAAGAACGCCCTGCGTTCGGGCATGAAAAACACCCAGGGCGCGATCCCGGCCGGTGCCCTGCGCCTGCACGAGATTCTCGACAAGGCCGCGGTCGACGAAGTCTGGAAAAACCGTCACGCGATCAAGCAACAACGCGAATCGGCGGACCCGGACCACTGGTATGGCGTCGGTTTCGCCATTTGCCAGAAAGACTTCGGCACCGGCTCCGAAGCGCCGATGGCCAGCATCGAATACACCGTTGACGGTCGCATCACCCTGCGCCACATCGGTATCGAAATCGGTACCGGCATGTCCACCTCGCAGGCGATGGTAGTGGCCGATTTCCTCGGCAGCCCGGCGCACGAAGTGAAGACCGGTGAAACCGAATGGGAAGAGTTGCAGCTGATCAGCGGCGGCAACCCGTACATCATGAGCCAGGCCGAGCAGGACAACTTCCTGCGCAACCCGCGCTGGGTCGGCAAGGTCGCGTCGGCGTCGTCGGCGACCAACTCCGCCTATTACTTCAGCCACGCCACCCGTGAAGCGGCGCGCGTGCTGTTCAATCACGGCCTGTGGCCGGCGGCGCTGGAGATCTGGCGCCAAGGCCCCTACGGCGGCCAGGCCAACCCTTACGTGGTGCGCCGCGAGGACGCCCATTGGGTCGACGGCAAGCTCACCGCCAACGGCATGGAACCCTTGCCGTTCGCAGTATTGGCCAAGCGTGCCCACGAACGGGGCCTGGTCACCGGTGCCACGGTGCACGGCTTCAACCGCTGGAGCTGGGCTGAGGCCGAGTACAGCATCGACGGTGTGCGTGAGCGTTTGCCGCTCGATGGCCTGGCGGTCAAGTACGGCGACGGTGCGCCGAAGGCGAAGAAAGCGCAGATGAGCAGCGCCGGTTTCCATCTGCTGGATCGGCAGAACATCGCCTATCCGCCAACCCAGTTGAACAACGCGGCGGTGACTTACTACAGCCCCGTGGCGACGCTGGTGGAAGTGAAGGTGAACAAGGGTTCGAACGAAGTGTCGGTGCTCAATCACCACTCGTGGGTCGAGTGCGGTCGGGTGCTGGTGGAAGAGTTGGTCAAGGGCCAGGTCGAAGGTGGCATCGCCATGGGCATCGGCCACGCGCTGATGGAAGAAATGCCGCTGTACGAAGGCGGACCGGGGGAGGGCGACTGGAACTTCAACCGTTACCGCTTGCCGATGGCGCGGCACGTGGCGGTGTGGAAACAGACCGCGGAGATCCTGCCGCCGCTGTCGCCGAGCGATCCGTCCAAGGGCATCGCCGAGGTGGTGATGATCCCGGTGGTCGGTGCCATTGGCAACGCCGTGGCCCACGCCATTGGCAAACGTGTCCGCGACCTGCCTATCACTTCTGCACGCATCAAGGAGGCCCTCAATGGCTAACCGTCCGCTTCAACTGACCCTCAACGGTCAATCCGTCGGCCCGGTGGACATCCCTGATGACCTGCCGATGATCGACTACCTGCACGAGTACAAGAACCTCACTGGCTCGCGCCTGGGCTGCGGCCAAGGCATTTGCCACGCCTGCGTGGTGATCGTCGACAACCCCGACGGCACCAGTGAAGAAGTGCGCACCTGCATCACCGGCGCACACTATTTCGAAGGCAAGAAAGTTCGGACCATCGAAGGTCATGCGACCCGTGACGACGAGGGCAAGGTCACCGAGTTGAACCCGATCCAGCAGCGCTTCGTCGATGAGTTCGCCTTCCAGTGCAGCTACTGCGCGCCAGGTTTCGTGAATGCCGCGACGGTGCTGGTGGAAAAGCTGCAGCGTCAGCCGATCGTCAAGAGCCAGCTGGAAAAAGTCATCGAGGACAGCCTCGGTCACCACATCTGCCGTTGCACCGGATACGTGCGCTACTACAGCGCCACGCGCAACGTGCTGACCGATCTCGGCCTGGTCAAGGAGGGCTAAGCATGAAGCAATTACTTACCCGCCTGACCCTGGCGGTCGGCCTGGCTGCGCCCGTGTTGCTGGCGCAGGCGGATGATCAGGTCAAGCGCGGCGAATACCTCGCCCGCGCGGCTGACTGCATGGCTTGCCACACCGCACCGGGTGGCGCGCCCTATGCAGGCGGCCTGCCGATCGTCTCGCCGTTCGGTACGATCTACGGCACCAACATCACCCCGAGCAAAGAGCACGGCATCGGCTTGTACAGCGATGATGAATTCTTCGCGGCGCTCACCGAAGGCAAGCGACGTGATGGCGCCAACCTGTACCCGGCGATGCCCTACACCTCGTATCACCTGGTGCCGCGTGAGGATTCCGACGCGATCCACGCCTACCTGAAAACCGTCGAGCCGATTGAGCGCGCCGCGCCGGTCACAAGCCTGAGTTTTCCGTTCAACGTGCGCCTGGGCCTGATGGGCTGGAACATGATGTACGGCAAGGACGTGAAGCTGGCTCCGACCGAAGGCAAAAGCGAAGCCTGGAAGCGCGGCCAGTACATGGTCGACGTGCTCGGTCACTGTGGCGAATGCCACACCCCACGCGGTCTGCCGGGTGCGATGCAGCAGGATAAACGCATGACCGGCGGTATTCTCAACGGCTACCTGGCGCCAAGTCTCTTGGCCACTGACCTGGCGGCCCGTGGCTGGAATCACCAGGACCTGAGCTCGTTCCTCAAGCACGGCATGAGCGCCCAGGGCACCATGTTCAACGAGATGTTCCCGGTGTTCCACAACAGTACCCAGGGCCTCAGCGATCCGGACCTGGCGGCGATGGCAACCTTCCTCCTCGGCGACCAGCCGCCAGCGGCGAAAGTCTTGACCGACGTCCCGCTGGACCAGCTCAGTGCCAGCGCACAGCGCGGTCGGCAGGACTACCTGAACGTCTGTGCCGGTTGCCACGCGCCGGGTGGCGAAGGCAAACCGCATATTGCCGTCGCCATGCGCGGCAATACCACCCTGCGCCTGGAAGATCCGCGCAACCTGGTTCGGGTGATCGACGATGGCATCGGCGAGCAGAAATTCGCCGGCTTCGAACACATGCAACCCATGCCCGGTTTCGCGCAAAAGCTCACCGACGAGCAGCTTGCGGACCTGTTGAACTACCTGCGCCAGGCGTGGGGCGGTCAACCGGGTGACCTGGCCTTGAACGATGTGCAGAAGCTGCGGGCTGACGCGCCGCCGCTCGAGCACAAGGCGCACTGACATGCAGCATCTGGATCTGCAGGTAGTGCGGCGCGCGCTGGCATGGTCGGCGGCCGGACAGCGTGTGTGGCTGTGCAGCGTACTGGCCACCTACGGCTCGGCGCCTCGAGCGCCGGGTTCGTTGCTGGCGGTGAATGCTGACGGGCAGTGGATCGGATCGCTGTCCGGTGGGTGTGTCGAGGAGGACTTCCTCGAACGCGTCGCCGAAGGTGCATTCGAGCAAGCGGTCAGCGTCGTGCGCTACGGCGAAGGCGATGACCCGCGCTCGCGGGTCAGCCTGCCCTGCGGTGGAGTGCTCGATGTGCTGGTGGAAAAGCTTGAGCCTGTCTGTGAGGTGCAGGCGCATCTGCGGGAGCTGGAGTCGGCGCTATTGGGCCGGCGCCGGCTGATCCGTGAAGTCGACCTGGCCAGCGGCGTGCGCAGTCTGTTCGATGATCGCGAGCAGGGTGTGCGCGTCGAGCGCGAGATTGATCGCGTCAGGCTGCGCATCGGCGCGGCACAGCGCCTGTTGCTGGCCGGGTACTCCAGTGTCGCGCAGGCCTGCGCGGAGTTCGCCATAGGCCTGGGCTTCGAGGTGATTCTTTGCGATCCGCGGGACGAAGTGCTGGAAGGCGTGGTGCTGGATAACGTGGAGATTCGTCGTCAATTGCCCTCGGTGTTCATCGCCGACGGGGGCTGCCACAGCGACACGGCGGTGGTGGCGCTGACCCACGATCCGCGCATCGATGACCTGGCGATGATGGAAGCGGTGCGTACCGACGCGTTCTACATCGGCGTGATGGGATCACTGCAGACTTCGCAAAAGCGCTTCGAGCGCTTGCGGCGCATTGGTGGGCTGGGTGAAGCGCAACTGGCGCGGATCCATGCGCCCATCGGGCTGAACCTGGGCAGCAAGACCCCGGCGGAAATCGCCCTGGCGGTACTTGCCGATATCCTGCGAATTCGCAGCGGGATCCCTCGCGATCGGCTGTGATGCAGTCCCTGTCAGGGCTAAGGCTTGTTCGAAAGGAGGCTCGTCGCTTGATTGGACGAGCCTTTTTTGTTGTGCGTCATTCTTGACACTGTCCGGTCAGCTTCTCTAGGATGCTGCCCATGCGCCGATTTAAACAGCTACTTGCGGGGCGCCAGGTAACTCATTGAGTTACCGACAGAAGCTTGAAGCAGGCTTCGAAATACCGCTAAAGCGCTGGTTCGGTGTTGCCTCTCACCTGCCATGCAGACTTTTTGAGGCTGAGACACGACTCGATGAATGCACTAAGCCCTGTTGTACGTCCCGCGCCGATCACGGCACATCTCACCCAGCGCAATCCAAAAATCCTGCTTGGCGGTAAACATCAGCCGACGCTCCTGCGTTATCTCGATGGTTGGCCACGTCGTACCGGTGGGCCAGCAGCTTTCCTGATCCAGTTTGTCGAAGACGGTGAATCCCTGGCGCGCTTTGCCGCGGACAGTTTTGACCTGGCAGTGATTCAGTCGCCAAGCGTCGAAGACGCCCCGGAAATGATCAGGCAACTGACCCGCGTCGCCCGGCAAGGGCTGATTACCCGTCGCTGAGGCCCGTTGAAGCCTCAGGGATAGTCGATCTCGACGATGTACACACACTGCTCACCCGTCGGTGTCTGGACCCGTACTTCGGCGTCCAGGGCCTTGCCGATCAGGGCGCGGGCCAAGGGCGAGTCGATGCTGATCAAGCCCTGTTTCAGGTCCAGTTCATCCGGTCCGACGATGCGATAGCGTGATTGCTTGCCATCCTCGTCTTCAATCGTGACCCAAGCGCCAAAATAAACTTTGTTCGGATCGCTGGGCTTTTCGCTGACGACCTTGAGGGCTTCCAGGCGTTTGGTCAGGAAGCGCACGCGACTGTCGATTTCGCGCAGCATTTTCTTGCCATAGGTGTATTCGGCGTTTTCCGAACGATCGCCCTGGGCTGCCGCTTCGCTGACTGCTTGCGTCACCTGGGGGCGGCGTACGTGCCACAGTTCATGAAACTCGGCGCGCATCCGCGCTTCACCTTCAGGGGTGATCAGCGCGGTTCCGGCGGTACGGGGAGGGCGATAACGGCTCATGGCAACTTTTCTTCGAATCAGGAGCGCTTGAGTCTATCAACCCTCGCGCAGGACTGTCAGGGGGCTGGCATTCAGGGCGCGCCGGGTGCCGAACACACCAGCACCGCCGATCAGCACGGCGCCGATCAGCGGCAGCACCAGCAGCCATGGGTGCGGATGCCAGGGCAGGTCAAAGGCGTAGCGGTAGAGCACCAGGCTGACGACTTCCGAACCGAGTGCCGCGAGCAGGCCGCTCACCGCGCCAAGCAACCCGAACTCGATCCGTCGTGCCTTCACCAGCAGTTGCCGTTCGGCCCCCAGTGCGCGCAGCAGGGCACCCTGGCGGATGCGTTCGTCCAGGGTCGCCTGCAGGCCGGAAAACAACACCGCCATCCCTGCCGCCAGGACAAACAACAGCACGTATTCCACAGCCAGGGTGACTTGGGCGAGGATGCTGCGCAATTGCGCCAGCAGCGCTTCGACCTGCAGGATCGTCACCGCCGGAAAACTGCGCGACAGGTCGACGATCTGCTGGTCATGCCCTGCCGCCAGATAGAAGCTGGTCAGGTAGGTGGCGGGCAAATCCTTCAGGGTGCCTGGCTGGAAAATCATGAAGAAGTTCGGCTGGAAATTATCCCAGTTGATCTCCCGCAGGCTGGTGACTTTCGCCTCGCGATTGGCCCCGCCGACGGTAAAGACCAAATGGTCGCCGAGCTTGAGCTTCAGGCTTTCGGCGACCTTGCCCTCCACCGACACGCCGGGGATATCATCCGGCGGTTGCTCTGGCCACCAATGACCGGCGGTGATCTTGTTGCCCGCAGGCAGGTCTGCCGCCCAGGTCAGGCTCAGGTCACGCTGGATCGCCCGGTCGCCTGCCGATTCCTTGGTGACGATTTGCTGCACCGGTTCGCCATTGATGCTGATCAGCCTTCCGGGGACTACCGGATACAGGGGGGCCGATTGCGCCGACAACGAGATCAGGCGGTCGGTAAACGCCTGCTTGTCAGCGGGCAGGATGTTCAGGGCAAAATAGTTCGGTGCGTTCCTGGGCAGCTGGTTCTGCCAGGTGTCCAGCAACTCGCCGCGCAGCAGGGCGATCAACGCCATCGACAGCAGGATCAGACCGAATGCCAGGGACTGCCCTGCGGCTGCCAGCGGATGACGCAGCAATTGGCCCAGCCCCAGGCGCCACGGCAGGGAGGCACGAGCCAGCAGGCGTCGCAGGCTTTTCAATAGCAGCAACAGCAAGCCACCCAATATCAGTGCCGCGACCACGCCGCCGCCGAGCAGGGCGAAGGTCAGTAGCAAGTCCAGGCTCAGGCGCCACATGATCAGCCCGAGGGCACCCAATGCGGCGCCGTAGACCATCCAGGTGCTGGAGGGTATCGGCAGCATGTCCCGCCGCAATACACGCAAGGGTGGAACCCGACCCAGCGCCGCCAGCGGTGGCAGGGCAAAACCGGCCAGGGCCACCAGTCCGGTGCCGATACCGGCGATGGCCGGGAACAGGCCGCCCGGTGGCACGTCGGTCGGCAACAAATCATGCAGCAGGGCAAACAGTCCCAGTTGCGCCAGCCAACCGATGGCGGCGCCAATGAGGCTGGCGAGCAGGCCGAGTATGGTCAGCTGCAGGCTGAACAGCACCATGGTTTCCCGGCGGGACAGGCCAAGGCAGCGGAGCAGCGCGCTGGCATCGAAGCGGCGGGTGGCGAAGCGCGTCGCTGACAACGCTACGGCCACCCCGGCCAGCAATACCGCCACCAGGCTGGCCATGTTCAGGTAGCGCTCGGCCTTGCCCAGTGCGCCGCCAATCTGCCGGTTGCCGTCGCGGGCATCCTGGATGCGCTGGTTGGCGGCCAGGCCGGGCTTGATCAGTTGGCGATAGGTCTCCAGGGCCGAGGCATCGCCGCGCCAGAGTTCGCGGTAGCTGACCCGGCTGCCAGGTTGCACCACGCCAGTGGCTTGCAGGTCACTGAGGTTGATCAACACCCGGGGTGTCAGGCTGTAGAAGTTGCCGGCGCGGTCGGGCTCGTAGGTCAGTACCCGTGCCAGCTTCAGGGTTTTCATGCCGACATCGATGCTGTCGCCGATCTTCAAGTCCAGCGCCGTCAGCAATCGCGCCTCGACCCAGGCCTCACCGGGTTTCGGCCCGCCGCCGGATTCTTCCGGGGCGAAAGGCGCAGGGGCGCTTTTCAGCTCCCCGCGCAGTGGGTAGACGTCGTCTGCCGCCTTGATGCTAGAGAGCTGTATGCCGTTGTCCGTGGCGATAACACTGGAAAACTCCACCACCCGGGCGTGTTCGAGGCCAAGCTCGGTACCGCTTCTTACTTGCTCGGGGCGCGCTGGCGAGCTGCCTTCGAGCAGCAGGTCGGCTCCGAGAAACTCCGTGGCGCGCAACATCATCGCGCCATTCAGGCGCGCGCCGAAATAGCCGATGGCGGTACTGGCCGCTACCGCGACCACGAGGGCAAAAAACAGCACGCGCAGTTCACCGGCGCGGGCATCGCGCAACAGTTGACGGAGGGCGAGACTGAACAGGCGCAACAGCGGCAGGCGTGCCATCAAGGCTCCAGAGGGGCGACCAGCAGGCCGGCTTCAAGGCGGATCAGGCGCCGGCAGCGGTGTGCCAGGCGTTCATCATGGGTCACCAGCACCAGGGTCGTGCCGCGTTCCTGGTTGAGTTCGAACAGCAGGTCGCTGATGCGCTCGCCGGTATGGCTGTCGAGGTTACCGGTGGGCTCGTCGGCAAACAGCACGTCGGGTTCGGCCGCGAACGCCCGGGCAATCGCCACGCGCTGCTGTTCACCGCCGGAGAGCTGGCGTGGCGAGTGGGTCAGGCGTTGCCCCAGGCCGACCCGTTGCAACAGCTCGGTGGCGCGGCCACGGGCGTCCTGGCGGCCATCGAGCTCCAGCGGCAACATGACGTTTTCCAGGGCGTTGAGACTGTCGAGCAGTTGGAATGACTGGAAGACGAAACCCACGTGTTCGGCGCGGATGCGCGCACGTTGATCTTCATCGAGGTTGCTCAGGTCCTGGCCGGCGAGGGTGACTTCGCCGCTGCTCGGCAAGTCGAGGCCGGCGAGCAGGCCGAGGAGGGTGGACTTGCCCGAACCGGAGGCGCCGACGATGGCCAGGCTGTCGCCCTTGTTCAGTTCCAGGCTGAGTTGGTGCAGGATGGTCAGTTCACCTTCCGCGCTGGGAACCACTTTGCTAAGGTTCTTCGCGGTGAGAATGCTTGCGCCCATGGAGAATCCGATGCGTGTGTGGTTTTTGAGTGCTGGCCTGGCCTTGATGTGCATGGCCCAGAACGCAGCGGCGGGTACAGTCCTGATCGTTGGCGATAGTATCAGCGCCGGTTTCGGACTGGATACCCGCTTGGGGTGGGTGTCGTTGCTCGAGCAGCGGCTCAAGCGCGAAGGTTTCGACGATAAGGTGATCAATGCGTCCATCAGCGGCGACACCAGTGCCGGCGGCCAGGCACGCCTGCCAGCGCTGCTTGCAGAGCATAAGCCTGAGTTGGTGATCCTCGAATTGGGGGGCAATGACGGCCTGCGTGGCTTGCTGCCAACACAATTGCAACAAAATCTTGCGTCGATGATTCAGCAGTCGCAGGACGCGGGCGCCAAGGTGCTGTTGCTCGGCATGCAATTGCCACCCAATTACGGTGCTCGATACACCAAGGCCTTTGCCGACGTCTACAGCAACCTGGCCGATGAGAAAAACATCCCGTTGGTGCCGTTTTTCCTCGACGGCGTGGGCGGTCATCCGGACCTGATGCAGGCCGATGGCATTCACCCGGCAGCCGGGGCTCAGGACAAGTTGCTGGAAAATGTCTGGCCTACGCTAAAACCACTGTTATGACACTTTTCTAGGAGCGGGCTTTCGGCTAAGGTGGCGCCCCCGATTTGGAGCCCCCGATGCCGCGTTCTGCCTGGTCACTTTATGCCTATCAACTGATCGAGCCTGACGAACAGCTGGATCTGTTCGCCTGCCAGGAAGTGCGGGTACACCTGGTGACCCGACAACTGGAGCTGGGCGGCTCGGCGGACCGGACCCTGTGCGGCAGCCTGCTGCCGGCTCAACCGCGTTGGTCGAACGTCGATCGCCGGGTGTTCCAGGACCAGCGCCTGTGTTCGTTGTGTCGGGCCATTCTTGAGTCGCAAAAGCGCGGCACGTCGCCGATCTGGCCGGAGTTGCGGTTCGAGCTTTGATCGTTTCTGCTTTGCTGTGGCTTGGGCATCGGATGAAAACCTGTGGGAGCTGGCTTGTCGGGTCGCCGCATCGCAGCGATGGCGGCCTGACAGCCGACCTGTATCCCGCAGATGTACTCCAATCAAACTGTGGGAGCGGGCTTGCTCGCGAAGGCGGCCTTATAGCCGACCTATGTTTTGTTGACTGCGTACATATCCATTGCTGCGGTAACGGCCGCTTATGGTTTCGCCCTTACGGCGAGTCCCTTTTTCAAGCGCCGGAGTGCCGGCCCAGCAAAAAGGCACCAAAAGGCTTTGCCCCACCACTCGGTCCCTCGCTAGGGCTCGGCATGCCCTCTCTCCGGCATTGCTCCGTGGGTCGCCGCGATGGGCCGTCCCTGGCC
>CXWK01098738.1_pt1 | contig 53244 bp, 45 predicted proteins | sample 590851 | NCBI WGS metagenome assembly CXWK01 (sample SAMEA3498364, study PRJEB10139) | wastewater metagenome | biome: wastewater treatment plant; material: activated sludge | place: Denmark | collected 2014-08-01 | reverse complement strand
TCCAAGTGACTCGCTGTAAGAGCGAAACCCTAGGTGGCCGTTACCGCAGGAATGGATATGTACACGAAAAAAAACAGTCGATCACTGGCCTAACGCCAATCAGCAACAATCCCATGCTCCAACGCAAACGGCTGCGCAGCAATCGTCCGACGCTGAAACCCTGGTGCCTGCTCTGCAGTAGCCAGCCACAACATCACCGCCGCCGGCACATGCGGCGGCGCACTGCCGGAACGCAAAGCGATCAATCCCTTGTCACCGATGGTCGCCTTGAGCGCTTCAGTGGTCACCACCCCTGGGTTAAGGGTGTAGGCACGAACGCCGAGATCACCCAATTCCGTGGCCATTACCCCGGAGAGTCGCGACACCGCCGCCTTGCCCGCGCCGTAGGCATAACCCCAGCCGCCCTTGCCCGCCGCCACCGGCGGATCGCTTTCGCCGGCGCCGGAGGTGACATTGATCACCACCCCGCCACCGCGCGTCACCATGTGTTCAGCCACCGCCTGGGTCAACAGGAATGGGGTGAGGATATAGCCCTGGAACATCCGCTCCAGGGTCTGGGCTTGCAAGTCCATGAACCCGGCGTTGAGGTCGCTGCCCTGGTAGATCGCGTTGTTGATCAGTACGTCGATGCGACCGTACTCGGCCAGCACCGCCTGGCAGGCGCCCAGGGCCGAAGCGCTGTCGAGCAGGTCCATGGGCACGACAAGCACCCGGCAACCAAGATCGCGCAACGCCTGCGCAGTGCCGTTGAGGCTGCCAGCCAGTGGCGCTCCGGCGGCATCGCGCAGGGCATGTTCATGTTGTTCACCCTCATTGAGGGTACGGGCGCTGATCGCCAGGTCGAAACCGGCGCGGGCGAACGCCAGCGCCGCCTCGCGACCGATACCACGGCTGGCGCCGGTAATGAATGCCACCTTGTTCATGCAAGTTCCTTTCAGAAGTGCGGAGCGCGGACCATGGCGTCCATGCCGCCATCGACGAAAACCACGCTGCCGTGGACAAAAGACGCTTGTGGCGACTGCAGGAAGACCACCACGGCGGCGATCTCATCAGGGCAACTGGAGCGGCCCAGGGGCGCGACGAAATCACGGGTTGCCTGGCCAAAGCGCGCATCATCCAGCGACGCCTGGTGCAGCGGGGTTTCTACCGCACCCGGCGCCACCACGTTCAAACGCATGCCCCGCTTGCCCCAGCTTACGGCCAGGCTACGAGCATGACGGCTGATCGCGTATTTGGAGGCCGCATAGGCGACATGAGGCTGACCGAGGGTATTGGCCAGTTCCAGCGCCTGGACTTCATCGCCTGCAATCATCGCTTCAACCATCGCCTGACCGTCGACGCCTGAATGAGTCGCCGCCACCGAGCCGATCACCAGTGCCGCCGGTTGCTGACCCTTGGCAAGCGCACCTTGCAAGCCATCGAGCAATTGGCTGACGCCGAAGTAGTTGACCGCCGGGATCAGGCCGCAGGTCGGCGCCGTGACACCCACTCCGGCGCAGCAGATCAGCCCGTCGAGGACGCCGCCGCTGAGCTCAAGCACTCGGGTGATGGCCGCGTCACGCCCCTGGGCAGTGGACAGGTCGGCGATCACTTCGGCGTTGCTGCGATCGATCCCGATAACCTGGTGCCCAGCGGCGCGTAGGGCGGCGGATACGGCGGCGCCGATTCCCGAGGCGCTGCCGGTGATGGCTGTTATTGGCATAGTGGTTCTCCGTGATAGGTCCGCCCAGTATCGACAGGGCAATCACGGGACGGCATCGTCCGTGCGGACTAAAAATTGATGTGTTGAAACCAGAGGAAACCCGGGCGCCGCGGTGTGACTGATACACCGCAGCGCCTGGTTCGCCTGTAGGAGCCAGGCTTGCCGGCGAAGAACAATTATGCGGAGTGACAGATACACCGCAGCGCCTGGTTCGCGGGCAAGCCTCGCTCCTACAGACCATCAAATTCAGGCCTGGCGATAAATCGGCACGGCCAGTTGCAGCGGCGGCACTTTGATCTTTTCCGTCACTTTCAACCCAAGCCTGGGTTTGCCCAAAGCCACCACGCTGTTGAGCAGGATGCGCACCAACTCGGTCTGGCGCCGCACGCCGGTCTTGGAGAATATCGAGCGCAAATGCGCCCGCGCGGTATTGCGTCGGATATTGAGAACCTCTGCAGCTTCTTCCAGGGACAGGCCGTTGGCCAGTTCCATGGCCAGGGCGGTTTCGGCCTTGGTCAGGTTGAACAACTGCTTGGTCACCACCTCGCTGGCCAGGGATTTACTCGACGCATCGCGGATGTAAACCAGCGCTGCGGGCTGGCCCTTCTCCTCGGCCCAGTCCAGGGACCGTATCGATTCAACCACTACACCGAGGGCGACCAGTCCGGAAGGACGGGTCACTGACATGGCCTCGGCGTCTTTTGGAGCATCCGGGGAAAACGCGGCGCGAATCAAGCGTTGCAGCTCGCGGTTGTCGCTGGGGTAAGTCGCCTCCAGGCGCCCGCCCACCAGTTTCAAGCCGTCGGAACGGGCGAGGATTTCCTGGGCCACCGGGTTGATCTGCAACACGCTGCCGCTCTCGTCGAGCACCAGGGTCGCCACCGATAGCCGGCTGATGGCCTGGGAGTACAACTCGCTCAGCGATTCACTGCGGTCCAGCAGGTTATGCAATTGCGAGGCACGCCGCAGGTGGGGCAGGAAACTGGCGCACACCGCGCGTTCATGGGCAGAGAAATTGGCTGCCCGTTTAGGGCGGGTCATGCGAAAACGCAGTTTGCCGCCGTCCGGCGTGGAAATGTCGGCACACATCAGGTGGTACACGTCATGGGGCTCGCAGAACATCTTGAAGTAGCCGTTCTGCTCCCACTGCGTGGTGCTCATGATGTCGTCAACGGTGAATACATGGTCCAGCGGCTGATTGGCGAAAGGTGAATTGGTTTGCGGGTAGGTCATGTAACAGACATCACCGGCACCTTCGATCTCGCCAACGATGATCATCACGCCGGTATCGGGTTGATCCGGCACCCGCAGGATCAGCGTGACGAAGTTGGCATCGTAGAGTTTGAGAAAGCTCCTGAGCGCCGTGGCCATCAGTTTCGGATCGAGTGCGCCTTCATAGATCTCGCCCACCAACTGGTTGTAGCGTGTAAGGTCCAGGCCAAGACTGGCCAGGGCTTCATGGGTCAAGTCACCGTTTTGCATAGTCTTATCTCGCTCGGGTAAGGACTGTGCCCTTCCCTTGTTATTTTTATAATTTCGGCTGGGGAGCCCAGGGCTCCCCTCTCTCGACTGCTACTTGCCCGCCAGTTTCACCAGCGCCTGCGGACTCCACAATAGGTCCGGCAGGATTATTTTTCGTTCGCGGTATCACGCGCAGCCGGGCTGTTTTTCAAGCGGAACTGCCCGTGTGCCGGTACCGGTTGGCGTACCCGTGCGGTGACCAGCGGTCGCCCGCGATTGAACCAGGCCGCCAGCGCCGGCAGGAGGAAAATTGCCCCCAGCACGTTGACCAGGAACATGAACGACAGCAGCACGCCCATGTCGGCCTGGAACTTCAGCGGCGCGAACGCCCAGGTGCAGACCCCGATGGCCATGGTCACAGCCGTGAACACCGCGGCCGTACCCCGTTGGCACATGGCCTCGTAGAACGCCTCCCGCAGATTGGCACCGCGCAGCATTTCATGCTGGATGCGCTCGTACAGGTAAATCCCGTAGTCGACCCCCACCCCCACTCCCAGCGCCATCACCGGCAAGGTGGCAACCTTGAGGCCGATCCCGAGCAGGGTCATCAGCGCGTTGCACAGGATCGCAACAATCGCCAGCGGCACCAGAATGCACAGCACCGCGCGGATCGACAAGAAGGTCAGCCAGCAAAACAACGCCACCGATCCGAATAGTGCCCCCAGCATGATGACTTCGGCACGCTTGACCGCCTCGTTGGAGGCTGCCATCACCCCGACGTTGCCACCGGCCAGGAGGAATTCGACTTCTGGCGAGCTGACTTCGGCAATGATGCGGTTGGCCTCACTGATCACATGGCTGACGGTGCTGCCTTCGTGGTTGGCCAGGAACACCAGGATCTGCATCTGTTGGCAACCGTCGGTGACCAGCCCGTCATCCGGCATATAGGCCCGTGCGCCCTGGCTCAGGCCTCGGGGCGAGCCCGGAATCGCCGCCCAGCGCGGATTGCCTTCGTTATTGCCGGCGATCACCCGCTTGCCCATGTCCGCCACGCTCTGGATCGACTGAACGCTTGTGACGGTGCGCATACGAAAGTCGAACGCCTCCACCGCACGCATCACCGTGGGTGACAGGCAGCCTTCGTCGACGCCCTTGACCTGGACGAACACTGACAACACATCAAGACCGATGGAGTAGCTGTTGATGATCTTGGCGTTGTCCTGGTTGTAGCGCGAATCGGCCCGCAGTTCCGGCGCGCCCGCGCCGATGTCGCCTACCGCCAGGTCGCGAGCCTTCCAGGCCCCGGCTGCCAGGAGCAACAGGCTGACGGCAAACACCCCGAGGGCCGGCCCCGGTTCGGCAAGCGCCGACAGGCGCCACCACAGGCGATGCCTGCCCGCCGGCCGCGCCTGCGCCCGGCGCAACAGCGCAGGTTCCAGGCGCAGGTAGGAAATGATCACCGGCAGCATGAGTTTGTTGGTGATGATCATCAGCATCACGCCGATGCAGGCCGTTACCCCCAGTTCGTGGACGATGGGGATATCGATCATCATGATCACCGCGAACCCCAGGGCGTTCATCAGCAAGGCCAGGGAGCCGGGGATGAAGATCTTGCAGAACGCCAGGCGCGCCGCTTCCCTGGAACTGCTGCCGGCCAGCACGTCCTGCTTCCAGGCATTGGTCATCTGCACCGCATGGGATACGCCGATGGAGAAGATCAGGAACAGCACCAGGATCGACATCGGATCGATGCCCAACCCCAACAGCGGCAACAACCCCAGCAGCCAGACCACCGGCAGCAACGCTACCAGCAGCGCCACCACGGTCAGGCGCAGGGAACGCGAGTACAGCCACAGCAGCAACCCGGTGATCACGAACGCGACGACAAAGAAGCCAATCACCGTGTTCAGCCCTTCGACCACGTCGCCCACCAGTTTGGCGAAGCCGACAATGTTGATCTCGATGTCAGGGCTGTTGTACTTGCCGCGAACTTCTTCCAGGCGCTTGGCGATTTCAACATAGGATACCGGCTGGCCGGTCTTGGGGTCAGTGTCCTGCAAGTCGGCACGGACCATGGCCGACTTCAGGTCGTTGGCCACCAGGCGGCCGACCTGTCCGGACGCAGCGGTGTTGCTGCGCACCTGCGCCAGGTCCTCAGGGGTGCCGCTGAAGCGCGGTGGCACCACCACGTCGCCGAAGAAGCCTTCCTCGGTAATTTCGATATAGCGCACGTTGGCGGTAAACAGCGACGTCACGCTGGGACGGCTGACTCCGGAAATGAAAAACACGTCGTCGGTGACTTTGCGCAGGGTCTCCAGGTACTCGGCGTTGTAGATGTCGCCCTCGCCTTTCCAGCGCACGCTGACCAGGAAACGGTTGGCGCCGGTGAAGTAACGGCTGAACTTGAGAAAGTTGACCATGTACTCATGACGCACCGGGATCTGTTTGTTGAAGCCCGGGTCCAGTTGCGTGTGGGTAGCGCTGTAGCCCAGGCCCAGCGTCACCAGGACAAACAGCAACAGCAGTCCCTTGCGCCAGGCCATCAGGTAGTCCGCGCACGTTTCGACGCCACGCGTCACCCAGTGTTTACCTTGATTCATTGCCTGCCTCTCATTTACTGGGTGGCCTGTGTGGCCACTAGGGCAGCAACGCTGCCACCTGAACCCTGCAATACCCCACGCTCGCCACCCACCAGCAGGCGCGAGCCCACCATCGCCGCCGAGGTCAACGTACCGAGCCCGGCCAGCCGCGCGACACCTACCAGTGCACCCTGTGCATCCAGGCGCACCACCGAGCTGCCGGCACCGACGATCACCAGGCCCGAGTGATCGGGCAGCAGTACATGGCCGTACAGCGGCAGTTGATTACCCACGTCGATCTGGGTCCAGCTGTCGCCGAAGTCGTGGCTGACGAACACATGCCCGCGCATGCCATAAGTCACCCAATTATTCGCGCTCAGGCGCACGATGCCGAACAGCGAACCGCTGTAGAACGCCGGCAAGGTCTGCCAATGCTGGCCGCCATCGGCCGTGCGCAGCACCAGGCCCTGTTCGCCCACCAGCATGCGTCGGCCATCGTCGCCACCGGCCATGCTATTGAGGTGTGCGCTGTCGATGTCCAGGACCTGTGGTGTCCAGGTCTGTCCGGCATCGGAAGATTGATAGAACTTGCCAAAGCTGCCGAACGCCATGACGTTGTCGCCACCGCTGCTCCAGATCCCCAGCAATGGCTCGCCCAAATCGCTGTCGTAGCGAATTTCCTGCCAATGGCTGCCGGCGTCCGTGGAACGCAGGATCAAGCCGTCATGCCCCACCGCCAGCAAGCGCTGCGGGTCCAGCGCCACCAGGGCAGTCAAGGTGGCATCGCGTTGCGGGGCGACACTGGCGGGCTGCCAGCTGACGCCCTGGTCGTCGCTGAGCAGGATGCTGCCGCGCTCGCCCACGGCGACCACGCGCGAGCCAAGGTTGAGCAGACCGTTGATCTGCACCCGGTCCGGGCGTGTGGCCAACAGTTCTGCCTGCGGTGGAGATTTTGGGGAAAAGGTGTAGCCGATGGTCAGGGCGACCACCAGGCAGACCAAGTAGCCGATCACAGAGCGCATGAGCAACGCTCCTGTTCGGGGCACGCGTGCATAGGGCAAGTCATAGGCCAATCCTCTTGTTCTTGTCAGGCGCCAGGGCATGCGAGGCAACCGAATCGGGCGTTGCCTCCGGGGCAATAGTCGGCGCAAGGGGTGGGTCACACATCGTCCAAATGGCTTATGGATTGGCGCAAATGGCGTGGCGGTCGGGACTTGGTTTTTTTGCGGGAGTATTCGATCCCCCGTCGGAGCGAGCATGCTCTGCGATGGAGGTCAACGATGACGCGGGGAGCCTGACATCCCGCGGTGCTCTCAGGTTTTTCGCGAGCATTCGAGCGTCGACCGGCTGCTCCTACAGGGCCCGCCGCGCTGGGCAGAACCTGCACTCGGGGGCAAAAAATCAAAAACCAAAGCAGAGCAAAAGCAAAGGCAAACGGCCTGACAGTCGACCTGATTGCAGGACTGTCCACGATCCAATTGTGGGAGCGAGCCTGCTCGCGAAGAGGCCATGCCAGTCGCCATCCAGGTCAACTGATCTAACGCTTTCGCGAGCAGGCTCGCTCCCACAGGACCTCACCCATTCAATGGCTCCGGTGGCGATCAGGCGAGGTACAGGATGACCAGGTCGTTGATCACCGACGGCCGGTCCTGGCCCACCACGTGGGTGGTGAGTTCCAGGGTCAGCTGGGTGCCACGGGCCGACAGATCGACCTTTTTCACCCGAGCCCGCGAATGGATGCGCGAGCCGGCCGGTACTGGCGCCGGGAAGCGCAGGCGGTCGGAGCCGTAGTTGACCTGGGTGGTGAAACCACTGATTTCGAAGCCCAGTGCCAGTTTCATCCGTGACTGCAGCACCTGCACCAGCGCGCCGTGGGCGATCGTGCCGCCGAACGGGCTTTGCAGGCGGGCGCGTTCCGGATCGGTATGGATCCAGTAATCGTCGCCCGACAACTGGGCGAAGGCGTCGATCAGCGCCTGGTCGACCACCACCACGTTGCTCCAGTCGCTGAACTGATCGCTGACCAGGGCCTGCAAGGCCGCTTCATCATTGAGGTCAATCTGCCGCACGGGCGGTTGCTCCGACGCCACCGGCGCCGGTTCGCTGTCCTGCGCGGGCAGCGGCTCAAGGCTCGCCGCGTCCTTGTCCACCCCGGTGAAACGCAGCAGGCGGTTGCCCTTGGCATCGACTTCGGCGAACACCGGCTGCAAGGCCATGCCGATGCGGATTTCGTCTTCTTCGAGGCCCACCAGGTTGGTGTTGATGCGCACCCCTTGGGCCAGCTCTACTACTGCCAGCTTCTGCGGCATTTCATCCATGAAATCGGGCAAGGTGGCAATGCGCGTCACCGTGTAGCTGTAAAGCGTCGCGGCGCCGTCGACTTCGCGCCAGGCCAAATCATGCTCCAGGCACACCGGGCAATGCCGACGCGGGTAGAAATTCCAGTGCGCACAGGCATTGCATTGCTGGATCAACAGGCGGCGAGCCTTCAGGCCCTCCCAGAACGGTGCGGAGATCTGCGTCGCGACGGGCATCGGTTTGTTGTTGGACATGTGCTTATGCTCCCTGAAGTATCAATGCGCCCTGCTCGCTCATCACGCCGCCGGTGCCGGAGACGTACACGCTGTCGCAGCGCCCCAGTTGGCGCTCGCCGGCAGTGCCGGCGATCTGCGTCACCGCCTCGATCACCTGGCTCATGCCACCGGCCGAGGCCGACTGGCCGAAACTGAGTTGCCCGCCGTGGGTGTTCATCGGGAAGTCGCCTCGCCAGGTCAGGTCGTGTTCACGCACGAAGGCCATGCCCTCGCCCTTGCCACAGAAACCGGCGTCTTCCAGGGTCAGCAAAGTGGTGATGGTGTAGCAGTCGTAGATCTGTGCGGCATCGACGTCCTTGGGCTTGAGGCCCGCCATGCCAAAGGCCCGCTCGGAAGCCGGGCCAATCGGCGTGCGCAGCATGTCCTCGGCATACGATGGCGACTTGAATGCCAGGTGCTCGCCAAAGCCGGTAATGAAGGCCGGGCGTTTGCGGGCCCGTGCCGCCACTTCCTTGTTGGTGATGATCAGCGCGGCGCCACCGGTCACCGGCATGACGATCTCGAGGACGTGGAGAGGGTCGGCGACCATTTTGCTCGCCAGGACCTGCTCGATGGTCAACGGCTGGCCATAGAACATGGCTTGCGGGTTGGCCAAGGCATTGGTGCGCTGGTCGACGGCGATCTTGGCCATCGCCCGCTGGTCGTAGTCGTACTGAGCGGCATAACGCTGGGCGATCATCGCGTAGCCGGTGTTCTGGCCCATGTGCCCATAAGGCAGGTCGAACTCGGCTTCAGGCGCGCCAAACGCGGTGCTGTGTCCGCCGAAACGCATGGAGCGGGCCATCCAGCCGGGATCTTCGTCGGGTCCCAGCGGCGCCATGCGCGCAGGAATGACGCACAGCACGGCCTGGCACAGCCCCAGTTCGATGGCGGCGGCAGCGCGCCAGACCATGCCTACCGAGGTGCATCCACCCAGGTCCACCACTTCGGCGAAGTTCAATCGCAGGCCCAGGTATTCGGCGGCCATCGCCGGTACGAACACCGAAGCCTCGTGAAAGTGCGGGCCGTTGATCACCAGCCCATCGAGGTCCGAGGCCTTCAGCCCGGCATCGCGCAGGGCCTGTGCCGCCAGGTCGGCGACTTGCTCGAGGTGAAACATCTTGGGCGCGGTCGAATATTTTTCCGGTTTGTATTGTGCGCTGCCAACGATGGCCGCATGCCCTTTGAGTCCCATAGTGCCTCCATGCCGAAGCGTTCAGCTGCGGCCTATTCCAGGTTGTGTTGAAGCTCCGGGCGCACCACGGCGACCCGGATCTTGGGGGGTCGATCAGAAGGTGTATTTCATCGAGAACGTGGCGTAGTCGCGGTCGGCGAACGGACGGTCGATCGGATCAGCTGCACCCAGATAAGAGATGTATCTCAAGCCGAGTTCCAGGTTGCCCAGGTACTTGAAGGTCGTGCCCGCGCTCAGGCGTCGGTCACCGGCGACGCCGGAGATGCTTCCGGCCATGGGCGTGGAGCCGCTGAAGACGTTGGAGAAACTGAAGGGGACTTCCAGATCCCAGCCTTGGAAAACTCCCGGATAACTGAACGATGCGCCCACGGTGTAGGCGCTGGAAGACTTGGTGCGGTAACCCGCGGCTGTGCTGTAGGTGTAGTCATCGGAAGAGGCCACTAGAGGTGCCAAGGAGGGTAATAGGTTCACGCCTTGCAGGTTGGGCGCCGCCGAAGTGGATTCAACGCTGTCGACCTGCACGCGGATGACTTCGGCCGTCAGCGTTGTCTGGTTGGCCCAGGGACGGTCACCCAAAATGCGCACCGCCGACAATTGCATTTGCTGGCCCTTACCCTTGGCCGGTACGGCGCCAAGTCCGGTATTGACCATCACCGGCGCACCGTCGCGGTACGACCATTCGGCACCGACCTGGGTGTCGCCGATCTTGGTCGAGGCGCTGATGCCGGTCAGCTTGATGTCTTCGAAGTACTTGATCCGGTAGCCATTGCTGACGAAGGCGTTGAGGCCACCGCCCACTGGCAGCGGGTTGTAGCCGACCAGGGCGGTGGCCGGGTTCTTGTCGTGGTAGTTGACGTGAAACAGCGAGAGCTCGAGGGCCGGTACCGGACGGTAGCGCATCTGCACGCCCCACTGGCCACCATCACTCGGTTCGTCGGTGCCGCGGTAGGCGATCTTCTGGCCGTTGGCGTAGATGAACTCGCGACCAGGCCCGACCACGTCGCTGCCCGACAGGTAGCTGCCCACTGGCGGCAGCTCAGTGCCCTTCCATTCATACTGCACGTACGCACCGAAGGTCAGCTGGGGGTTCAGTCGGAACGAGCCGGAGAACTGGCCCACCGGCAAGAGGATTTCCTTGACCTCGACACCCGGTTGCGAGGCTTTCACCGCGTCAGACGGGTTTTGTACGCCGTTGACCCCGGGGTAGAACAGGCTCTCGCCCCAGGATTCGATGTGTCGCCCTGCCTTGACGTCAAGCATGGTGTCGTTGTCAAAGCGCCAGCCGCTGAACACATAGGCATCGAGGAATTTGCTGCGACCGCCGCTGTAGTAACGGGTGTCACTGGTGAATTCGTCGTTGCTGCCGCTCTTGTTCACGGTGGCGGGCGAATCGTTGTCGTTCTTGCGGTGGTAGACATCGTCGTAGAAGGTACTGGCACGCAGCACAGCGCCGTAGTTGTCCTTGCGCAGGATCATTTCCCCCAGCGCACCCACGCGGTTGGTGGTCAGGCTGCCGCTGTCGAAGTTGCGGTTGGCATCGTCGGCGTTGACCGTCAGCAAGCGATCGCTCTGACTGCCGGTGCGCACACCGATGCCATAGCTGGTGGTCACCGACCAGTCGATGGTCGCGCCGTTGTCGAACTCAAAGGTTTCGCCGGCCCACACCGGTGTGGACACCAGCGCAATGGCTGCGGCCAGGCTCGTGACCGGAAACGCGCTCGAACCGATGACCGTAGAGTTATTGTTGTTTTTGTTGATCACACTGATTCTCCTCAAGGGCAACTCAATGGCTGCCTGGAATGTTCAACACTGCTGCCGTGCCTTGCGCTCAAAACACCTTGGGCGGAGTAACAGCGCACGCTCCCCTTACAGCACTCCGGTAGCGATACCGCCCCCGGTCCTCTTCCCGCACCAGCGACCCTTCGGCCACCAGGTAGTTGGCATGGGCCAACGTTTCGCCAAGCGCCATCAGTTCGTCGAAACGACCCGACAGCCTGGGGAACAGCACAGCCATCAGTTCGAGCACGGTGCGCGGCTCGTCACAGTTGGCCAGCAGCAGCGCCAGATGCCCGCGGTGATGGGCCTCCAACTGATCCAGGCGCTGATGCAGATTGAAGAACGGCCGTTCGTGCGCCGGCAGCACCAACACGCTGTCGGGCAAGCTGCGCAACCGCTCGATGGAATCGAGCCAGTCGTGCAGCGGGTTGGCCAACGGCTCGGTGGCATGCACGCCGACGGTGGAGGTGATGCGCGGCAACACCTGGTCGCCGGAAATCAGCAGGCCGTCATCAGCGGCATACAGGCAGGCATGTTCCGGTGAGTGTCCGCGACCGATGACCACCTGCCAGGTGCGGCCACCGATGTGCAGGCAACTGCCTTCCTGCAAACGGCGGAAATGGTTCAGTGGCGCGGGCAGGAAATGGGCATTGCTCATCACCGCGAACATCTCGGCACTCTGTTCGTCGCCGACGCCGGCCTTGCGGTAGAAGTCGAGAAAGTCCCAGCCCGGTGGCTGATCGGCGGGAAACTTGACGTGCAACGACTGGAACTCGCTGACGGTCATGTACACCGGGCAGTGAAAGCGCTCCGAGAGCCACGCGGCCACGCCGGCATGGTCAGAGTGAAAGTGCGTGCAGACCACCGCCAGCAATGGCAGCCCGTCGCACACTTCACTGAACACCCGTTCCCAGACTTCGCGGGTCTGGTCGGTATTCATGCCGGTGTCGACCGCCACCCAGCCATCGGTGTGACGCAGCAGATAGAGGTTGATGTGGTCCAGGCGAAACGGCAGCGGCATGCGCAGCCACCACACGCCCGGCGCCACTTCGCGCACCTGCCCGCGATCGGGCGCCTGCGGCCAGGGATAACGCAGGCCGCCGCGCAGTTCGTGACCGTTGTCGTCGAGGTCAGCCATGGTTGGCCACCGAAAAGGGCGTGAGGCCGGCGCGCGTCAGGGCCTCTACCGAGTAGGGCACATAGGTGCGCGCCTGGTCGTCGCGAATGAACAGCGGATCGCTGCACAGGCTCGGGCAATAGCCCTGGCGTTGCAGATCGACCTTGCGCAGCTTGAAGCTGGCCGTCAGGTCTGCCGACTGGGTGACCCGGATGAACACCGGGGCCGCATAACGCGGCAGGCGCGCTTCGGTCAGGGCGTACAGGGCGTCGGGATCGAATGCCTGGCCGGCCTGCATCAGCACCGCGGCCATCCCGGCGCGGCCTTCATGGCCCGGCACCTGGACGCCATAGATATTGATCAGTTCCAGGCCCGCCAGGTCGCCCAGGGCGCCCGCCACTTCGAGGGTCGAAACGTTCTCACTTTTCCAGCGATAGGTATCGCCGATACGATCGACGAAATAGCAGTAACCGTTGGCATCCTCGCGCAGCAAATCGCCAGAACTCCAGTAGGCATCGCCCTCGCGAAACACATTGCGACGGATTTTGCTCTCGGTCGCCTCCGCAGAGGTGTAACCCTCGAAACGCCCACCACCGATCTCAGGGTGATCGACGATAAAGCCCATGGCCTCGCCAACCTCGCCCACTTCGCAGAGCTGGTAGAAACCGTTTTCGTCCCGTGGGTGGCAGTCGTTTTCGATGTCGTAGCGCACCAGCCGCACGTTGGTCTTGTTCCAGTCCGGCACGCGCCCGCAAGAACCGAAATAGTTGTCGACGTTGATCACCGCGGCATTGGCCTCAGTGGCGCCCCAACCCTCGAACACCTGGATCGGGCCGAAGCGCTCCAGCCAGCGTTGCCAGGAGTCGGGTGACAAACCGGCACCGAGCATGCAGCGCAGGCTGTGCTCGCGCTCGCCCGCTCGCACGGGTTGGTTTAGCAAGTAGCGGCAGATCTCGCCGATGTACTGGAAGATACTGATCTGATGACGCGCGACGTCGTTCCAGAACTCGCGCACGCTGAACTTGCGGCGCACTACGATGGCCGCACCGGCCCGCAACGCGGTAGAGGTCACCGACGTGGCCGCGGCGCCGTGGTACAACGGCAGGCAGCAATAGAACACATCCTCGCGGGTAGCTTGCAGGGTCACTTCCATCACATCGCCCGAGGACATCCAGCGCATATGGCTGTAGCGCGCCGCCTTGGGCAAGCCGGTGGTGCCCGAGGTGAAGATCAGCAGGGTCGCGGCCTGCGCTTCGATGTGCGCGCGGATATCGCGGGGAAACGGCGTGCGCGGGGCTTTCTCCAGGCGCGCATCGAAATGCCCGTCGACGCCCTTGGGCAGCGGGCCACTCCAGGGATTTTCCGCGTCGCGTATCAGCCAGCACGGCAGGTCCGGAAAACCTTCGGTGGCCTGGATATTGGCCAGGCATTCTTCACCGATCACCAGCGCCTTGGCGTCGGTGGTTTGCAACGCATGCAGCAGCGGACGGCCGTTGACCTGAGTGTTGATGAAGGCCACCACCACCCCGAGCTTGACCAGGCCAAACCAGGTGCAGAAGAACGAGGGGCGGTTTTCCATGGCCAGGGCGCAGACATCGCCGGCACGCAGGCCATTGGCATAAAACGTGTGGGCCATCTGATTGGCCCGCGCATCGACCTCCAAGTAGCTCAAGGTCTGCTCGTTGTAGATCAGGAACGGGCGATCGCCCTGTTCACGCGCCTGGTGTTCCAGTCGGTCGGCCAGGGTGTAGCGATCGCTCGGCTTGATCAGCCCGGCGGCGGCCGAACGCTGGTCGAGCAGCGCCTGGGTTTGCTCCCGTGGCACGGGGTGGGTCGGCAGGACGCCGGTCAGGTCGTTCAGGTTCATTGCGCCACCTCCTGGGCGATCGCTTGATAGGCGGAGTAATCCGAGTAGCCGGCCGGGCCTGGCGTGTAGAGGGTCTTGCGGTCGAAACCACTGAGTGGCAGGCCCCGCTTCAAGCGCTCCACCAGATCGGGGTTGGCAATAAAGTGACGACCGAACGACACGGCAGCCCCCTCGCCCGACGCGAGAGCGGCGCTGGCCGAAGGACCGTCGAAACCATCGTTGAGAATCAACGCATGAGGGCTGTGTTGACGCGCCAGGGCGAAGGCATCGAGGTCAGCCAGGGGCGAGCGCATGATGTGCAGGTACGCCAGGCCCAACGGCGCCACGGCTTCACACAAGGCGGCCGCCGTCTCGGCCGGATCGCGGTCGTCGATGTCGTTGTAGGGGTTGCCGGGGCACAGGCGAAAGCCAACGCGGCCGGCGCCGATCGCAGTCGCCATGGCTTCGATCACTTCCTTGGCAAAACGCACCCGCCCCTTCGCGTCACCGCCGTAGGCATCACTGCGCTGGTTGCTGCCGGTGGCCATGAATTGCATCGGCAGATAACCGCTGGTGCAGTGCAGCTCGACACCGTCGAAACCGGCCTGACGCGCATTCAACGCGGCCTGGCGATAGTCTTCGATCACATCGCCAATGCCTTGCAAGGTCAGCGCCTGTGGCTCGTCGGTGTCCACCAGGCCCGCGGCATCGCTGAACACCTGGGTGCGCGCACGCAGCGCCGAAGGTGCCACCGTGGCGGCCCATGTCGGCTTGTTGTGCCGACTGGCGGCGCGGCCGACGTGCATCAGTTGCAGGACGATGCGCCCACCCTCGGCATGCACCGCCTCGGTGACCTGCTGCCAGCCGGCGATCTGTTCGCCGGTGTAGATGGCTGGGGTGCGGCAATAGCCCAGGCCGCTGGCGGACGGCGCGGTGCCTTCCGCCACGATCAACCCGGCACTGGCACGCTGGCGGTAGTACTCGACCATGGCGCTGCCGGGCACCGCATCGGCAAGGGCGCGACTGCGAGTCATGGGGGCCATGACAATGCGGTTGGCCAGTTGCAGTTCGCCCAGGGCGACCGGCTCGAACAAGACGCTCATTGCAATTCCTCAGCTTCTTATTGTTTTCTGGCTGCCTGAGGGCTTGCCACAGTGTGGGCAAGCGCTGGCACACCAGCGGATATGGGCTGAATGATTGATCGTGAGCGCGGGCGAAACATCGTCCGACAAGACTAGGTTCGCTATCGACAGGACGAACCCGATACCGCATCGTCTGTACGGTTCCGTAGGAGCCAGGCTTGCCGGCGAAAGGGACGCTGCGGTGTATCTGACACACCGCCTGTGGGAGCGAGGCTTGCCCGCGAAGAACGATGACGCGGTTTGGCAGATGTACCGAGGCGCCTGGTTCGCGGGCAAGTCGGATCGACCCCCGCTCGCTCCTACAGACGATCGGAACACCGCGGTGTCCCTTTCATACCGCGTCATCGTTCTTCGCCGGCAAGCCTGGCTCCTACGAGTGAACCGTTCCGGGGCGAAAAAGATGGTCTGAACGGACGATGAGAAAAAACCGGGACAAGCCCAGCATCGCGACAACTAGAACAAAACCGGGAGCACCCGCAGTGAACCAATCCACCCCCGTGACATGGCGAACGCACTATGCGTTGTTCGTGCTCGCCAGCATCTACGTGTTCAACTACATCGACCGCCAGTTGATGGCGATCCTGATTGAGCCGGTGAAGCTCGAATTCGGCATCTCCGATACCGGCATCGGCCTGCTTTCGGGCGTGACCTTCGCGGTGTTCTACACCGTGTTCGGCTTCCCGCTGGGGCGCCTCTCAGACCGCATCGGACGCAAGCCGGTGATCGCCTTCAGCTGCATTGCCTGGAGCCTGATGACCATGCTGTGCGGCATGGCCGGCAACTTCCTGACCCTGGTGTTGGCGCGGATCGGCGTGGCGGTCGGTGAGGCCGGTGGCACTGCGCCTTCGGTGGCGATGGTCTCGGACTTGTACCCGGCGAACCGCCGATCCACTGCCCTGTCGGTGCTGATGCTCGGTTCCAGCCTGGGGGCGATCGTCGGCTTGGGCCTGGGTGGCTGGATTGCCCAGCACCACGGTTGGCGCTACGCCTTCTTGCTGATCGGCGCACCCGGGATCTTCCTGGGCCTGCTTTTACTGCTGACCGTGCGCACGCCCAAGCGCGTAGTGCCGCAGGCCCATCTCGCGATGCAACAGGATGGCTGGCTCAAGACCCTGGTCGAGCTGTTTCGCATGCCCTCGTTCCTGTGCCTGGTACTCACCGGCGGCGCGGCGGCGATTGCCGGTTACGCGATTGGCACCTGGAGCCCGAGTTTCCTGATACGCTCCCACGGTCTCAACCTGCAGGAAGCCGGATTCCTGGTCGGTGTAGTGGGCGGTACCGGTGCGACCTTCGGCACCCTGCTGTGCGGCATGGTTACCGACCGCATGGCGCGTCGCGATGTCGGCTGGCAAATCGGCGTGCCGTTGTTGGGTACGCTGATCAGCATTCCCTTCGCCCTGGCGTACTTCCTCTGGCCCCAAGGCACGGCATTCCATATCGGCAACATCGCAGTACCCCAGGCGTTCCTGTTCTACAGCGCATTCGCCTTTTTCGGTGTGTGGTGGGCAACACCGTGCCTGAGCGCGATCACCCACCTGTTCCCGGCCACGCGACTGGCCCAGGCCACGGCCATTTTCGTCATGTCGATGACCCTGCTGGGCGTCGGTATCGGGCCGCTGTTCGTCGGCATGCTCAGCGATTTCTTCGTGCCGACCCTGGGCAGTGAATCCCTGCGTTATGCCCTGGCTTCGTCGGTGTCCATGCTGATGCTGGCCAGCGTATTCCTGGCCTTTGCACTGCCCCGTTATCGCCAACAGATGAAGAGCCCGGCTGCGCACCTTGCACCGGTCCGTGCCGTGACGGCCTGACCCTTTCCCGCACCATCGCGCCGCTGCAACCTCGCCAGGTTCCAGCGGCTTTTTTAAGGGTTCGTCATGCATTCCCGGGAAAAATGTATGAAGCATTACCTGTAGGAGCGAGCCTGCTCGCGAAAAACCTGATAGCACCGCGGGGCGTCAGGCTCCCCGCGTCATCGTTGACCTCCATCGCGAGCAGGCTCGCTCCTACAAGTATCGCGTTATCTGTTTTACCGGGATCGCGTGAAAAACGTTTTCTCATGAGGATCACCATGAGTACCAGCGCCGTACAGATCTGCAACCTGCTCTACCGTTACGCCGAGCACCTGGACAGCGGCCAGCTGGTCGAGGCCGCCGAGCTGTTTCGTCACGCCCGTATCAAGGTAAGCAGCCAGGACAAGTGCATTGATCACACCGCCCTGCTGGGGATCTGGCAGCAACGCATCAAGCTCTACCCCTGCGGCACTCCGCGCACCCGACACGTCATCAGCAACCCCATCGTCGACATCGATGAAGCCTCCGGAACCGCCACGGTTCGCGCCTGCTACACCGTGCTGCAGGCTACCGACACGCTAACCCTGCAACCCATCGCCGCCGGGCGTTACCTGGATGAATTCGAACGTGTCGACGGGGTTTGGCGGTTCAGCTTTCGTGATTATTCACACCTGGACATGATGGGGGACTTGCGCGGGCATTTGTTGATGTAGGCACAAATGGTCTGAACGGACGATGAGGGAAACCCGCGCCGGCCCGAGCATCAGGTCAGCCGAAAAACCGGAAGACGAAAACAAAGGGAGGCAAGATGGACATCGACAATCTGCTGCTTGAGCGCGAGCTCAATGTGGTTCTTTCCCGCTATGCACGTGCCTGCGACCAACGCGACTGGTCCGCCATGGATGATGTTTTTTTAGAAGACGCCACCGCTGACTATGGCGGCTTGCACCCACTTCGAGGGCGTGAACCGATCGTGGCCATGATCCGTGCACATCTGGACGGTTGCGGACCGTCCCAACACCTGCTTGGCAACCTGTTGGTCGACGCCAGCGATTCGGCCGTCAAGAGCCGCGTGTACGTGCGCGCCGCGCATCGCGGCGCCGGCAGCCTGCAGGACCTGACCTATGAATCGCTGGCCGAATACCAGGATCGCTGGGCATCCACGCCAAACGGCTGGCGTATTGCCCATCGACGCATGGTCATCAGTCACGAGCAGGGCTGCCGCGAAATCCTGCGCCCCGGCCCTACCCTGTAGGAGCGAGCATGTCGAATCGTCGCACCGTCGCGATGGTCGTGAACGATAACGCGTTAAACCAGATGCCCCGCGGCGCCCTCGGGTTTTTCGCGAGCATGCTCGCTCCTACAGGAGGGAGGAACGATTACATTCGCGAATACCCGGCGCTCTATAGACCCTGAGCGTAGAAATGCGGGTTGTCCAGGCCGGGCTTGCCATAACGCAGCGCATCGCCGGCAAGGGTGCGAATCTGCCCACCGGCCGCGACAAGCACCGCATGCCCCGCGGCAATGTCCCACTCCATGGTGCGCCCCAGGCGCGGATAAAGGTCTGCTTCGCCAGCAGCCACCAGGCAAATCTTCAGCGATGAACCGGCACTTTTCAGTGAACGCACCTGACGCCCGTCGAGGAATTTATCCAGCGCCTCGGCATCGCCATGGGAGCGGCTGGCGACCACGTCCAGCCCCTCCTGCGACACCGTTCGGCAGTGAATTGCCTGGCGCTCTCCCGTCTGTTCGATAAAGGCGCCGTAACCACGGGCACCGGCAAACAGTCGGTCCAGCGCGGGCGCCAGGACTACCCCGAGCACCGGTTCACCGTTATCGATCAGGGCGATATTGACGGTGAACTCGCCATTGCGATTGATGAACTCCTTGGTGCCGTCCAGCGGGTCCACCAGCCAGAACCGCTGGCCCACCTCGGGCACATGGCCGGCAGCGGCGGCCTCTTCGGAAATCACCGGGATCTGCGGCGTGCGTGCAGCCAAGGCCTGCAGAATCAGCGCCTCGGCGCGCTCGTCAGCCTCGGTCACCGGCGAGGTATCGACTTTCCCGCGCACCTCGAAATCCGAGCGATACACCTCCATCACCAGCTCGCCCGCTGCGCGAACAATACCGATGACGTCTTCAAGCAGAACAGTCATTGAGTCGTTCATGGGAATTCTCCTGTTTTTGTTCTTCGTATGGTCCGTTCGGCCTATGCGCCGTTTTGCGGATCCGGGAACAGTACAGACATCTACAGCCCCGCCACTCAGCAAATGGATGTTTAACAGGAGTTCCCGTGTCCCACGGCAATCAGTTATCCGTTGCGCAGATCAACCAGCTGCGCCTGCGTGCCGTGCAGTTGCGCATCGGCGGCAGCACGCTCAAGACCATCAGCCAGGACACCGGGCTCTCATCGCCGACCATCATCTCTGCCTACAAGGCGTGGCAAGCCGGTGGCTGGAGCGCCGTGCCTGTGCGCGAACGTGGGCGCAAGCAAGGTGAGGGCCGCAGCCTCAGCGCCGAGCAAGAACGCAGCATCTACCAATTGCTGGTCAGCACGCTGCCGGAACGGCACCAGCTGCCGTTCCTGCTCTGGCAACTGGAAGCGATGCAGGCATTGGTCAAGCGTCTGCACGATATCGACCTGCCAGAACGCACCGCCGCCCATTATCTGCAACGCTGGCAGCTCAATGCCGAGCGCCCGGCCAAGCGTGTCGCCAATGCTTCGCTGGCGGTGCAGCGCTGGTACCGCAGCACCTACCGGGACATTCTCGAACAGGCGCGTACGCAGAACGGCGAGATCCACTGGATCGATGACTACGGTGCGCGCAACGACCAGGTCAAGCTCAGTTACGGGGTGCTGCGCGCGGTCAGCAATCGCGGCAAGGTGCTCTGGCTGCCTTACGAAGACGGGTTGCGCGCCCCCCACCTGGAAGAGTTCTTCGACCGCCTGTGTCGCTCGGCCGAACGCAAAGTCTTCGCGCTGCTCTCGGGCATGCACTGGCAACGCGCCGCGACCTTTATCACCTGGGCTGGCGAACGCGCTGAACGCCTGCATCTGTTCCATCTGCCGCAAGCCAGCGCAATGCTCAGCGGTGCCCGCGAACTGGCGACCCAGATCAGTCAGCAAGCCGCGCGCGTCAGCCATGACGATGTGCCAGCGACCATCGCCCCCCCTCTTCCCCGCGACCCCATGCTGCAGATGTTGCGCCTGATGTTAAAACATCAAGTCGCGCATAAGTCCGAATCGCAGCAGTTGTACGTTGATAAACGACAACAACAAAAAGCGAGAGGAAAATCTATGACGCTTACCCACCTGCAACGACTGGAGGCCGAGAGCATCCAGGCAATGCGCGAGGTTGTCGCCGAAGCCGACAACCCGGTCATGCTCTACTCCATCGGCAAGGACAGCGCGGTCATGCTGCACCTGGCCATGAAGGCCTTCTACCCGGCCAAGCCGCCCTTCCCTTTGCTGCATGTCGACACCACCTGGAAGTTCCAGGAGATGTATCGCTTCCGCGATCAGATGGTGGCCAAGCTGAACGTGGACCTGCTGACCCACACCAACCCCGAAGGCATTGAAATGGGCATCAGCCCGTTCAAGCACGGGTCGCAGATCCACACCGACATCATGAAGACCGAAGGCCTGAAACAGGCTCTGGATCACTACGGTTTCGACGCGGCCTTCGGCGGTGCGCGACGCGACGAGGAAAAATCCCGGGCCAAGGAACGGATTTTTTCCTTCCGCTCCGACCAGCACCGCTGGGACCCGAAGAAGCAGCGCCCGGAACTCTGGCACCTGTACAACACGCGCAAGCACAAAGGCGAGTCGATTCGCGTCTTCCCCCTTTCCAACTGGACCGAGCTGGACATCTGGCAATACATCTACCTGGAAAACATCCCGATCGTACCGCTGTACTTCGCCGCGCCGCGCCCGGTGGTCGAGCGTGACGGCATGCTGATCATGGTCGATGACGAACGCATGCCGCTCAACCCGGGTGAAGTGCCGATGATGCGCAACGTGCGCTTCCGCACCCTGGGTTGCTACCCGCTCACCGGTGCCGTCGAATCCGAGGCCGACACCCTGCCCAAGATCATTCAGGAAATGCTGCTGACCCGCACGTCCGAGCGTCAGGGGCGAATGATCGACCACGACTCGTCCGCATCGATGGAGAAGAAAAAACAAGAGGGGTATTTCTAATGGCACACGTATCTGACCTGATTGCCGAGGATATCGGCCAATACCTCAAGGCCCACGAGCACAAGAGCCTGCTGCGGTTCATCACCTGCGGCAGCGTCGACGATGGCAAGAGCACCCTGATCGGACGCCTGCTCTACGATTCGAAAATGCTCTTCGAAGACCAGATGGAAGCGCTGGAGGCCGACTCGAAAAAAGACGGCACCCAGGGTGGCGAACTGGACTTCGCCCTGTTGGTGGATGGCCTGGCCGCCGAGCGCGAACAAGGCATCACCATCGACGTGGCCTACCGTTTTTTCTCCACCGACCGGCGCAAGTTCATCGTTGCCGACACCCCGGGCCATGAGCAGTACACCCGCAACATGGTGACTGGCGCTTCCACCGCGGACGTGGCCGTGGTGATGATCGATGCCCGACGCGGCGTACTGACCCAATCCAGGCGTCACAGCTACCTGGCCTCGCTGCTCGGCATTCGCAAGGTGGTATTGGCGGTCAACAAGATGGACCTGATGGACTACTCGGAGAAAGTCTTCAACGCCATCGTCGATGACTATCGCGCCTTCGCCAAACAGATCAACCTGCAGGATTTCACCGCGATCCCGATGTCCGCACTGCGCGGCGAAAACATCACCGAGCAGAGCGAGCACATGCCGTGGTACCGCGGCACCACGCTGATGGGCTATCTGGAAACCGTTGAGGTCGACGAGGCGCACCAGCAGAAACTGGCGTTCCGCATGCCGGTGCAATGGGTCAATCGCCCCAACCTGGATTTCCGTGGTTTCACCGGGACCATCGCCAGCGGCGTGATCCATCCCGGTGACCGCGTCCGTGTGTTGCCAGCCGGGCAAGAGAGCCGGATCTCGCGCATCGTTACCCTCGATGGCGACCTGCAACAAGCCGTGGCTGGGCAGTCCATCACCCTCACCCTGACCGATGAAGTCGATTGCAGCCGCGGCGATGTACTGTCCACCGCCGAAGACCCGGCCAGCGTCGCCGACCAATTCCAGGTCAGCCTGATCTGGATGCACGAACAGGCCATGCTCGCCGGCCGCCCGTACTTGATGAAGATCGGCGGCAGGACGCTGTCGGTCACCTTGGCGGTGCCCAAGTACAAGATCAACGTCAATACCATGGAGCACTTGGCGGCCAAGGAACTGGCGTTGAACGAGATCGGCGTGTGCAACCTGTTTACCAGCCAGCCGATCGCTTTCGATGCCTATAAGAACAACCGGGAAACCGGCAGCTTCATCCTCATCGACCGCCTGACCAACGCCACCGTCGGCGCCGGCCTGATCGAGTTCTCCCTGCGCCGCTCGCAGAACATCCATATGCAACACGTGGATGTGAACAAGAAGGCTCGCGCCGAACAGATGGGCCAGCAGCCGGTGCTGCTGTGGTTCACCGGTTTGTCGGGGGCCGGCAAATCGGCCATTGCCAACCTGCTGGAAACCCGCCTGTACGCTCGCGGCCGCCATACCTACCTGCTCGACGGCGACAACGTGCGTCACGGCTTGAACCGCGACCTGGGCTTCACTGACGCCGACCGCGTGGAAAACATCCGCCGGGTAGCCGAGGTGTCCAAGTTATTCGTGGATGCCGGGTTGATCGTGTTGACCGCCTTCATCTCGCCCTTCCGTTCCGAGCGCGAGATGGCGCGTGGGCTGCTGCAGGAAGGCGAGTTCATCGAGATCTTCGTCGATACGCCGCTGGCCGTGGCCGAAGAGCGCGACCCCAAGGGCCTGTACAAGAAAGTCCGCCGCGGCGAGCTGAAAAACTTCACGGGCATCGACTCACCTTATGAGGTGCCGAGCAAGCCGGATATTCATATCCAGACCAGCAAGCTGACGCCCGAGGGTGCAGTGGATCGGATCATCAAGGTGCTGATCGAGCGCGGCTTCATCGGCAAGGAACTCTAGCCCCGGCGCCCGGTTCGCCGGGCATCCAGCGAGCACCCTGCGGCGGTGCTCGTCCCATCAAGAGAGTCTAACAATGACAATCAGCTCTATTGACGAACAACAGTTGTTGAGTGGCCAGACCTGGGCCACGTTCTGCGATCACCTCAAGCGCTGCGGCGAGCAGATCCTGCGCCCCGAAGCACCGGCCGATGCGGCCACCCGCGCCGAAGGTTTCCGCTACCTCACACGCCTGCTGCGCATCGGCCTGGAGATGCACATCGAGTTTGCCGACCCGGCCTTTCCCAGCTTTTTCAAGACTTCCCACGAGACCGCGAAGATTGGTGCCGACAACCCGGACAACCTCTACGAGTACTCGCGCCTGGACGGCACGCTGCAATACCGCATCAAAGGCCAGCGCGGCAGCGTCGCCTACCTGAGCTTTGGCACCCAGAAAGGCGGTTACGAAACCGACGGCACCTTGATCCAGACCGGCTTCATCGACGCCAGCCAGCTGCAGGTCGATGCCCAGGGCAATTTCGAGATCATCCTCAGCACCGAGCCGCAACCGGGCAACTGGCTGAAGATGGAAGACGCCACCAATGCCCTGATCGTGCGCCAGACGTTTCTTGACCGTCGCAGCGAAGTGCCGGCCAAGCTGAGCATTGAGCGCATCGGCACCGAGAGCAAGCCGCAGGCCCTTGATCCGGCGACATTCCAACAGGGCCTGGCGCGGGTATCGAGCTTCGTGGAAAACACCGCGAGGCTGTTCGCCGACTGGAGCCAAAGCTACCTGCCGCACAGCAATCAACTGCCTCCCGCCAACCAGGCGCTCTGCCAGTCCGTGGGCGGTGACCCGAACATCTTCTATTACCACTCGCACTGGGCGCTGGCCGAGAAAGAGGCGCTGGTGATTCACATCGACAAGGTGCCGGACTGCGACTTCTGGAACTTGCAGATCAACAACTACTGGATGGAATCGCTGGACTACCGCTACCACCAGATCTGCTTCAACAAGCACCAGGCCCGCTACGACGAAAACGGCGGCGTGACCCTGGTACTCAGCGAGCTCGACCCTGGGGTAAGCAACTGGCTGCAAACCGCCGGCGTACGCCAAGGCACCCTGTGCCTGCGCTGGGTCGGCGCCCAGGAGCAATGCCACCCCACCACTCGCGTAATCAACGTGTCTGCCGTGGCGGAGGTCGTATGAACGCGCTCACTCGCATTGAAGACCTGACCGTGGAAAACCTGTTGGCCAGCGCCATCGCGCGCGCCAATGGCCTGAGCGATTTTGGCGATGACAACTATCGCGAGTCGTTGCAGGCGCTGCTGGTTGCGCTGGCCGCCGAAGCCCGGCTGTCACCGTCCGGCCTGTATTTGCTGGAAGAACGGCTGGTGGGGCAACTGGTCAACCGCCTGGTGATGGAGGACTACCTGCGCCGTTACCCGGAAATTATCGAGATAGCGATCGACGATCCGCTGGTCATCGTGGGTCTGCCGCGCACTGGCACCACCATGCTTCAGCGCACCCTGGCGGTCGACCCGCGCTTCTACTCGGCCGCCTGGTGGGAGACGCGTTTTCCGGCACCGCTGGCCGACGAAACCCTGGCAGTGCCGGCCAAGCGCATTGCCCAGGCCAAGGCCGAGGTCGACCTGATGGCCGAAGTCATTCCGCAGATCCTGGCGATCCACCCTCTGGACGCCATGCTCTGCGACGAAGAGTTCATGCTCATGGAACACTCGTTCATGTGCGCCATGGACGCCTACGTCAATGTGCCCAGCTACACCCACTGGCTGGACCGCCAGGACCAGCGCCCGGTCTACACCCAACTGAAAAAAATGCTGCAGTTCCTGCAGTGGCAGAAACAACAACGGGGTGAACCGATGGGCCAGCGTTGGCTGCTCAAAGCGCCCCAGCACCTGCACACCTTGCATTTGCTGCTGGATGTCTTCCCCAAGGCCCAGGTGATTCTGACCCACCGCGAACCGGCCCAGACCATCCCGTCGATGGCCAGCATGGCCCACACCCTGTGGCAGATGTACAGCGACACCCCGGACCCGAAAGCCGCCGGCGAGCAGTGGAACACTCGCATGGCGCGCGGCATCCGGCACACCATGCAGGTACGCGATCAACACGCTGCCGAGCGCTTTCTCGACATCAACTTCGCCGACACCGTGACCCAGCCATTGCAAGTGCTGGAGAAGGTCTACGCCTTTGCCGACCTGGCGTTTACCGATAAAGCCCGCGCCGACGCGCAGGCCTGGCTGTCGCAAAACAGCCGGGAAAAACGCGCCAGCCATGACTACAGCCTGGAGCGCTTCGGTCTTAACGAGGCGCAAATGACCGAGGACTACCGCGAATATCGCGCCCGCCACCTGAGCGTCAATCACTGAACAAGGGCTGGAGTAACCATGGAAAAAATCATGTTGACCTTGTGGAAGCCGACACAACCGAGCGCCGGGCAATGGCGTGCGGATTTGCTTGGCTTACACGACGAACTGGCTCGTGCCGGCGCCAAAAATATCCGTGTCATGGTGGTCGATGAGGCGGTGGCCGCTGCCCACGCACAGCGCATCACCAACAGCGCCGTGCCGCTGGACGGGCTGCTTTCGTTGTGGCTGGACAGCGCCTCGCAATGGCCCGCCATCCAGGCAATCGTGGCGCCGCAGACCCGCCGCCAGGAGGCTTATCTGGTGGTGGAATCCGAGCCCTACCCCGAAGAACGCCAGGCTCGCGCCGCTCAGTACCGGGTGCCACTTGGCGAGCGCACACCCGGCATGAATCAGGTAGCCCTGCTACACAAGCCCCACCGGTTGAGCTACGAGCAATGGCACGACACCTGGCGCAACGGACACGGGCCCAAGGCCTATCCCCTGCAATCGATTTTCGGCTACCGACAGAACACCGTGGTGCGCTCGCTGTCCTTCGGCGCGCCGGTGCTGCACGCCATTGTCGAAGAAAACTTCCCGCCCGAAGCCATTGGCAATCAGCAGGGGTTCTTCGCAGCCCTTGGTGATCCGGACACCTGCGCAAAGCGCCAGCAGGCCATGTACGAATCGACCAGCCAGTTCATCGACTTCGAGAAAATTGACTGCATCCAAACCAGTGAATACCAGCTCAGCGAGTGAGTAGCCCACAAGGAGGCTTTCCATGTTGGATCTAGAAGCAATCGAGCTGATCAAGCAGCTCAAGGCGCGCTATTTCCGCGCCATCGACACCTGCAACCTCTCGATGCTGCAAGACATGCTCACCGAGGACGTAGCCCTGTCGTTCAAGAGCCCGGCCTACGAGTTCCACGTCAACGGCCTGGGCGATGCACTGGACTTCTACCGCACCTCGTTCACCAAGACCCGCCTGGCTACCCACAACGGTCACACCCCGGAAATCGAAGTCAACGGCGATCAGGCCACAGCGCTCTGGTACCTGAGCTACGTGTTCATCAACCTCGAGGACAACACCCACATGCATGGCAGCGCCATCTACCAGGATCGCTACATCAAGCGCGGCGAGCGCTGGATGATCGCCCAGACGGGTTACGAAACCCTGCTCGAGACGATCCAGCCCTTGAGCGAACACCTGCAGATCACTTCCCGCCCCATCAACTGAACGCACGACAGGAGACCGTCATGGCAAGAGCCGAAAACATAGTGACCTCCCACACAGTGGAAATTGACGCCCCCGCCCGAGTGGTCTGGGAAGTGCTCGTTGACCTGGACAATTACCACCTGTGGAACAGCTTCTGTCCGAGCATCCGCTGTGGCCTGCAGATCGGCGACGAAGTGCATATGCAGGTACTGACTCCCGATACCGGCGAGACCGTCCCGGTCTTCGAGTACCTCGTGGCCTGCGACCCCGAGCAGCTGTTGTCGTGGGAGCAGCGCCCCGTTCCCGAGAACATGGACGCCGCCCGCCGCGACCAGTACATCAAGGCCATCGATGCCAACCGCTGCAGCTATTTCACCACTGACATTTTCCTGGGCCTGAACCAGGACACCATCATGCGTGAACACGGTGCCTGGGTAAAAATCGGCTTCGACCAGATGGCCCTGGACCTGAAACGCCGCGCCGAAGAACTACACGCCAGTCGCTCCTGAACGCCCTTCCCCGACCAAAACAATAAGAAGGTAATTGCCATGTTGCTCAAAGACAAAGTCGTCATCATTTCCGGTATCGGTCCTGGCCTGGGCATCAAGCTGGCCGTGCGTGCCGCGGAGTACCAGGCCAAGGCCGTGGTGTTGGCCGCGCGTACGCCGGCCAAGCTCGATCAGGCCGAACAAGCGGTGCGCAACGCTGGCTACAGCACCCCGATCCTGAAAGTCCCCACCGACATCACCCAGCCCGAACAGTGCCAGACGCTCGCCGACCTGACGACGGAGCACTTCGGCCGGATCGACGTATTGATCAACTCCGCCTACGCCCATGGCGCCTGGGGCACCTCCTGCGCATCGGCCATGGACGACTGGCGCAGCGCGATGGACGTCAACCTGTTCGGCACCCTGCACATGACCCAGGCCGTGCTGCCACAAATGAAGAAACAGAAGTCGGGCAGCATCGTCATGATCAACACCATGGCCACCCGCACCCCCAACCAGCTTGAATCGGGCTATGCCGTCTCCAAAGGCGCATTGAAAACTGCCGTGCAGTACCTGGCCCAGGATCTAGGCCCGTTCGGCATCCGCGTCAACTCCACCTTCATGGGCTGGATGTGGGGCGCGCCGGTGATTGGCTACTTCGAGAGCGAAGCCAAGCGCCTGGGGGTGCCGATGGAGTCGCTGGTCGAGCAGATCGCCCAACAGATTCCGCTGCGCAAGATTCCTGAAGACAGTGATTGCGCCATGGCCGCGCTGTACCTGGCGAGCGACTACGCCAAGGCCATTACCGGCGCGCAACTGGACGTCAACGGCGGCCACTTCCTGCCCTGCTGAACCCTTCAAGGCGACGTGAACGTCGCCTCTTTTGCGACGGCCATGCGAAGCCCGTGTGGCCCTCCCCCTGGAGATTACCAACATGCTGGATCTCGTTGCCATCGAGCAGATCAAACAGCTCAAGGCCCGCTACTTTCGTGGAGTCGATACCTGCAACCTTGAGCTGCTGCGCAGCATCCTCGCGCCCGAGGTGAAGATCAGCTTCCAAAGCCCGACCTACCAGCTCGAACTCAACGGACAGGAAGAGGCCATCGAGTTCTACCGCACCCACTTCACCCATCGCCGTTTCGGCATGCACAACGGCCATACGCCGGAGATTGCGGTCAACGGTGATGAAGCCACGGGCCTGTGGTACCTCAACGACGTGTTCATCAACCTCGATGAGCAGACCCTGCTCAACGGCAGCGCGATCTACGAGGATTGCTACGTCAAGCTGGAAGGCGAGTGGCGCATCTTGCGTACCGGTTATAAACGGCTGCTGGAGATGATCGGCCCGCTGGATCCCCAATGGTCGATCACCTCTCAGCCGATCAACTAATACTCCTCTCCCCCTGATGATCGTTCCCACGCTCTGCGTGGGAATGCATCCAGTGACGCTCCGCGTCACCGTTGCGCAGGGCTCAAGTCAGGCGTCGACAGCGGAACGCGGAGCGTCCCTGGCGGCATTCCCACGCAGAGCGTGGGAACGATCAGTCAGCGGGCAAAAAAAAGCCCTACCGCAATGCGATAGGGCTTTTGTCATTGCAACGACCCAGGGCTCAGCGCCCGATGGCTCGCGCCGCGTCCGCGGTGTACTGGTCCGGGGTGAACTTGCCTTCGTTGAGGATCGGGCCTTTCTTCGATTCGTTGGTCATGCCGTAGCCGGTGTACTGGCCGGAGTTCAGGTCCATGAAGAACTGCGAACCAGCCTGCCAGCCGCTCATGTCAGGGTGGTAGTAGTAGTTGATCATGGCGTGCTTCCACAGCTGCCCACGGGCATCGTAGTTGTCGGCCATGACGGCGTTCCAGGTATCTTCATCGATGAACAGCACACGCTTGCCGTAGACATGACGGAAGCCTTCCTTCAAGTTGGCTTCCACCACCCATACACGGCGCAACTCGTAACGCATGAAGTCCGGGTTGGGATGATTCGGTGTGAGGATGTCGGCGTACTTGACCGTCCCGGTATTAGGCTTGAATGCGTTGGCCGGGCTGTAGATCTCGCGCTTGCCGATCAGCTTCCAGGAGAAGCGCTCCGGTGAGCCGTTGAACAAGCGGTCCTCGTCGACGGTCATGGTGCCGTTGGTGCCGATCATCGGCTGATCGTAACCATAACCCGGCAATTGCCGTACACGTCGGGTCGATGGGCTGTAGGACCAGGCCTGACGCGCATCGGTGCCATAGTTGTAGGGTTCATGGGCAATACTGAGGTTACCGTTGTCCCGGGCCGGTTTCAGGGTCATGTTGTTACTTAGGGCCGAGAGCTTGTCTTCCGTGCGGGAATCGACGGTGGGTGAGTTGGCCAACGACAGGTTACGCGCGTAGGCACGCCCCCAGCCAATGTTGCCGTTGGGCAGGACCGACGCCAGGTCGGAGGTCTTTTCCTCCGTGTAGGCACGGGCTGGCAGTTGGTGGTTCCACAACACTTCCACGCCGCTTTTAGGGATCGGGAACGGCACCTGGCCAATCCCGGTGAACCCGTCGCCGTTGTTGACCAGCTTGGCGTGCAACGCGTTGTCCATCGCGCGGCGGCAGACATAATCGGGGTAGCGGAAATCCCGGTGGCCTGGATAAATATTCATCTTGTAGGTGGTCGGGTATTTCTTCAGCAGGGTCTTCTGCCCTTCCGTCAGGCGCGACTCGTACTGGCTCATGTTCTGCGCAGTGATCACCAGGATCGGCTTTTCCGCGGCATAAGGATCTACCGGCTGGTCGCCGGAGTACTTCACATGATTCCAGCCTGGCACTTCACCCAGGTACTTGCCGGTGTACGGCGGAATGGTGCCCTCGGCGTTCCCTGCTTGCTCGGCGCCGACACAGGTCAGTTCCTTGCCCAGTTTGGCGGCTTCCTGAGGTGACACCTCGGCGTGCGCAGAACCCATCAGCCCGCTATTGGCTGTGACTGCGACCGCGAGCATGAGACCTGTTCTTGTTATTTTCATGTAATGCCTCCTTCGCTGATAAGGCTTTGTGGTGTGTACCCATTGTTCGTGTTCTGCCGGCCCCAACATCGTCCGGAAAGACTAAGGCGGCGTTATGCGTCCAGTTTTTCTTGCAGCTGTGCCTTGAGCACCTTGCCGGTGGCATTGCGGGGCAAGGGTTCGAGTACCCGATAGACCTGTGTCGGCACTTTGTAGGCAGCCAGGCGCTCGGCAATGAATGCGCAGATCTGCGCCGCTTGGGGCAGCGTCGATGCCTGGCCATGCACGGCCAGCCCCACCGTCTCCCCCAGCAGCGGGTCGGCGATGGCGAATGCAGCCGCTTCCAGGACACCGGGCATATCGAGGACGCAGGTTTCAACTTCAGCGGCGGAGATCTTTTCGCCACCGCGGTTGATCAACTCCTTGACCCGGCCGGTAATGCTGAGGAAACCCTCATCGTCGAGGTAACCGATGTCGCCGGTATCGAGCCAACCGTCGCGCAGGCTTTGCGCAGTGGCCTCGGGCAGGTTCCAGTAGGCGCTCATCAAGGTTGGCGAACGCAACCAGATCACCCCGCGAGTGCCCGTCGGCTGCGGCTGCTCGGGGCTTTCACCGATGCGGATGTCGACAATCGGCAATGCCCAACCTGCTGTCGCCGGCTTGTAGACAAACGGATCACCACCAATCGCCGCGCCGATGCCGTTGCTTTCGGTCAGGCCGTAGCCGGCTCCGCCGATGACGTCGGGCTTGATCTTGAGCATGTCGTCGAGCACGTTGGCGGACGATGCGCCGCCGCCCAGGCCCAGACCGAACAGGCTGGCGGTCTGCTCACTGCCAAAGCGCGGCGAGGCGAGCAATTGCTGCATCATCACCGGGGCACCGTTGAACTGGGTGCAGCGCTCGTCGCGAATCAGGTCTATCGCGCGTTCGACATCCCACTTGTACATCAGCATCAAGCGTCGACCGCCGCGCAATGCCGACAAAAACTGCGCATGCAAGCCGCTGACATGGAATAGCGGAACGGCCGCCAGCGTGGTGGGTGGATAACCGCTGTTGATCACCACACCGATACGCTCGGGCGAACTCATGGCGCAAAACGCGCCCTGGAAATCCAGGGCAAACAGCGCCTGGCAGATTGCCCGGTGACTGGACACGACGCCCTTGGCGCGGCTGGTGGTGCCGGAGGTGTAGAGGATCAGCGCTGGTGCGCCAGGATCTATTTCCAGCGTTGGTACAGGTTGTGCGGGGGCGCTGATCAAGTCCTCGAAACGCAGGCAGTACTCGGGCAAGGCAGGATCCTCAGCCCCGACGACGATCGTGGCGCGCTGCTCGCGGGCCAGGTCTTCACGCAGGGTATTGAGGCGCGCTTCGTCGCACAGCAGCAGGCGCGAACCGCTGTCCTGCAACGCGTATTGCAACTCGTCGCGCAAGCCCCAACTGTTGAGCGGCACACACACCGCGCCGCAGCGCTGGATCGCCGCGAAGGCCACCAGCCATGCCGGCTGGTTGCGCATGGCAATCGCTATCCGATCGCCCGGCTGCACACCAAAATTGGCAACCATCTGCCCGGCCAGGCGGTCGACCTGGTCGAAGTATTGGTTGAAGGTCAGGCGTTGCGATTGCCACATCAGAAATTCGTGATCGCCGTGGACTCGACCGGCGTCGATGACTTGCAGCAGGTCGTGGGGGGCGTGACGGAAGTAGCGTGGAGCGCCGTCATCGGGCGTCACCACTTCAAAGGGCGAGCCGGGGGCGATCAGTTGGCGCCACGCGGTTTGCCAGAGTTCGATGCTCATTTTTGTTTTCTCCAGAACGGGCGAAGGACCTGTGGGCGCGGCTCGGCATTCAACATCTTCATCGCCTGACACTCCGATATCGCGGGCAAGCCCGCTCCCACAGGGTTTTGTGTGGTGTGCAGGTGTCGTGTACACCCGCGATCCTTGTGGGAGCGGGCTTGTCCGCGAAGGGGCCGGCACATTCAACATCTTCATGGCCTGACACTCCGCCTTCGCGAGCAGGCTCGCTCCCACAGGGGTGTTGTGTCGTGTACAGGTGTGGGGTACACCCGCGATCCTTGTGGGAGCGGGCTTGCCCGCGAAGGGGCCGGCGCGTTCAACATCCTCATTGCCTGGTACTGCGCCGTCGCGAGCAGGTTCGCTCCCACAGGGGTTTACGCGTTGGTCGAATAGCGTTCGCAATGGAAATCCCGGTCACCCAGGCAGCTCTGCGCAACGCGCACGCGCTTGAGGTACAGGCCGACATCCAGCTCGTCGGTGACGCCGATGCCGCCGTGCATCTGTACCGCTTCGTTGGCGACCTTGATCGCCGTGTCACCGGCCTTCCATTTCGCCAGGCTGACCAGTCGAGCGCGGGCCCGAGGGTCGAGGCCGGTGTCATCCAGGGTCGCCAGCGCGGCCATCAGGGCGCTGCGGCTCAGCGCCAGGTCGATGTACATCTTCGCGGCGCGATGTTGCAGGACCTGGAAGGTGCCAATCTGCGTGTCGAACTGCACACGGGTCTTGAGGTACTCCAAGGTGGTTTCGAACAGCTGCTCCGCCATCCCCAACAGTTCCGCCGCGAGGCAGGCGCGGCCCCGGTCCAGTGCTGTTTCCAGCACGGCCCAGCCCTCGCCCAGGTTGCCCAGCAGCGCGTCACTGCCCAATTGCACCTGATCCAGTTGCAGGCGTGCGTGGTTGCGCGAATCGATTTGCGGCAAGGCGCTGACCGTCAAGCCCGGCGTACCGGCCGGCACCAGGAACAGGCTGATGCCTTGCGTCTCACCCGGCTGCCCGGACGTGCGTGCCGCCACCGCGTAGGCATCGGCACCCAGGCCATCGACCACCCAGAACTTGTCGCCGTGCAAGCGATAGCCCTGCCCTTCGGCCTTGGCCTCAAGGGCAATGCGACTCGGATCGTGGCGCGAGTGTTCGTCCACGGCCAAGGCCAGGCGCTGATCGCCACCGATCAGCGCTGGCAACCACTGCGCCTTCTGCGCCGCATTACCCGCCAGTTGCACCAGCGAGCCGCCCAGCACCACGCTGGACAACAGCGGCGTGGCAGACAGGTTGCGGCCCATGGATTCGAAAATCGGCCCAAGGCCCTTGCAACCGAAATCCAGGCCACCGAACTCTTCGGGAAACGCAATTGCGCTCCAGCCCAACTCTACCGCGTCACGCCACAGCTGCGGTTCGAAACCCAGGGCCACCGCCTCATCCCGCAACCGACGCTGGGCACTCACCGGACTGCGGGCAGCGAGAAAGTCCCGGGCGCTGTCGGCCAGCAAACGCTGGTCATCGTTGTAACGCAGGCTCATGGGGTGACTCCTTTTTTAGCGTCGGGCAAGCCCAGCACGCGCTTGGCGATGACGTTGAGTTGGACCTCCGAGGACCCGCCGGAAATGGTCAGCGCATAACTGTTCAACCAGGAACGGGTGACCGCCAGTTGCTGCTCGCTGAACGCCGGACTATTCCAGCCGAAGGCGTGCCCGGCCATGGCATCGAGTAGCACTTCGAACTTGTCGCGCTCCTGTTCAGTGTGCGTAAGCTTCATGATCGACATCAGGCCGCCGATGTCATCGCCGGCCCGTGCTTCCTCACCCATGCGCTGCACCGTCAGGTTGTAGGCATGTTCATTCATCGCGCAGGCCGTCGCCCGCGCCTGCAAGGCATGCTCGCCCTGGGTCTGTGGTGCCGGCACGTATTGGCGCATCAGCGCCAGCAGGTCGACGTGCGACGGCAAGCTGAACTCGCCGAATTTCGACATCGCCTTGCGTTCGTGCTGCAACAGGTACTTGGCCAGGTTCCAGCCGCCATTGAGCGGCCCGATCAACTGGCTCTTGGGCACCTTGACGCTGTCGAAGAACACCTGGCAGAACGCCGACTTGCCGCTGATCAAATCGATCGGTTGCGGCTTGACCCCGGGGCTGCGCATGTCCAGCACGATCAGGCTGATGCCTTCGTGTTTCGGCGCGTTGAAGTCGGTGCGCACCAGGGCATACATCCAGTCGGATTTGTCGCCGTAGGAGGTCCAGATCTTGCTGCCGTCCACCACGAAGTGGTCACCGGCATCGCGGGCAGCCATTTTCAGGCTGGCCAGGTCAGAACCGGCGTTCGGCTCGGAGAAGCCTTGGCACCAGCGCACTTCACCGCGGGCAATCGGCGGCAGCAGGTCGCGTTTCTGTTGCTCACTGCCATAGGCCAGCAATACCGGCCCGAGCATCCAGATGCCGAGGTTGATCTGCGGCGGCCGGCACTTGATGCGGCGCATCTCGCTTTCCAGCACCGCCAGTTGCTCGTCGTTCAGGCCGGCGCCGCCATATTCTTCGGGCCACTCAGGGCAGAACCAGCGCTTGTCGCGCATGCGCTCGAACCACAGGCGCGCGTCTTCACAGGGAAATTGCGGGTTCTGGCTGCCCCACACCACATCGCCTTCCGCCATGCCCGTGCGCATGGACGGCGGGCAGTTGGCCTCCAGCCAGGCACGGGTGTCCTGCCGAAATTGTTCGATCGTGCTCATGAAAGTCCCCTTCGACCCGCCCCGGATCCGGGGCGAGTACGGTTCTTGTTGTTGATGGACGAGCGTCAGCGCAGGGTGCGCGGCATGCCGAGGCCAAACTGGGCGATCAGTTCGCGCTGGATTTCATTGGTGCCGCCGCCGAAGGTCAGGGTCGTTGCAGAGCGCAATTCATACTCCAGGTCACCCTCCAACAGCGTCGCCGCCGAACCGCTGCGCATCGAACCATTGGCACCGACGATCGCCGCCAGCTTGCGCAGGATCTCGATGGCCGACTCCGAGCCAAACACCTTAGTGGTCGAACTCAGCGCGACGCTCATGCGGTCGAGCTCGAGATCGGCGGCTATGCGCATGTTGATCAGGCGCATAGCCTCCAGGCGCGCGTAACACTCGGCCAGCGAGCTGCGCACCCAGGCTTTGTCCATCGCCCGACGGCCCTGTTCATCGCGGGCCCGCGCCCACAGGTAAACCCGGCGAAACAGCGCCACGACTTTGTCCGACCAGGTACCCAGGCCGAGGCGCTCGTGGTTCAACTGCGAGGTGATGAGTTTCCAGCCACCGTGCAACTCACCGACCAGCATCTCGTTGGGCACCCGTACGTTGTCGTAGTAGGTGGCCGCCGTCGGAGTGCCAACGGTATGGATCAGCGTGTGGGAGAAGCCCGGTGTCGTGGTATCGACGATCAGCAGCGAGATGCCTTTGTGCCGCGCCTGGGTCGGATCGGTACGGGCCGCCAGCCAGACGAAATCAGCCGATTCGGCACCTGAGGTCCACAGCTTGTTGCCATTGACCAGGAAACCTTCATCGTCCTGACGGGCACTGGTTTTCAGCACGGCCAGGTCGCTGCCGGCGTCGGGTTCGGAATAACCGATGGCGAACATGATTTCGCCCGCGGCGATCCCTGGCAGAAAGCGCTCTTTCTGCAGCTCGCTGCCATGGGCCATCAAGGCCGGGCCGACGGTGCTGATGGTCACGAACGGCAGTGGCGCCCCGGCGATGTTGGCTTCTTCGAAGAAGATCAACTGTTCGGTGGCGGCATAGCCCTGGCCGCCATGGGCCTTGGGCCAGCCAACCGCGAGCCAGCCGTCGCGGCCCATCTGGCGGATGGTCTGGCGAAACAGCTCGCCGCCTTCCTTGCCGCGCAACTGCGCGCGCATGTCCGGGGTCATCAGGGCCTGGAAATAGTCCCGCACCTTGTGGCGCAGGGCATGTTGTTCGGGAGTGAGGTCGACGAACATCTGCTGCTCCTTAGGCTGTGCCGAGTATCAGGCCGCTGGTGGGTACGCCGGTGCCGGCGGTGACCAGCACGTTCTGCACATCCGCCACCTGGTTGACCGCCGTGCCACGCACCTGGCGTACCGCTTCGGCGATGCCGTTCATGCCGTGGATATAGGCCTCGCCCAATTGCCCGCCGTGGGTGTTGATCGGCAGTTTGCCGCCACGGGCGTGGTGCCCGGCGCGGATGAATTCCTTGGCTTCGCCGCGTTTGACGAAGCCGAACTCTTCCAGCTGCGGCAAAACGAACGGGGTGAAGTGGTCGTAGATCACCGCGGTCTGGAACGCGTCCGGGCCCAGGCCCGACTGGCGATACAGTTCGCGGGCGACCACGCCCATTTCCGGCAGCCCGGTGATGTCGTCGCGGTAGAACGAGGTCATGCTCTGCTGGCCATGGCTGATGCCTTGGGAGCCGGCCTTGATGGTCACCGGCTTCTGCCGCAGGTCGCGGGCACGCTCGGCCGAGGTGATGATCATCGCTACGGCGCCATCGGATTCCTGGCAGCAGTCGAGCAGGTGCAGCGGTTCGCAGATCCAGCGCGAGGCCTGGTGTTCTTCCAGGGTGATCGGCTTGCCATGGAAAAACGCCTGGGGGTTGGTCGCAGCGAAATCCCGCGCCGCCACCGCGACACGGCCAAAATCTTCGGAGGTGGCGCCATAGGTGTGCATGTAGCGCTGGGCGAACATCCCGACCCAGGCGGCTGGCGTATGGAAGCCGTGGGGCATGTACCAGCCGTAGTTGACGTTGTCGAAGGTCGGCGTCGAAGCGAAGCCGTAGGCACCGGTGCCGAAGCGATACCAGGAACGCTCGTTCATGGCCCGATACACCACCACCACTTTCGCCACGCCGGTGGCCACCGCCATCGCCGCGTGCATCACCGGGCCGCAGGCCGCGCCGCCGCCATGGGGCACCTGGGAGAAGAACTTAACGTCCTTGCACCCCAGCAGACGGGCGATTTCGTACTCCGGGACCTTGTCCACCGAGTAGGAGCTGAAGCCCTCTACTTCGCTTGGGTCGATGCCGGCATCCTTAAGCGCACTCAAGGTGGCCTCCAGGGCCAGGCGCAATTCGGTGCGTCCGGAGTTCTTGGAAAATTCGGTCGCGCCGAGGCCAACGATCGCGGCGCGCCCGGAAATCGATGAATCAGTCATCTGTGTCTCTCCGGCTGTCAGGGCAGGACCAGCGCGACCGTGCCGGTCACGTGGTTGCCCATGGAATTTTTGCCGCTCAAGGTGATTTCCACCGCGCGGGTGTCGGCATCGAGCGCGCTGACGCTGCCGCTGAAGGTCATGCAATCACCGGGATAATTCGGCGCGCCGAGCTTGATTTTCAGCGCGGTGAATTGCGCCAGCGGCCCGGCCCATTGTTCGATGAAGCGCTGCACCAACCCGTTGGTGGTGAGGATGTTCATGAACACATGGGGCGAACCCAGGGCACGGGCCGCCTCAGCGTCGTGGTGACCGGGAAAGTAATCACGGGTGGCAATCGCCCCGCCGTTGATCAGGGTCACGGTGATCGGCACCGCGAGCTCCGGCAGTACTTCGCCGGGGCGCACGTCTTCAAAGCGCTTGGTGTTCTTCGAGGTCATATTTCCATCCCAGCTTGTCGTTATCGTTGAGCCAGTCGCCCAGGCGTTCCAGGTTGGCTGCCGAGCCACCCAGGGCAAGGGACAGGCCGCGACTCCAGTAGAGAAAACGGTGGATCGGGTACGTCAGGTCGACGCCGATACCGCCATGCACGTGTTGGGCGGTGTGGCCGATGCGGTGCCCCGCTTCACAGGCCAGCCAGGCGGTGGCCAGGGCTTCGGAAGGCGCCGGCAAGCCGGCATCGATGCGGTAGGCCAATTGCCACAGCGCCGTGCGCAAGGCTTCGACGGCGATATGGTTGTCGGCCATGCTCATCTGCACCGCCTGGAAGCTACCGATGACCCGCTCGAACTGCCGACGCTCGCTGACATAGGCCACGGTGCGGCGGATCTGCTCTTCGCTGACCCCCAGTTGCAGGGCCGCCAATGCCGCCACGCTGCGCAGCTCCAGCCAGGCGACCGCCTCGCCCGGCAACAGCGCCGCCGCGTTCACGGTCAAGCCCTGGATGTGCAGGTCGGCCGCCGCTTCGCCGTGGGTCATCACTGCCGGCACCCGCTTTATCTCGGGCGCCGACAGATCGAGCAGCAGCAAACGTGGCTGCGCGTCGACGTCTACCAACACCAGCGCGGCCTGGGATTGCTCGCCCAATGCCAGGGCCGCGACCCGGCCGTTGACCGACCAGCCGTCGGCGCACGGACAGGCTTGCAACTCGATACCCAGCGCGCTGCTCAGGCCCTCCATGGACAGGCTCAACAGCGCCTCGCCGGTTGCTGCCCTCGCTACCCAGCCGGCACTGTCGCCAGCATCAAAACGGGCCAGGGTCGCGGCGGCCAATTGATGACGCCACAGCGGCACCTGGGCCAGGGCCTTGCCCTGGGCTTGCAGCACCAGCATCAGTTCGGTCATGCCCAGGCCGCTGCCACCGTGCTCTTCGGGAATGGCCAGGGCATGCAACCCGGTCTCGATGCACAGCGCCCACAGCGGCGCCATCATCGGCTCGCCGCTGGTATCCCACTGGCGCATATAGTCGTCATGGCAGTGGTCGACAAACAGGCCGTCGGCCATCTGCGCAATGGCGCGCTGGTCTTCGCTCAATTCGAAATCCATGGGGGCTCCTATGCCTCTACCGGCCGAAACATCGGCAGGGTCAGCTGGTCATCGAAGGTCTGGAACTCGACCTGCAACGGCTGGCCGATCTGCAACTGGTCCCGCTCGACACCGACCAGGCCGGCGATCAGGCGCACGCCTTCGGCCAGCTCGATCAGGCCGATCGGGTTGGGGTAATCGAACGGCGGCACTTCGGGGTAGTGCATCACCACGAACGAATACAAGGTGGCGCGGCCGCTGGCCTGCACAGTGTCCCAGTCGAAGCTGTGGCACTGGATGCACACCGGTGCCGGTGGATGACGCAAGGTCTTGCACGCCGTGCAGCGCTGGATCAGCAACTGGCCCTGCTCGCAGCCTTCCCAGAAGAACCGCGTGTCATCGCTGATGCCCGGCAGCGGGCGCTTGGCCTTGGCCGGTGCTGACTCAACCTTGGCCGGCGCCTGGGTATTGGCCGCACGGAACTTGAAGACGCGAAACAGCAACTCGCCGACCGGCTCGTCGCCACCGGTTTTTTCGACGAAATGGCTCATCACCAGGGTGACGAAGAAACCAGTGCCCAGGGCGGTGGTTTTCTCATCGCCGACCGAATCCAGGCGCGTGGTGTAGTAGAGTTTTTCCCCCAGGCGCACCGGGCGGGTGAAGCTCAGTTCGGAGTTCACCGCCACGGTGGAGGCGTAGCCGTAGGCTTCCATTTCCTTGAGCACCTCGTAAGGGTTCTCGTCGGTGGAGCCAGGTGGGTAGTTGTTGGCGTGCAGGCCTTCCAGGGTCCACACCTGCAGCATCGCAGGCGGGGCGATCAGGCCCTCATGTGCGGTGCCCAGGGCGAAACCCGCATCGGTGTACAACGGGTTGTCCACGCCCATGACTTCGCACCACTGGCGAATCATCGGTGCGTTGACCTCGTCCCAGGCATACACGCGGCCGTACTCGCGCCCCACCAGGGCGCGCACATTGGATAGCAATTGTGGATCAGCCAAAGTCGTCTCCTTCACATTGAAGGCGGCCACCGAACCCGGTCGCCGCAATAGGTCGATCAGGTGGGCAGCACCTGCGCGGCACCGAGAAATGCCGGGCGTTCACCACCGCCATGCAGCAACAGGTTGCAACCGCTGGCGTAACCGGCCAGCGGCGATGCGATGTAGAGGCAGGCGTTGGCGATGTCTTCGGCCACGGCCATGCGGCCCGCCGGAATGCCGGCAGCCACAGCGGCGATACCGGCCTCGGAGCCATAGTGCAGATGCGCCTGTTCGGTCAGCACCAGGCCCGGGCTGACCGTGACCACCCGCACCTTGGGCCCCCACTCCACCGCCAGCGATTGCACCAGCGCCAGCACCCCGGCCTTGGCCGCGCCGTAAGCGGCGGTGCCTGGCGAGGAACGCAGCGCACTGATACTGCCGATGAAGACGATGCAACCGCCCTGGGTCTGTGCCTGCATCAGCCGGTTGGCGTGCTGGGCGACATTGAGCGGGGCGATCAGGTTCAGACTGATGATGCTTTCATGAAACCTCGGCGAGGCCGTGGCCGCGTCGGTGGCAGGGCTGCCACCGGCGTTGTTGATCACCACGTCGAGGCGGCCGAAGTCGCGCTCGATGGTGGCGAACAGGCGTTGCAGGGAATCGTGGTCGCGCACATCGGCGGCAATGAAGGTTGCGCGCTTGCCGGCCAATGTCGGCACCTGCTCAGGTTCGCGCCGGGCACAGATGATCACCCGTGCGTTCGCGGCGAGAAATCCCAGCGCGATACCGGCGCCGATGCCCTTGGTGCCACCGGTAACCAGCACCACCTTGCCGCTGTAATCAAGACCCGAATGCAGCTCCATCATGTGCTCCTTTTCTACTGACAAGGATCACTCTAGGGACGAACCGCGGGCCAAACTACGTCTGAACGGACGATGAAAATTCAGCGGCGTGAACAGGACACTGGCGATTATTCACACCTTGCCTGGTCTTCGAAGATGCCCACGTCCGACTCATCTGCTGCACCGGTTCTGCTCGAACACCCACTGCCCGGCGTGGCCCTGCTGCGACTCAACCGCCCCCACGCGACCAACGCCTTGAGCCTGGAACTGCAGGCGCTGCTGTCGCGTCATTTCAGTGAGTTGGCGATAGATCCCCAGGTGCGCTGCATCATCCTGACCGGCGGTGACAAGGTGTTCGCCGCTGGCGGCGACATCAACAGCATGGCCGGGGTCGGCGCCATCGATATCTACAAGCGCCACACCGAACGGGTCTGGGGGCCGATCCAGCACTGCCCCAAACCCGTGATCGCGGCCGTCTGCGGCTACGCCTACGGCGGTGGTTGCGAACTGGCGATGCACGCCGACCTGATCGTCGCCGGGCGCAGCGCACGCTTCTGCCAACCGGAAATCCGCATCGGCATCATGCCCGGCATCGGCGGTACCCAACGTCTGGTCCGGGCCGTGGGCAAGGTCAAGGCGATGCGCATGGCGCTCACCGGCCAACCCATCAGCGCCGAGGAAGCCTGGGTGGCCGGGCTGGTCAGCGACCTGGTGGACGATGACCAGGTACAGGCCCACGCCCTGGAGCTGGCGCGCGTCATCGCGGCGATGCCGGCACTGGCCGCCGAGCAGATCAAGGAGGTGATCCTGGCGGGTATGGATGCGCCACTGGAAGCTGGGCTGGCATTGGAGCGTAAGGCTAATGCGCTGCTGTTTGCGTCACGGGATCAGAAGGAAGGGATGCAGGCGTTTATCGACAAGCGGCCTGCGCGGTTTGAAGGGAATTGAAATCTTCCGGACGAAAATGCTGATCCCCGAATGTAGGGTTTTAAGGATTGAAAAATGACCTAAGGTGATGAATTCATTTTCATCCAGCCCACGAAGCAAGGGGATGTCCTGCGGCAGAAGGTGGTCGCTATCACGGCACCATGTCCTTCGGCTTTCCTGCTTCCGGCAGCCCCGTCCGCGCGTCCAACCTTTTAGCTTTGGCCATCTGTGCGACCAACGTCTCCGATGGAGCCTCGCTCGGCGTGAGCTGCTCGTTCTTCCACAGGAACGTTCCGTTCCACTCGGGCAAAGCTGCAGGAGGCAATGGCACAATAGAGTTTAGGTCGGGCACCCGCGGAGCGAATTTTCTCTCATCGATCAAGAAGATGCGGATCTTCTCGTATCTTTCATAACGCGCTGCGTGCTTTGCCATTGCTAGTGATGGTGGCCAGTTCGACTTGTCGCCAAAAGCCTCCCTAAGCCTGAACGCAGCACCGTTCTCTCCCATCATTATCGCTTGCTGGAATCCCGCCATCGCTTCGGTGTAGCGCCGGTTGTCGACTTGTTTGATGGCAAGCTCGTACATCGCACCGCCGTGTCCTTGTTGTGCGGCACAGCGATATAGCGGTAATGCGAATGCGATGTCCTTGGCCTTCGCACCGAATGCTTTGGCCAGTACGACCGATTCGACGTCGAGATACTGGGCCAGTCGGTATTGCGCCTCGGCATTGCCCAAGTCCGCCGCCTTGCGGTAAAGGATGAATGCTTCATGAAGGTTATATGCCTGGGCAAACCTGTTTGCCTGGAACCAATAACCCCGGGACGGATACTGCTGCGAGAGCAGCGTCGTCAGACGCTCGACCTCTTCCATGCGATTTCGACGAAGCTGGCTGATGACACCATCATAGGTATTATCAGTTAGCCTCCATTGTAGGTCGCGCAACGCTTCGGTCGCATCGGCGTTTCCAAATGCGGACGCGATACGGTAGTAACGACTTATGCGATTGAAATCATCGACGTTCTCACTTTTGAAATCACGCCCTCCATACAAGTAATCGAGATGTCGTGCAAAGGCGAACAGGTGTTGTGCATTTGCGTCCTGAGACACGACCGAAGGACCCGCATCATGCGTGCACACGAAATCTGAGCGTATACCGCTGGTCGTGACCGGCGATTCACGCCCAACGGCCACGTTGGAGCAAACCGCAAGCAGCGATGCGAACAGCGCCGCTAGTCCCACCTGCGTTGGCGTTTTCCTTTCCATGCTCTTAATCCTTTCGGCGTTTTTGGTGACTGTCCCTGCGTCACTTTGGTGTGTGCACGTACTGCGCGAACTCAGGGCGTTGAGTGCTAGAAGAACGGTATGCCGTTCGAAAGCTACAGCCCGCGTCGCCGAAAGTAAGTAGGAAACATCTGAAATTACCTGGCTCCTACAGATTTTCGTACCCCTGTAGGAGCTGCCGCAGGCTGCGATCTTTTGATCTTCTACTCCCGCGGATCAAACCGATCCAGCGCCCGGTTCACCGCCAACTCCCCCAGCATGATGACTTGCGCAATACCCAGCAGGGTATTGCGACTCGACCCCTGCGTGCGATCCGCCAGATCCAGGGCCATGACATTGGCTGAAGCCAGTGACTCACAGGCGTGGGCCAGGAGGGTTTCGGTATCGAGTTCAGGGTTTACGATGAACGTGGTGCAGAGTTTGCGCGGGGTGGCGTTGATGTCGGCGGCTGAGGGGATGGGGTCGTTGGGATTGTTTGAGTCGGAGTTTTCTGACGAGGATGTCGGATCGGGGTTCGGCGGATTCGGTGTGACCTTGAACATGGGTACTTCTCCAGTAGAGCCACGACTCTTTCGCGACTAAACGAAAGGGAGGCAGCTGTGCGCAAGTTAGTCGACCGGTAAAGCACCCAAACCCGGCGCGCCCGAAGGCGCCATGCGCACAGCCACCATCAAGTACAGGTGGATACCTGGCTGGATGACGCATGTGCAACCGTGAGGGAACTAACAGGGCGACTAAACCCGATCACTGATGGGCAGTGACGGGAGTCAAGTTACCGAGCGACCCCAGGGTGCACAAGCCGGCGGATTCTGGAGTAACGGTAGGCAACGACGCAAGGTGTTGTGGCTTTCGGGAATGGCCTTCCTACGAAGACTAGGACGATCAGAAGCGTCCTACGCATCCATCAGAAACGTCCTATTTCCACCTCGACCCGACTTCGTGAAGGCTTGCGAGGCTCGCACGCGGCTGCTCATAAAAATCATTTTGCCCGTGCGTGTGCCAGCGACTCTGGCGCTGACCGTTTCGCTGCCTGATCCCTTTTCGTTACAAGGAGCGTACCCACCATGGCCAAGCTGCTCGACTGGATTTTTGGACGCCACTACGACTCAAGCACCCCCAGTGCCATGCCCCAGGTCTGGCCAACCACTACCACCCAGCCCTCCCAGCCAACGGCGACCCCGGCAGCCGAACGCTTGCCGCCGCTGAAAAACTGGTGCCACCCGTTCAAGGACACGCGTGACCCGTTGCAACAACTGACCCACTTGGCCACCGCCACCGCCGGTTACTACCCTCTGGGCCGCAATGGCCTATGGCATGGCGGCGTGCATTTCGACAGCGGCACCGCCGTTGGCCTTAAGCAACAATCCCATGTGCACTGCCTGGCGGACGGCGAAGTGGTGGCTTACCGCATCGATACGAATTCGCCGAAAACGACGTACTTCGTCAATGAAGAAGTTGAAAAACCCTTCTCGCGCAACTTCGTGCTGGTCCGCCATCGCCTGCAGCCGCCAGCGATCCCGGACAGTACGGAGGCACCCCCGTGCCTGATCTTCTACAGCCTGTACCTGCACCTGCAGGATTGGGTGAAGTATGACGACGATCCGACGCTGGCGCGCCCGGGATTCTGGGGCGAAGTGCACCGGGTCAAGGCCACGGCGAATGATCCGCATCCTGACGATCCCGAACAACGCGGCGCGTACGTTTACTACCGCCCCCGGTCCGACAAGGTCGCTGACTTCTTGCCCCGCGGCGCCGAGGTGATCATCAGCGGCGACGGCGACTACCGCCGCCTGGAAAATCGCCTGGGCCCAGCCAGCCTGAGCAACGCCGATGGCTCACTGCGCGGTTACCTCGCCTCCCGGTTCCTGCAGTCGGTGGTGGACGGCCAGCATCGCATCGAAACGGCTAGAGGTGCACTCAAGGTGCGACCGGAAGCGAGCCTGCACAGCAAGGAAATCAGCGAACTGCCCAAAGGCACGATCGTCACCGTCAGCGGTGGAGGCGAATTTTGCAAGCTGGATCGGGTCACGCAGTGGGTACAGTTCGCTGCACTGCAAAGCGTGCTGGAACCGCTGGCGACGGACCGGATCGTGGCCCTCGACACCCCCGTGGCGATCAAGGCTGGAGACTTGATCGGCCACCTCGGCCTGTATCAGGACAGTGACGCAGATCAGCCGGAAAAGAAGCTGCACCTGGAATCGTTCAGCGGTGATGACGTCGAGGCGTTCATCGAAGCCAGCCGGGCTTGGGCCCAGCGCCTGCCGGAAAAAGACCGGACCTGGCTGAAGCTCGCCAAGGGCACTCCGGTGGTGGCGCCTGAAGGACATACCGCCGCGCAAATGCAGATGGCCAGTGCTTCAAGCCCAATCAGTGCGGCCGACTTGCTGGTCCCGAAGAAGTTGCTCGATGACCTGCCAGCGGACCGAAAAATCCAGGTGCCCGCGAGCCCGACCCGCAAAGCACGCACCTGGTATCGCCTGGAAAACTTGCTGCACGACGCCGATAACAATCTCCTCGATGGCTGGGTGTGTGAAGAGATTGGCGTAACGCCTTGGGTCAGTCCGTGGGCCTGGGAAGGCTATGACGTCATCATCGACTACAGCAGACCCAAACACTTGATGGCGTCTTTTCTCAGCGCCGTCGACCGTTTCACCGAAGCACAACGCGAACGTTATCGCGCCATTGCCGAAAAAGACGACAAGGGCCCGATGAAAAGCCGGTTGTACGCGATCATCGATCGCAACCGCGACGGCAAGATGACAGCCACTGAACTGCAAGCGGCCCTTAAGCTGCCGGCGTATGCGCAGTCGATTTCGCAGATGATCCTGTACAAGGAAAGCGAATGGTTTCAGCAGCCGAAGATCTGGGACGCCCTGGATGAGCTGCTCGGCCATAGCGGCTCGACGCCGCACTTGAACTGGTTGGCGGAGAAGCAGCGGATTGCAGAGCTGGGGTGGTGGAGGGACGTCGCAGAAAAGGTGGGGCTGCCTTCGTGGGGGAGTGCCTATCATTTTCATCCGTTTGGGATTCTTGGTAACTTCGCGAACCCCGTAAACGGAATGCTGAACTGCAAAATATGCGGTGCTACGCTCAAATTAACGAATGATTTTTTGAGCGAAATATGCGGCAACGAAGTAAACCCGCTTTTTATCAGTGCGATGGTCGATGCAGCTAAACACTTGTTCAAAAAGTACGGATTAGATAGCTGCGAACAAATCACCCACCTACTAGCACAAGCAAAGAAAGAGACTGGTGGGTTTGTACACTTTAGAGAGTCGCTAAACTACTCTAGGAGGACATACACTGCCGCCAAACTTTACAGACTGTCTCCGACTGTAATAAATGCGGGCTTCTCCAGAAAAGGGCTTTCTTTCTCGAGTGAAGAAGAAAAACTGGCTTGGATAGATCAGCATCTTATTGGTAACGATGTAGCTTACGGATTGCATTGTTATGGCAATTCTGAAAAGCCAGGGAAAGACTTCAGGGGGCGAGGGTTAATCCATCTCACTCACTATGAAACCTATAAGAAATGCGCCAAAGACACAGGTCTACCGATTGACTCTAATCCAGAGCTATTGGAGAAAGATTTCGCCGTCGCTATAGAAACAGCACTGTGGTTCTGGAAGGCAAGGCGCATATCCGCGATTGCGGAGGATCCGACCCTAAATGGGGATGCAGGTGTTACTGCGGTGACTCGCCCCATAAATATCGGGTTGGCAGGTTTGTCAGATCGCCAAAAATACAAGCGGGACATAACTGAAAAATTTACTGCCAATTTTGATAGTAGGTGCAAGCGAAATGATTAAATTAATTTTACTTCTGAGCTTTTTTTTTGGATCGACCGCTTTCGCAAGCAATGAAAAGTGCAGCAACGTTGGTCTTCGGGAAGCTTATAAATCCATGAGCACAAATGGATTGGACATATGTTTCGCCTACACAAAAGCAGATGTTCGAGCCGAAAAAAAGTTATCTAGCGATCCAGACGAAATATCTCTTTACTCAGTCGCCTCATCTAAAAAACCGAAACTTATTTTTCAATTCCCATATGCGGGCACGGAAGGAACAATCACCGACGCATTTTTCTTTACAGTTGAAGGGGAGTTCGAAGAAACGCTATTTGTTATTCACCGCATGGAAGCGCCAAAATCGTGGGACTCCGTGAGTGATATTTACAGCGTCAGTGTTTTTAGGTGGGAGGGAGACACTCTACTTCCCGATCAAAAGCGTACTCGTTTTTTTGATATAGGTGGGGATACTGCTGACGAGCACGGGAAACCAACTTATATGTACCCCTACAAAGATAAGAAAAGTATTGAGACTGCGATTGCTTCGCCCTTGTTTCACACCGTCGTTGCTGACGAAAAAGTCACAGGCACCATCATGGAAAAAACATTTCTTCATGGTGGTGGTTCGGAGCCGTTGCCGGAGTATTCAAACAAGATGTATTTAATCAAAGGGGACAGAGTTTTAGTGGAGGATACGACGGCCGGATGGTGCAGGGTTTTATACCAAACAAAGGTGAAGATAATTAAGAAGTGGGCGCAGTGTAAGTCAATAAATTTTTCAGTGATCAGGTGAATTTATGCCAATCAGACTGGACAAAATTCCTGCTCCCGCACTGCGCCCTCAATCACCTCGATTTTTACTTTGGCTCGGCCTGTTGTTGCTGTTCTGTTTGCTGGGCACAGGAGGAACGCTGTTGTTCGGTGACGAAACCGTACCTCAACGGCCTGCGGAGTTCTGGTGCGCGGCCTTGGTCTTTCCAATCCTGGGTTGGTTTGTGCTGGGTTTCGGGCGAGCGCTGTTATACGTCGGCGAGCATGGTGCCGCCGAAGGTTGGGATGAAGCTCGTGAAGAAGACCTGATCCGCAAGATTCGTCAGGGGCGTCGCTCGCAACAGGTGTTGGGCGTGAGTTTGCAGACGGCGCTTCAGCAGCCTGGTGATGAACCGTCAATACAACTGGAGGCTCTGCTGAGTGGAGCGAATGCGCTGAAGTCCCAAGCGTCCAGAATGGATGGAGCAATACTTCGCCATAGTTGCTTATCTTGCGATGCCGATGAAAATCCGGAAGCGCTGTTGCTGGGTATATGGGCGCAGACGCTCGCCGACCTCGCGCCAACATTAGCGCAGTTGCCTGCTGATCAACCTCTGGCCCTGTTGCTGGACGTCGAAACCGGTTTGCCGGAGAGCCAGTGGCGCCGAGTCTGGCGACAGGCGTGGCGCGAATCCGGTATTCGCCAGCCCGTTACCCCTGTCGATGGCCGCGGACTGGCTGCACTGGACCAGTGGCTCGACCGGCGTATCCGCGATCGGGCGTTGCTGCTGGTGGTGGCCGTGCAGTTTGCACCGCAGCAGCCTGAAGGCACGGCGGAAGCCGGCGTCGGGTTGTTGTTTGGCAACCGCCTGACGCAAACCACCTTAGCGCCAATAGCTTATCTTCACCGCCCGGAGCAGGAGCGCATGCCCTCCTCCGATGACCTGCTTTATGCCACGCGCCAGGCCCTTGATTGGGTGCCGCTTGAATCGACATCGATCGAGCGAGTTTGGCGAGTGGGCATCGACGCGCAACGTGCTGTCGCCATCGCCAGCGTATTGTCCAAAGTGCCCATGTCAGCCAACAAGACGGGGCTGTGCAACCTCGATGCAATGTTGGGTCATCCAGGCTGCGCGTCGCCTTGGGTAGCCATCGGTGCCGGGACGCAGGCCGTCCAGCGCGGTGCTGGGTCGCAATTCATCTTCAGTGGCGGTGCTGCTGCAGCTGGGCTGTGGGGCACGGTGTTGATGCCGGTATCACCCATTCAACCTTGCCTGGGCGACTAAACCTGATCACTGAAGATCAGTGAGGCTAACCAGGTTTCCGAGCCACCCCAAGGCGCACAAGCCGTCTGATTCAGATACGCCTTCGCCTGCAGGAGCACGCGGGCGGCGGCGATCCGGCTTACCCGTGGACTGTGACACCGTGTCATCGTTCTTCGCGGGCAAGCCTCGCTCCTACAAGGGCCACATCAGCCGCTAGATACTCATCACCATCTGCCCACTATCAATGCGCAACTCCACACCATTGATCGCCCGCGCCTCATCGCTGGCCAGGAACAGCACGCTGGCCGCCACATCCTCAGGCAGGCACATGCGGTTCATCGGGTCGCTGTCGATGGTCAGGCGGTTCGGGTCGACGCCTTGGGGGAAGCTGGCGCGGGTCATGTCGGTGAGGACGCCGTCGGGGTGCAGGGTGTTGCAGCGGANNCCGCCACCGCGCCTTTGGAGGCGCTGTAGGCCAGGTAGTCGTCACGCCCGGCGAGGGCCGCGATGGATGAGAGGTTGATGATCGAACCACCGCTGTCCTTCATCAACGCGATGCCTTCGCGGCAGCCCAGGAACACGCTGTCGGCATTGACTCGCAGCATCTTGTGCCAGTCCGCCAGGGTGGTTTCCTCGATCGAGCCGGCGATGAGAATGCCGGCATTGTTGACCAGGATGTCCAGGCGACCGTAGCGCTCGCGCACATGGTCGATGACCTGGCGCCACTCAGCTTCGCTGCTGACGTCGTGACGGATGAAGGCTGCAGTCGGTCCGATCTCCATCGCCAGGGCCTGACCTGCCTCGACGTCCAGGTCGCTGATCAGCACCTGGGCGCCTTCGGCCGCGAGCAGCCGCACGCTCGCGGCGCCGATGCCCTTGGCGCCGCCGGTGACCAGCGCGACCTTGCCGTGAACCCGGCCATTCTTGTTGTCGGTCATCATGTCATCTCGTGTGTATGGATCGTTTCGGCTTGCTGGGTGCGCGCGACAGCGGCACCGGCTCGTCGACCGGAGAACACGCAGTCGGCCAGGGACAAGCCACTGATGTACAGGTGCGAGGGAATGCCCAACGCGCTGCGGCCGGCGGCGTACAGGCCACTGATGGCTTGCCCGTGTTGGTCCAGCACCGCGCCGCTGCGCTCATCCACGCGCAAGCCGCCCAGGGTCAGGGCGCCCAGGGGGAAGACCGGATTGGTCACGGAGATATCGCAGGCATAGAAAGGCCCCTGCTCAAGCACCTGGCGACCGCCCTCGGACTTGCCGAATGGCTCCGGCGCTTCGCCACGGGCGGCGGCGTTGGCGGCCAGCACCGACGCACGCAGTACGGCGGGGTCCATGGCGGTCGCACTGGCCAACTCGCTCAGGCTCTTGCCCTTGCGCACCTTGAACAGCATCAGCGCCAGGGCCGGAAAACTCTGGAACCACCAATAGCCGCCGAACAGCGCTTCGCGGATGGCTTTCTTGCGCAACGGCGCGTCCAGCACCAGCCATGCCTTGCCGCCCTGCTCTTCCATCAACGGTTGGCCGAGGGTGGCGCCGTAGACTTCTTCGTTGCAGAAGCGCCGGCCCTCGCGGTTGACCACGATGCCCTTGTGCCAACTGTACGGCGGGTTGATGAAGCGCCATGCCGATACCCTCTCCAGCCCCGCCCCCTGGCCGCCGACACTGGCGCCCAGGCGCAAGCCGCTCCCATCGCAACCGGTGGCACCGACCTTGAAGTTGCGCCGGAACTTCGGTGCGTGCTGTTCGATCAACTGGCGATTGAAGATGAAGCCGCCGGTGCTCAGGATCACGCCATGGTGTGCCTGCACCCGACGGGGCTTGGCGAAATCCCGTTCCAGTTGGCAGACCTTCTTGCGCAGTTTGTTGCAATAGCCCGGCGCGAAGTTCTGCAGGCGTTCGGCGCGGGCGGACAGTCGTGCGTGCAACTGGGCTTGCTTGCTGCCTTCGGGCATACACCAGAACTCGGCACCCAGTACCCGCCCCCGGGGGTCGACCAACAGTCGTCGCGCCGCCGCCTGCAACAGCGTTTTCGCTCCGGCCTTCAGGCACGCGGCCTTCAGGTGGGCAAAAAGTACCGCGCCACCCTGCCCCTTGCCCACGGTGCGATGCCCTCGTGGTGCAGGCGGCAAGGGGCCGCCGTGGTCAGGCACCAATTCGTTACCCGAGTAATAGAGGAAGTAGCCGTCGGGCGGGTACGAAGTCTTTCCCCCGCCCGGTGGCATCTGGTGGGCATAGGGCGCGCCGTGGCTTTCCAGCCACTCGAGGTTGCTCACACTGTCGGCGCAGAAGCGCCGCAAAGTGTCATCGCTCACCACGCCCCCGGTTTCGTGCTTGAGGTAATCGAACATGGCTTCGGGGCTGTCGTTGAAGCCCGCGGCCTGTTGATGACGCGTACCGCCACCGGCGTAGACCACCCCGCCACTCTTGGCGCTGGCGCCGCCGCCGGTGAAGCGGTCAGCGATCAGCACGTTGACCCCCTGGGCCCGAGCTTCCAGCGCGGCGCAGGCACCGGCCGCGCCCCAGCCGACGACCAGCACGTCGCAACGTTCGTCCCAGTCCACACTGCTGCCATCGGTTACTTGCAGGGGCGGCAGCACATCGGTGCTGGGGAGGTTATCGGACATTGACATAGCCCCTCCTAACGCTGGCTAGCCAGGTGATTGGCGGCGACATAGCCGAAGGTCATCGCCGGCCCCAGGGTGCCACCCGCTCCCGGATAGCTGGTGCCCATCACCGACGCCGAGCAGTTGCCAATGGCGTACAAGCCGGCGATGGCGGTGCCATCTTCGCGCACCACCTGGGCATGCTCGTTGGTCAACAGGCCGCCCTTGGTGCCGATGTCCCCGGCGTCCAGGCGCATGGCGTAGTACGGGCCTTTGCGCAGGGGCGCCAGGCACGGGTTGGGCTTGATGTTGCTGTCACCGTAGTAGCGATCGAAGACATTGCCACCACGGTCGAAGTCGAGGTCCACACCGGAGCCTGCATAGTCGTTGACCTTGGCCACGGTGGCTTCCAGACCGAGGCTGTCGACGCCGATCTGTCGGGCCAGGCCAGCCACAGTGTCGGCCTTCCAATACAGGTTATTGAGCCACTCCTTGCGCAGGCGGCTGTCGGGCATGATCTGCCCTGGCATCAACGGCCCCATGGCATAGTTGAAACGGAAATGCGCGTCGAAGATCACCCAGGCCGGTACCGACTTGCCGCCGGTTTTCTGGTTGTCTTGATGCATGGCATCGACAAATTCCAGATAAGGCGCGGCTTCGTTGACAAAGCGTTGCCCCAGGCCGTTAACCACGATGGCGCCGGGGAACGCACGCTCGGCAAAAATCCCCCGGGGTTTGTCTTCTCCCGGTACGGCAATGGTCGGCGCCCACCAGGCCCAATCCATCAGCGCGGTGGCCGCGCCCTGGGCCATGCCGGCTTCCAGGGCCGCGCCGGTGTTGTTGCCGGGCGGTGTCGCGCTCCAGGCCTTGCGGGTTGGCTTGGGCAGGTACTGGTCACGCAGGGCCTGGTTCTGTTCGAAGCCACCGGAGGCCAGGATCACACCGTGGCGTGCCCGCAGTTGCAGCTCGGCACCGTCACGGCGCACGGTGACGCCGCTGACCCGACCGTTATCGGTGACCAGGCCGCAGAAATCGGTGTTGAGCCACAACGGTACATTGCGATCCATCAGCGAGCGGCGCAAAGACGCCACCAACGAACTGCCCAAGGACGCGCGGCGATCCATCTTGCTCTTGCGTCGCCATTTGAAGTCCAGCTTGTAGCGCAGCATCAGCTTCATGATCAGCAGGCGCCAGCCGAAGCTACGGGCCATGGCCTTGTGCGCATCGCGCGCCGTCCAGGCGATGCGCCCCATCAGCAGGGTCGAAGGCGAAGGCTTGCGCAGGTTCGCCAGTTCCTCACCCAGCAGACTGGTGTCGAACAACTCCGGATCCAGGGTCCGCCCACCGGGCAAAGCCCCCGGCAGGTGCGGATAATAATCAGGGTATTTGGCCGCCACGGCGTAGCGCACCCGGCTGATACGGGTGAGCTGTTCGATCATCTTCGGCGCATTGTCCAGGTAGGCACGCAGGCGCGTTTCACCGACATGCTCGCCCGCTGCCGCCTTCAGGTAAGTCAGGGCGGTGGCGTAGCTGTCGTTGCCCTTCATGCGCGCGAAATAGTGGTTGTTGGGAATCCAGATACCGCCCCCGGAGATCGCCGAGGTGCCGCCGTACTGGTTGCTTTTCTCCACCACCAGCACACTGAAACCCTGGTCGGCGAGGAATACCGCCGAAGTCATCGCACCTGCACCCGAACCGACGACGATCACGTCGTAGTGGGTCTGAGACTGAACTTGAGCCGTCATTGTTGTTATGCCATTAGCTGAGGTCAGGAAAGAACCGCCGACCACGCAGGGTGCGCTGGCGGAGTGCAGCCCCATGATCGGGGGTGCGGGGGGATGGGCTCATCGTCAAAGTGGACTAGGGGGGGGGTGGCCTAGGGGATTGGGTGTATATCCATTGCTGCGGTAACGGCGACTTATGGTTCCGCTCTTACAGCGGGTCACTTTGAGAAGCGCAAAGTAACCAAACGCTTTTGCCCCACCACTCGGTGCCTCGCTAGGGCTCGGCATGCCCTCACTCCGGCATTGCTCCGTG
>CXWK01000966.1_pt1 | contig 53249 bp, 56 predicted proteins | sample 590851 | NCBI WGS metagenome assembly CXWK01 (sample SAMEA3498364, study PRJEB10139) | wastewater metagenome | biome: wastewater treatment plant; material: activated sludge | place: Denmark | collected 2014-08-01 | reverse complement strand
CACGTGCGGTTCCCGGCAGCCGGGTCACCCCCCGGCGGCAACTGAGAACTTCTCAGCCCGTTCCCACCCGACCCCCCAAAGTCCACAACATCACTGAGAAAGCACACCTACGGCCTCGACCGGTTCCGTGAACCGCGCCGGCGGTAACGGTTCGTTAGCTAGGGTTGCGGGAGTCACACCGAACGCTGTTCCGCCGGCGACGGAACAGAACCGCCCCACAGAACCGCCCCACAGAAGGCCCCCACTGTGCCGCTTCCCCGTAACGCAACGCGACGCCGCTCCGGCACGTCTCCGTGCCCGTCGACCCGGCCCGCCCCCCGGAAGAGGGGACCAGCCGCCGCCGTTCTCGCCGCCGCCGTCGTTCTCGTCGCCGTTGCCGCCGTCGCAGTCGCTGTCCCGGCGACCGCTCAACAACCGGTCCCGGTCGCAGCGACGATCTCCCCGCAGCTAGCCGGGGTGCCCGTCGACACGTCAGGGTTCTCTCAGGTCCACAACGACCTGCTCGCAACGACCGATCTCGCTGACCGGACAAGAGCCGGCCTCGCCGGCACCCGGGCCGCGATCCCCGGGTTGAGCGCCGACGCAGACGCCGCCGCTGACCGTCTCGCCGGACTCGAAGCCCGCCTGGACGAGCTCCGCTCCTCGATGAACAACCTGGCCGTCGGCGCCTACATCAACGGCGGGTTCACCGCGACCGTCCCGCTCGACACGGCGGCCCTCTCCGGCGGAGATGAAGCCCTCCAAGCGGTGTCCGACCAGGCGCTCGCAGGCATCACCCAGGACGCCCAACTCGAACGCCACCACGACACCCGCCTGGCACGCAACACCGCCCGCGACGAATCCGAACACGCCGCCGTCGACCTCGCCGACGCCGTCGCCCGCGAATCCGACCTCGCCGCGACGCTCACCACGGCCGAAGCCGACGCCGCCCGGCTCCGCAACGAAGAAGCATCGCTTCGGGTGCTGGCCCCCGTCGACGGCGTCGACTTCCCGCTTGTCGTCCTCGACGCCTACTGGCGTGCCGCCGCCGCCCAGAACGCCGCCGACCCGGCATGCCGGATCACCTGGTGGGCGCTCGCCGGGATCGGCAAAGTCGAGTCCGGGCATGGCACGTTCCGCGGAGCGACCGTCGGCGCCGACGGGGCCGTCACCACCCCCATCATCGGGATCCCGCTCCCCGCTCTCGGTGACAGCGACGGGGGCGCCCTCGACGGCGACCCCACCGTCGACCACGCCGTCGGCCCCATGCAGTTCATCCCGTCCACCTGGGCCAGTAGCGGCACCGACGGGAACGGCGACGGGAACGCAGACCCTCAGAACATCTACGACGCCGCCCGTGCCGCCGCCGGCTACCTCTGCGCCGCCAGTCCCGCCCTCGACACTGACGCCGGGCTCCGCGTCGCGTACTTCAGCTACAACCGCTCCGTCGCGTACGTCGACCAGGTCCTCGGGTACGCCCACCGGTACCAGGCCGCTCTCGCCGGGCAAGTCCCATGAACCCCGGCGAGCTCCCCATCTTCGTTTACGGTCTCCTCCGCCCAGGCGACGCCCTGTGGGACCGTCTCGAGCCCGCCGCGCGCGGCCCGATCACCAGGGTGCAAGCCCCCGGGACGCTGCACGCCTCACCGTGGGGATCCCCGGTGCTCATCGCTGACAACGGGGGACTGGTCACCGGCGACCTGGTGATCTGCGACCCGACCGCCGCCGCCGCCGTCCTCGTCACCGAAGAGCTCGCCTACGGCTACGACCTCCGATGGCTTCCCGTGAACGGTGACGGCATCGAACAACTCGCGGTCGTGTGCACCTGGCCTCACCCGACGTTCGGGTGGCCCGTCGTCGACAGCGGCGAATGGCCCGGCGGCCGCCGCTTCGACCTTGGCTCGCCCCCCGACGCCGACCCGGCCTTCGCCGCCCCCGTGCCCTTCGCCCAGAACGGAACCGTCCGATGACCGACGCCCGCCCCGTCCAGTTCCTCAGCGAAGTGCGGACCGAGCTCCGCAAAGTCGCCTGGCCGACCCGCCCCGAAACGGTCAGCTACTCGATCCTGGTGCTCGTCGCCGTCGTCATCCTCGCCGCCCTCATCGCAGCGCTCGACGTCGTGTTCTCCGACGTCGTCCTCCGCCTCCTCGGCGTCGGCTGACGGCGGAAGCCGTGGCCCCCCAGAAGAAGCCGGCGGCGTTGAGGGTTTCGGCGGACGGTTCGTTCTCCCTGCCCGCCGAGGCGGTCACCGACGCGCTCGCTGTCGTCGGGCGCCGCGGGAGTGGCAAGACGTTCGCCGCGAGCGTTCTCGCTGAGGAGATGCTCGACATCGGCGCCCAGATCGTCGTGATCGACCCCACCGGCGTCTGGTGGGGTCTGACCAGCAGCGCCGACGGGCGTGCCGCCGGCTACGAGATCGTCGTCATCGGAGGCAACGAGGCGGACGTCCCGCTCGAACCGACCGGCGGGGAGCTCGTAGCCGACGTGATCGTCGACGAGAAGATCTCCGCGGTCCTCGACCTGTCGCTGCTCCGCAAAGCGGACCGGACCCGGTTCCTCACCTCGTTCGCCGAACGCCTCTACCACCGCAAAGGGCCCGCCCGGCACCGCACCCCGCTGCACCTGTTCGTCGACGAAGCCCACGCCTTCGTGCCCCAGCGACCCCAACGGGGACAGGAACGGATGCTCGGCGCAGGCGAAGACCTCGTCCAGATGGGCCGGTCGCGCGGGATCGGCGTCACCCTCATCAGCCAACGTCCCGCCGTCCTCAACAAGAACGTCCTCAGCCAGTGCAGCGGGCTCGTAGCCATGCAACTCACCGCCCCCCAGGACCGCAAAGCGCTCGACGACTGGCTCGCAGAAGTCGCCGACCAGGACCTCCGCCGGGAACTCGTCGCCGCGCTCCCCACCCTCGCCGTCGGCGAAGCCGTCGTCTGGGTCCCGCACCTCGAAGTGTTCGAACGGACCGTCATCCGGGCCCGCCGCACCTACGACAGCTCATCAACCCCGACCGCCGGGCAAGACCCCGTGCTCCCCGCCACACGAGCAGACATCGACCTCGGCCGGCTCGCAGCCGCCATGGCCGCCACCATCGAACGGGCAGCAGAAACCGACCCCGCCAAACTCCGGGCCCGGACCCGTGCCGCCGAGCTCCAGGTCGCCGAGCTCCAAGCCCGCCTCGAGGCCCCCCGCCCAACGAGCTCGCAGGCCGCGGTGGAGAAGAGGGGGGGCGAGCTCGCCCTCGAGCTGGACGAAGCCCGCCGGCGGATCGCCGACCTCGAGGAGACCAACGCCGACCTCGAAGCAGCGGTCTCGACGATCACCGAAGCTCACACAGCCGCCCGGGCCGCTGTCACCAGCCTCGAAGCAGCCGCCTCGACGATCACCAACGCCGCCGCCGCCATCTCGGCATCCGCCCATACCGCCGCCGGCCACCTAGATCCGCTCACCCCCCGCCGCCAGCCCCCCGCCCCCACCCGGCGGCCGCTCCCACCCCACCCCAACGCCAACCCACGCACCGGCCAGCGCCCAAACCCGGCGCCACCCCCCGACGAACCCCCAGCCGGGACCGTGAACCTCAAAGCCGGCGCCCGCCGCATGCTCGAAACCCTGGCCCGCTACCACCCCGGAACCATGACCCGCTCCCAGGTCGCCACCGCCGCCGGGATGAAGAAGACCGGCGGCACGTTCGCCGCGTACTGGTCGACACTGCGCACCAACAACCTCATCGTCGAAGACGGCAACCGCGACGGCGGGCAGGTCACCATCACCGCCGCCGGGTTCGCCGCCATCGGCGCCACCCCCGACCTCACCCCCCTCACCCACGCCGAGATCGTCGCCATGTGGGACGAACGCCTGAAAGCAGGCGCCCGCCGCATGCTCGCCGAACTCACCGCCATCTACCCGAACAGCCTCACCCGCGCAGACCTAGCCGCCCGGGTCGACATGACCCCCACCGGAGGCACCTTCTCCGCGTACCTGTCCGCCCTCAAAACCAACAACCTCGCCGTCGTCGACGGCGACATCGTCGCCGCCAGCCCCGACCTCTACCCGTGACCGGCCGCGCCCGGGAGACCCCCGCACCGCCGCCCTGACGGCCAGCGCCTCCTGGCCGGCCCACCGTCAAGAACGTCGCCCCAGTTCTTTCTACAACAACGAGAACTGCTATCCGTGGGCACATCCTGCGGTATCGTCGGGTGGATGTCAGGTGACCGCCTCCCGACCAGTTCCTCCGCCGGCAGGGGGCGGGGGAGACCTCTGGTGATAGCGGCACTGCTGATCGTGGCGCCACTCACGGGCGCAGCGTTCGCCCATATCGGAGCCGGCGGCCCCCCGGCGTCAGCGACAGGGGAGGGCGCTCCTGGCGCCGGGCCGGCTTCGTCAGCGCCTCCTGCCCCCACGACCACTGCCCCCACGACCACTGCCCCCACGACCACTGCCCCCACGACCACTGCCCCCACGACCACGACCACTGCCCCGCCCAAGGTCGCCGTCGTGGGAGACAGCCTCGTCGAGTTCCAGGAGGACGCATCCCCGACCATGACCGAAGGGGTCCGCCAGCGGGGCTGGGCCCCGGCCGTCCAGGGGGTCGGGGGGTCCTCTACGTTCGAGATCCGGACGTTCTACAGGGACGAGATCGCCGGCGCTGACGGAGTTGTGTTCGTCGCCGGGGCGAACGACGTCCCCCGTATCGAGGACGAACCCGACCAGGCCGCCGCCGTCGGCCGGCTCCGCCAGCAGTTCGACGCGGCGATGGCCGACATGGCCGGAGCTCGTTGTGTCGTGTGGCCGACAGTGATCGAAGCCCCGAACTTCTACTGGGCTGGCCCCACATACGCGGCCACCGCCGTGAACGACCTGATCCGCAGCGAAGCGGCAGCCCACCCCAGTGTCCGGGTCGTCGACTGGTCGTCGCTGTCCGCCCCGCACCCCGAGTGGTTCATCCCCGACCTCCTCCACCACACCCCCGCAGGGGAGGCGGCGTTCCGGCAGGCGCTCCTCGACGCCATGGCCGACTGCCTCAATACCCGACCATGAACAGGAACCGTACCGGTAGATCACGGTTCAGGGGTACAGTTCTCCTGAAACCGGGAACCGTTCCCGGTTTCAGGAGAACGATCCGGATGACCGAGACCGCCAGCGACATGACCCAAGGCCCCGCCCCCTCCCGAACGAGGGCCCGCTGGGCCCTCCTCGCCGTAGCGACTGCCGCCGCGTCGGTCGCTGTCGTCGCCTGCATGCCCCTGATCGGCCAGGGCGCCGACGCGGCCGCCCCGGCCGCAGCCGCCGCCGGCGCCGGCGGGCCTACCCGACCCGTGGCCCGCCCCGCCCCCACCGTTGCCACCGAACCGGTCCGTTCGGCACGGGTCGCTTCCGTCGGCGACAGCCTCCTGTACAACCTCGACGCCGACATCTCCGCACACACCGACCTCGCGGTGAGGCCCGCCGGCGAGTTCACCGGCGGTCTCACCGCCGCCGGGTACGACCCGGTGCTCGTGTCCGGCAACCCGGGGTTCGCTACCTCGCAGCTCCTCGGCGCCGTCGACGACGCCGTTGCCCTCCACCCCGACACCGTGGTGTTCGTCTCCGGCTCCAACGAGGCCGTCGACATCGTGTACGGCCAGCCCGAAACCCCTGACCATGACGCCATGGTCAGAGCGATCCGGGACGCACTCGACGCCATGAGCGACGTCGAGTGCGTCGTTTGGCCCACCGTCACGACCCAGGCGAACATCCCGATGTACTGGGGGGAGCGCACCGACGCCCCCCAAGCCGTCAACGACGCCCTCAGAGCCGAGGCGGCCCGCCGCCCGAACCTCCACCTCGTCGAGTGGGACACCGCGTCAGCCGGCCACCTCCCCGGTTCGCCGGACCCGTGGTTCCTCGCCGACGGACTCCATCACACCGCCGCCGGCGAAGACGCCTTCCAGGCGGAGATCCTCGCCGCTGTCGCCGGCTGCACCGACTGACCGCGGGCCGGATCCTTTGGACGACCAGGCCGCCGACTCCGCCGACCCGCTCGTAGAGCCCCCCGCCGATGACGGGGGGCTCTACGAGCGCGAGCCAACAGGCATCATCCCGCTCGCCCTCTGCGCCCTCTTCGTCGTAGCGGCAGGGTTCCTCATGCCGAGGTTCTTCGACGGCCCCGACTCCGCCGGCCCCGGGGCGGCGGCGGTAGCCGCCCCCGCCGCCGCCCCGGTCCTCCCCCCACCCACGGCCCCCGCCACCACCACGACAACCAGCACCGCACCCCCAGCACCGACCACCACCAGCACCACCACTACCAGCACCGCACCGCCAGCACCGACATCACCGTCCGCCGGCGACATCGACGCGCTCGTCGCCGGCGACATGTCCGCCCTCCCCGGCTGGCGGATCGCGTACCTCGGCTACCACCCCCAGCTCCTCGCCTGGGCCGACTACCAGGCCCGCACCCTGTACGTGTACATCCGTCCCGGTCGCACCGCCACCGACCACGCCCAAGCGATCCGTTCACAGATCGCCACCGTCGCGTCGACGCTCCAAGGAAGAGCCTGACTGTTTCGTCGCCGGGATCGGCATAGTCGTCGCTATGCGAACGACGTGCGGTGCCGTTACCGCCAGCGGGGCCCCGTGCCAGAACCCGCCGGGCTGCACCGCCAACCACCAGGCCCCAGCGGCGCCTTCGGCGGCGGCGGGCACGGTTCCGGCTGCGTCGCCGTCGCCGGATCCGCTGGCGGGCGGGGGAGTGGTGGTGGTGGTGCCTGACGGGATCCGGGAACGCATCACCAAGGTCCTGACCGTCCGCAGCGAAGCCGGCGAAGCCGAAGACCGCGGCGAACCCGTCGACAGCGACGTCTACAGCTACTCGGGCGACGACGCCGTCGACATCATCCGCGACCTCGACGGCGACCCGAACGTGACGCTCCCCGACGACATCCGGGAACGCATCACCAAGGTCCTGACCGTCCGCCGCGAAGCCGGCGAAGCCGAAGACCGCGGCGAACACGTCGACTCCGACGTCTGGAGCTACTCGGGCGACGACGCCGTCGACATCGTCGAAGAAGTCGCCGGGCTGCTTCCCGGCCAGCCTTGACTCCTCCCCGCGCCCGTCGCCGACCTGCCGGGGGGTGACCGCCGCCGGCGGCGCCTGTCAACGCCAGGCCACGAACCCGTCGAAATGGTGCGGGGTCTGTATCGGTATCCCCGCCCCGGAACGGGCGCCCCACTTCGGGGCGGGCCCAGCGACCCTCGCCGCCGTCGCAGCAAACCCGAACTTGCCGCCTGCCGCCCGATCCCACGCCGGCCTCCTCGCCAGATGACCCCGGGGCCCCTGCTCAAGAGGAGCCGCTCAACAATGTGAGCTGGCTGGCTCACGATTTCGAGGAGCCGCTCAACAATGTGAGCTGCGGCCCGCGGGTGTGGGCCCCCCTCGAGCCGGAGCTCGAGCTCGAACGGTTGGCGGCGGGTGGCCGCCGTCGGCGGTTCTGCCGGTGGATCCGTTGGCCGGCCATCCGGGCCGGCCGGCTGGCATCTTCAAGGGCATGAGCAGCGTGTTGTGCGGGAGACCGACCCCTGACGGGAAGACGTGCCGGCGGTTGGTGAAGACACCTGGCGCCCCGTGCGGTGCCGCCCATCCCGATCTGGTGTCCCCGACGGGGGCGCCCCCGTCGGGGACACCAGCGCCGGTGGCGGTCGGGGTGGGGGACGACCCGTTCGGGCCGGGTGGCTCCTACGACGACGGCTACACCGCGGGCTGGGAACGGTTCCAGGCGGGGGAACCTCGAGGCGGCGAACCCGACGACCAGGACTCCCCCTCCGCCGAGCTGGGCGCCTGGGAGGGGTGGGGCGACGCCGAGGCCGAACAGCGCGCCGCTCGCTCCGGCTGGTGACGCCCCTCCCGGAGCTAGCCCACTCCTGGCGCCGATACTGGAGCGGGTTCTGTCCAGGGGCAACGCGTGCCTTTCCGGGGTGGTGTTTCCCAGGTGGAACGTCCCGATTTCCCAGCGCCCGTCGTGGCCCGGCGGGCGCGCTGGGGGCGGTCAGTCGTTGAGGAGCCCGGCGGCGGCTTTGCCGTGAGCGGGCGTGGCCGGATTCGCAAGGGCCGTTACCCGAACGTCGGGGTGGGGGTCAGCGCCGAGGGCGGCGAGCACGCCGGGCGGGGTGGTCGTGTTGCCCGCTACGTCCTGCCGCACCATGGGGCTGGGGTCGGCGGCGAGACCGGTGAGCGTTTCGGGCGGGGTGGACGTGTTGCGCGCCGCGCCGACCCGCACGGACTCTTCGGGGTCGGCAGCGAGGGTCGTGATGGTGCCGGGCGGGGTGTTCCTGTTGCGCGCCACCCGCCACCGCACGCCAACGGCGGGGTCGGAGGCGAGGCCGACGAGGGTGCCGGGCGGGGCGGCCGTGTTGTCCGCCACCGGCTGCCGCACGGACTCTTCGGGGTCGGTAGCCAGGGCCGTGAGGGTGTCGGGCGGAGTGTTGATGTTGCCCGCTACGAGCTGCCGCACGACGGGTTCACCGTCGACGGCGAGAGCGGCGAGGGTGCCGGGCGGGGTGTTCCTGTTGGTCGCCAGGTTTTGGCGTTCGAGCAGGTCTGCCGGTAGGGGCGGTGCGGGCGGGTTGAAGGGATCCGCTGCGGGCATCGTCGGCGGCCCACCCTCCGCCCCGCCACCGACGCCGGCGGTGTCGGTGCGGTGGTTGGCGGTGCAGGACCGGGCCGGGTTCCGGCACGCGCCGCCGGTGACGGTCGGTTGCCCGCACATCTTGGGTGGAGTCACGCCTGTCGATGATGCCGGGGGCATGCGGGTTGGGGTCGGCGGGGCGTGTAGGTAGCCCGTTCATGGGCGGGGCGCGGCATAGTCGTCGCCATGCGAACGAGGTGCGGTGCGTTGACATCTGATGGGGCTCCGTGCGCGAACCCGCCGGGCTGCTCGGTTGACCATCAGGCGCCCGGCCCGGCGCCGGCGGCTGCTGCTGGCTGGGTGTCTGCTGCGGCACGTTCGGCGGGGGACCCGTTGATCGGCAGAGGTGTCGAGATCTCCGCTCAGGCCGAACGGCAGCTGGAGGCGCTGGCCGCTTCCCGGCCTGAGCACACAGCCGACATCGAAGCGGCCGTCGAGCGGCTCGCCCGTCACGGGGTCGACTCGGACGAGGACACCGAAGTCCCCGGCAGCAGCCCGTTCGGGCAGCTGGTGCGGGTCAGGGCCGGCGACGCCCGCCTCCTTGTCGCTGACGACGGGTGGGGGACCTTGACGGTCGTCGGTGTTGTCCTCCGTCCGCCCGGCTCGGTCGTTGCCCCGTCGCACACCCTCACCGGCCCTGACGGGTCCCCAACCCCGGAGGCGTTCCTCCCGTGACAGCGAGCGAGTGCGGCGGGGTCACTGCCACCGGCGCGCCGTGCCGGCGTGCGGCGACGAACCCGTCAGGGTGGTGTGGGGTCTGCGTCGGCGTTCCGGTCCCGGGGCACGCTGCCGGGCGTCTCGGCCTCCCATCTGCCCCGGCGGACCCGCTGGCCGACGACCCGCGCCCGTCATGGGTTGATCATCTCGATGCCGTCTCCCTGCAACGACTCGCCGCCAACCACGACACCAGCATCGAGACGCTCCGCCAGCTGGTTGCCGCCACCCGGCCCCTCGACGCGGGCGTCGCCGAGATCCTCGCCCAGCGCGACGACACCCCACCCGATGTGCTCCTTGCCGTGCACCAGCACCTGTGGGACGACGACGAGGGGATCGACATCGGCGCCGGGGTCGATCTGGCGTCGCACCCGAACGCCCCGCCGGCGCTCCTCGAAGCGCTGACCAACCCCGAAGCTCTCGACTTCGACGGCGACGCCGAGATCGCCCGCGCTGCCGCTGTCCACCCGGGCTGCCCGCCCGGTGTGCTCGCCCGGTTGGCGGAGGACCGGTGGGTAGCGGAGGCCGTCGCAGCGAACCCCGCCTGCCCCCCGGGAGTGCTTGCCGGTATCGCCACCGACGGCACCGGCGAAGCCGCAGCCGAAGCCGCAGCGAACCTGGCGTGCCCGCCGGAGGTGCTCGATGCGTTGGCCGACACCGACCTCGACGACGGGATCGTCACGAGCGTCGCAGCGAATCCGCACACCCCGCCGGGGGCGCTTGCCCGTCTCGTCGCTGACCCGGGCTGCCCGCCGGAGGCTCTTGCCGCCGCCGCCCGCAACCCCAACTGCCCCGCCCTCTCCCGGGTCACCGCCGGTCTTCTCGCTGACTGAGAGCAATGGCGAGCTCCGGGCCCGGCCACCAGCTCGACGAACCCCACGAGCTCGAGCCGGCCACCGACGAACCCGCAGGCCCCAGCTCGAGCTGGAGCTCCGGATCGACGAGTCCGGGGGTGTTCACAAGAAAATCTGGGCGAGGTGTAAACCGTGCAGGCGGTTCCGGTGGTTGACTTCCTAAAGGTCCCGTCGTTCGGGTGGGCCGGACAGGAGAAGTCTTGATGCGCGGTCGTTTGATGGGGCTGGTGGTTCTGGTTGCTTTGGCGGCTGCTGCGGCGGGGGTGGGAGTGGGGGTGTCGCCGCCGCAGGCGTCGGCGGCGACCCGGTCGGGTTGCCCGTCGGGCACGTCGAGCGTGTCGACTCGTGACGGGTGGGCCGGGTGTCTGGTGAGGCCACATGCCCACGTTGTTCGTGATGTCGGCGCGCCTTCGGCCCTGGACGTGTCGGAGGTGCCGGTTTCGACTGCGGTGTCCGGCCGTGGTGCGGCCCGTTCTGCCACGGAGGCGACCGCTGTCGGCACCCCGGGGATCGCCTGCCACGGCGACGGGGTGTCAGGCCGGAGGGTGCAGCCGGTGTACGTGTCGTTCACCGACGTGGGTTCGCGTTGGGCTCAGGCTCAGGGGGTTCTCGAGGCGAACGCTGTCGCTGCGACAGCGGACGTGAACCAGTCCGCGTTGCGTAACGCGTCGGGGGCGTTGACCGGTTCCCGGAGAGAGATCAGGTGGGTGACGGACAGCTCGTGTCGCCTCCAGATCCTCAACGTGGCGCTACCGAAGACGTCCGTCCAGTGGGGCTCGACCGAAAACGTCATGGGGCAGATCCAGATGCTGCGGGACGCTGGGCTCACGAACCCCGCCCGGGCCTACATGGTCTTCGCTGACTCGACTCGGGGCGGCGGGTACGCATTGTCCGGGGGCCCGGCGACCAGTGGCGCCTCGGCGTACGCGTTCAACATGTCCCAAGGCTCCTCCGCCCAAGGGGGAGTGGCGCTGGCGGAGCAGTGGATCCCGTGGGACCCGACAAGCCGGGTCGGGGCCCTTCACGAGCTGCTGCACACGATGGGAGCCGTCGGCTACGGGTCCGCTCTCGCGAACGGCGGCCCGCCGAACCGGTCGGGGAACGGGCACTGCAACGACGGGTTCGACCTGATGTGCTACCCGGACGGCGGGCCGACGTCGCGCTACACGACGGGGGCGTGCCCGTTGGCGTTGAGCGCGCGGATGCTCGACTGCGGCGAGAACGACTACTTCTCCACGACACCGGCCGGTTGGCTGGCGTCGAACCCCTCAGCGAACCTCGCTTCCCGCCCGGAGATCGGCGGCTCGGCAGCCGGCGGCCCGGCGGGGGACATGACCCACTACGCGGCGCCGGCGCCGACGTCGGGGACCTGGACGATGTCGCTCACGACGTTCGGGGCGTCCACCCAGATCTACGAGCCGGGCCCGGTCGCCGGGTACACCCCGCAGCGATCCGTGTGGGTTTCGTGGAGGGCCCCGTCGACACGGTCCGCGAAGGTGAGGACGTACTCGACGACAGCGTCGCCGGAGTTCGACACGATCCTCGGTGTCTACGAGTTCGCCAACGGGCTGCCCGACCCGGTGCTCCCAACCCAGTTCCAGGGCCGGCTGATCGGCTCGAACGACAACCAGTTCGTCAGCGGGACAACGGGGGCGTCCCAAGTGACGTTCAACGCGGTGGCTGGCCGCACCTACATCTTCGAGGTCGCGTCGAAGACCCTGACCGCTCAGGGGGCTACGCCCCTTGTGGTCCTCTGAGGCGGGGGTTGGTCATGGCTGTTGTTGCCGTAGAGCTCGACCCGCCGGGGGGCGGGGGGCTCTGGTGGGCGGTCCGTGCTGTCGGGCGGGTCTTCGAGTTCTTGGTTGTGGCCGCTCTGTTCGCGGTGTTCGTTGGGGGGTTGTTCGTGGTTTGTGCGTTGGGGTTCTGGGTGGCAAGAAGCAACGCTGAGGTCGCGGCCCGTTCGCTGCCGGGCAGCCGGGCGGAGTGGGCGGCCGCTCCGAGGTCGGCGCCGGTGACGTTGACGCCGTCGGACTTTCGGGCGGATCTTCTTGGGCCGGCCGGGACCCGCCAGGCGGTCGCCTGCCGGGTCGATGCGCCGGTCGCGGCGTACCGGGTCGGGGTGCCGGTGTCTGCTGCTGTGGTGTTCGAGATCGCCGACGACGCGTCTGGTGTCACGTGCTACCCGGCAGCGGGCGGCCCGGGGATGTTGCTGGTCTTCGATCCTGGCGTCGTGGTCCCCGGGTTCCCGGTAGCAGCGCCTCAGGCCACCGCTGCCCCGACCCTCCCGTCGGCGACCCCTCCGACGACGTCGGTGTCGACGTTGCCGTGAAAACTGCACCAGCGAATCGTATTCGCTGATACACTTCACGGTTATGAGTGCTGTTCGGGTTGTGCATGCCGCTGATCTCCACATCGACGCCGCGGCCCGGCTCGGTTCCACGAACCCGGCGACCGGGATCAACACCGCCTGGGAGAACACGCACCGCTGCTGGCTGGCGGCGTGCGAGCACGCAGCCGCTATCGACGCCGACGCGTTCGTGTTCTGCGGCGACGCGTTCCTGAACGGCCGACCCGGCCCCGAAGCCGTCGAGATGGTCGCCGACGGGTTCCGGGTCCTGTCAGCCGCCGGGGTCCCGACCGTGGTCACCTACGGCAACCACGAACTGATCCGCAAGCCCCGCGGCCACCGCCACGCTCTCGCCCGCCTCGACGACATCCCCGGAGTTCAGGTCGTCAACCGCCCGCAAGTCGTGACCGTCGCCTCGGGGCTCCAGATCGCTGTCGTGCCGTGGCCCACGATCGCCGCCGCCGCGGCCGACCTCGACCTCGCCGACATCAACCCCGACGACATCGACGCGATGGTCGCCGCGGCAGTGTCCGACCAGATCGAACAGCTCGCCGACGAGTGCGACGCCACCCGGGGGCCTGTCATGTTCGCCGGGCACCTCACGGTCTCCGAAGCCCGCATCGGGTCCGCCCACCGCGGGTCCGAGCAGTACGTCCACGCCGTGTTCGCCGAACCCGTCGTCCCCCTCGAAGTCCTCGACGACGGCCCGTGGTCCTACGCCGCTCTCGGCCACATCCACCGCCGCCAGTCCTTCGGCCGGGCCGCTCACTACTCCGGGGGCATGGACCGCCTCGACTTCTCCGAGGTCGGCGAAGCCAAAGGCGTGAACGTCGTCACCTTCGACACCGGCACCGACCCGACCGTCGACATGTTCGTCACCCCAGCCCGCGACCTCGTCGTCATCGACGCCGCAGCCGCTGCCCCCGGAGACCTGCCTGCCGGCGCCATCTGCCGGGTCGATCTCGCTCCGGGAGAGACAATCGTCCCCCCCGACGTCGCCGCCGCGGTGAACGAAGCCGGCGGGCGGATCGCCGGCGTCCGCGCCGCTCCCGTTCCCCGCCCCGACGCTGAGGCCCGAGCCCACGTCGCTGAAGACGTCACCGTCCTCGACGGGCTCCGTTCCTGGATGGAAACCCACGACATCCCCGACGACGAACGGCCCGCCATCGAGACCGCCGCCCAGAGCCTCGTAGCGCAAAACGCCTGAACCCATGAACGAACCCGAAGCCGTGGCCGTCACCCGCTGGCGTTGCGTGTCGCGAGGGTGCCGCAAGTCGTACGCCAGCCGGTCCAAGGCTCGCGCCCACGCGGCCATCTGCCCGAAAGACCCAGACAACCGGTCCTGCCTGACCTGCATCAACTTCATGGACGGCGAGATCGGCGGGTGGGAGGAACCCGGGTCCGTCCCGTCGTGCAGCAAGGGGCTGGACGTCGGCGGCGGCTACGGCACAGGCGAGGCGCTGCCCCGAGACTGCCCCATGTGGGAGCCGTCCGACTTCTACGCCAACCCCGCCCCCGCTGACAACGCAGAGAGGACCCCGTGACAGTGACCGACGCGCTCGCCCCCGCCGAAGAGCTGGCTCTCCGGCACCTGGACCGCACCCGAGAACACCGGACCCCGACCGCACGCACCGCCGGCGGAGAAACCGTCCCCGATGCCGTCGCCGCCACGCTGATCCGCCGAGGTCTCGCCAAGCACAACCCGATGGTCGGCCCTCGCGCCGCCGAGACTTTCGTCTCCATCACCCCCGCCGGCCGCCGCACCCTGCTCCCGCCGCCGCTCGAGGCGACGCTCGCCGACGGGAGCCAGGTCACCCTGATCCTGGCCCCGTGCCACTTCTGCGGCGGCCATGACGACTACGCCTCGATCGGGATGCGCGCCGTGTGCCCCTCTTGCCGCGGCCGCGGCGTCGAGCTCGGCCGGTACCTCATCCGCCCCGTCGAGAACGACGCCCTACCCGAGAAGGACCCGACCGATGGCTGACTGCCCGATCCACGGCGACACCGGCATCGGCCCGCCGTGCGAACCCTGCGAGGCGTCACTCCGGGAGCTCTCCGGTGCCTCACCCGTTCAGAACAACCTGGACGCGATCGCTGCTTTGCGGTTCTCGGCGCTCAGTAGCCCCGAGGACGGCGAGAAGATCCGGGACGGGTTGATCGCCGAGCTGCGGTGGGCGCGCTCCGCCTTGGCTCGGATGCAGCCGGTCGTCGAATGGGCGCAACAAGCAGACCACCTCACCGGATGCCCCGCAGCGTGGAACGAGAAGCTCGCCAAGCATGGGATACCCCTTGAGCCTTGCGCCTGCGGCCGTGACGCCGCGTTCGACCCGTCGGGCCGAGTTCACGGCAAGGGCGTGATGGGCGCCGGCGAGAACGGCTGGCAAACGTTGGGAACCGACCGTGGCTGACCGCAGCACACCCGTGCTGCGAGCACACGTCGGGTTCGGCTCTCCCGTCGACGATGACTGACGGGAGGCCGGCGGTCACGGGCCTCGGGCCGGTCCCGGAGACGCTGGACTGGCTTGCCGGGACCAGCGACGGTGCCCGGTGGCTGGCGGGTCTCCCGGGGTTGGCGGTTGAGGCGGTCGACCGGTTCGGTGTCGTGCCGGACGGTTCGTTGCTCGCGGGGATGGTGTCGCTGGTTGTGCCGGCGGTGACCGCCGCTGGCCGGGAGGTCGTCGTGAAGGTCCGCTGGCCGCACGTTGAGGCTGAGCGCGAGGCGGCAGCGTTGCGGCTCTGGGACGGCAACGGCGCTGTCCGGCTTCTCGGTGAGGCCCCCGACCTCGACGCTCTGCTTCTGGAGCGGTGCGTGCCGGGGTCACCGATCACGGTCCTGGGCTCGGAGGCCGCCACGAGGGTCGTCGCTGGCCTCGTGGACCTCACTGCGGTGCCTGCCCCGCCGGGCATGTTCACGCCGCTGAGCGCGGCGGCGGCCGACTGGGTCGACGACCTGACCGTCCGGGCTGCTGCTCTGGAGGGCGCCGGTCACGAGACCGCCGCCCGGGTAGCGAGAACAGCGGCGGCGACAGCGGCCCGGCTGTCCGCTACCCAGGCCGGCCAGGCCGCTGTGGTGATCAACGAGGATCTCCACCCGGACAACGTCTTGTTGTCCGACACGGGTTGGCGGGTGATTGACCCGAAGCCGTTGGCGGGGGAGAGGGCCGCGGCCGCTGCCCGGTGGGTGTGGGACTGGGGTTGCTCGGAGGTGGAGGAGCTGCGCCCGTGGCGGGTGTCGCTCGGCCCGACGTTCGATCCGGTTGGCCGGTGCCGGCTGATGGCGGGGCTGTTGGGTGTGGACCTGGGGCGTCTGGCTGGTTGGGGGTTCGTGTCGGCGGCCCGGGCAGCGGTGTGGTGGCCGGGCCCGGCCGGCGTTGTTGGTGGGGGTTGGGTGCCGACGTCGGCGTTGGCTGCTGCTGGGGCCCTTGCCGGGCTGGCCGTCCGGCCCCGTTCGGGCTGACCTCCGGCACCTCGAGGGCCTGGAGCAGCTCGAGGTGCCCCAGGTCCCGGCCTGCGGGTTCGTCTGGGTCTGCCTCGAGGCGCCGAGCTCCTCGAGGCGAGCGGTGGCGTCGGGTGGGGTGGATCCGGCAGGCGGTGTTCTTGGGGAGGCGTCGGCATCTTCGGGTTCCTGTTAGGGCCCGCCGGGCTCCCGGGAAGGTGTCGAGGGTGATGGGTGTCCGTGCGAGGAGAGCGGCGGCGTCGGTGGTGCTGGCGGTGTTGGTGCTGCTGGTGGCGGCGGGCTGCGATTACAAGGGGACGTCGGGCCCGAGGGTGGCGCTGTTCGGGGACTCGATCTCGGCGCAGTCCGCCGATCAGTTGGAGAACCAGTTCGTGCGCCGCCACCGGTACCTCCAGTGGTCTGTCGATGGGTTCACGATCGCTGATCAGTTCGACACGATCGGCCGGTTGATGGATGAGGGCCCGGTCCCGGATGTGATGGTCATCGAGCTGGGCACGAACGACGCCCAGAAGAACCGTTCGTCGGCGCAGATGGCGGCCGATATTCGCACGGCCGCCCGCCGGGTCGCGTCGGTGCCGTGTGTGCTGTGGCTGAACGTGAAGACGTCCGGGGTGAACCCGTACTACACGGGGGTCGTCGCGAACGCCGGGCGGTTCAACCAGGTGCTGGCGTCGACCGTGGCCTCGTACGGCAACGTCCGAGTTGTTGACTACGCCTCCTGGGGGGCCGCTCACCAGGAGCTGTACTCGGCTGACGGGCTGCACTTCCCCTCAGATCAAAGCTCGACCGGTAAGCAGCGGTACGCGAACTGGCTGGCCGCGACGGTCGTCCCGGCAGGATGCTGAGAGCTGCCCGCTGCGGGGGGCTCACCGTGTCGGGCCGACCGTGCCGGAACCAGGCGCCCGCCGCCGGCGGGTGGTGCGGCCGGTGTGGTGGCGTCCCTTCCCCGGTGACCGCCCCGCCGTTGTCGTCGTTGTCGGCTTCTGCTGCGGGGGATCCTTTGGCGGCGAACCCGTGGATCCCGCCGACCGGTCCGGGAGCGGCCCGCCGGCTCGCCGCCGACCCCGACACTGACCCCGAGGCGTTGCATCGTCTGGCCGTGGCGGGGTGGTCGGCCCGTTGGGCTGTCGCTGGGAACCCGTCGACGGCGCCGGAGACTCTTGCTCTCCTGGCGCTCGACGACAGCGAAGAGGTCCGGCTGCGGGCGGCGCAGCACCCGGCGTGCCCGCCGGCGGCCCGTTCCCGGGTCGGGCTCGAGATCGTCTGATGCGGGGCGAGGCACGACGCTGCCAGGGCTTGACTGCCGGCGGGGCCCGCTGCCGGCAGTGGACGACGTCGCCCGACGGGATCTGCGGCCGGCACGCTTCGCTGCCAGCGGGGCCCGCTGGTTCTTCCGGGCCTCCACCACGGGCCCCGGGGGAGGACCCGCTCGGGTGGCCGGCAGTGCTGGGGGCGAACGCCCACGGCGTCGACCGTGACGGGCGGAGGTTCACGGTGCCGGCCGGGACACCGGTGCGGGTCGAGGCCCGAGCGTTCGGGGCGACCAGCACCCACCTGATCTCGGTGGAGGACCCCGCCGGCGGCCCGCGGCTCACCTTGCGGGCCCCGGTCGACGCCGTCGACGAATCTGAACCCGAACCCGAACCCGGGTCGGGTCTCGGCATCTTCGACGCCCATGGGTAACAGAGCAGCGTTCTGCGGGAAGCCGACTGTGGGCGGTTCGCCGTGCCGGAACGGCCCCGGGTGCACCGTGACTCACCCGCCGGGCTCGCCGGCCGCCGCCGGTGTCGGCGCCGCCGGGCCGCCGCCGGCGGACCCGTTGACGTCGGCGGGTCCGGTCGAGTCGACCGGTTCCACCCAAGCCGAACTGCGGCAGCTTCAGGAGTCTCAGGTGGCGCGTGCCCGTCAGGGGCGCCTGGCTGGTCGGTTGGGCACACCCATCACATCGACGAGCGGTCGACACCGTCGCCGCTGATGGACCGGTCCGAGTGGTCCGAGTGGGACGGCGAGGCTGGGCGGCTGGTTGGCTCTGGGGTGGCCGTGGGGGGCGGTGTGGCTCACCCGCCGTCACCGCCGGCCGCCACCGGTGTCGGTGCCGCCGGGGCGGGGGGAGGTGTCGGCGCGGGATCTGGCATCTTCGACGCCCATGGGTGACAGAGCAGCGTTCTGCGGGAAGCCGACTGTGGGCGGTTCGCCGTGCCGGAACGGCCCCGGGTGCACCGTGACTCACCCGCCGGGCTCGCCGGCCGCCGCCGGTGTCGGTGCCGCCGGGCCGTCGCCGGTGGACCCGTTGGCGTCGGCGGTTCCGGTGCGGCTGCTCGGGACCCGCTGGAACCCGGCCGGGTTTCAGGTCACCCCGGGGGTGATCGACGGCGCCGCCCGGGAGGCGTTCACGAACGGGCATTGCCTGGGGTTGGCGTTGGCGGTCTCCCGTCGGACCGGGTGGCAGATGATCTGGGTGGGGTCGTCGGACTGCGCGTACGACGAGGACTGCCTGGGGGAGTACGAGTTCGAGGACGGCAGCTCCGCCTGCCAACACCATCATGTTGCTGTCGTCGCTCCCGACGGCCGAGTCGTGGACATCAACGGCAGCTCGACGATCGCCGAGGCTGTCGTCGCTCAAGGGATGTACACATCCGAGGAGGTCCAGCAGATCGGTCCGGACTGCCGGGGGCCGGTCACCGACACCGACGCCGAGACCATGGCCCAGGACCCGGCGTGGCTTGATACTCCCCCCGGCGTCGCGGACAGCTTCGTCGGCCCGGTCCTCGAACAAGCCGGTTACGGCTCTACCCTCGCGGCGCTCGCCGCCGACCATCGGCAGCCGGTTCGTTCCGCTGCGGCCCGCCACCCGGACACGCCCGCCCACGGCAGGGCCGCAGCCGGGCTCCTCAGCGGCACCGACGGCGGGCATCGGGACTGATGCCGCTCCGGCCCCAACCCTGCCAGGGGTTCACTGCAACGGGCGCCGCCTGCCGGAACGTGACCCGATCCCGCAACGGTTGGTGCGGTCAGTGCGGCGGGACCCGCTGGGCGTCCCGCCAGATGACAGCGGCGGCGGTAGAAGCGACGGTGGACCCGTTCGGCGGCGACCTCGACAGCGACGAGCCCGGGTTCGCCGAGCTGAAGGGCCCGGACTGCTCGCCCGCCGTCGTCGCCTCCATCGCCGGGCGGGCGTTCGTCGGGGACGGGTCCCCGGCCGCTGTCGTCGCTGCGGCGTTGAGGCACCCGGACTGCCCGTCCCGTCTCGTCCGGAAAGCTCTCGCCGCCGGCTTCGTTCACCGCCGGGCAGCGTTGGAGAACCCAAACTGCCCGCCGCTTTCCCTCGCCCGAGCGGCTTTCCAGCAGGACCCCGACGGGTTCGACCGCCGCCTGATCGCACAGAATCCCAACACGCCCGCCTGGGTCCTGAGCCGTCTCGCCCGGCAGTCGACACGCTGGCGGGACCCCGGTTCGCTGACCTACTCGCTGCTCGGGTCCGGTACCGGCGGGCTTCATCCCGGCGCTCAGGCCCCGATCCGCTCCGCTGTCGCGGCCAACCCGGCGACACCACCGAGAGTTCTCGCTCGTCTCGCCGGGTTCGTCGAGCCGCAGACCAGGGCCACGGTCGCCGCCAACCCCGCCTGCCCGCCGGCCTTCTTGAGGGACCTGTCCATCGACAGCGACCCCGACGTGCGGTCCGCGGCCGCGGCGAACCCGAAATGCGGCCCCGAACTGATCGCCTGGCTTGCCGTCGACGCCACTCCCGAAGTCCGGGCGGCGGTCGCTGCCCGACCTGGCACGTCGCCCGCGGTCCTCGCCCGTCTTGCCGGCGACCCGGATCCCGACGTGCGGGCCGCCGCCGCGGCTAACCCCGACTGCCCCGCCCCCGCCCGCTCCGCGGCCGGGCTGCTGGCCGACTGATGCCCGCCGCTCGCACCTGCACGGGGCGTACCGCTCGGGGGGACCTGTGCCGGAACAAGACGTCCTCACGGTTCGGGTGGTGCGGCCGTTGCGGTGGCCCTTCCGCTGCGACGTCGGCCGCCGCCCGCACCGGGCCCGCGGCCGACCCGGACCCGCTGGAAGTCCCCCTGCCCCCACAGGAGGTCCTGATTGACCCGCCGATGGTGGGAGTGGACACCGTCTGGCACATCGGGACGATGGACCCGGACCGCCGGTCGGGATGGTCACTTGAAGGGCACGCCCTGTCCGTGTCGGTCCACCCCGACGAGTGGGAACGGATCGCCCGTCTCGGGGGGCGGGAACGGTGGCGGCTCGACGGGCCGTTCGCGATGATCGACGCTCTGTCGTTGACCGACACCGACCGCGAAGCCGTCGCCCGATGGGCGCAACACGAACAGCTCCTGACTCCGGCCACGGTCTGGCACGCCCACCTCGGCCACGACGACGAGCTCGACGACGAGATCGTCATGGTCTTCGACACCGAAACCGAAGCCCGTAGCGAAGCTGAGGGCTGCGAAGTCGACGACGTCGACGCGGCCGTGGTGCCCGTCGCCGGGTGGAAAGCAACCGACGCCCTCACCGGGGTCGTTGGCCGCTCAGACCCGGCCGACGCGTTCGAACACGCCCTTCTCGTGTGGGCCGAATCCGCCGGCTACGACGGCGTGTGGTTCGAAGAACGCCTCGACGTCGCCGCCCTGTCCGCCCCCCGAGGCGGCCTGTTCGCCGTGGCGTTGAGCCGCGCCGCAGCCACCGCCGAATGATGATCTGATGCCGCCCGCCGCTGCCCGCTGCCGGGGGTTCACCGCCGGGGGTCGCCCCTGCCGGCGTAACACCCGGGACCGCACCGGCTGGTGCGGCAGATGCGCCGGGGTGCTCCCCGACCTGCCCGCCGCCGCCGACGCACCGGGGCCACCCGTCGAAGACCCGCTCGGCGCGGCCGTGTGGACCGGCGACCGAGCCCTGATAGCAAACGACCCCGACACCCCGCCCGGCACCCTCGCCGTTCTCGCCGCCGACACCGCCCCGTTCGTCCGTCGCTCCGTCGCCCGCAACCCCGACGCGAACGCCGACACCCTCGACCGGCTCGCTGACGACCCCCACTGGGAAGTCCGGTTCAGGGTCGCTGCGAACCCGAACACGCCGCCGGCCGCGCTGACCCGCCTCGCCGCCGACGCCAACCCAGGCACCCGGTGCCGGGTAGCGGCAAACCCCACTTCGCCACCCGAAGCGATCCGCGCCGCAGCGAACTTCGACGACGCCCGCTGGGAAGCCGCAGCGAACCCCGCCTCGGACGCCGCCACCCTCCAATGGCTCGCCACGTTCGAAGACCACATCGTCTCCCGCGTCGTCGCCCACCCGAACTGCTCGCCCGGCACCCTCGCCGGCCTCGCGTCTCACCCCGGCCTCGCGGTCCGCTCCGAAGTCGCCCGCTCGTCCGTCACCCTGCCCGCCACCCTCGCCGCCCTCGCCGCCACCGGCGGGTTCCTCGCCGACATCGCCCTCGCCAACCCGAACTGCCCGACCGCCACCCTCGACCAGGCAGCAGACACCCACGCAACCGCCAGAGAAGCAGTCGCCCGCAACCCGTCCACGAACCCCGCCACCCTCGCCCGCCTCGCCGCCGACCCCGACCCCGACGTGCGGGAAAGGGCCCTCGCGAACCCCGCGACCCCCGGCCACGGCCGCTCCGCCGCCGGCCTCCTCAACGACTGAAACCCGCGGACCCGGCGGCATCTTCGTGCAGCCATGCCCCCTCCCACCCGCCGGGCGCTCGCCGCTGCCGCTCTCCTCGTTGCCGTCGCGGTCCTCGCCGGCTGCCAGTACGAAGGCTCATCCGGCCCGAGAGTCGGGCTGCTCGGCGACTCGATCAGCTACTCCGCCGACGCGGAAATCGTTGCCGCTGTCACCGCTCACTCCCGGCTCGTGCGGGCCTCAGCCCCCGGCCAAACGATCGCCCAGATGACCGACGTCGCCGAACAGTTCATCGGCACCCCACCCGACACCATGATCATCGAGCTCGGAGCGAACGACGCCGTTCTCCGCCGGCCCACCGCCAGCATGCGAACCGACATCCGACGGCTCCTCGGGCTTCTCCGCGGCCACGGCGTCGCCTGTGTCCGCTGGACGAACCTCCCGACAACCGGCACCTTCAACATCCCCACCGCTCCCCGATTCGCGGTCGACGCCGCCCGGTTCAACCGGGTCCTCGTCGAAGAGCTCGCAGCCGCCCCCGGGCTCACCGCCAGCGTCGCCTGGTACAGCACCTGGATCGACGCCAACAGAAACCGCCGCGGGCCCGACGGCCTCCACCTGGCCGACACCCGCACCGCCCACACCCAGTTCGGGGCATGGGTCGCCCACCTCGCCGAACAAGGATGCCGATGACCTCGCCCCGCCCATGCGGGCAACCCACCTGGGAAGGCACCCCATGCCGGAACCAGGCCGGGTCCTGCACCGCCAACCACCCCACGGCCGGCACCGGCCCGGTGATGGCCATGACGGCGGCCGCCGTCCCTCCCCCCGACCCCCTCGCCCACCGCACCCCCGACGGCCAGACCGCCGCCCGCCCAGACGAGATCGCCCGCCGGGCCCCCGAGATGATCGCCGCCGGTGACAGCGCCGCTGAAGCCGCCCGCCAACTCGGAGTCACCGAATCCGACATCCACGCCGCCCTCGACGCCCACCGCCGCAACGAAACCGCCTCCGCCGCCCGCAGCGACCCCGACAACTACCGGCGGCTGACGGCCCCACCGGGCGGCTTCTCGGAGAGCGACGTCAACGGCCTGAAAGGCCAGCGAATCCGTGCCTCGGTGGATGTCGGGTACGGCCAGACAGAACCCCGGTTCATCGAAGTCAGCGACGTGGCTGGCGGGAACATCCTCTACCCGGCCGCCGATCAGTCCCCATTCCCGGGGGTCGCCGGCGCCACGACGAACTTGAGGAAGCTGCCGCTCGCGAGCATCACGGCCATAGCGGTGCGGCCGAGCCAATCCTGATTGGGCTACGGTGAACCGGAACCGCCCGCGCGGTTTCGGTCATCAAGGAGGCCCAGGTGGATCTGTCCAAGCTCACTGTCGGCGGCAAGGTGATCGCCGTCGCGGCGGTCGTGCTGTTCGTCTCGTTGTTCCTCCCGTGGTTCAGCTTCTCCGCCGGCGGTCCGTTCGGATCCGTTGACGCGACCGGCTGGGACGTCGGGTTCCTGTTCTCGGTCTTGCCGATGCTCCTCGGGCTCCTCATGGCTGCCGCGGTTGTCGTTCCCGCCGTGAAGCCGGACGCGAAGCTTCCCGAGGTCCCTGGCGGCCTTCCCAACGTCATTCTCGGTGCCGGCGTCGTCGCTGCCGTGTTCGTCGTGCTGAAGGTCCTCATCGGTGAGGAGTTCTTCACCCGGTCCTTCGGGTTGTTCCTCGCTGCTGTTGCTGCTGTGGCTCTTGCTGTCGGCGGCTACCTCAACATGAAGGCGGTGAACGCTGCCGTGGTTGCTGGTCCTGAGGTGGCTGGTCCTGAGGCGGGCCTCGAGGCCGAATAGGCCCCACGTTCTCCCCTCCCCGCGTTCCCTCCAAGGCGCGGGGAGGGGGCCCAACTGACTGCACGTGGTGCGGGGGCGTCCCATCTGGGACGCCCCCGCACCACGTGCAGCGCACTCATGTATGGGTGGTGGTGGTGCGGCGTTGGGTGGCGCGGAGTTCCTTCTTGGACGGGGCCGGCCAGATGAACCCGAGCCGTCGGAGGTCGGCGACGAGATTCTTCACGGCCCGTCGGTCTGAGGCGGTGGCGGGGAAGACGTAGGTGTCGCCGCTGGGGAACACGAACCGGCGGTGCCGGGAGGTGGTCTCGAGGGTGATGCCCTGAGCTTTCGCTGCTCTGATGACGGGGTCGATCTCGCTGGCCATCTGGGTCTCCTGTCTGGTGTTGCTGGTGGCCTTGCCCGACCTCCACCCAGCAACCCGATAACCGTGAACAAGCCATACGGTAACAGGTGTGTGGGGGTGGCGCAAGGGCCCCAGCCCGAGCAGCTCGAGCCGGCCGCCGACACCCACGAACCCGCAGGCCGCAGCTCCAGCACGAGCTCGACGAGCTCCAGGTCGAGCTGCTCGAGCTCGGTGGTGGGGGTGGATCTGGGGGTCGGGGCCCAGAACCTGATGGTGGTCGCCGACCCCGCTCGCACCGAGGTGGCCCGGGTGGAGAACCCGAAGGCTCTCGACCGGGTCCACAGCCGGGTCGTGGCCCTCCAGAAGAAGATCGGGCGTGCCCACCGGGTAGCGGTCGCTGAAGGCCGGGTGGACGCCAACGGCCGGCCGGTCGACTCGCAACGGGTCCTGGCTCTCCGGGCCCGCATCGCGCGGCTGCACCGCCGGGCCGCCGACATCCGCTCCGACAGCCTCCACAAGGCCACCAGCGCCCTCGTTGCCGCCGGTCACGGCACCATCGTCGTCGAGACCCTGAACGTGGCCGGGATGATGCGCCGGGGCGGGTCCCGCAAGAAGGGCCTGAACCGGGCGATCGCGGACGCCGCGTTGGGTGAGGTCGGCCGTCAGGTCGGCTACAAGACCGAACGGGCCGGTGGTTCCCGTCTTCGAAGATGTGCTCACGGTGCGCGGCAGTGAAACCCAAGCTGCCGCTCGACGTGCGCGAGTACCGCTGCGACCACTGTGGTCTGGTCATCGACCGTGACTGCAACGCCGCAGCGAACCTTGCCCGCGTTGGCGTCGACCCCGCCTGGGAAACCAGCGGCTGGGTCCCGGCGTCGGGAAGCAGCAGGCAACACCAACCGGGCGGCGAGCCCGGGGCAGGGAAGCCGACATCAGACCAACAACGAGAACACCCCGACCGGGGATCTCGCCGGAAGCCCTCAGGGGCTGATGGTGGCAACGGCGCCGACCCCCACCAGGGTCGAGAACTGCGGACCCTTACCAGTGCCGCTGCGGGCGCTGGACCCCACGGGGAAGGGACCGCTGGCCGTCACGGCGGCCCCCGGCTTTCTCACCAGTCCCAACAAGACTGAGAAAGCGCAGACCGGGTGGCATCTTCAGGCTCCTATGACCTTGGCGCCGCTTCTGTGCGGGAAGACGACCGTGGCCGGCGGGAAGTGCCGGAACCCAGTTGGGGCGTGCGCTGCCCAGCACCCGGGGGTGCGGTTCTACGACAACGACGACGGCGGCACGTGGCTGGGCCGGGACCCGGGCAACCGCCGTCAGCTGCCGTCGGCCGACCCGCTGATCGTTGTCGACTCGGGCGGCGCCGCTGACGACGATGGAGCCGAGGACGACGACAGCGCCTGCCGCGACTGCGGCGAACCGGCTGACGGCGGGGAGGGCTGGGACGGCTTGTGCGGCACATGCGCCGACCGTGAATGGGCGGTCGAAGAAGCCGACGCAGTGATCGACGAGACGCTCGCCGCCGGCGGCGGCTGGGAACGGTTTGCCGCTGATGACGACTCCCGGGTCCGGTGGCGTGCCGCCCAGCGGGCCGGCTGCCCTCCGGCGGTGCTCGAAGCGCTCGCCGCTGACGGCGACCCCGAGGTGCGTGCCGCTGCCGCGGCGAACCCGTCTTGTCCGCCTGCCGCCCGGGCTGCCGTCGGGCTCCTGGCCCGCTGATGGCTTCGAACCCTGGCCGTCGTTCTGGCTTGTGTGGTCAGCCGACCCCGGACGGCACGTGCCGCCGGAAGGTCGCTGCGCCCGGGATGCCGTGCGGGGTGGACCACCCCGCCGCCGGGCCCTCGGCGGCGAACCCTTTCGCCGGGGGGCTACCTGCCGGGCCGCCGCCAGACCCGCTTGCCGGGCCGCCCGGCCCGGGAGCGGCTCAGGAAGAACTGGTCGCCGGCAGGATCCGTTCGCTGCTCGCCGACTGCGGCCTTTCCCCGGCCGACGGGCGAGCTCAAGCCCTCATGGACCTCGTGAGCAGCGAGATCGACGCCGCTCAAGCCGGTGTGCGTTCCCCGGCGGCGGCGGACAAGGCCACACTCGACGATTTCGCCGACTGGTACGCCGCTCCTGAACAGGACGACGAGTGGTCGATGGATTTCAACCTCTCGGTCACCGAGGGCCTTCACGAGGCGCTGCGCAAGAGCGGGCGGACCGTCGACTGGAAAGACATCACCAGCGACGAGATCCGTGTCCATCTCGCTCCCGGAGCGGAGACACATTTCGGGAAGACCCAGCTCCTGGAGCTGCTCGACCACAAGAACTGCCCACCGGACGTGCTTTTTGCTCAGGCGACCAGCAGCGTCCGGGACGCCCGAGAAGCGATCGCCGACAACGACCGCACACCACCCGAGGCCCTAGCTGTCCTCGCTGTCGATCAAGATCCCCGCATCAGGGGAGCGGCCCGGTCGCATCCGGCGTGCCCGCCGCTGAGCCCCGCCCAGACCGCCCACGTCGGCCTCCTCAACGACTGACGCCGCCGCCACACAGCAACAACTGCGCTCGCTGCGCTCGCACCAGAGTCAGATCGTCAAGCGTTGCCCTGTAGCACGGATACGTTCTGGAGAGGGAGTCGCGCTGTACCCTGGGGGGCGTGTTCACCGCCTTCGTTGTCGTCGTGCAGGTCGTAGCGTCCCTCGTGCTGATCCTCCTCGTGCTGCTCCACAGCGGCAAAGGCGGCGGCCTGTCCGACATGTTCGGCGGCGGTCTCGGGGCGTCCGCCGCGGCGTCCACTGTCGTCGAGCGGAACCTCGACCGCGTCACCGTCGTCGCTGCCGTCACGTTCGGCTTCGCGACCGTCGCGCTCGTGCTCCTGCTTTGATGCCGAGCGCACTTTGGGTCTGGCGCCCGGCATCTTCGCGGCCCATGAGCACCCGCCGTTGGTTCGCCGCCGCTGTCTTCGTCTTCTTGTTCGCCGCCGGGTTCGCTGGGGGCCCTGCTGTTGCCGCTGACACGGGTCCGCCTCCCGGCCCGGTGGTTACCCTCGGGCCCGGCGAGACCCACCACGTTCTCCGTCAGTGCCACCGCAGTGGTGTCTGGATCGTTCAGGTCTCGGTCGGCCTCGCCGACGGCCCCTTCACTCTCCGTATGGCCAAGAGCGGCCGACGTCACCGCATCATCTCGTCTGACCCCGGGCAGTCTGCCGTTGCCCGGTGGGGGACTCGAGGCTGTGTCGACATCACCGCCACGAACGCCACGAACCGGACCGTCCGTCTCTTGTTCGATCACAGCTGGGAGCTGCTCGGGCCAGCGGGACAACCGGGGCGTCCCAAGTGACGTTCAACGCCGTCGCCGGCCGCACCTACCATGTGGTTGAACCCCAAAGCGCTCACCGTTCGAGTGAGCCAGACAGGAGACATCTGATGCGTGCCCGGTTGATTCACCTGGTTGCCCTGACAGGTCTGGTAGCGGTAGCGCTGGGGGTGGGCCTCGTGGCGCCCGGGCAGCTGCCAGCAGCTGACGCCGCGACCACGACCGGCACCCCCGGCATCGCGTGCTACGACACGGGCACGTCAGGCGCTCGGGTCCAGCCGGTGTACGTGACGTTCCAGGGGCGCACGAACCGGTACGCCACAGCGAAGCCTGTCATCGAACGGAACCTGGCGTACATGGACCACGTGTTCCACGCGTCCGCGTTGCAAGGCGGGACCGGCCAAGGCCGCCACGTCCGGTTCGTCCACGACGCGAACTGCCGGGTGCCGATCCCGAACGTGACGCTCCCGATGACCGTCGACCAGTACATCAACAACGTCCTGGCGGACGGGTCGATCTCGCCGCTGGTTGCGGTCGGGCTGAACCAGCCGAACCGCACCTACGTGGCGTACATCGACCTCGGCCGCCGGTGGGTTTCCCACGCATTCCGGCAGCCGGTGACGGGCTACACCGGATCCCGGTACGCGATGGTCTACAACGCACCCAGAGGCGGCGGTTGGGACAACTTCACCACCGTCGACGAGACGATGTCCAACTGGACTGTTGGGGAGGCCGGCTCGTACAACATCGCCACCCACGAGGTCCTGCACGCCCTCGGAGCGGTCGACTCGTCCGCCCCGAACGCCGCTCCAGCCGACCCCGGCGCCAGCGTGTCCGGCGGGCACTGCAACGACGGGTACGACATGATGTGCACCGTTGTCGGCGGCGGCTCGGCCTGCCCGAACCAGGCGGACATCTACTACCTGGACTGCGGCGACAACGACTACTACTCGACGAACCCCCGCGGGTGGCTCGCATCGAACCCCGACAAGAACGTCGCGAACAGCGCCTACCTTTCCGCGTCGGGAACCTCAGGCCCGTTGAACGACTTCATGCAGATAGCGGTCGGTGTCCCGGCGCCCAGGACCACCAACTGGACGCTCACCGGGAACAACACCGGAGCCTCCACCGAATACAACGAGCAGCCAGCAGTCGCCGGCCACCCGGCCACCAGGACCGTGTGGTGGGCGTGGCGGGCCCCAGCGACGCTCCCATCGACCGGTCAGCGGGTCACCGTCAACACGAACAACTCGGGTGGGACGACCCCGCTCGACACGCTCCTGGCTGTCTCCCGCGGGTGCTACGGGTGCGGGTTCCCCACCTCGGGCCTGTTCCCGTCCAGCACCGGCCGCTTCGCCGTCGGATCCAACGACAACGCCACAGCGAACGTCACCTGGTCGAAAGTGACGTTCACCGCCTACCCCAACACCGTCTACTACTTCGGGATCGACGGCAAGAACGGGGCCCAGAGCAGCATCAACCTCCGGCTCTTCCCGGCAGCCTGAGCCTCGAGCCGGCCGAGTTTTGACGGCGGTGATCCTTGACAACCGAACCCGCACCAACCCTCCACCGCCACCCGGCGTGGCCGCCAACCCCACCCGGACGGCGCCCACACCGACGCACAGTGGCCAAGAGGGTGTTGACGGGGCTCCGGCCCCGTCCCTCGTTGAGCGCTGGTCCGGGCACGCCACGCCGCCGCCGACAACGGTGGTGTTGACGGGGCTTCGGCCCCGTCCCTCGTTGAGCGTGGTGCGACCTGTTCACTGGCGGCTCCTTCCGCTGGAGTGTTGACGGGGCTCCGGCCCCGTCCCTCGTTGAGCGTGGACCGACCTGTTCACTGGCGGCTCCTTCCGCTGGAGTGTTGATGGGGCTCCGGCCCCGTCCCTAGTTGAGCGCGGGTGACCGCTCGCCTCGGGGACGAGAACCCCACCGCGTGTTGACGGGGCCCCGGCCCCGTCCTTCGTTGAGCCCAGCAGGAACCTCCAGGGCAACTGGAACTGTTATGCTGCGATGCGGTTAGGTTCCTGTTCGCGTGTTTCGAGTGGAGGTTGTCCGGTGAAGCGACTTGATGCGGGTGTGCTTGTCGGGGCGTGTGGTGAGTTGTCTGGTGAGGCGGGGGTGATGTTCTCGGCGAAGCTGGAGCCGTTGGCCGGGCCTGGTGGCCTGGTGAAGCCGGCGACGTACGAGGGCGGTCGCCGCCAGCTCGATCGTCGTTGGTGGGGTGAGGGCGTGGACCGCCGGCAGGTCGATGTCGTTTCTGTCGACAACGTCCCGAGCCAGGCGAACCGGTTGGAGGCGGCGTTGGAGGGTTTGGCCGTGCAGCTGGGTTTGCCGCAGGTGGTGCTGGATCTCGGCGGTGTCGGGGCGCTTCCTCCGCATCTGCCGACGCGGTTGTCTGGTTTCCGGTTCCCTCATCGCCAGGCCGACGCTTATCTTCGTGACTCGCTGCTGGGCGGGGTGCGGTTCACCGCGACGCCGGCGGGTCGGGCGCTGATCGACGCGACCGGCGATGCGGCCGGCCCGATCCTCGAGTGGTTCCCGCAGGCGTTGCTGTTCGGCTACTGGCAGTCGCATCTGGGCAAGAAGCGGTCGCAGTCCAAGCTGGCCCGGTCGTGGGTTTCGGAGATCGTCGGTTATGACCCGGCGACGGTCGAGACGCGCTCTATGGCGGTGAAGGGCGACCCGTTGAACCTGAGCGTGACCGAGCAGGCCCAGTTCGACCCGGACGACGAGCTGGCCGGGTGGGAACTGGTCGACGGGTCGAAGAAGGCCGCCGGGAAGGGAGCGAAGGGTGCGCGCCTGTCGGAGCTTGGCCATGGTCAGGTGATCGCGACGGGTGACGACGCGGCGCTTGCTGGGGTTTCGTTCGCTGAGGTTGTGCAGCGGGCGACGGTGTCGTTCGCGTCGCTGCGGCGGGTCAGGGTCGGCGAGGACACCCCCGATCAGGACGCTGCTGCTCGGGCTGTGCTCGTGGCGCTCGGGATCGTCGCTCACGTGGGCGCTTTCGGTCGTGCGTTCAGTCTCCGTTCGGGTTGCGATCTTCGTCCCGTGTCGTCGGAGTGGGTGTGGTTGGGGGCGTCGGGTGACGAGCCGATCGAGCCGCTGGGCCTGGAGGACGCTGTCGGTCTGTTCTTGTCGGTGGTCGACGCGGCGGAGGAGGCCGGGCTGCCGGTCGGGAGCCGGTGGCCTGAGCCGCTGATCCTGGAGCCGGACGAGTCGTTGGCGGATGCGATCAAGGCGACCTGGCCGCTGGAGAGCTGATGCTGGTCATCGACGTGGAGTTGCTCCACGGGACGATCCGCGCTGGTTCACCTGACGATCTTGCGCTCACTGGTCATGACGATCCCGGCGAGTGGCCGCCGAGCCCGGCTCGGTTGTTCGCTGCGCTTCTCTCGGCGGGCACCCGGGAGCGGTGGGCGTTCAGTGACGGCAGCGAGCTGAGCGAGCTCGAAGCGGCCGGTAGCCCGGAGATCCGCTGCGACGGGTCCGGTGATGTCGCGGTCAGCGTGCTGGTGGAGCGGTTCGTCGTCACGAACGGCCGGGCGGCGGGCACCTCGCAGGAGTACCCGGCTCGCACGTCGAGGCTTGCCCGGCCGGGTGCCCGCCAGTGCCCGAAGACCCCGAGGGTGACCTACGTGTGGGGCGGCTGGGACGGCTCGGACGAGGCGTTGGAGGCGCTGCGCCGGCGGGCGGCGATGGTCGGCTACTTGGGCTGCGCGGATTCGCCGGTGAGGTTGCGGGTCGGCCGTGACCTGCCCGCCGACGCCGCCGACGCCGTCTGGGTTCCTCGGCCGGACGGCACGACTGCGTTGCCGGTCCCGTTCGTGGGGCTCACCGATGTCCTCGACCGGGCATTTGACGACTTCACCGGTCACGAACACAAAGGCCCGCCGGTTGGTGTGCGCCGGTCCGCGTATCGGGCCGATCGGGCCTGGTACGCGGACCCGGACGCCGTGTCCGCCGGGCCGGTGGGGGACCAGCCGACGGTTCTGTGGATGCGTTTCGAGCGGGCCGTCCCGGGACGCAAGGTTCTTTCGGTCACTGAGACGCTCCGCGACGCGGTGCTGGACCTCTACCCCGCCGACCGGGCCGACACCCCCGCTGTCCTTCACGGGCACACGACCTCCGGCGGCGACGCCGGCCATCAGCAGGCCCGTTGGCTGGCGCTCCCGCGTGTGGGTGACGTTCACGCTGACGGGCGGATCCACGGCGCCGCCGTGTGGCTCCCGGCTGGCACGCCCCCCGACGTGACCGAAGGCGTCCGGGCGGCGCTCGCCCGGCTCCAGGCCAACGGGCTCGTGCGACCGGGACGCTTCTCGACCGGCGTCGTGCTGCACAGCGGTGAGCGGCGGCCGTGGGCAGCGCACCCTGATCGTTGGGTTGGCCCGTCGACCACGTGGTCGACGGTGTTCCCGGCGGTCCACGAGCGGTGGTCGCGGCGCGTCCCGACTGTCGACGAGATCGCTTCATGGTGCTCCCACGCGGGGCTCCCGGCACCGGTCGCTGCACGTTCGAGGCGGCACCCGTTCCTTGACGGGGCGGTGGACCTGCACCCGGACGAGGCGCACCGGGAAGGCCGCGAGCGGCGCCCGTACTCCCATCTCGAGGTGCGGTTCGCTTCGCCCGTCCGGGGGCCGGTCGTGATCGGCCGTAGCCGCTCGTTCGGGCTTGGGTTGATGGCCCCCGTCGACGGGCGCAGCGATGACTGAGGGGCCGCCGTGCCCGACGTTCGACGAGTTCTACCGGGCCACCCACCACGGCAACGAGCCGTTCCCGTGGCAGGCCCGCCTCGCCGGGCTCGTCGCCGGGCAGGGCTGGCCCTCCGAGATCGGGATCCCGACCGGGCTCGGCAAGACCGCGTGCCTCGACATCGCGGTGTGGGCGCTCGCCGCTCAGGCGCACCTGCCGCCGACCGAACGCACAGCACCGACCCGCATCTGGTACGTGGTCAACCGTCGGCTTCTCGTCGACACCGCCGCCGACCACGCCGAAACCCTCGCCGGGTGGCTGACCGACCCGGCGAGCCTCCCCGACACGCACCCCGAAGCGACCGCCGCCGACATCGACGCTGTAGCTGCTGTCGCCGCCCGTCTCCGCTCGGTCGGAGCGTTGGGCTCCGAACGGGGCCCGTTGCACGTGACCCGCCTCCGGGGCGGCGCTGACCTCGGGGCCCGTGTCCCCGACCCGTCGCAGCCCGCTGTGGTGCTGGCGACGGTCCCGATGTTCGCCAGCCGCTGGTTCTTCCGGGGCTACGGCACGTCCACCTCGATGCGACCCGTCGACGCTGCTCTCGCTGGGACCGACTGCGTCGTGCTCCTCGACGAGGCGCACCTCGCTCAGCCGCTCGCCGACCTGACCGGACCCGCAGCCCAGTGCGACGTCGGCGACCCGACCCTGGTGGTTCCCGCCGGCCGGGCCCGCCCCACCGTGGTGACGGTCACCGCGACCGGGCAACGTTCCCCCAGCCGTTTCGATCTCGACGCCGCCGACTTCGCCGATCCCGTCATCGACCGGCGCGTCAACGCCACGAAACCGACCCGCCTCTCCGTGTCGGACGACAAGAACCTGCCCCGCGACCTGGCTTCTGAAACCCTCGACCTGCTCACCGCTGCTTCAGCGCCGTCGAGCTGTGTGGTGTTCACGAACTCGCCGGGCCGGGCACGCGACACGCACCGCCTCATCGAAACCGGCGTCGCCAAGGCCGGGCTCGCCGCTGACGTCGTGCTCATCACCGGCCGGATGCGCGAACACGAAGCCGACACGGTCCGCTCGTTCCTGCTGGACCCCGCCACCCGCAGCACCCATCTTGTCGTCGTCGCCACCCAAACCCTCGAGGTCGGCGCCGACGTCGACTTCGAGCACCTCGTCACCGAATCCGCCGGGGTCCGTGCCCTCGTTCAGCGGTTCGGGCGGCTGAACCGCCTCGGAACCAAACCCGACGCCACCGCCGTCATCTGCCACCCCGCCGGAACGAACCCGCGCAGCATCTACGGCGACGAACCCGACGAAGTCTGGGACCGTCTCACCGCCGCCGCCGCCCAAGGGCCGCTGGACCTCGGGCTCACGGCGATCACCAAGACGCTCGGCGAACCGTCAGACACCCCGCCACGAACCGCTGAGCTGCTCCCCTCCCACCTGTGGGAATGGGCCAAGACGACCGTCCCCCCGCCCGGCGAAGCGCCCATCGAACCGTTCATCGAGTCCCTCGACGACCAGTCCGCGACCGTGACCGTCGTCTGGCGGGCCTGGATCCCCGACACCGGCAGCCGGGGTGCTCTCGAGCCCCGCCTCCGCGGCGAAGAAGCCGTCGACGTCCCCATCAGCGAAGCCCGCGCCTGGCTCGACCCGCACGGCACCACCCACCGCCTCACCCCCGACCGGACAACCCTCGAGCCCGTCGCCCCCGCCCGCATCCGCCCCGGCGACCAGCTGGTCGTAGCCGCCTCATCCGGAGGCTACGACCAGCACGGCTGGGACCCGCACGCCACCAGCCCCGTCCTCGACGTGAGCCCCCTCGCCGCCGGGGTCCTCGTCCTCGAACACGACGTCCTCGCCAACCTCGTCGACCTCGACGCCGCACCAGCCGTCACCGCAGCGCTCCACGCCCTCGGCTCGGCACTCGACGACGACGACCCGGCCGACGACGAGACCAAGGCGGCCGCCGCCGCCGTCCTCGACGCCCTCGCCGACGCAACCCCCCACCCGTGGATCACAGAACCGGAATGGGCAGCGTTCCTCCACACCATGAGCAACGCGACGCCGGCCGTGCCGGTCGACGGGCCGCCGCGTCTCGTTGCCCCCCGCCGACCCGGGCAACGAGCCACGGTCCGGTCCGACGCGTTCGACGAACTGAGCCTCGCCCAATCCCAACTCCTCGACGACCACCTCGCCACCGTCGGCGACACCGCCGCCCTCATCGGCCAACACATCGGACTCAACCCCGACCTGGTCGAAGCCGTCCGCCTCGCCGGAGCGTTCCACGACCAAGGCAAAACCGACACCCGGTTCCAACGCTGGCTCGACCCGACCGGCCGAGCCGACAACCCCGTCGCCAAGTCCACCATGACCCGCGACCAGTGGGAACAAGCCCGGATGACTTCCGGGTGGCCGCGCGGCGGCCGCCACGAAACCCTCAGCGCCCGGCTCGTGACCGCCGCCATCGCCCACGGCCTCGACGCCGGACCCGACCCCGACCTCCTCATCCACCTCGTCGCCACCCACCACGGCCACGGCCGACCCTCACTACCAACCGTCGACGACCCCGCCCCGACCGCCACCACCGCCACCGTCGCCGGCATCGCCGTGACCGTCTCCGGTGACCTCTCCGCCGGCGAATGGGACCAGCCGGCACGCTTCCGTCGCCTCTGCGAACGCTACGGCTACTGGGGACTCGCCCTCCTCGAAGCCATCGTCCGCCAAGCCGACCACGCCGCCTCAGCCCAAACCAACCAGACCGGCACCAGCACCAGCACCGTCGAGGTCGCCTGATGAACGAACACCCCGCCCCCGGACTCACCGCCGACTGGCTCAACGCGTGGCTCGCCGCCATCGGCGTCACCGTCCTCCTCCCCGGCACCCACCTCCGCTGGACAGAAGACCCGCTCCCCAAAGCCATCTTCACCTCACCCCACGACCAAGGACCCCTACCCGACCAGATCGCCGCGGCGCTCCCCACCACCCCCCAGATCGCCACCTGGGTCATCTCCAACATCACCGGCAAGATCACCTCAGCCGCCCAATACCACGCCCTCGCCGACCAAGCCCGCGCACACCACGACGACACCCTCGCCCTGACCGTCACCGACCTCGGCCAAACCAACGACGACGGGTCCTACCCCAAAGCCCCGTTCGACCCCCCCGTCCCAGGCCGAGGAGACACACCCGGAACAGGCAAAACACTCGCCTGGCGGCTCCGAAAGGCACGCAACTCCTTCACACCAACCCCCGCCCGAGTCGCCGCCACCCTCAACGGCACCGCCCCCCGCACCACAGGCAACGGACTCGGCTTCGACTACCGCCGCCTCGCCGACGGCCGCACCGACCCCCTCATCGAACTCCTCGCCTTCGAAGCGCTCCGCATGTTCCCCACCCGAGGCAACGGCACCCGAGCCCGCCAACGCGGATGGACCACAAAAGCCGCCACCCCACACGCCTTCCGGTGGGCCACCTGGACCGAAGACCTCGACCGGTGGGCGATCGACGCAATCCTCGACCAGATCCACACACCCACAGCCAAACCCCGCCCACCCATCGCCGCGATCTACGCCACCGTCCCCTACACCCCGACCGGCACCTCCGACATCACCCGCGGCTACGCCTCCCAACACCAGAACCCGCCGGCCGGACCCCGGACCGGCGGTGATCCTTGACAACCGAACCCGCACCAACCCTCCACCGCCACCCGACGTGGCCGCCACCCCCACCCGGACGGCGCCCACACCGACGCACAGTGGCCAAGAGGGTGTTGACGGGGCCCCGGCCCCGTCCCTCGTTGAGCGCAGTGCTCGTAAGCGCCCGCGTTGCGTGCGGATACGGAGTGTTGACGGGGCCCCGGCCCCGTCCCTAGTTGAGCGTGGTCGGCGATCCACCCCAGGACTTCGGCCTTCCGACCGTGTTGACGGGGCTCCGGCCCCGTCCCTCGTTGAGCGAACTACGTGAGCCGGTTCGTGCATGTGATCGCCGAAGTGTTGACGGGGCCCCGGCCCCGTCCCTCGTTGAGCGCCACGCCCGCCTCGCTGCCCTCCCCACCGACGGGCAGGGTGTTGACGGGGCCCCGGCCCCGTCCCTCGTTGAGCGAGCAGCGTGTCGTCGATCACACCGGGCCGGGTAGGGAAGTGTTGACGGGGCCCCGGCCCCGTCCCTCGTTGAGCGAGCAGCGTGTCGTCGATCACACCGGGCCGGGTAGGGAAGTGTTGACGGGGCCCCGGCCCCGTCCCTCGTTGAGCGTGGCGTGCGGCGGTGGAGATGATGACCTGCCCCTGCTTGTGTTGACGGGGCCCCGGCCCCGTCCCTCGTTGAGCGAGTCACCAGGCAGACCCCGCTGGACACAAGACCGATGACTGTGTTGACGGGGCCCCGGCCCCGTCCCTCGTTGAGCGTTGACTGTCGGCTGGACCGGGCCGGTCTGGGCCGGCCAACGAAAGAAATCCCTTGACGGGTCGTAACCGTGATGGTAGTGTTCGGTTCACGACATCTGGAAATGCGCTGTGACTGTCACCCCCCTGGGTTATGGTCACGGTTCAGATCCCCGCTGGACACAAGACCGATGACTCCCACCCCCCTCTCCTCCTTGGCCGCCAGGACGGCACGACCGCAAGGCTCGAAAGCCGCGCCGTCGCGCACGTCCCGCACATCGCGCACGTCCCACGTGTCACGTGCGTGCAGCCAGGACAGCGGGCAGCCCGCCGGCGCTTACCGGATCACCGATCCGGCGCTCGGCCAGGTCCTCGTCGCCGAACCCAAGCCCGGGTTCTGGCTGAACGAGCAGGCGGCCACCGCCACGTAGAGGGATTCTCGCCCATATCCCCTCACGTGGAGCCGCCGCCCGATCCGGGTCGGCGGCTTCTTCCGTTCCCGGGCCCCGTTCTTCAACTTCTCACCTTGACCNNCCGTGAACCCCACGGCCTGTCGGCGGCCGGACCCCTACGTGAAGCCGGGACCACACTTCAGGTCCACCCCAACGGCGAAGCCCGCGACAGAGGCCCCATAGGAACCCGGTGCTCGGGATGAAGAAGGCAGGCCACATGTCCGCCGCCCGCAAGAGAGCCAGCCGGCAACGTACACACCATCGCAACAGCAACAGCCCGCCGCGCGCCCCCCCGAGGAGCGCGCGGCGGGCACCAAAGGGCAGTAGCTCAATCTGGAAGAGCCCCGGTCTCCAAAACCGGTGGTTGGGGGTTCGAGTCCCTCCTGCCCTGCTGGGCGCCCCGGGCCATGCCCGGAAGCGCCCTACCCCGACCCTGCCCGAGAGACGGGACCCGGTGGCCGGCGCCGACACCCAAGGCGGCCGAGCCGGGCCCCCGACGCGGCCGGGTCGGTCTCGAGGCGGTGGCGGAGCGGCCCCCCGCCGGGCCTCTCCGCCACCAGGGCCTCGTCTTCACGGGTCGGTGCCCGAGCGGCCAAAGGGAACGGGCTGTAAACCCGTCGGCTTCGCCTACGGAGGTTCGAATCCTCCTCGGCCCACACATCATCTCGTTCAAGCCAGCTCGTTGTCCTTGGGGCCATAGCTCAGCCTGGTAGAGCACCTGCTTTGCAAGCAGACGGTCGAGAGTTCAAATCTCTCTGGCTCCACTTCTCCCGCCCCCCTGGGGGCCGACCGTTCCCTCCTGCTGGTGGGGGAGCGGGCCACCCCCCGGGGGCGGGAGTCCAAGGTCCCGTGGTGCAGTCAGGAGTGCACGCCGCCCTGTCAAGGCGGAGGCCGCGGGTTCAAATCCCGTCGGGACCGCCCAAGCTCTTGCCCTCGTAGCTCAGTTGGATCAGAGCGGCCGGCTTCGGACCGGCGTGCGCGCGTTCGAGTCGCGCCGAGGGCTCCACCGTCTCAGCGGCGGCCAAGTTCTTTCGCGGGTGGTGCAACTGGCAGCACGCCTGACTCTGGATCAGGAGGTTGGAGGTTCGAGCCCTCCCCCGCGAGCTCGACGATGGCGGGTGGTGTAACCGGCAACACGCCTGACTTTGGATCAGGTCTTAGGGGTTCGAACCCTCTCCCGCCAGCCATGCCCTCGTAGCTCAGATGGACAGAGCATCGCCTTGCGGAGGCGGAGGCCGCGCGTTCGAGTCGCGCCGAGGGCACCACCCCGACCGGGGCACACCGGGGGACCCCGGGGAGTAGCGCAGCCAGGCCAGCGCGCCTGCTTTGGGAGCAGGAGATCGGGAGTTCGAATCTCCCCTCCCCGACCACCGCCGCCGGAAACGACCCGCCCGGAACGCTCCGGTGCGGTACCGTGACGGCAGCACACGCTTCACGCTCTCTTAGCTCAGTAGGTAGAGCACGGCCATGGTAAGGCCGGGGTCGCCAGTTCGATTCTGGCAGAGAGCTCCGAGACCCTCGGGTCTCAGCCACCGGGATGTGGCGCAGTTTGGCAGCGCGCGTCGTTCGGGACGACGAGGCCCCGGGTTCAAATCCCGGCATCCCGACCACGGCGAGCGGCGACCCCCACGGGGGCGGCGACCCGCCGGCCAGGTGCCCCGCGTTCGCCGGCGGGCCGTCCCCCACGGGCCGGGACGCCGGCGGCGGGGCACCCCCCACGGGATGTGGCGCAGTCAGGCAGCGCGCCGGTCTGGGGGACCGGAGGTCCCGGGTTCAAATCCCGGCATCCCGACCACCACAGCCCGCCCTCGTAGCTCAGCGGAAAGAGCATCGGCTTCCGGAGCCGTGAGCGCAGGTTCGAATCCTGCCGAGGGCGCCAACAACAACAGCTCAGCCCGAAGCGGGCCCGCCGGCCAGGCAGGCAGGGCTCTAGCGAGCGTCCCGCCGTCCTGGCGACGGGCTCATCTGGAGGGGTGCGAGAGAGGCCGAATCGGCCCGCTTGGAAAGCGGGTGCAGGTGAGACGCCTGCCGTGGGTTCGAATCCCACTCCCTCCGCTGCGAAATTCGAAATGCGAAATTCGAAATGCGGCCCGTCGGGCCGCACGCGCGCCTCTAGCTCAGCTGGCAGAGCTGCGGCCTCTTAAGCCGACGGTCCTGGGTTCGATCCCCAGGGGGCGCACCAAGGAGGGATGCGAGAGCCTGGCCAAATCGGCCCGCTTCGAAAGCGGGAGGCGCCCACCCGGCGCACGTGGGTTCGAATCCCACTCCCTCCGCCACGCCACACCAGATGTGCGAACACCAACATCTGACGCGCTGTTCGGGAGAGGTGCCGGAGCCTGGCTGAACGGGCCGCCCTGCTAAGGCGGTAGCGGCAGCGATGCCGCACGTGGGTTCGAATCCCACTCTCTCCACATATCAGGTAGATGAACCGTCTCATGACATTTGCCTGAGTTCTTACATGCGCGAGGTTCGCGGTGTATCAACGACCAGGCTTCGCCGACCTCGGCAGCGTCGCTTCTCAGAAGGGCGCGAGACTGCCCGGATGGCGGAACGACGCGGCACGCCGAATCTGGGTCTCCGCCGGACGGTTCCGCACATGTCTCGGCCCCATCGTCCAGCGGCCAAGGACGCTTGCCTTTCAAGCAGGTAACACGGGTTCGAATCCCGTTGGGGCTGCCAACCGCCGCCGGCCCGGCCGAGCCGGCGCCCGCCTCGAGGGACCTCGAGCACGAGCTCCCTCGAGGCCCGCAGGCCGGAGCTGAGGGAGCGAGCTCCAGCTCGAGGCCCTCCAGGACACCCGCCGACACCCGCCGGCACCAAGGCCCCATCGTCCAGCGGCCAAGGACACCGCCCTCTCAAGGCGGAAACACGGGTTCGAATCCCGTTGGGGCTACCAACACCAGGACACCTGAACCGTTACCCGCCGGGACGGTTCAGGTGTAACCTGGGCGGCGTGGACGACAACACCGGCCACGACCAACAACCAGCCAGATCTTTCCGGGGTAGCTCAACTGGCAGAGCGCGCGGCTGTTAACCGCGGTCATTGTGGTGGTTCGAACCCACCTCCCGGAGCCACAACCCGCCTGACCGGACCCCCGGACCGGCGGTGATCCTTGACAACCGAACCCGCACCAACCCTCCACCGCCACCCGGCGTGGCCGCCAACCCCACCCGGACAGCGCCCACACCGACGCACAGTGGCCAAGAGGGTGTTGACGGGGCCCCGGCCCCGTCCCTAGTTGAGCGCTCGACCACCGCGACCTCGCCGCCACGACCCGCCGCACGTGTTGACGGGGCCCCGGCCCCGTCCCTAGTTGAGCGGGCCACCATGAGCCCGACCCCCTCTCGGAGGGGCCGTGTTGACGGGGCCCCGGCCCCGTCCCTAGTTGAGCGAGGCGCACCGCTCGGCTCGACCCGGCGAGCGCCGCTTGTGTTGACGGGGCTCCGGCCCCGTCCCTAGTTGAGCGTGCGTCCGGGAGCGCCACGACGGCCGTGATCTGTGGGTCGTGTTGACGGGGCCCCGGCCCCGTCCCTTGTTGGGCGGGCTGTGGGGCCAGGTCTTGGTCCCGAGGCTCGTGCAACCCTTTGGTGCTGTGCCCGAGTGGACGAAGGGAGCCGCCTGCAAAGCGGCTGCGCAAGCGCCTCGTCGGTTCGAATCCGACCAGCACCTCCAACCGAACACTGAAACCCTGAGAGCCCCGTGAAAGGAGGCCCCCCATGTACATCCGTGAAGCTGGTGATGGCCGGGAGGTCCGTTGCTGGGCGGTCGGCCTCGACGAGAAAACGATGCAGCAGGCGTTGACGTCAGCCCGGTCGCCGGTGGTCGCCGGGCCGGTGGCGTTGATGCCCGACGCCCACTTCGGGTTCGGGGCGACGGTCGGGTCGGTGATCGTGACCGCCGCGGACGGCCCGGACGCCGGGGTGATCCCTTCGGCGGTCGGGGTTGACATCGGCTGCGGGATGGTCGCGGTACGTACCGACCTGGTCGACTCGGACCGGGTCCGTGACGTTCTGGGCGGGTTCGTGTCGGACCTCGAGCGGGTCATTCCCGCCGGTGTCGGCCAAGGCCACGACCCGCACCGGGCACGGCGGGCGGTCGACGCCTGGTTCGCGGAGAACCCGCCGCCGGAACCGCTCGGCACGAACCTGGCGAAGAAGGCCGGCAACCAGCTCGGGTCGCTCGGCGCCGGGAACCACTTCGCTGAGGTGTGCGTCGACGAGGCGCAGCGGGTGTGGCTGATGCTGCACTCCGGTTCCCGGGGTGTCGGCAACCAGCTCGCCCAGACCGCCATCGACGAGGCGAAGGGTTTGGCCCGGGACCTGGGGCGGGCGACCGGCGACCCGGACCTGGCGTACTTCCTCGCCGGCGATCCCGGGTACCGCCGTTACCTCGCTGCGATGTTGTGGGCGCAGGAGTACGCGGCAGCGAACCGTTCGTTGATGGTCAACGCGATGGTCGCCGCGTTCGCTGATCGGGTCGGTCCGTTCAAGACCGTCGACCGGGTCGACTGCCACCACAACTACGCCGGCCGGGAGCGCCACGACGGCCGTGATCTGTGGGTCACCCGGAAGGGCGCGATCCGGGCCGGGGTCGGTGACCGGGGGATCATCCCCGGGTCGATGGGCGCGGCCAGCTTCATCGTCTCCGGGCTCGGCAACCCGGTGTCGTACTGCTCGGCGTCGCACGGCGCCGGCCGCACCATGTCGCGTGGGCAGGCCCGCCGGTCGGTGACCGTCGACCAGCTCCGCGACGCCATGACCGGCCGGGTGTGGCTCGACCACCGCGCCGGCAGCCTGTTGGACGAAGCGCCGTCGGCGTACAAGGACATCGACGAGGTGATGGCCGCCCAGGCCGACCTGGTCGCTGTCGAGCATCGCCTCGAAGCGATCGCCAACTACAAGGGCTGCTAGCCGCCCTGCCCCCCCGGCTCGCCCATGAGACGGGGGGGCAGCTTGCGGGTGTAGCTCAACGGCAGAGCTCCAGGCTTCCATCCTGGCGACGCGGGTTCGATTCCCGTCGCCCGCTCCACCGTCCCCCGGGCCGCCAGACCCGGGGGACGATTCACCCCCCCCGCCCGCAGCGGCCGGGGGGCCACATGCGGCAGTAGCTCAGCTGGCAGAGCGTCACCTTGCCAAGGTGAAGGCCGCGGGTTCGATCCCCGTCTGCCGCTCCACGGGCCCGCCCGGCGCCCGACCTGAACCGTCCGGGCCGCATGCGGTAGTAGCTCAGCTGGCAGAGCATCACCTTCCCAAGGTGAGGGCCACGGGTTCGATCCCCGTCTACCGCTCCACGGCGAGTGCGCAGTGCCGCCCGGGGCTCATAACCCCGTCAGCGCGTGGCGCAAATCCACGGCTCGCCACCAACCGTCCCCGGTGCCCCCTGGAACACCAGGAGGCCCCGCCCGCCCCCCGTCAGGACCACGGGGCGCCGGGGACGGCGTCAAGCGAGGGGAGGTGCCGGAGCCTGGCTGAACGGGCCCGCCTTGAAAGCGGGAGGCGCCTATCCGGCGCCCATGGGTTCGAATCCCATCCTCCCCGCCAGGGGGCTGTAGCTCAGTTGGCAGAGCGCCGCCATGGCATGGCGGAGGCCGCCGGTTCGACCCCGGCCAGCTCCACCATCCCGGCCCGTCATCGGGTCGGGTCTGTTCGCGGTCGGGTAGCTCAGTTGGCAGAGCGCACGCCTGAAAAGCGTGAGGTCGCCGGATCGACGCCGGCCCCGACCACCACCCTCGGGGGTGTAGCCCAACTGGTACGGCTGCGGCCTTTTAAGCCGACGATTGAGGGTTCGAGTCCCTCCGCCCCCACCGCATCCAGCCGTCGTAGCTCAACAGCAGAGCGCCGGGTTGTGGACCCGGGGGAGCAGGGGCAGCACCTGCCGGCGGTGCCAGTCAGCGGGGTGCCGGGCCGGCGGCGGCGAGCTTGGCCCATGCCCGGTTCAGGACCGTCCGCCGGCGGGCGGCGTCGTCGACGAAGCCGTCCTCGAGCTCGCAGTCGGCGAGAGCGCACGCGGCGATGAGCTCGTCGGCTTGGCGTGCGGTGAACGTGACGGTGACGGTCCTCATGTTGTGTTCAGGCCGCCCGGCCGCCGTTTTTCCGCCGGCCGGCCAGGATTCTTCACCGGCGCTGCGCCTTGAACCGCTGGAGCAGGTAACGGTTCCGGCTACGGTTGGTGTTCGTTGGTGTTCGCCCGGGTAGCTCAGTCGGCAGAGCAGCGCACTCGTAACGCGCAGGTCAGGGGTTCGATTCCCCTCCCGGGCTCCACTTCTCCCTCGGGCCGTTGGCGCAGTCTGGTAGCGCGCCTGCATGACACGCAGGAGGTCACAGGTTCAAGTCCTGTACGGCCCACCACACCACACCAGGCGGTGCTTCGGGGACGTTTGCCCCCGGGGGTGCCTGGCATGCGCTGGTAGCTCAGTTGGCCAGAGCGCCGCGTTCACACCGCGGGTCTGTCGCAGGTTCGAGTCCTGCTCAGCGCACACATCATCGCCGCCTGGCATCTTCATGGTGTCGTGGCCGGCATGCTCTGCAACCAGCGGAACGCTGACGGGACCCGGTGCCGGCGGCGGGTCGCCCAGTCCGCTCTCGGGTGCGGTGTTCACGGCCCGGCGTCGCCGCCGGGGACACGAGCCCAGGTGGGGCTTCTCGCCGACTGACCGTCCGCCACGCCCGACAGTCGCTTCACCACCGGCCTGAAGGCCGGCGCACCCGGGGCTGTAGCTCAGTTGGTCAGAGCACGCGCCTGATAAGCGCGAGGCCGGTGGTTCGATCCCACTCAGCCCCACCACACCCTGCCCGGGTAGCTCAGTCGGTAGAGAACGCCTCCCTTGTAAGGAGGATGTCAGGAGTTCGAATCTCCTCCCGGGCTCGCATGCCCCTGTAGCTCAGTTGGATCAGAGCAGGTCACTTCTAATGACAAGGTCGCGGGTTCGAGTCCTGCCGGGGGCGCCACAAACGATCACGCCGGCCTGGCGGAACAGGCAGACGCGCCAGTCTGAGAGGCTGGTGAGCCGTGAGGCTCGTCCCGGATCGAAGCCGGGGGCCGGCACCAGCGTCCGACCACAAATCACCGAGCGCCTCCGGGTAGCAGCTCCACCGGGCATAAGCAGATTTCTGGGGGTCTGACTGCTGCCCCCTGGGCTACGGGTCGGGCCAGACGAGTTCGCGGATCATGGGGGCGGCGAGGTCCTGCACGTCAGGGAGCTCGTGTTCGAGGAATCGTCGGCGGGGGTCGAGGATCCCGCCGAGAGGGAGGCCGCCGGGGTGACCGTCGAGGGATTCGGTGTCGGTGTAGGTCGCCAGCCGGACCGCTTCGGTGGCGTCCCGTCCGATCCGCCCCACCCGTTCCCGGATCTGGTCCCGGTGGATCGTCACGTGCAGCTCGCCGGCGACCACCAGCCGGCACGGGTACCCGGACTCGGCTGGTGCCACGATCAGGTCGTGGTCGGTCGCCATCTCCGGGCAGTTGTGCGCCACCCGGCAGGCGATCAGCCCGTCGCCGAGGACCGTGGTGACCAGCACGACCCTTCTGGCGCCGGTTTCGCCGGCGGCGATCACCAGGTCCCCGGCGGCGTACCGGCCCGGCGTTCCCCGTTCCCGGACGGGGGTGTTTCGCCGGGCCCGGGCGGCGGCCTCGACGACCGCCGGCGGGACAACAACACGTTCTCGGTCAGGGTTGTCGCTCATCACCTTGTCCAAGGGGCGTTGCCCCGCCCCGCGTCAAGGCCCCGGCCGGATTTGTTTTGCAGGTGTGGCGGAACTGGTAGACGCGCCGGGTTCAGGACCCGGTGGGCTTCGGCTCTTGGGAGTTCGACTCTCCCCACCTGCACTACGACCCGCCCCCGCGCCGCTAACGGCGCGGGGGCGGGTCCCTGCGGGCGTGGCGGAATGTAGACGCGCCGGGCCCAAACCCCGGTGGGCTTCGGCCCGTGGGAGTTCGACTCTCCCCGCCCGCACCAAACCCCCCGAACATGCCGCGCCGTTAACGGCGCGGCATGTTCACCATCAACCACATTCATCGAGCCCCTTTGGAAGGAGGTGGCAGCCAACATGACCGGAGTCCTTGTCCTCAACGCGTCGTTCGAGCCGCTGTCGGTCGTGTCGACCCGGCGGGCGGTGGTTCTCGCTGTCACCGACGTCGTCGACGTCATCGCCGACGACCCGAACGTGGTGTTCCGCACCGTGTCCGGGCTCGAGGTCCCCGCCCCGAAAGTCGTGCGGCTCCGCCGGTACGTGAAGATCCCCGTCCGGAAGATCGCGTGTACCCGCCGGGCGGTCCTCGCCCGGGACCGGCACACCTGCGCCTACTGCGCCGGCCCGGCCGACACGATCGACCACATCGTGCCCCGCTCCCGCGGCGGACGGCACGAATGGGGCAACGTCACCGCCGCGTGCCGGGACTGCAACGGCCGCAAAGCGGACCGGACCCCCGCCCAGATGGGCTGGCCGACCCCGAAAGCCGGCCCTCCTGCCGGGGCCCGCTGGCTGGTCGTCGGCATCGCCGAACTCGACCCCGACTGGGTCGAGTGGATCCCGGGCGCCTGACCGCAGGCGCCCGGGATCCCGGCACGGGTCGGCGACCCGTAGGCGATGGTGTGTACGGGTTGGCTGCGCCTTCCCGCCGGGCTGGCATCTTGATTGGTGATGGCCGGCCGGGTTTGTAACGAGTTGAACGCTGACGGGACGCGGTGCCGTCGGAGGGTGGCCCAGTGGGCTCTCGGGTGTGGTGTTCACGGCCCGCCGGGCGGGACTGCTCACGTGACGGGCCAGGCGCGAGTCTCGGCGCCGTCTTCGAGGGATCCGTTGGCGGGTCTTGGTGTCGTTCCGTTCGGCACGTCCGGGTTGTCGGTGGCGGAGATCTCCCGTCGGGCCGAGAACGTGATCGTTGTCGCCACCGCCGGCGACCCGATCGGGCCGGCGTTCATGGGCGCTGAGGAAGCGGTCGCTTGGCGGCGGGGGATCGCGGCGTTGAGTGACCCGTCGTGCCCCGCCCGGTTGCTCCGAGACGCGTACCGCGTCGAAAACGGCGGGCTGAGGAAAGCCGCGTTGGAGAACCCGAGCTGCCCTGTTCTTCTGCTGGTGCGCTGGTGGGCCAAGTCAGGATCGAAGTCGCTGCTGGCCCGTCATCGGCGGACACCGCGGCTTCTGCTGGCCTGGTGGGCCAGGTCCGGTGGGCGTAGGCAGAGGCAGGCGGTGGTCCTGGAGGTCGCCCAGAACCAGCGGACTCCGCCTGTGGTGCTTTCCCGGCTCGCCGAGGGAGAAGAAATGGGGGTAGGGGAAGCTGTCGCGGAGAACCCGAAAACCCCGAGGCGGACCGTTGACAAGCTCGCCCGGTCACCTCACCCGCTGGTAGCGGCCGCAGCAGCAGCGAACCCGAGGTGCAGCCCCAGCGAGCTCGGCTGGCTTGCCGAGAGAGCGGTCACGCCCGAGGTTCTCGGGGCGGTCGCCGCTAACCCGAACACCCGGCCCGGTGCCCTTGCCCGTCTCGCGGCGCACAGCGACACCAGAGTCCGGGCGGCTGCCGCGGCGAACCCGAACACCCCGCCGGCGGCCCGAGCCCTCTCCGGCCTCCTCGTCGACTGACGACTGTTGTGCTGTAAACCGTGCCAGCGGATTGCGGTATGCTGCGTCCCATGTTGCTACGCATGACGAAGCCGGCTGCCGTCCTCACCGGGCTGGTGGTGTTGTCATCTCTGGTGTTTCTCGGCGCGGGCGGGCCCGCCCGCGCCGACGGTTCGCCGGAGGGCTCGGCTGTGGACGCGGCGGGCCGGTCCTCCAGCCGCACGAGCCCGCTGGTCGCGTTGTGGGGCGACTCGATCTCCAACGACGCCGACTCCCGCCTCGAGTACCACATCACCCGTGTGCCGCGCCGGTACGTTGCCCGGACGGTCGACACCACCACGATCCGGTACCACCTCAGGTACATGACGGCGCGGATGAACACCAGCCCCCCGAGCCAGGCCATCGTGGAACTGGGAACCGGCGACGCTCGCGACTACCGGACTTCCGCTCAGATGCGCTCCGACATCCGGTCTGCGCTGGATCGGCTGCGTGGCGTGAACTGCGTCAGCTGGCTGAACGTCAAGGCCCACCGGGTCAACGGCATCTACGCCGGGGTCGTCGCGAACGCTGACCGGTTCAACCAGGCGCTGCGGGCGGTGAAGTCTTCCGGCGACTACCCACGGCTCCGGGTCGTGGACTACAACCTGTGGGCCTACTTCAACCCGGGAGCGTTCTCCGCTGACGGGCTGCATTTCACCTCGGCCGGGGCGGACCGGTACGCCCGCTGGATCGCTAGCGACGTCGTCGGCTGCGCTCGCTGACCCGGCGGAGCAGTCATGAGGTGCGCTTTCTCAGTCTTGTTGGGACTGGTGAGAAAGCCGGGGGCCGCCGTGACGGTTCCCGGTCCCTTCCCCGTGGGGGCCAGCGCCCGCAGCGGCAACGCTCACCACAAACGAACGAGCAGAAACAGTTCTTGCTGGCGCTCGCGGGGCTGGGGTCGTGAGCGAGGGACACAGAACTGGGTTGCCTTTGAGGCATAGTGGAGGGGCAGATCCCCGCTGGGAGCGGGGGAGCAATCGGAGGAACCGAGCGATGGCTGACATCGACACCAGACCGAGGGCCTCTTCGGAGGTGTGCGGGGCGGTGACCGCCAACGGTGGGAGGTGCTCCCGTCGGGGTGCGTGCCCGGTCCATACTGGTTCGTCCCGGAGATCGCCGCGGCCGCCTGCTGTGGTCGCTGGCGCTGTGGTCGCTGCCGAGTCGCCTCTCGCGGCAGCAGGGCCGCCGGGACCGGTCCCCCCGCCGACGGTTCGTCGGGTGTCTCTGCGGGAGCGGGCCGGGCGGTTCATGTGCAAGGCCGGGTTCCACGCCCTGCGGAGCGAGCCTGGGGTGATGGTCGACGTGCATCTGGAGCACGAGGAGACCTGCAAGCGTTGCGGTCACCGGACCCGGGTGCCGTACCCCGGCATCTGACCCCGCAGCACCGACCCCGACCACCGCCGGCGGCACGGGCGCCCTCGAGCTCCTCGCTCTCCTCCAGGTCCACGAGCTCCGCACCGCACGATCCCGCAGGCCGGGGGCTCGATCTGCTCCAGGTCCTCGAGCACGAGCTCGAGGACCTGGAGTCAACCCGAAGCGATCCGGCCTCGGGTGAAGTCCCGGAGCCGCCACCGGCGGCCTGTCTGGTGGTCCACGACTTCGCCTCGCTGAGCGTTCCACGTGAAGGTCTTCGCGGGCCTGCCGGCGTCAGCGATCTGAGCCCGCCGTTTGTCGTTCGCTTCCGCAGCGGCGTCGGCCTGGGCGGCAGCGGTGAGGCGGGCATGGATCTCTGCTCGTGCGGTGTCGATGTTGCGGGCCTGGGACCGTTCGGCTTCGCAGACGACGCTGACGCCGGTGGGGCGATGCGTGACCCTCACCGCGGTCTGGTTTTTCTGCGCATGTTGCCCGCCGTTGCCGCCCGACCGGAACGCCTGGATGTCGAGGTCGTCGTAGGCGACAGCGACCTCGACATCGACGTCACCGTCGAGAGCGGCGACGGTCGCGGTGGAGGTGTGCCGCTTCCCTTTCCCGTTGGGGGGCTCGCGTTGGATGCGGTGCGTCCCGGTCAGGCTGCGGGCGACGGCGGCGTCCCCGTCGACACGGATGGTGTAGGTGCGGCCGGGGGTGTCGTCGACGGTATGGGCGGCACCTGAGCGGCGGGCCCACGCGGCGATCACCCCGAGGACTTCTCGGGCGAACAAGGCGGCCTCGTCGCCGCCTTCACCGGGCCGCACTTCGATCACGGTCACCGGTGGGGTCTTCTTCGTTGTGCTGTGCACGGGTCTGCTCCTTGGGGCAGGGGCGCTTCGCGGTCGTTGGGGGACCGGGCGCGGGTAGCGCCCCGCCGGGCGTGGGCCCTGGCGGGCGAAACGAGAGTCGGGCTGGGGGCCTCAGGCCCGCCAGTGCGCTACAGGTGCGCTACAGGCGGGGGCTGACCAGCAGGCGCGCTAGGAGGCGCCCGCGGTGAGCGGGGTCACTGCCGGCCCGGCGCCGGCGTCGGAGCAGAAACCGACGTGTCCACGAACCACAACCTATCAGACCTGCGCTCGAGAGGCAACTGAACCGTGTGTATGGCTCACGGTTTGTGGTACAGTGGGGGGATGCCGGTAATGATCCCCCAGCTGACCCCCAGGACCGACGGGTACGAGATGTACACCCCCGAAGGCGACATCGCGATTAGCCGGGCCATCGGCCAGGTCAATCATCTCCTCGCCGACGGTCGGGCGCCGCTGACCGGCCCCGAGATCGTCGCCGAGCTTCGGGCTGCTCTGGAACGCACCTGCGGGGAGGACCACGCCGAGTGGCGCGACACCGAGCCCCGCACCACCCTCGAGCACATCGTGGTCGCCGCAGCCCGGGAGGCTGGGATCGCCGTCAACCGCGACGAGGTCTACCTGTAGCTCGATCATCCGGGGCCGTTGGCGCAGCCCGGTAGCGCACCTGCATGACGCGCAGGTGGTCGCAGGTTCAAATCCTGCACGGCCCACATCACCCAGCGGGGGCTTCGTCCTTGCTGTTGCCCGCTTCCGTGGCGGGTCTGCCCCCCAGCCGAAAGGAGCCACGGTGCTGGCCAGTCTGAAGAACGTGTTCAAGGTTCCGGATCTCCGGAACAAGATCCTGTTCACCCTGCTGATGCTGTCGCTGTATCGCTTCGGCGCGTTCATCCCCGCGCCCGGGGTCGACCTCGGTGCGGTGGAGCAGCTCAAGAGCTCCGCCGATCAGGGCGGCGTGCTCGGGTTCCTCCAGCTGTTCTCCGGTGGTGCGCTCACCCAGTTCGCGGTGTTCGCGTTGGGGATCATGCCGTACATCACCTCGTCGATCATCATGCAGATCCTCGCTGTGGTGATCCCGAAGCTCGAGGAGTGGCAGAAGCAGGGCGCGGTCGGTCAGCGCAAGATCACCCAGTGGACGCGGTACCTCACGGTGGCGATCGCGATCATGCAGTCGACCGGCCTCGCGTTCTTGTTCCACAACGGCGGCGGCGGGTTCGGGGGCCGGGGCAACAACACCGGCCTCGACCTGATCCCGAACTTCACCATCCCGCTGGTGCTGCTCATCGTGCTCACCCTCACCGCCGGCACGGCGCTGCTGATGTGGATGGGTGAGCTCATCACCCAGCGGGGCATCGGCAACGGCATGTCGCTGCTGATCTTCTCGTCGGTGGTCAGTCAGCTGCCCGCCCAGGCCGGCCGGGTGAAGGCCGAGGCCGGCACTGCCGCCCTGGCCATGCTCCTCGCCCTGTTCCTGGTGTTGCTGGTCTGCATCGTGTTCGTCGAGCAGGGCCAGCGCCGCATCCCGGTTCAGTTCGCTCAACGAGTCGCCGGTCGGCGCATGTACGGCGGTCAGAGCACCTACATCCCGCTGAAGGTGAACCAGTCGGGCGTGATCCCGATCATCTTCGCCAGCTCGGTGCTGTATCTGCCGCTGCTGCTCTCGCAGGCGCTCCCGTCGGACCCGGGCAGCTGGGGCGTCGGCGTCCAGAAGTGGGTGAACGACTACCTCGCCTCGCCGACCAGCCCGCTCTACCTGTTGATCTACGGACTGCTCATCATCGGCTTCGCCTACTTCTACACGGCCATCACCTTCGACCCGGCCGAACAGGCCGACATCATCCGCAAGCAGGGTGGCTTCATCCCCGGTATCCGGCCCGGCCCACAGACCGAGAAGTACCTCGCCCACATCCTGTCCCGCATCACGCTCCCCGGCGCCCTGTTCATCGCTTCGGTCGCGTTGCTGCCGGCGGTCTTCCTCGCTGCCGTCCTGCCCGCCGGAAGCGCCGGCGGTTTCGCCTTCGGCGGGACCTCGGTGCTGATCGCCGTCGGTGTGGCCCTCGAGACCATGAAGCAGATCGACAGCCAGCTGATGATGCGCAACTACGAAGGGTTTCTCGGCGCAGCCAAATGACCCGGCCGGGGCCGGGTTGCTCCGCGCCGCCGGCATCTTGTCGGGTCATGAGCAGCGCGGCGCCCTCAGCCCAGTGCCCCGGGTACACCCGCAAAGGGACCCGTTGCCGGAACCGGGTGCCAGCGAACGGCGGCTGGTGTGGGCGTTGCGCCGGGCTGGCCCTCCCGACGGGCCCGAAAGTCCAGGTGGCGTCGATGGCGGAGTTCGTTGCCGGCCCGGACCCGTTGGCCCCGCCGGACCCCCCGCGGTGGTGGGCCGAGATCGACTACGAGGACATGGAGCTCGCCGCGGCCCGTCCCGGCACCGCACCGGAGCTCCTCCGAGCAATCCACCAGACCTACAGTGCGGTTTTTCCTGCGCTTGCTGAACGGTTGGCGGGGAACCCGGCGACGCCACCAGACGTGATCTTCGAGCTCGCCGCGGTCGACGAGAACGGCCTCGACGTGGCGGAACACGCGCGGATCGCCCGCCGTAACGGTTCCGCTCCTGCCGAGCTCCGAGCGTGGCTCGTGGCTGGCGACCCTGTGTCGTTGACAGCGAACCCGTCGGCGACTCCCGACGAGCTCGACGCCGTCCTCGACGCCGCCTACGACGGCGACGTCGCCGTGTGGACCGCGGCGACGCACCCCAACCTCAGCGTCGAGACGGCCGAACGGCTTGCCGCACACCCCCTCGACGTTGTGCGCTGGCACCTGGCAGCCAACACCGCGCTGCCCGGTGCGCTGCTCGACAAGCTGTCGTCCGACGACGCCGCCCCGGTCAGGGCGGCAGCGGCAGCGAACCCGTCGCTGCCGCCGGCCCGTGCCGCCGAGCTGGCTCTCGGGCATCAGCCAGAAAAAGTCGTCGCGGCAGCAGTCTCGAACCCCGGGACCACCCCCGACGTCCTCGCCCAGGTCGTTGCCGACACGTGGTCAGCGAAAGCCCGGCGGGCCGCCGCCGCCCACCCCGCCTGCCCCCCGGCCGTGTTAGCCCTCCTCGCCGAAGACCCGCGGGTCACCGTCCAGCTCGAAACGGCCCGTCACCCGCACACACCGCCCGGTGCCCTTGCCCGCCTTGCCGGCTCGGACCGGGGAAAAGTCCGGCGTGCCGTGGCCCGCCACACCTCCACCCCACCCGAGACGCTCGCCGTGCTCGCCGCCGATCCCGACCCCAAGGTCCGCGGCGACGCTGCCGCCAACAAGCGCACACCCGCTCACGGCAAAGCCGCCGCCGGGCTCCTCGCCGACTGACTATGAGAACGGTTCCCAAAACAGGTTGTCGGTGCGTCGCCGGCATCTTCAAGAAACCATGAGCAGCGCCCGATGCGGCCAGCCGACACCCACCGGCCCGTGTCGACGCAAAGCCGCCGCCGGCGTCCCGTGCGGAGCGAACCACCCGACCGCACCGCCCGACGCCCACACCAACCCCGCCGTCGCCCCGCCGGCACCTCCCACCGACCCGCTCGACCCACCCAACGGGATCGCCGACCCCGCCGACTGGGAAGCCCACGGGATCGACCCCGACGAAGCATCCGAATGGCGGGACGCCGGGTTCGAGTACGTCCCCGACGACGCCCGAGCATGGGCCGACACCGGCGAAACCCCCGACCGGGCATGGCAGTGGCACCTCTACGACATCGGCACCGCCGAATACAGCGAATGGGACGCCCTCAGCCTCAGCCCCGCAGAAGCCGGCGTCTGGATCCAAGCCGGTTTCGACGAACCCGCCGACGTGAGCGGCTGGATCGACCGCGACGCCAACCCCGACACCGCCGCAGAGTGGGCCGCCGCCGACAAAGAGTTCTCCGACCCCGACACCGCAGGGGCATGGATGGACCTCGGCGTCGGCGCCGAAGAAGCCTCCCGGTGGTCGTGGGCCGGGTTCAACCCAGAGCTTGCCGACACCCACCAGTGGATCACCCTCCACGAAAGAACCGGACCCCGATCCGACGAAGACGCCCTCTACGAGCTCTACGGCCTCGACGTCTCCGCCGACGAAGCCGCCGTCCTGTACCACGGGCCCGCCCGTCCCGCCGAAAACGACACCTGGGCGGCGCTGGTCCGCCACCACCACCCGCTCGTGCGGACCCTGGCCGCCCAGACCGCCACCGACACCAACGACCTCGAGCTACTCGCCGCCGACCCCGACCCCGATGTCCAAGACGCCGCCGCCCGCAACCCCAACTGCCCGCCAGCCGTCCTCGAAGCCTTCGCTACCGGACCAGACCCCGCCCTCCGAGACGCCGCCGCCGCCAACCCCAACTGCCCCCCACCGGCCCGGGCCCACGCCGGCCTCCTCAACGACTGAACTCCGCCAGGCGGCGGCTCGAAGACCGCGGGCCGTGGGCTCGACCCCGACCCCCAGAGCGAGGCCAGGTTCGCTGGGGGTGACCCGGCCGGGCTGTCAGTCGTTGAGGAGCCCGGCGGCGGCTTTGCCGTGAGGGGGCGTGTTCGGGTTCTCCGCTGCTGCGGCCCGCACGTCGTCGTTGGGGTCGGCGGCGAGACCGGCGAGCGCCCCGGCCGGGGTGGACGGATTCTCCGCCACCCGACGCCGCACGCCGTTGTCGGGGTCGGCGGCAAGACCGGCGAGCGCCCCGGCCGGGGTGGACGGATTCTCCGCCACCCCCCACCGCACGTCGGCTTCGGGGTCGCCGGCAAGACCGGCGAGCGCCCCGGCCG
>CXWK01000932.1_pt1 | contig 53690 bp, 73 predicted proteins | sample 590851 | NCBI WGS metagenome assembly CXWK01 (sample SAMEA3498364, study PRJEB10139) | wastewater metagenome | biome: wastewater treatment plant; material: activated sludge | place: Denmark | collected 2014-08-01 | reverse complement strand
TGAAGCTAACCGCAGGCGAAGCGGGGCCGGTGCGAGGTGCTTGCGGTTAGCGTGTGTTACCCGCCGTGCTTCTTTTTCTGAGCGAAAGGTTATTAAGTAAAAGACTATGAGGCACACAGGACTGGTGAAAGAGTTGGCCGTCAACGAAGTTTTCGTGTTCGGGTCGAACTACGCGGGCAGGCACGGCAAGGGTGCTGCGGCACAGGCCCGGAAGTGGGGCGCGAAAATGGGACAAGGCTCAGGTTTTATGGGGCGCACGTACGGCATTCCCACCAAGGGATATGATCTGAGCCGCGCCCTTCCGCTTCGTGACATACGTCGCGAGGTTGATGTGTTCACCGCATTCGCGGCGGCCAACCCTGACATGATATTTCTGGTGACTGAGATTGGCTGTGGCCTTGCTGGTTATGCAGTGGACGAGATTGCCCCACTATTCAGATCCTGTATCGGCATGAACAATGTGGTGTTGCCTCATGGCTTCATTCGGGCTCTTTCACATGGCGGGTAACGGTTTAGCAGCTATGCGGCGTGAGCATCGGTCGTGCGCAGGGAGAATGCCGCATAGGTGCATGTTATGTGGCGGCGTTTTCCGGGTTCTAAGGCATTAAAGCAAAAGGTCATGAGCAAGGGGTTTTACGCAGTAGGGGTTTACAGGCCCAAGACAGAGGTGAACATTGGCACGCTGTGGCGGACGGCCAACATCCTCGGCGCATCGCTGATCTTCACGGTTGGCGTGAGGTATCGAAAGCAGTCAAGCGATGTTCTGCACACGCCGAAGGATATACCACTGATGCACTTCGAGGATGTCGAAGACCTTGTTCGGCACCTTCCGTATGGGTGCAGGCTCATAGGTGTCGAACTCGAAGAACGGGCACTGATGAGCCACGAGTATGAGCACCCGGACCAAGGGTGCTACCTACTCGGTGCCGAGGACAATGGCCTTCCGAAAAAGGTCATCGAGCGATGTCACTCCCTTATCAAGCTACCGGGCGAAAGAAGCCTGAACGTTGCCGTTGCCGGTAGCTTGGTGATGTACGATCGGTGGCGGTATTTCGCTGCCACATAACGTGGAGCTTGCCGCAGTGCGCCCGTGCGGTGGGCCTGTGTTGAGGGGCGCATTGTGGCAAGCGTGTGTTGTACGCCGCCTTTTCATTCTCTGAACCGCTGACCAATGGACTACCGAATAATCGAAGGGGACTGCATCGAAGGCATGCGAAGGCTTGAAGGCCAATCGGTGAATTGCGTGGTTACAAGCCCTCCGTACTTCGGCTTGCGGGACTATGGGCACGATGGGCAAATAGGCTTAGAGGCCAGCCCGGAGGCATTCGTGGCGAAGCTGGTGGAGGTGTTCCGCGAGGTGCGCCGTGTGCTGCGCGATGACGGCACGGTGTGGCTGAACCTTGGGGATAGCTATGCGAACAACGGCACGGGCGGAAATGGAGCCACGGGCGGGCGCGACAAGTCCACCCTGCAAAGCGCCATGCCTCCAATCGGAACAACGCCAGTGAAGAAGAGCGTGCCGGATGGGTTGAAGGTCAAAGACCTAATCGGCATCCCGTGGCGTGTGGCCTTCGCGTTGCAGGCGGACGGATGGTACTTGCGGCAGGACATCATCTGGCACAAGCCGAACCCGATGCCGGAGAGTGTGCGCGATCGCTGCACCAAGGCCCACGAGTACATCTTCCTGTTGAGCAAGTCGGAGCGGTACTACTTCGACAGCGAGGCGATGCAGGAACCAGCGACACCACAGGGAATAGCGAGAAGGGATCGAGCCGACCTACGGCAGAAGGAAGGATGGTCCGAGGCGTATCATGGAAACCCGCCAAAGGGACTTGCAAAAGGTCGCGGAGGAAAGAACGCCTTTCGCGGGCAGGGTCATCAACGGGAAACGGCAGGAGGACCAGCGAATAGGGATGGTCGTGATATGACAGACGTTGGCTTTGGTGAAACAAGGAACCGCCGATCGGTGTGGACCGTCGCCACCAAGCCATACAAGGGCGCACACTTCGCCACGTTCCCGCCCGACCTTATCCGCCCCTGCATCTTGGCCGGATGCCCGAAGGATGGCACCGTGTTGGATCCGTTCGGCGGGTCAGGCACTACGGCCTTGGTGGCATTGGAGGAAGGCCGAAAGGCTGTGTTGTGCGAGTTGAACACCGACTACATCGCACTGGCCCACAAGCGTCTTGAAGGGCTACAACTTCGCATCGCATGAGTTCACAGGCCATTGGTCAGCGGTTCATGGTCAGCCGAGGCGGTTGCTGGCAATGCGTACCGGATTGCCGCAGCCACTTGGCCGAAGTGCTGACGTTATCTTCGGTGGCGTACAACTAGGGAATAAACCCCAGTCCGTTCGACAAACGACTGCAAACGGTAACAAACGCATGATCCCCGCCCTCATCACCCTCGCCATCCTCGCCGCCGCCTGCGTCTACTTGGGCGTCCGGCTGGACCGCGCCACCAAGGCCCGCAACGCGGCGCAGCAGCGCGTGAAGCTGCTGGAGACACCTTGGGGACACCACCACCCCGATGAGCCCGACTGGATCAATGGGAGCGCCACGTATGTAGCCCACACCGACGAACTCACGCGCATCCACGCGCCCTACTTCAACACCGCGTTCGTGCTGCCTCGCCGCTACGGCAAGGAGGTGTGCCACGCGCTGAACAAGGCCGAACGATACGGCAACAATCAAAAACCCCAAACATCATGAGCAAGAAGAAGCCGACCAAGATCCCCGAGGGCATCACCATGAAGCGCACCAGCACGGGCATCAACGTGACCATCAGCGAGAACGGCCGTATCCTGGCCGTGCTGCGTGGCTACAACAACACGCAGAACATGCACAAGGGCCTGCTGGCGCTCCATGTGGCGCTGCATGAAGCATGGATCATGGCCCACGATGGCAAGTTCGATATTACCGACCTGACGCCGAAGCCCAAGAAGGCCGCGAAGAAGGCACCCAAGAAGCGCTGACCATGGCACGCAAGACCTTCAATGTAGGGGTGGAGTACCCCGAAATGAACCACGCGAACGGTCGCAAGACCATCGCCCAGATCAACGCATCGCTGGACTACAACAAGAACCGCTACCCGGAGTGCTATCGGTGGTGGACTGAGGTACTGGGTCAGTCGGACGCGACATTCATGGCTATGACTGTTGCATCGGCAGTACTGAATCAGTGCCATTGGACCGGCAACGGGGCGGGCTTCGGCCCTGGGGTCACCAGCACCAGCAGGAACAACGTGGAGGGCATCCCGGGTGGCGAATACCTGGTGAACGTGGGCATCACAGTCCTTCAGGGTCGATTCATCGGTGGCGGGACGTCCATCGGGCTGAACGGCAACGCATCCACGCAGTTCGTCTACGACCACGCGGGGTGGATAGACCCACGCCCTATCCGTGCCGTCATCATCAGCGGGAATTGGGGCACGTCGCAGTACTTGGAGAGCTGCTACATCAGCGACATTCGAGTGACCGGCAACGCACCGCACTGGCTCGATCCGAGCTACACCCAGCACGGGATTGCGCTTCGGATGATGGGCGAAACGGCCGTGCTGGACCGCGTGTACGTCGAGACGTGCAACGGGCACGGGGTCTGGATCAATGGAGCAGGCCCTGGCAAGGTCAACCATCTGACCACCTTCGACAACAACCTCGCGGGCTTGTACGTCAGCAACGCCCCGGACGGAAGCGTGAACGGCAACTCGCTGGGGATGCTTCAGGTGGAGCACGTCAGCGGCGACAACAATGCGTGGGTGGTGCTGAACCGCTCGGGTGGTGCCATGAAGATCGGCTACCTCAAGAATGAGGACGGCTTGAGCGCATCGCGGGGGCGCCCGTCCAAGGACCAGGTGAGCATCGAGGCCCACGGATGGGTTCACATGAAGGCGGGTTACGTGACCGATGCGGTGTCGGGTCCATCGGGCCCGTCGTTCGTATTCAACTCGCTGGCGAACAAGTCGCGCGTGGTGATTGACATGTACGAACAAGTGGCCGCGAACAACAGCGTTGACCAAGGCCGCAGCGCCATCATTGCCGACGTGCGAAGCAAGCAGGCGTGGAGGCCCAGCGACCAGAACGCCGGGGAATACCGCTGCATGGGCATCGAGTGGACGGGCTTCGGCACGGCTTCCACGCTGGTCTGTACCGAACCGCTGGTGAGCATCCCATTCAACGGCACCACGCGCCTAGGCATCGCCAGCAGCTACGCGGGCTATGACTACGCCGCTGCAACGCCGGTATGGGATCCGACAGGAGGAACGGTGACGCCTCCGGCCCCGACCTGCACCTGGGTTCTGGGCGCTCCGGGAGCATGGGGCGCCTGTCTCAACGGCGAAGAGACGCGCACAACGCCCTACGTGAGCAGCCTGGCCGGTTGTACCCCGACTACGCCGAAGCCTGCCGACGTGGTGGAAAAGCGGGCCTGCACGGTCACGCCTCCGCCCCCATCGGGAGGCACGGGCATCAACCCTGCCGGGGTGGCGCTCATCGTGAACACGCAGGAGGCAGGGTCGGAAGCCTTGGCGACGGCCTACTCGAATGCCCGCAGCATCCCGGCCACGAACATCCTACGCCTGAGCCTCGGAACGGGACCAGCGGCTACGACGCAGCAGGTGGACGCCATCCGGCAGGCTTTGAAGGCGACGCACCAGGAGGTCGTCCTGTGCTTCCGCTACCCGTACTACGTCGGGGTGACGAACGCGCCCAACAATAGCGGCAGGCAGTCGCTGTGCGCGGCGGTGGCCTTCGGGGTTCGGGATCCGGGCTTGCACACCGTATCGCCGCTCTACGGCTACTCTGGTCTGGCTCCGCTCACCGACAAGGGGTTCCGGCGCGTCGGCCAGCCGCTGTCGGCGAACTACATCCGCACGGACGCTGATCGCACGAAGCCGGTGGGCATGTCCATTCTGCTGCTGGCCAAGGACCAGACCGGCACGCCACGGGGCAGCGCACGGGCGGGGCAGACGGCACCTGGCTTGACGGTGTGGGACAACCGCAGCCTGAGCGGCGTCGGAAACGGCCTGAACCCCTGCAATTACATCAGCGACGGATGCTGGATTTCTGGTCGCAAGCCGGGCACCACGCCGATCGTTGCGGGATACCAGTCAATGTTCCAACTCGGCGACCCGGGCACGGTCGTGTTTGCCAGGGGCTTCTACGGCGATCACGTCACCAGCCATGGAGGCAACATCGAACCGGGACAGAACGGCCTGAACCCGGCCGGGCAGACGCCGCTCACCTACCACTTGGACAGGGGCGCGTCGTTCAGTTGCGGTACGGTGGGCGAGCCCGCGCAGACGAGTACGCAGTTCATGGCCGACCAGTTCGTGAACGTGACCGTCTTCCACCCGCTCTTCATGGGCGGAGTTGAGGTCGGCCGCGCGGCATGGGCCTCGGTGAAGCGCCCCGACCGGGTGCTGTTCGCCGGAGACTTCCTCTGCCGTACCTTCGGCACGTGAGGGCAGGTTAGGTGGACCACGGGGCCTCGGGGAAACTCGGGGCCCCGTTGCTTTGTGGGTGCTACATTCGCCCCAACTCCCGCACCGATGGACCTGAGCACGACGCTGAAGACCGCCCTCCCGCTCGTGCGGGACAAGGCCAAGCACAAGCACTACGACCACGTCGTGGAACTGGCCGCGAAGTACTACCGGCCGCTGGTCACCGGGCACGGGGCGGAACACCTCATCCAGCGGTTCAACCTCCGCGAGGACGAGGACGCCTACAAGCAGCGCCTCCGGCTGACGCAGATCACCACGCCGTCCATCTGCAACACCCTCATGGGGCCGCTGCGGAAGGTGCCCAAGGTGAAGCCCACGGTGGACAGGATCCACTTCATGAAGGACGACGAGAAGCGCGAGAAGGAATTGCGCGACGCGATGTCTCGCTTCTGGGCGGGCCGCAGCGTGGATGCCTACCTCGGGAGCATCCTGCTCGACCAGGGGGCCATCGACCCGAACGCATTCTGCCTGGTGCTGTTCGATGAGTTCGACGAGCGGTACGAGAAGCCGACCATCTACCCGTCGCTGGTATCGAGCGAGGATGCATGGAACTACGAGTTCGCCAACGGAGAGCTCCGCTGGCTGCTGGTGCACCGATCCATCAAGTATGAGACGACGGTCACGCGCAAGGGCAAGGTGCCTGCCGGGCAGCAGAAGACGAAGGCGGTAACGGCGGACGGCGACGCCTTCTGGATGTATGGGCCGAACTTCCAAGTGATGTTCGTGCAGAAGTCGAAGGACACCCTGCCGTCGCTGGTCGAAGGCATCGTCGTGAGCAAGGACGGAACACCGCTCGGAGAGGGCCAGACGCCGACGTTGAGCGCCCGCGACACGTACTACTACCGCCCGGACGCCGAGACGCTGTACGAGGTCAGCTTCTACGAGCACAAGGGCGGGGTCGTGCAGGCCTTCCGGCTCGGGTATGTGCCAGACCACAGCACACGGGGGGAAACGATGGTGTCGTTCCTGGAACCCTCCCGCCCCTACCTGATGAAGGGGCTGAAGGCCGGCAGCGAGCTCGACCTGAGCGCAGCCCTTCACGCCTTCCTGCAGAAGCTCCAGTACACCAATCCGTGCAAGGGCTTCCGTGAGCACGACGGGAACACGGTGCCGTGCAACAAGGGCGTGGACCCATCGGGCAACACCTGTAAGGCATGCAGCGGATCGGGGTACGACACGCACCGCAGCGGCCAGGACCACATCACGTTCAGCCTCCCGAGGACCAAGGAGGAGTTCCTGGACCTGGAGCAGTTGGTTCGCTACGTCGCCCTGCCGGTGGAGGTGCTTCAGTGGCAGGACGGCTACGTGACGAAGCTGGAGCAGGCGTGCTACCGTTCGGTGTACAACAGCGATCGGTTCCGGCAGAACGACGTGGCCGCTACCGCGACGGGCGACATCATCGACCTGCAGAGCGTGTACGACGCCTTGCGGCCGGCAGCGGATTGGTACTCATACAGCCGCGTGAAGGTGTACCGGCTGGCGTGCAGCTTCATCCTCGGGTCGGACGCCGCGAAGGACGTGACCATCCACCACGAGTTCCCACGGAACATGCGGTTCGAGACACTGGCCGAGCGCGTGAGGCTGCTGAAGGAACTGCGCGAGGCAGGGGCGAGCCTGGCCAGCATCGCACAGGTGAACAGCGACATGCTGCGCGACCTGTACGTGGACGACCCCGAATCGTTGAAGAAGGCGCTCGTGCAGGCCTCGTTCGACCCCTTCTTGGGCAAGAGCGAGGGAACGATCGTCTCGATGGTATCGCAGGACTTGTGCCCGAAGGAGGCCAAGGTGCTCTGGACGAACTGGAACTACGTGTTCGCGCAGGCCGAGCAGGCGGTACCAGAGGGCCAATCGTTCTACGACTTGGCACGACCGAGGCAGGAGGCCATTGTGTCGAAGGTGGTGGCCGATCTCATCGAGAAGATGGAGGCGGACGCACAGGCACGGGCCGAGCGTGCCGGGTTCGGTGTTGACGACACCGAGGACACGGAGGGGGACACCGACACCACGGATGCTGACGAGGCCACTGACGGCGATGAAGAGCAGCAGGAGACTGGTGACGACATGCCCGACAGCCCCGGTAACCGCGCCACGTCGTGAGCCTTCAGGCGATCAACAAAGCGGCGAAGGATGCCGACCGGCTACTGGACGACCGGCAGCGGGCACGGCTGAAGCAGTTGAACGGCATCGAGAAGCTGCTGTTCCTGCGGCTGATGGTGGAGTTGAGCCGCAGCCTAGAGGAGAGTGACGGGCGGATCACCAGCAGGCGCGGCTTCGTCTCCCTCGGCAGGGCGGTGGACAAGGTGTTCGACGTGGTGGAGGGCAAGGCGTTCCAGTCGCTGGCCCGGAACACGGTGCGCGACGTGGCCTCCGTCGTCAGCATGAACGCCAAGTACTACCGCTCGATGCGCGTGGTGCAGGGCGGGCGGTTTGGGCCCATCCAGGAGGCTGTCGCCTCGGCCATCCGGAAGCGCCTCGGCATCACGGACGAAAAGGACATCCGAGGGAAGGGCTACCTGGACCAACTGTTCGCCACGGACCCGGCGCGGGAGGAGATCAAGAAGCTCGTGGCGAAGAGCGTGGCCGCAGGGGTACCGATGTCGGTGCTGGCGCGGTCGCTGCGCATCCAGATCCAGGGCACGAAGAACGCGGCCGGAGTTCTGGAGCGCACCGTGGGCGGCTTCGTACTGGACACCTACAACCAGGCCGACGCGCTGACGAATCAGGAGTTCGCCAAGCGGCTCGACCTGCGCTACTTCGTCTACGGCGGCGGGCTAATCGAGACGAGCCGCGAGTTCTGCCGGAAGCGCAATGGGAAGGTGTACACGACCGAGGAGGCGGAGGAGTGGGGCAAGGATTCGACGCTGCCGCGCACGAAGGCCGAGAAGGAGGCTGGCGGTAAGCCTGCGGGGTACGTTCCGTTGGTGGATCGTGGCCGCTGGAACTGCCGGCACCGCATCCTGTACATCAGCGAGCAGATGGCGTTCGTGAAGCGCCCAGACCTTCGACCGAATCGCTCCGGCGAAAAGTAGCGTTGGGGTAACACGCGACGACCACCTTCGCACCACAAACCAAAACCCAAAGCCATGGCAGAGATCTTCGTGAGTGTGACCGTCCGCCAGGACCGTCAGGCGCGTTTCCAGCTTGAGAACTTCAAGGACAGCCTCGGCCGTCCCGCCGTCACCGATGGCGGCATCCAGGGCATCGCCACCGAGAGCGGTGCTGCAGAGGTGGTGGCCGACACCGACGCCGTTACCGCTGATGTGCGGAAGATCGCCGACGAGCCCAGGGCGTAGCGCACCCCCAACACCGATGAACGAGAGGCCCCGCGATGGGGCCTCTTGCATTCCGGCAACGATTCGTTACTACATTCGCCCCCATGAGCAACGGAACCGGAAAGATCACAGCCCGGAACGAGAGGGGCAAGACGCGCGATTTCAGCGTGCGGGCGTGGGACTTGATGAAGAACGCCAAGGACGGCGATAGCGACACCCGGAAGGGCTGGACGCGCATCGAGCCGAGCGCACGGACGACCACCGTCCGCCCGGTGCTTCCGTCGAAGAAGGGTGCCATCCCTTTCGTGCCGCCCGAGATCGAGGAGGCCGAAAGGCTGAAGGAAAAGGCCGAGGCCGAGCGCGTGGCCGGCATGATCTCGGGAGAGAAAGTGCCCGCCGCCGCTCCAGCCCCCACCAAGGAGGCGAAGCCCTCCGAAGCGGCTCCGGTCGCGGAGCCGGTGGGCACGGATGCGCCCCCTGCGCAGCAGCAGCCCGCCGCCGAGGTGACGCCGGATGACCTTGCGGCCATTCAGGGCATCGGCGCCAAGGTCGCCGCCGCCCTGAATGCGGCCGGAGTGAAGACCTACGCGCAACTCGTCTCCGCAGCTCCGAGCATCATCAACGACGCCCTCGACAGCATCAACATGGGCGCGAAGAAGGCCCAGGTGCCGTCGTGGAAGATGAAGGCGAAGGAGCTCATGCCCGCGAAGAAGGCCTGACCATGCGCAGCCTGCTGATCCGGAACCTGAAGACCGGGAAGGAATACCCGGTGAGCGGCGACGCGTGGGATACGCTCGTCGCCAAGGGCTTCGCCTCGCGCTTCACGATCGTGGAGGAGCGCGTGCTGAAGCCGTCCTCGCCGGTGCCGAGCTTCGTGCCCGACGAGGTGAAGAACCTGCTCGGCCTCGACATCGAGGAAGCCGAGCCCAAGAAGGAACAACCCGCGCCCGTTCGGCGTGGCAAACAACGTGACCATGCCGAAGACGGACGCTGAAGTGTTGATGGGGGTACTGTCCACCGCCCTGAAGGTGGACGATGGGAGCTTGTCCGAGCTCAAAGAAGCGGACGGGGCCTGGAAGGACACGGCCATCGAGGCGCTTGTCGGAATGCACGCCGAGCACGTGAAGACGGTGCGCGGCGACGTCGACAAGCTGAAGGCGGAACGCTACTCGCAAGGGAAGCGCGAAGCCCTCGAAGCCTTGGAGCGTGAACTACGGGAAGAGTTCGGAGTGAAGGAAGCCGACAAGCGCGGGAAGGATCTCGTGAAGCTCATCGTGGGCCAGGCCGCACAGGCCAACGGCATCACCGAGGAGAAGATCAAGACGCACCCGCTGTATCTGAAGCTCGAGGAGGAATACGGCAAGCTGCCGCAGACCTTCGAGCAGAAGATGAAGCAGCGCGAGGAGGAGCTTCGTTCCGAGTTCGAGGCAGAGCGCACCCTGAACGCGGCGCTCGATGCCGGCCACACGATCTTCCAGGGCATGAACCCGGTTCTGCCCAAGGATGCCACGGTGGCCAAGAACCAGCTTCGGTTGCTGGACGACTGGATCCGATCCCACAAGTACACCACCATCGAGGAAGGTGGCCAGCGGAAGTTCGTCCCGATGAAGGCGGACGGAAGCGGTCGCATGACCGATGACCACGGGCACAACATGACGTTCGACGACCTGGTGCGCCAGGGCGCTCGGATGTACTTCGAGTTCCAGGTTGGTGAGCGGAAGGGTTCGGCGCCGGATCCCGATCGAAGCGGAGGAGGCTCGGGCGGTAGCGGGAAGGGGCAAGACCCCAAGACGCAGGCCGAGTATGCTGCCGCATGGCAGGCTATCTCCGACAGCGCCATGACCATCGAGGAAAAGAAGAAGGCATGGGAGGAGCTGAAGGAGGCCGGCAAGCGGACTGGGGTGGTCACGTAAGTGTGAACCCCAACCGAACAAACCCATGAGTGAAATCGTGCCCGGCACCTTCGATTGTGCGAAGCTGCTGGAAGTGAAGGCGAAGGTCCAGGAGATCTTCGCCTCTGAGGGCGTCATTGGCGCCGAGTATGTGCCCGACGTGGAGCCCGCTCTTGCCATCCGGCAGAGCCAGACGGCCCGCTTCGAGGTGCTGGCCAACCCGGAAAAGGACCGCGAGGTCAAGGTCTACTGGGTGGACGACTGCGACGACGAGGATCCGACCGACTGCACTGATCAGTGTGCCATCGACGGAGACGAGATCGGCGACAACTGCCAGAACTACGGTCTGGACGAGTGCTTCGAGAAGAGCTTCAAGGTGACCGAGGAGCGCTTCCGGACGAGCAACCTGAGCCGAGAGGAGGTCGCCGCGCGTGCGCTGCTGAAGAAGATGAAGCTGATGGACGAGTACTGGGCCGCGAAGGCGATTGCCTTCTTGGAGGCCAGTGCTGGCGTGAACAGCTTCACCGATGGGCAGTACACGGTGAGCGGCAATGCGACCTACATCCCGGCGACGGGGTGGAACCCTGACGTATTTGGGTACCTGGACACGGCACTGTGGATGAACAAGCTGTCGGCGGGCAAGATGCTCTCCGGTACGCTCCTGAAGCAGTACATGTGGAAGGTGGGCATGGAGACCAGCGACCCCACGGGTGCGAGTGCGCAGGCGAAGATGACGTCCTTCGGGGTGCCGTACTTCGACCGCCGCATGGACACCATCCTGGGCGAGAAGGCGCTGTTCCTGTTCGACCCGAACGCGGTGGCCCTGGTGACGAAATCGCGGCACAGCATCTACGGCCCGCAGGGTCGGAAGATCGACACGCCTGACGGCATGCAGACCTGGATGACCATCCCCAGCAACTCGCTCCCGGGCGTGGTGTACGACATGGCGTACCAGGAGATCTGCAGCGGCAACGACATCAGCCACCTGTGGAAGGTGAAGACGCGCGGCGGGCTGTTCCTGAACCCGCTGGGCTGCAACAACGACCGGACGGGCGTGCTGAAGTTCGTGTGCGGCGAGGCTCCGTAAGGGGTCGAGCGGCAACGATACGTTACTACCTGGGCGGGGCTGTGGGCGACCATGGCCCCGCTTCCGTTGGTGGTGTTATGTTTGGGGCACCAACAGCGGAACCATGGCAGTACGATATCAAGGCGGAAAGGCGGTGGCCGTGAAGAAGGCCGAAGACCCCATGCTCCTTGGCATGATTAAGAACGCCCAGCAGGCGAAAATGCTCCTGCAGAAGGTTCTCGCCATGGGCGGTTCTTTGACCGAGGAGGTGGAGCAGTCGGTGAAAAAGGCCGTGCAGATCATCGATCGCGACATCGCCGACTGGCGCAGCGAGATCAAGATGATCCAGAACCGGTAACCCATGAGCACCGAGGCCACATGCTTCGAGAACATCATCGGGCTCTCGCGCCGCGACTGCGCGTGCGCGTGGGGCCTCCCGGTTCACTCTAATCCAACAACCATGGCAGTCAAGTTCCAAGGAGGCAGGGCGGTCGCCCTGAAGGCCACCGGCGGCAAGCCCAAGGCGCCGTTCATGCGTGAGCCGGTGCATCGCCTCGGTGACGGCATCTACATGGTCGAGCCGACCATCGGGGAGCTCGGGGACCAGGAGGTTGCCGCGGCCTTCCGCGAGGTCAAGCAGGCGTACAACAAGTTCATCACCGTCCTGAATCGCAAGGCGATCTGGGACTAATCCCACCACTACCATGGCAATGAAAGTGCAAGGCGGTCGCATGGTCCAGGTGATTGATCCTTCCACATTGGATTCGCTGCAGGAGGCGGTTCGACATCTGCAGAACATTCGCGCATCCTTGGGTAGCGCTGAAGCACTGCTAACAGGAGCTGGGCGTCGAGACCTTGCCGCCATGGCCAACGCGATGGAGGCTGATGTGATGAAGATTGCAAAGGCAATCTCTGTGCACCCCGGATATAAAGGACGAATGCTCTGAGGGTATGAGCACCATCGCCTGCTTCGAGAACGTCATCGGCCTCTCGCGCCGGGATTGCGACTGCGTCGAGGATCGCCCGGTGGACGCCGTGGTGAGCGAGAGCGGTCTGTACCTCGACGAGCTTCCGGGGCTGAACCTCAGGATGCTCGGCACGACGGCAGACTGCGGCGATGATGGTTTGTGGGCGAAGTTGGCCCGAGCGCGGGACAACGCCATCGAGGACACCATCGCGGAGCTTGCCGCCTGCATCGCGGCCAATACGGACACGGCCAGGCCACCCGGAACGAGCATCATCGGGCAGGACAAGAACGCGATGCGCACGAGCGTGAAGCTCCGCAGCACCTACCACGGCCTGACCATTCAGACGGCGCTGGTGCGCGGCGGCGTGTTCGAGATCACGAGCATTGGAACGGCGTTCAAGGGGGTGAACAACACCGGAACGGTGGACGTGCACCTGTTCAACCGGCCAGAGGAGGAGGCCTCGCCCATCGCTTCGGTGACGCTGAATACGACAGGCGACCGCGTGGTGTGGAACGACTTGCCGGAGCCCATCGCGCTGACGATGACACAGGACACGGCGGTGAACCCTCGCTTCTGGCTGCTCTACGAGCCGAACGGGATGGAGGCGCTGAACGTCGAGATCAACTGCGGGTGCTCGGGGTACAAGCCCTACTGGAGCGAGACGAACCCGCAGTACCGGACGGAGAACGACAAAGGGCACCACCTGTGGGCTTGGTGGGCGATGGCGGCGGGGACGAAGGGCGACGACCTGGACAAGCGGCTGACGTGGACGGTCGAGAACCCGACACACGGCCTGTTGCTGAAGGTGCGGCTGCGCTGCGACGAGACGAGCACGTTCTGTACCGCCGACCCGGACTACCGCATGGACCCGATTCAGAAGGTAATCGCCCACGCGGTGCGGTTCAAGGCCGGGGCGAACCTGCTGCAGGACATCCTGACGAGCCCGCGCATCGACCGGTTCACGATGACGGCCGGTGAGCAGTTGGAGGCGCTGAAGAAGGACTACGAGGCCGAGTTCGAGAAGCGCGTCGGGGGCTTCCTGTGCCCGACGTTGTCGGGTCACGATTCGATCAACCGCTACGGGGATTGCCGCAAGTGCAAGGACACTTGGGGGATGCACCGTGGCACAATCCCCAACTGAGGTGAACCTCGACACCTTCGCCGCCCGCGTTCTCGACCTGCGGAACCAGCTTGCAGAGCAGCTGAACCGCGAGGTGGAGACCATTGCCCTCGACGGGACGGCGACGGTCATCGAGCGCATCAGCCAGACGGGCATCGACGCCCAGGGCCGGAAGCTGAAGCCCTACACGAAGCGGTACGAGGAGTTCAAGCGCGGGGCTGTGGGCACGGCCAAGCGCGAGGGGGCAAAGAAGCGAGCGGCCCGGAAGGTCGCCCCGGCCTCGAAGGACAAACCCGTGGGCCGATACCGCGGCTTCGTGGACCTGACGCTGACGGGGCAGATGCTCTCGTCGATTGGTCCGGTCGAGGTGCGAGAGGGCAGGGGCAACGCCGTCATTCGCGTGGCCGGCCGCGACGTGGTGACGCAGCAGAAGATGGACGGCAACGACAAGAACAGGCCCGGCTGGTTCCGGCTGTCGGATGACGAGGTTCGGCTACTGGCCGAGCAGAGCGGTGTCCGGCTTGCTGAACTGGCAGGAAGAATCCTCACCCAATAACTACGAGACGATGGCGGCGATGAAAGTGCAAGGAGGCAGGCTGGTGCCTCGGAGCGGTCCTTCCGCAATAGCATCCGAACGCGCTCAGGCGCTCAAGCAAAGAATCGTCCGACTGAATCCTTTACTTGAGCGGGTTGCAAAGCCGCCCGTTGTCGTTGGACGCAGGACGCTCGCTATGCCGACCGGAGGAAGGATGCGCGCAGTTCAGATGCAGGCTGGGGACGTGGTTCGGATGGTTCTTGTCGCTTGGCGCCAAGCGGAATCCATCGGGAGCATCGAGCCAATGGTTCAGGCCCTTGAGCTTGCGTCTAATAAGCTTAGACCGCTTGTTGGGGCCTTGGAGAACGAGAACTATCAAAACGAGGCCGAGGAGGTGGACGCGATCATCGCTGAAATCAATCGATTCGTTGCCGGCGTGAAGGCTGGTCGGATTATTTAACCCAATGAACACACTGCTGGCGCTGCTCCTGAAGGACCGCATCAGCCAGTTCGCCTACGTGGACCGGCTGGCCGGCATGGTGCGCCTCGTGAAGTACGAGCGCTCGGGTGGCGTGATTGCCATTCCCGTCGCCATCGATGCCGAGGCTGACTTGGCGTGCGACGACAGCCAGCAGCGCGACATGGTTCCTGACCAGGCCTACGGGTGCATGGTCTACTTCGAGGACCGCGGTGTGGTCCGCACCACGAGCAGGACGCGCGGTGTTTCCTTCACGGCTCGGCTGCGGCTCGTCTGCTGGGTGAACGCGCAGAAGTTCGGCAGCGACCCAACGGCAGCGAGCAAGATCCAAGCGCAGTTCCTCGGGGCGATCGAGGGAAGCCCCTACAACAGCGGGCCGTTCATCGGCCTTCGCCACCAGGTGGAGGGCTACCCCCAGGCCGGCCACGGCATCTTCTCGGCCTACACGTACCCCGAGGCCAGCAGGCAGTACCTCCTGCCGCCCTACGATGCGTTTGCCATCGACATCGCCACGTCGGTAAGGGTGAAGCCCGGGTGCGAGGACGACGTGACCGTCAGCGACGACGCTTGCTGGTCGCCACCCACGACACGCCGGCGCCGTAACCCCAACGAGTTCACCTGCGCGGAGCTTCAGGACCCGGTCACGGGCCTGACCGACGAGCAGCTGGGCCCCGACTGCCTGGATTGCGAGGGCACGGGCGAGTGCCCGGCGACGACCGTAAATGGGGAGACCAGCACCACGCCGACCATCCTGGTGCTCCAGTCGGGCTCGCCCGTGGGCACCTTCAACCCGGCCACCGGGGTGCTCACCATCTCGCCATGTGACGAGCCGTGCACCGTTCAGATTGACCTGAGCTTCAATGGTGGTCGGGTCTTCCGGGGCCTGACGCTCGAGTGCGGCCTGAACACCTACAACTTCGCCGTCATCGACAGCGAGGGCAACCCGGTCGGGGAGTGGAACAGCCTGGCGAACGGGGGGGAAGGCGCCATCGTCATCGCCGACCTGCCGTGTGACGAGGCGGATCCGGTCAACATCCGGAACACCGCCGACGACAGCACGGTCGCGACGGTGGCCTGTGGTGGCGAATTCGTGCTCCCCCAGGTGCGAGTGTACTACGAGCAGGCCGATGGCAGCATCTTGGAGCAGGTCTACGACGTGACCTCGCTGGGCGGCGGTGGCAGCACGCAGGAAATCAACCTGCAGATCAGCAGGGTGGCGGTGCGGAGGACGGATGGCACCTCGACCCTGTACTACGTCAATCCGGGAGACCCTGTGGACCTTCCGGCGCTGCTCCTGGCATACACCCAGGCGGACGGCACGGCAGGAACCGCCTCACAGCCCATCACGGCGCTTGCGAGCAGCCAGTTGAGCACCGGGCAAACCATCCCCCGATTTCGCGTCTTCAAGTCGAACGGTGTCACGCTGCACAAGACGGCCGATATCGTATCCCCGGATGTCACCCTCGATGGGGTGACCGTGAAGAACACACTGGGCAGCACCGTAGCCACGGCCGAGGACGGCGACGAGCCCGTAGCTCCCGATGCCACCGTGCAGCGAGTGGACACCGACAGCGGCGCGATAGGTTCTCCGATCAGCGTGCCGAGCAACACGTCGATGGACATTACCTGCCCGGACGGTCAGGTGGACGTGAAGAACAGCGCCGACACGCTGCTCGTTTCCGTCGTGGTCAAGAGCAACGGTTCGGAGGAGACGGCCATTGCCGACAGTACGATCACGCTGCCGGATGGTACGACGACGGGCCTGCCTGCCACCGTTCCGCTGGATGTGCGGGACTACCGGAGCGGCATCGCCTACAACTTCGGCTTCATCCTGGCGAGCGGCCAGACAACCGTGCACCGGACGGGGGACGAGGGCACGATGCGCAGCGACGGCTTCTTCAGCTACACGCGGCCGGTGTACCCGTTGCGCTACGCGGAGTTGTCGAACTTCACCACCCTGACCGGGAACAACCTGCACGGCAACACGCTGCGCTTCACCGACCGGAACGGCAACGCAGCGGCTACGAGCGGCAACCGGGTCGTCCGGGACCACTTCACCGGCATCGAGTGGTACATCCCATCGAGCCTTCCGGCGCTCGGCACCTGGAACACGGCCATCGATGCCGCTGCAGCGTCCACGGTGGAGAGCAGCACGGATTGGTACCTACCTACCGACCGGATGCTGGACACCATTACCGACGACAGCCTGTCCTCGTCGCTGAACTACGGGGCGTTTCTGATCACGACGCCGCTCTGGACAGCGACCACGCGCCCCGATGACACCACCATCGCCCGCGTGTTCCGTCCGGACCTTGGTAGCCTCTTCGGGAACTTGACCAAGACAAACGGCGCGACATGCTCGTACATCTTCTGCCGTCGCTTCATCTGACCGCTGGCGAAGTGGCCGCGTGGCTGGCTGTTGCCCTCTTGTGGGGGTGGTGTTGTGCGTTGGTCGGCACGGTCTGGGCTGTTGTCCTGCCGATGGAAGACACTCCGCTCGACGGCTTGTTCCGTAGGCTGCAGGCGATGCACGACAGCGGGGGGTGGAGGTCGTGGGTGGCTGGTCCGCTCGGCGCCTGCGCGAAGTGCTGCTCGGGGCAACTCGCCCTCTGGTCCTCGGCCCTCCTATTGCCCGCCCCCTTGCTCGTTCTTCCTGCCGTGGCAGTGACCGCCGCCGCTTCCGCCGTACTTTTCGCCACCGCCACCTCAAACGTGTACCGATGGCTGAAGAACAAGATCTGAAGGAGGCCCCGCGATGGCCGACGCTGAAGGTGCTCGAACCGGGCACCAAGGAGTTCACGGCGAACGGACGGACGTACCGCGTCTACCACACGGTGAGCTTCGACCGCTACGAGGCGTACGAACTGCTCCAAGTCGAGGTCGGCCTGGCCCGCACGTACCAGCAGTTCATGGACGAGCTCCGGGCGGCATACGACCTGTGCAACGAGGTCGCCACCGGAAAGAAGGTGTTCGCCGACCTGGCCGTGCTGCTGCGCGACATGATCGTGGGCACCACGCTCGTCGGGGAGCGGCAGATCCACCCGGTGCTTCGGATGTGCGCCCTCTTCATCAACCGGGAGGGCGAAGACCTGCGCTACATCGACGAAGGGCTCATCGAGAGCAAGGTCAACGACTGGAAGGCCGAAGGCATCGACATGGGCTATTTTTTCGCCTTTGCCCTGCGTTCTATTCCAGGCTTCATCGAGGCCTACAAAGCCGTTTCCCGCGATACTTCGGACAAGGAGCGGGAGCGGGCGGAACGCAGGGCGGCAGGCAGCACGTCGAAGCCCGCATCGAGCGGATCAAAAACCGCAACCACGGCTGGCTCACAACTCTCGGCGATGGACGGATAACGGAGGCGCAGGTGTGGCGGGGGCTCGACGTCTTCGACTTCTACGCCGCCCTATGGTCCCTTGAGAAGCACATCGAGCGCAAGCGCAAGGCTCTACAGAAGCACCATGGCACAGAAGGTACAGATCGAGTTCGAGGGCGGCGGCGGGATGCTGGCGGACCTTGACGCGCTGTTCGAGACGGTAAACGGCCTCGGCGCTACCCACAAGCGGGTTCAAGAGGGCATCCGGTCGGACCTGGACAAGACCGCTGCAGAGACGCGCGACTTCAACAAGGACATCGGAACCACCGTCCGCGTGGTGACCGAGCTCGGCAAGGCCGGAAGCGCGGCCGCTTCTGGCGGATTGTCCCGGGGCCTGAAGGACGCCTCGGGAGCGGCCAGAACGCTGCAGACCGAGGTGGACAAGGTGCGCAGCATCACCGGGGCGGCAGAGGACACGACCGAGGCGCTGGGCAAGACGGCGCGGCAGGCCGGAACGAACGCGACGCGCGGGCTGCAGGAGGTGGCGAACGCCGCCCGGAACACCCAGCAGCAGATCGCCGGTTCGGTGCGCCTCACCGCCGAGCAGTACGCCATCATCGAAGAGGAGTTGAAGGCGGCAGGCCTCGAAGGTCAGGGCCTTGTGGATGTCTTCGCCGAGGTAGTAGCAGAAGCCGCCGCAGCCGGTGTGGAGGTCGGGCAACTGGACGAAGAGATCCTGCCGGCCGAGAAGAGCGTGGAGAGCCTTCAGCGGCAGCTTCGGGCTGCGAAGCTGGAGGCTGGTCAGCTTGCCGCCGAGTTCGGCCTGGATAGCGAGCAGGCGCTGGCGGCACAGCGCCGCGTGGCCGAGCTCGCCGACGAGGTGGGCGACCTGAAGGATCGGTTCGATGCCTTCAACCCGGACGCCAAGTTCGAGGCCTTCAACCGCCTGTCGTTCTCCGTGGCCGCTGGCCTGGGAGCGGTGCAGGGGGTGTTCGGCCTCATCGCGGGGGAGAACAGTCGATTACAGCAGACGCTCTTCACCCTCCAGTCGGTGCTCTTCGCCACGCAGGGCCTGCAGCAGTTCTTCGGCGGCTTCGGCGACAGCCTGAAGACACTCCGGGCGGTGATCGCCGGCACCACCGCTACGACGGCGGCGAACACGGCGGCGAATGCCACCAATGCGGCGAGCCTGACGGCTACCGGAGCGGCTGCTACGGCCAGCGCGGGCGGCTTCGCCACCCTGACCACCAGCGTGAGGGCATTCCTGGCCTCTCTACTCACCAACCCCATCTTCCTGGCCGTCGCTGCCATTGCCGCGCTAGGCGTGGCCCTGCTGGACACTGGCGACGAGGCCGAGCGCCTGACGCGCCGCTTCGACGGCTTGCGCGATAGCATCCTGACGCTGCAGGAGTTCAGCGATGCGTCTTCGGACCTGAAGGCGGAACTGGCCGCGCTCGATCTGGAGCGCCGGAAGCTGAACATCCCCGATGGTGATTTCAAGGCCCAGGCTGCGGCGGCACGGGAACAGGCGGCGATTGAACTGCAGGCCCTTCGGGAAAAGGAGCGCATCCGCCGCGAGAACGTCGCAGGCCTGGAGCGCGAGCTTGCTGCCCTGCGCGACAACAGCGACGTGACGCAGGAGGAGTTCGAGCAGCGCAACGCCGAGATCGGGCGCCTGGAGCAGGAGGCGAACGCACTGCGAAGCGACCAGACCCGGGTGCGCGAGCGGACCAACCTGGAGCTTGCCCGCATCGACAAGGCGGCGGTGGAAGCTGCCCGCGCGGCGGTGCGGGAGCGCAAGGCGCTGCAGGAGGATGTGCTGGCGGCGGAACTGGAACTGGCCGAGCGGCTGAGGCAGGCCCGTCTTCAGCGTGCCGGGGAGGACGACCCGCGCTTGCGCGTGGAACTGGAGCGCGAGGCGGCAGACCGTGAGATCGACGAGCTCGAGCGGGGTTTCCTGCGCAAGATCGCCTTGGTGCGGCTTCAGGCCCGCATCGGTTCGGAGGCGTTCAGGGAGTTGAGCGAGGCCGAGCGCAATGCTCGGGCCGACGCCCTCATCGAGCAGGAGGACATCACGTTGCCTGCGCGTCAGCAGGAGCAGGTGAACAACCTGCGGCTCATCGCCGAGCAGAACTACCTCGACGCTGTCGGGGAGTTGTACCAGGAGCAGGAGCAGGCCCGGCTGGAGTTGATCGCCGACGTGAATGAGCGAGAGCGGGCCGAGTTCCGCCTGACCCTGCGGGCGAAGCTAGACGACCTGCGCAAGGCGGGGGCCGACGAGCAGGCCATCCGTGAGTTCGCCGCCCGGGAGACGGAGGCGTTCAACCGGCAGCAGGCGCTCGCGGCCATCGACCTGGATGAGCAACTGAACACCGCCGTGCTGGGGGCGAAGCGCAGCAACGGAGAGATCGAGAAGGTGTTCGAGCGCCGCAAGCAGGCCGAGTTGCTACAGATTCAGATCCAGGCGGCGGAGGCCCGCCTTCGCGTGCTGGAGGGTGCCGGGGACGACGAGAGCCGCCTGTTACGGGCACAGATCCAGGAGACGCTGGCCGGATTGCGCGACGCCGAGCGCGAGTTGCAGGACCAGCCGCTGGGAATCAACCTGCTCGACCTGCTCGGCATCCGCCCCGAGGACCAAGCGCAGGTGCAGCAGAGCCTTCAGCAGTTCGCCTCGTCGTTGGTGAGCATCCTGAACACTGTCTTCGATGCCCAGCAGCAGCAGGTTCAGGCACAGATCGACGCGACCGACGCCATCATTGAGGACGCCCAGCGCAGGCGGTCGGAGCTCGAAACGCAACTCACCGCCGAGGTGGAGTTGCAGCGCCGGGGCCTGGCCTCGAACGTTGGCAACGTGCGGCAGGCGCTCCAGGAGACGCGCCGCGCCGAGGAGGAGGCGGTGGCCCGCCAGCGGCAGCTTCAGCAGGAGCAGGAGCGCATCGCCCGCAGGCAGGCGGCTATCCAGGCCATCGTGCAGACGGCCAACATCGCTTCTGCAGCCGCACAGGTGATCTCGGCCAACTCCGGGACCATCCCCACCCTCATCGCCGCGCTGGCGGCAGCGGCAGCGCTCGTGGCGACCTTCGCCAGCATCAAGGCCGATGCCGCATCGGTATCCAAGCGCAGCTACCGTCACGGCGGCTTCCTGGAGGGGCCCAGCCACGAGGCTGGCGGCTTGGGCATCTACGACGAGCGCACCGGCGAGCGCGTGGCCGAGGCTGAGGGCGGCGAGGGATTCTTCTTCGTGAACAAGGCCACGACGTCGAAGCGTCGGAAGGTGCTGGAGGCCCTGAACGACGACGACATGGGCATGGTGGCACAGCGGGCCATCGAAGGGCTCGCAGCCAGCAGCGGTGTGAGGCTGGAGCCCGATACGGTGGACAAGGTCATCGACAGCGGCCGGCAGTACGCGATCACGGCCAACTTCACGGCGCGGAACGACGGCACGGCCGAGGAGGTCCGTGCGCTTCGCGGCGAGGTGGGTGCCATCTACGGCTACCTCGCCGAGGAGCGGGAGACGGTTGAACACACCCCTGCCGGACGGGTCATCCGGAAGGGCAACACGAAGCGCACGATCCGATGAGGCGGCGATGGATGGTCAGCCTGGACGACGGCGTGAGCTACACCACGGAGGTCGTCGTGCTGAACGCTGGCGAGGTCCGGTTCACCGCCGAGCAGCAGGATGGCGAGGTGTTCAAGCGCGTGAAGCTGGACACGGAGTTGCTGCTGGACAGCGACGCCTTCGCGCTGCTGTACCCGTACGAGAAGACGGGAGGGCAGCGCTGCACGGTCATCTACATCCGGCAGGAGAGGGAGTGCCGCGGCATGTGGGTGCCTCGCTGGACCGGGAGGTTCACCCCTGGGACGTGCGAGTGGGATCTCGACCGGTGCACGGTGGCTGTGAAGCCGGAGGTGTTTGACAAGTACACCTGCCTGCTGGACCTGATGGATGAGAAGATCAACGTGCTGGACAGCCCGCCATACTGCGCGACGGCGGCGTTCGACCGGCAGTTCGACTTCGCCATAGTGATTGGCAACTGGACGCGGCCCGATTTGATCGGCGGGATTGGCGTGAACCAGACCTATGAGTACGAGAACAGGACACGCAATGCGGACATGGACATCGACCCTGGGTTGTGGTCCCTCGACGGGTCGATCACATACATGGGCAATGGGTGGACAAAGGCTAAGACCCGGTTTCTGAACACCGACCCGCTTACGCAGGATGAGTGGAGCAGCCTCGTCTTCGTGTACTGGCGCGAGCGCGTGACCAACCTTTGCGTTGACGGAGATCCTGTTGAACCCCCTGGCACCGGGTGGGAGTTGTATCAGAACGACTGCGCGTTGGATGGGACCGCCGAGTGGGTTCGCCCTCCGGTGATCGCCTACACCTTCGGCGATCCAGTGTTCGGGGTCTGCCCCGGGGATGGTGAAGACCCACAACCTCCGGCAGATCCATGCGATGGTCAGTGGGTGCTGGCCAACCCATCGCCTTCAACGGTCGGAGTTCTGGGCGATTACCCGGTCCCTAACACGCCTGTCGGAGGGTGTGTCTATCACTACTTCGGAGGTTCGGACAACTTCCCAATCGGCGAGGTGCCGTGGTACGTGTGCATCACCAGCATCATCGAGCAAGAGTACTGCCGCGCACGCCGTATGGACGATACCATCCAGCGGATGCTCGACACGTACGACTGCCCTACGGCGCAGCGACTGGTGAGCGACTTCTTCGAGGTTGAACCAGACGGCACCGCAGACGGGTACTCGGCAGGCATTAACTACGTGACCGGGCAGACGAACACGGTGAACCACCTGCTGCTGTTGCAGGCATCCGACGCCATCGACCCGAACGCATCGGAGTTCGCCACCCTCGGCGAGCTCTCGCTGAAGGAACTGCTCGGCTGGCTGCGCACGATGTTCCAGGTCTATTGGGACATCACGCCGGGCGGCATCTTCCGCTTGGAGCACATCGACTATTTCGTTCAGACGCAAGCCCTCGACCTGACCACCGCCGAGGCGCTGAAGGCGAACGCGATGCGCAACCGGTACAAGCACCTGAGCGAGGCTGCTCCACGGAGGGAGCGGATGGCGTACCAGGCCCAGCGCACGCTGGATTTCGTCGGCAAGGACATCGTCTACCCACCGGCCTGCGCCACCGCCGAGGTGAAGCAGGAGACGGTGAGCGTCGCCGCCGACCTGGCCTACATCAACGCGGACCCCGACGCGATCGGTAAGGAGGGCTTCGTCATGCTGGCCTGTACGGAGGATGATAGCGGCCCGGACCCCGTCTACACGGTCATCGTCGACACGGGCATCCTGCTCCCGAACCCGGTGACGAACCACCCGCTGGCGTGGTCGACGCTCCACGACCGCTACTTCCGGTCTTGGCGCTACGTTCGCACCGGCGAAATGAACGGTGTGCAGACCAACTTCCGCGTTCGGCCGACCATCGAGCAGGACGGCCTTGTGGCCGACGTGTGCTGCGACATGATCGGCTGGAAGGGCGACGGAACCGTGAAGACGGAGCTCGGGCAGACCTACCTTGCCGGCCGACAGGGCCTCGTGTCCAAGGCGGTCTGGAACGACGTCTCGGACACCGTGGACCTGACCCTTCGATACCAGTACTGAACCATGGCAGCACCATCCTTCACCCCACTGAACGGGCACATCCGAACGCCGCTCCGGTTCTATCAGGATGGGCAGACGCCATTCTGGGCGAGCAACTGCATCGACGACGGCGACCCCTGCTCGTTCGCTATCCCATCCGGTCGCTCGGCGGTGCCGCCCTTCCAAGCGTGGGCCCCCTTGACCGACAGCGCGGTGACCGTTGCGTCGTGGGTCATCCGTCGCCACGCCGGGGGTGCCGACGTCGACATGGATGCCTATATCGGCGAACTGGACATCGTGAAGTTCGAGGAGGTGTACTACGTCGTGCACTATGGGGATCCCTTCGGGGGCCTGCTCCCGAACGAGCTCATGTACAACGTGATCACGATGAGCGACGGGGCCATCCTCACCAGCGAGCTGTTCCACCCGAAGTGCGGCGGTACCGGAGAGGGGCAGACGTTCCCGTTCAGCGATACGGGGTGGTGCGAATGGGGCGTCTCCGTCGCCACGCGGGCTGCGGTCGGGTTCTTCGCTGGGCCGGGAAGCCCTGCCGGAAGCGGAAGCACCAACGACGTGTGGATCAACACGCAGAACAACACCATCTACACGTGGGCTGGGGCGTGGCTTGAAACCCCGGTGGTTCACGGCATGGTCTACTTCGTGCGCGAGGACTGCCGCTGGTACGAGTACAGCGAGAACAGCGGCCAGTGGGAGCAGATGGGCCCGGCGAGCCCGTGGTACATCACAACCGGTGGCATCTGCTTTGGCGGGAACAACCCGGACGAGTTGTCCCTGCTCACAGGCATCGCGCCGGGAGTGACCGGATTGTCGATCGTGAGCTTCACCATCACGAACTGGACGCAGGGGCAGTTGGTTGTTGGGGTCGGGTCCGGATCCGTGGTGGCCGAGGGCAACGGGACGTTCGAGTATCTGCTGTTCATCGGAGCCGGATCGGTGTTCTTCGCTCCCGACGCCGATTTCGACGGCTGCATCACGGGCCTCACCTTCACTGAGTACCGAGAGACGTGCCACTACGAGCTACGGTGGACTAACTGCGGCAACGTGGGCAACACGTACTACGAGGAGGGCTTCGAGAACCGCTACCTCATCGAGCGCGGGCAGCACCCGAGCAGGCCGACGCCGGCGATCTCGATGGAGAGCACCGAGAACGGCCGAAAGGACGTGCGGGACAACTTCCGCCGCAAGGAGACGGAGTGGGTCATCGACATCGGGCTGGTACCCTGGCACGTCGCCGACGCGCTGTCCGACATCCCGCTCCACACGTCGATCATCCTGGCGATGGTGGATGACCAAGGAGACGAGGTGCTGACGAATGTTCGCGTGGAGGTAAGCTACGACACGCCGGACCAGCGATGTCTGGCGTCCGTGGTGGTGTTTTTCCAAGTTCAGGACAGCGTGGTGAACACGCACTGCTGCACGACGTTCGAGCCCCTGTGCAACACTATCTACTACAGCGGCACGCTGAACAGCCCCGACAACTGGTTCCTGAATGGTGGCTCGGTCTTCGGGACGGCGGTCATCACGATCAACCTGGCCGGAGAACCGGCGCTGCCACTGGCGTCTCCGGGCTATGTGGTGAATCTCGCAGATGGGCTGGTGTACTTCTGGAACGGAACCATCTGGAGCGTCATCACACCTAGCGACGGCGACATCTGGTGGGTCTCCGACGAGTTCACATTCTACGAGTTCCAGGAAGGGCGCCCGCTCATTCCCGACGACGACGAGTGGGTTGCTATGGAGGGCGACGCACCTATCTTATGGAGCGCTGGGGGCATGTGTTTCACCGCTGGCATCGGATTCCAGGCCGACCTTGTGAGCCCGATCCCCGCAGGAACGAGGGTACGCATCCGCATCTTCATCGACGACCAGAGCGGCAACGCCTCGGGCTACGTGAGCCTCGGCGGAACCTTCAGCAGCTTCTCGGCCAGCGGGGCCCACGAGTTCATCGTCACCACGGTGAACCCATCAACGGTCGTGCAGGTCGAGCTTGATAACGGATTCCAGGGCTGCGTGCAGTCGCTGGAGCTGTGCGAGCTGATCGACTGACGGCGGCAACGATACGTTACTTTGAAGCGGCGGGCGTAGCGAGGAGCGGCGCCCGCCGCCATCTTTGGCGGCACAACACCACCACGATGGCCAGCCTCGACACCCTCATCTGCGCGACCGACTGCACCACGACCCTTCCGGTCGTCAGCTTCAGCGAGTGCGCTCCCGTACTGCTCCAAGCCCAGGTGAGCGACGTCTACCTGGCCAACGACGGCTTCCCGTTGACCGACTGGACCGACCCGGCCGAGTGGGGTGCCCGCCTGTCGAACGACAGCACCGATTCCAATGCGATCCGGTTCATGACCGTGATCGCGAGCATCGCCGACCCCACGGTGACCGAGAAGAAGATCAGCCACCGGCGCATCGTCTACTCGCCGCAGGAGTTCACCATCACGGGGAACATCGACGACAACAGCGACACGAACTACGACTTCATGCGGGCGACGGGCTGCAACCGCCAGTACCGCATGTGGTACGCCACGCTGGGCGGGAAGCTCTACGGCGGCAACACCGGCATCCTGACGAACCTCCGCATGTGGGAGGTGATCGTGGAGGACGACAACGAGTACGCGGTCCTGCGCCTGCAGCTGAAGTGGAAGGCCAGCTTCGCCCCGTTGCGCATCGACAACCCGCTCGCCAGCGAGTAAGGCCACCGGCACACGAACCCACAACAGCACCACCACGATGCCTATCGACTGCAACAACCCGCACATCAGCCTGAACGAGCTGATGAACAGCCTGCTGGTGAAGGATGCTGCCGGGAACCGGGGTCTGCGCGTGAAGCGCGTGACTGCCTCGGCCGCGAACATCACGCCCGTGGTCGCCTGCGCGACCTACAACCTCAGCGACACGGATGTGATCCGTTGGGCCATCGGCCTGTCGGACGACGGCAAGCCCGCCCTGATCCTCATCGAGGAGACGTAAGCCGATGGAGTGCGGCACCATCATCGCATGGGAGCAGCTTGTCTTGATGGCCACGAGGTCATACGAGACGGGCTGCGCCGCTTTCCTCGTCAACGAAGTGGGGCCTTCGACGGGCCCGGCCATCACCTGCGACAACACTGGCATCGGGTGGTTGGAGGCGCTTCATCAGTGCTGGGATGATACGGCCGGCCGCTTGCGCGTCGTCCGCGAGGTCGGATACGCCGAGCCGATCGTCACGTGCACGCTGCCGAACGGGTTGCACGACCTGTTCTTCAGGTCGTTGGTCACGACCGCCGATGGCTGGGCGATCCGGGTGGCACGCCACGACGATTCGGGCGGGTTCTCCGGGGATTGCTCCGAATGCGGGAATCGCGGAGTGCACGAGGCCCTGCTGAACTGCTTCTGCGAGAACGAGAACCGCGACGTGGCGGTGGTCATCGGCTACATCGACGACTACGGCCTCCTCGAGCAGGACAAGGGCTGCGCTGGCTCCTTGCCCCTGGAACGGATCCTCGGCGCAACGCGAGTGACCAGCGGTGTCGGTCACGCCATAGTGCAGGTACCATGACCACACGCGAAGACCGCAACTGGAGGCTGAACTGGATGTTCGACAAGCTGCTGATGGGGGTGCTCGGCGTGCTGATGACGTGGATGGCCAACAACGTGAAGCAGGCGGTCGACACGGTGGCCGACCTGGACAAGCGGATGGCGGTAGTCGAATGGCGCCTGCAGATGATCGAGAAGCAAACCAGACCCGAGTGATGGCCACCCTGAGACGGTATCAAATGGCAAGCACGATCTGGGTGGTCGTGATCCTGGCCGCAGCGGTGGCGATGTTCCTGTGGAGCCCAATCGTCATGCGGTGGTACGACCCGCAGGCGGGCGACCTGGGCGTGGACATTTTACAACCCGCCGTCGTGGCAATCGTCTACGGCTGCATCGGCACGGTGTACGCCGGGCTGATGGCGGCGTTCGTCGAGCGGGCCCTCAAGGAGCAATCGTTCGGACCATGGCTCAGTCGCTTCGCCACCCTGTTTGTGCTCTTCCTGTTCTGCTTCTGCTTGCTGGCTGCGGCCATCCTGTAGAGCAACGGGAAGAGATCGAGATGCCGGCCAAACGTCGGCACGTCACCCGCTACGCGGGGGTGGCCACACGTAGCATCGAATCGAATCCCGAGTTGCCGTGTCACCTGCGGGTGATGATCGACCAGGTTGGCGTCACGGAGCGCACGGGGAAGAACGACGGCCGCGAGGTCGAGGCCTACCTGGGATCGGTCGGGCTTGAAGCCGGGCACCCGTGGTGCGCTGCACTTCCGCACTGGAGCTACCGCCGCTGCGGCCGCGTCCTTGAACCGGCCCGCGAGTTCGCCATGGCGCGGCGATGGCATGTGCAGGAGCGCCGGACGTGGGAGCGAGCCGGGTGGAGGGCGAAGCCCGGAGAGCGCCTGAGCCGCCCCGGCGATCACCTGGCGCTGTACTACGCCAACCTCGGCCGCATCGGGCACACGGCGGTTGTGGAAGCCGAGGACGACGACTACTTTTCGACCGTCGAGGGCAACACGAACGGAGAGGGGAGCCGAGAAGGGAACGGCGTCCACCGGCGACGGCGCCTGAAGCGATCAACCTACTGCCTGAGCCGATGGGACTGACCACGCGCGAGAAGATTCTGCTGGTGCTGTGCTGCCTGCTCGTGCTGGGCGGTGGGGGCCTCGAAATCATGCGCAGGAGGGCCGAACGAGACGCGACCGACTGTCTCCTTCGGCTGGAGCGCGTCGAGGGAGCAGCGCGAGCGTGGCGGGCTGCTTCGGCGGTATCCGACAGCCTCTTGGAGCGCGAGCGGCAGGAGCGGCAGGAGCTTTGGGAGACCCACGACGCCTTGAAGTTCACCCACGACAGCCTCATCAACACCCCTCGCCATGCGCGTCCTCGCCCCCCTCGTACTGCTGCTGCTTTGCGCGAATCCATCCTTCGGGCAAGCAGGGAGCGGTAAGCCACACCCCGACAGCCTGGTGGTGTGCTTCACGCTGGCCGAGGCGGAGCTCATCAACGACACCCTCTGGAGGGGCGTTGACCGACGCCGGGCGTACGCGATCTTGTGGGCGATGTACCGGAACGCAGAGAAGGCCGGGCGGGGCGCCGAGGAAGACCTGAAGGTGGTCCGTGCGGCCTTGTCCGCTTGCCGGGATGCCGAAGCGGTCGAAAGGGCGGGCCGCGAGAAGGCGGAAGCAGCCGAGAAGAAGGCCCGCAGGGGTGGCGACGTGAAGTTCTGGGTGGGCCTCGGGTTGGGCGCCCTTGCTGGTGGTGGGGCCACCTACGGGGCGACGCGGGCTGGTCGGTAGGCTGACCGCCGCCATACACAAATCTTTCCGAATGTGAAAGCGAAAAATCTTCGCTTCGGACTTTCCATTTCTGAAACCGTGGTTACCTTTGCCCCGTGACCAACAAACAACAGAGCACCATGAGTAACCGCAACACCTACATCTTCTTTGGCCGGACGAACCCGTATCTGGCCAGGTTAGGCATGTTCAACGGGCGCACCATGATCGCGTACCACACCGAGTACTGTACCGCAGACGTGGCGTCGCAAGCCCTGCTTTCCACGTGCGAACGAGACGGATACTCGTTCGATGAAGCAGGCAATGTGGTCTACTGCACGTCCTACAACCACGAGACGGACGAGGCTACCTACGAGGTGGTCATGGATGCCGGCGCGACAAGCTACGAGCATGACAGCTGCACGTACTGGTTCAGCGCGATCGACGACCTGACCGAGGAGGAGGCCCGCGTGGCACTGCGCGACCAGGCGCTTACGGACGACGAGCGAGAGCACGTGTATGAGATGCATCCTGAGTTGAACCCCGCCATAGCGAACGATTGACCCCCATGCCACGAGTACGGATTGACGAGCTCATCGAGGAGCGCAAGAAGCGCCGACCCAAGACGACCTACTACACCGTCGCGCGAGCGGTATTGAGGGGGCGGGGCAAGATGACCGAAGCTGCTCAGTATCACGCGCTGTGGCGCCTGAACAACGGCCACCGGGTGCGCATCGATCCCGGTGAGTTGATGCGCATCGCCAACCACTTCGGCGAGTACGACATCCGGAGGCTCTTGGACGTGTCCGAGGTGAAACCCGTCACCGAAGATGACGGAGCGTGAGGCCCTGGAAAGCTGGCGCCGGGCATCCGAGTGGCACCACAAGATATCCACCCTGCCCTTCTGGGCGCGGGGCAGAAAGGCCCGAACCATCGCCGTCATTGAGTTACCTTCCGAACCACAAACCCAACAACAGGATCATGAGCACCGATCTGCAGACAGCCCCGAGCGCGAGTAGCGTTCCGGCATATCTTGAGCCCGCCCGTCAGCACTACCTCCGGCTGGCCAGCGAAAAGCGATTCATGGAGGAGGCGGGCTACGCCGTAGGCATCTTCGCGGCGAACAGCTACCTGGCCGGGGCCACGCCGGAGAGCAAGCTGAGGGCGGTGATGAACGTCGCCACCAGCGGATTGACGCTGAACCCGATGCGGCGCGAGGCCTACCTGGTACCTCGGCAGCGCGACGGAAAGCGCGAGTGCAACCTAGAGCCCAGCTACATCGGCCTCGTGAAGCTCCTGACCGATGGCGGAGCAGTGAAGCTCATCGAGTGCCACTGGATCTACGAAGGCGACGAAGCGGTGGTGGATATGGCCAGCGACAGGAAGGTGCTGAAGCACGTCCCCTACAGCGTCAGAGGGCAGCAGAAGGGCAAGCGCATCGCGTGCTACAGCATCGCCACGTTGCCGGACGGAACGCGCCACATCGAGGTGATGGCCGACGCCGAGATCCAGGATATAATGAAGCGGTCGGAGGCGTACAAGGCCAAGGCCGCGGGGAAGACGAAGAGCGCAGGGCCGTGGGACACCGATTACGACGAGATGGGGCGCAAGACTGTGGTGAAGCGCCAGTGGAAGTACCTGCCGAAAGCCGGAAGGCTGGCGGAGATCGCCGAGGCCATCGCCCTCGACAACGAGGACTACAAGGATGCCACCCCGAGCACGGCTGCTCCGGTCACGGATGTGCAGGCCGAGATGCTGGAACTGCGTAAGCAGGCGAAGACGGCGCTGGCGAAGTACCAGGGCGACGACAAGGCTGAGATCGTGGAGATGTGCCGCGAGGAGGCTGAGAGCGGAGCGGTCGACCCGGACTTTTGGCGGGGAGTGTTGAACAGGATCAACGGAAACGCGGCATGAGCACCGACATCTGGATCCCCTCCGGCGTCGCGGAGGGCCCACCTTACGGAACCCCCGAGTGGGTTCAGGACCGCATCGGCCGCGTCACTGCCAGCCGGTTCAAGGATGTGATGACCGAGCCGCGGTCGAAAGCCGCGAAGGAGGCCGGGGAGTTGTCCGACACCGCCCTTGGATACCTGCACGAGATCATCGCCCAGGCCATCACCGGCAAGGAGCGCGTGGGGGGGAGGTCCGCCGCGATGGATCGAGGCGTGGACATGGAAGCCGACGCCCTGGACTACTACGCCGACACCCGGATGGTTGACCTGCTCAAGGGGCGATTCCTGAAACTCATCGGCACGAACATCGGAGCCTCCCCGGATGGCTTCATCGAGGACGACCGCGATGGTCCTGGGTTGGTGGAGACGAAGTGCCCGGAGAGCAAGACCCACCTCGCCACGTGGTTCTCCCGCCAGTTGCCGGAAGAGTACTACTGGCAGGTTCACGGACAGTTATGGGTCAGCGGCCGGCGCTGGTGCGACTTCGTGAGCTACGACGATCGATTTCCCCTGCCGATGCGCATGGTGGTGATCCGGGTACACCGCAACCAGGAGGTGATCGACGAGCTCGCCGCGAAGGTCGAGGCGTTCGCCCAGAGGGCGCTCGACCGCATCCATGTCTGCCGACAGTTCTTGGCAGAGGCCAGCCCGGCCGAGCGGGCCGTGGTTCACGACGCGCTGAAGAACGGCGTGGATGACTTACCTTCGGCCCCGCAGGGATGACCTGCCGCAGGTGACAGACTGCGCCAGATGAAGACCACGAACCCACCCCCGAGCCTCCCCTGGACGCGAACCCCGTGGCTGTCACCACAGGAGTTGCACCAGGATGGTGAGGGGGCTCTTCGTTCCATCCCATGAGCAAGGCGCCAGCATTCCAGTTCTACGCGGGCGATCGCGCGATGGAGTTGATGGGCATGGACAACGAGGCCACCGGGGCTTGGACGCGGGCGATGATGTACCTCTGGACAGCAGGGCCAACCCCAGAAGAGAGGCTTCAGCATGTCGCCGGAAAGGGTTGGGAAAGGGTTCGGTTTCTGTTCGGTAGTTTCGAGGGCGGTTTGAGCCTCGAATGGATGGAAGAGTTGCGCGAAAGGCAGCGCATTTTCCGCGACAACGCGGCCAAGAACGGAGCGAAGGGCGGGCGTCCCTCTAAGGCGAAAAAGGGTACCCTAACCCAACCCAAACCGAAACCTAACCCAAAACAAAGGGTTGGAAGTATGAAGATAGAAGGTGAAGATTCAGAGAAGAAGGAACCCGCGCACGAGCCTGTTCAGACCGAGATCATGATCTGGCCCACATTCGACGACTTCTGGCAGGCGTACGAGCGGAAGGGGAGCAGGAAGCTCACCGAAGCCGAATGGCGGAAGCTATCGCAAAAGGACCGGGAGGCGGTAATGGCCAACGTTGGGGCATACGTCGGATCCCGCCCCGACAAGACCTACCGGAAGGACGGCGAACGATACCTGAAGCACCGCGCATGGGAGGACGAGATACCGACCAGCGCGTCGAACTACAAACCGCAGAACCATGCAGACCTCGCAACTGGCGTCCAGGAGATCCTCCGCGCCAAGTTTGGCCAGTGACATCCGGGCGGTCGTCGAACAGGCGCACCGGTGTCGAAGCGTTGCCCAGGCAATCGCCGACCCCTGCACCCTCCGGGTCATCGAGAAGGCGAACGGCACCGCTGCCGTTGTCACCCACACCAGCGCCGTGATCACAAGGGCGATGGGGTACTTCGCCGCTGGGAAGGCGTTGAATCCGCTGCAGGTGACCCTGTTGGCCGAGACGCTGCTGGAGGAGTACCCGCACGAGACGATGAGCGACGTTGTGGTGTTCCTTCGCCGCGCTGCGATGGGGGGGTTCGATGACGGCAAGACGTACGGGGCGCTGGATGTTCCAACCGCGATGCGCTGGTGGAGGCGGTACCTCGCCGAGAAGGCAGAGGCACTGGAAAGCACGGCGAAGGCCGACGACGCTGCCGCAGACCAAGTCGGACGCTCGATCTTGAGCCTCCCAAGGGTGCAGGAAGCCGTGGAGGCTATGAGCATGAAGGCAAGGGAGGAGCGGCGGAAATCCGACGCCATCGCAAGGATGGAGCGCCTGAAGGTGCAGCTTCCTAAGATGACCAAGGAGGAGCTTCGGATGGCCTGGAAACTGTACCCCGGAGCCGCCGAGAGGGCGTTGATTCAGGCGCAGGCGGCACGATCCGGGTACTTCACCGACGAGATCAAGGCTGCACAGGAAGCACTGGACAAAGCGGCCGGCGCATGAACAGGATGAGCAAGAAGCGGGAAGCGGCCGTGCGCAGCGGTGCCGTGCGGCTGACGTTCGGGAGCACGTTCGGACGACCGCAGCCTGGAGCAATCGAGGCCCGCAAGGGAGTGACCCGCCGCAGGAACGAGCGGAAGCTGGGGGCAAGCCGAGGCGAATTGGCAAAGGCCAAGGCGGCAGCGTGGAGGGAGTTCAGCCGGTGGGTGCGCTTGCGGGATAGCGACGACCACGGGAACCTAAAGTGCTGCACCTGCTCGACGGTGAAGTACTGGAAGAGCATGCACGCCGGGCACTTCGTCAGCCGGAAGTACACGGCGACGTTCCTGCTGCCGGTGAATGTCCATGGGCAGTGCCCGGGCTGCAACCGGTTCAAGTCGGGCGCCCCGCTCGAGTACGACGCATACCTGACCGCCCGGTACGGGGCAGGCACCCCCGAGCAGATCCGGCAGTTGGCACGATCGACCGTGAAGCCCACGGCGGAAGAGTACCGGGCCGAGGCGGCGGAATACCGCAGGCTGGCCGACGAGATCATCGAACGAACCCCATCCAAAGTGAAAGGCATGACCAAGATCCGGCCGGAGGGCCTGACACTCGAAGACGTGATGCGCGTGGCCGTAGAGCGCGGCATCTACATCCACATCGGCGTGGCGACGAAGGACATCGCCGCGAACCCGCCAAGGGTGACGGTGCAACTCAGCACCTTGAAGGGTGAGCGGGTCGAGGCTTATGCCTTTGACCTTGTGCGGGGGAATCCGCGGCAGAACCTGTCGTTCTCGGTGCTGCTGATGGAAAAGGTCAACCTGTTCTCCCCGAAGCGCCTCATCGTTCTGTGATGGCCTGGTACGAAGCCGAAGGCCTGCCTGTGGTGCACACCGACGCCTTTGGTGGTCGCGTGTTCCTTGTGGAGTTCGACGACGCCCCCGTGGAGAACGAGCTGGGCGAAGACCGACCGGAGGACGATGACTTCGACGAAGACCCCGAAGAGGCCGCGAAGGCCCGCGCCGCTCGCACCGCCTACCTGGTGGTGCATCCCAACGGGCAAGAACTGTGGACCCGTGGGGAGGAGTTCGCCCGGAAGCTGCTGGCACACCGCGGCTCGTTCACCCGAGAGACTTGCACAACCCCGTTCGACTGATGACACGCGAGCCACTGATCGAGACGCTGCGAAGGCTTGGGGCGATGCCACGATTCGACGTACGATCGTTCCGCTATGCCGCCCTCACGGACGGCCACGGCCACTACCTGAAGTGGCACTATGGCGATGCGAGGTGCCCGTTCGTCATCAACGAGCGGAAGCGCAGGGCGGCCGGCATCCGCGTGCTGGATAACATCTTGGAGTTCCTGAACACACCCATAGCGGATCGCTGCCGGCAGTGCGCCGCCGAGGTGGAAAAGCTGATGCGATGACGATTAATTGGGAGAGGGTCGCGGGGCGGGCCGACAACCTGCACGCCGCGCAGGTCGCAGGTTATACGCTGCACGCATGGGACACAGGCGAGTGGAAGCTCATCCGTGGTGCGAGGATGCTCACGGGGAGTAGACACCAGGTCAAAGCAGAATCACTACGAGGGGCACAGCTCCGCGCCCAAGCCGCGCTCCTCGCCACACTCACACCGGGCGAAATCAAATCCAACCCCTGACGATGGGACAACTGCAGCACAAGGAGCGACTGCTCCGAAAAGTGAAACTGAACAACGACGGAGGCGCGACGGTCGAATGGCTGGATGTGTTCTACAATCCCGAAGGCGGGACGTATGTGAACAACGAGGAGGCCCGCACGAGCGACGGGTCGGTCCACGACGACTTCGCGGCTGCGTTCCGGCCGCTGGTGGAGCACCTGGCGGTGATCGCCGAGATGGTGCCCGAGGTGAAGGCGAACCATCCGTTCGACGGAAGCCTGAAGGGCCTGGAAAAGTTCGCCGTATCGTCGGTGACGCTGCGTGGCGGAACGATGAAGGACGATGGCGACCGCGACCCGGTGTCGGTGTTCATCTTTGGCCGGAAGCGGCTGAAGGATGGGCGGGTGGTGAACTTCGGCACTCCGAACATCAAGCTGGGATCTCCGCAGGAGCCGTACAAGCACACGGCGATGCTGGACATGCACATCCAGGCCGTGGAGCAGGAGGCGTGGGCCTACCTGGACGGGAAAGTGGCCCCCCCGGCGCAGAAGGCCATGGACTTCGAGGGCGGCGGCGACGTGGATGATGCCGAGGAGGTGGGAGACGACGAAGGCCAGAAGCTGCTCGGCGAAGCGAAGTGACCGATGGCCAAGAGGCAGGACATCTTCTACCCGGATCGCGTGGTGAACGGCACGTTTGTGACCCGCGCGGTCCGGGAGTTGATGCGGGAGTTCGAGGACCAGCAGGTGGAGGTCTGCATCCGGCCGCGCCGGGCCAGGACGAGCCTTCCGCAGCACCGGTACTACCGAGGGGTGGTCGTGGCGATGCTGGTTCAGGAAATGCGCAACCAGGGCGTGCAGGGGCCTCACGGCGGGCCGATCACCGGGGAGCAGGTCCACCAGATGATGGCCGTGAAGTTCCTGCGTGACAGCGTATGCGTGAACGAGGAGACGGGGGAGTGCATCGACGTGGTGAAGAGCACGGCCGACCTGACGACGGCGGACATGGCGCAGTTCGTGGATTGGGTGAGGGATTGGGCCTACGAGGTGTTCGGGCTGGAGATCCCCGACCCGCGCACGATCGGGGAGGCTTCCATCGGGGCGCCATAGCAAAAACTTTCCGAATTAGAAAGTTTTTCTTTCGGAATCTGCGACGGTACTTTGCTGCGTGACCAACAACAACGAGCACCACATGAAAGCGAAGCACACCCCCATGCCGTGGACCACCATCCGTTGCGAAGACGGCATGGAAGTACTCACCCACGACGCAGAGAGCATCTGCGTCGTGAAGCACTACGGAGACCCCTACAACAGCAAGCGAGAGGAAGCGAACGCCCGCCTGATTGCCGCCGCGCCGGAGCTGCTGGAGGCAGCAGAGGCATACGTGGCCCATGTGCGGGGGTACGAGGACACGCTATCCAATGGCGAGAGGCATATGCTCGACCTGTGCCGCGCCGCCATCGCCAAGGCCACCGGCAACACCATCTGAGCCATGGCACACAAGAACAACGAGTTTGTGATCCGCGTTGACATCCTGCAGGAAATCAACCGGCAGCACCGCAACGTCGAGGCCCACATCGGAGCAGCCTTCCCCGAATCCGAAGCCCTCCGAACCGTGGCGATGGCGCAGTACATCCATGCCGTCCTTCGGGTGCAGGACGCAATGAGCCTGCTGGTCGACCTGCAGTACCGCATCGTGTCGAACGCGCTGGAGGTGCAGGAAGAAGCGGACAGCCGCAGGGCGGTGAGCGAGCTCCTGTCCAGCGTCGGAATGCCAAGCGACAACTGACCGACCATGGACTTCTACCTGTGGCCTCCGCGCTCGCGCCATTACGTGCACCCGGACGTGCGCGGTGCACACCCTCCCGGCTACTTCGACACCGACGACTACGAGCCCGCCAGGTGCGATTGTGGCTGCGGGCGCCGCGTGCTCGACGAGGGGCAGGTGTGCGATCATTGCCTGGTGGCCAATGCCCTGCTGTGCGGGGATTGGGACCAGGAGGAGGTGGACGCCTTCCGCCGCCTGAACCCCGACCCCGCCCTCTCGTGAAGCGCCTACCCTTTCGCAACCTGGCCGACGAAGCCGTGAGCCCGACCGCGTGGTACCTCGCCCTGTTGGCGTGCTGCGCCGTCCTGCTGGCGGTGGCCTACGCCCGAACCTGAAACACCAACCCGACCAAATGAGCACCGATCCGAACACCATCGAGAAGCACGTCGCCGCCGAAGTACTGGCCGCGATGCCCGAGGCCGAGCGCACGGCGCAGGCCCTTCAGACCACCGACTACAGGGCCGTCCACGCCGCGCAGTTGGAAGAGATCGCACAGCGCGTCGAAGCCCTGCCGGCCATCACCGATCGGAAGACCTACGACCAGAACCAGGCCATGCGCACTGCGCTGGTCAAGATCCGCACCGGCATCGATGCGCGGAGGAAGGCCCTTTTCGAGCCCATGCGGCGACTGAAGGGCGAGGTGGATGCCTACCTCGGCACGGGCAAGGATAGCGGCCTGCAGGCTCGAATCGCGGTCATGGAATCTGCCATCGCATCCAAGCAGGAAGCGTGGGACAACGAACAGGAGCGGAAGCGGCAGGAGGCCCAGCGGATCATCGACGACCGAAACCGGGCCAGGGGGCAGGCGTTGATGCGCATGGGCTACGGCTTCGACGGTACGCACTACCACGTCGGGAGGGCCGGAAGCCCGCTCTACGACGTGGTGTCGGCCTCGGACGTGAACATGATGAACGAGGAGCGCTGGGCGCTGGTGCTGAAGCAGTGCGAGGCAAAGGCCGAGGCTATCCGTGTCGAGCTCCTGGCCGAGCAGCGGTGGGCCGACTTGGTGGCCGCTGGCGCGACCGAAGACCCCAGCACGGGCCACCTGCACTACCACCTTCATGGTGCCGATAAGCCGTGGACGTGGACGCGCGAAGAGCTTGGCTCGTACGACGCCACCGATTTCACCGATGAACTGGCGACCGTGAAGGACGATGTGCGCCAGCGCCGTGTCCGGCAGGAGGCCGAGGCGAAGCGGCTGCAGGAAGAACAACAGCGGCTCGAGGATGAAAAGGCCGCGCTCAGGGCCGAGAAGCAGGCCATGCGGCACGAGAAGCTGATGGACATCGGCGTTGAGCAGGCCCCGGAGGGCTTCTACTTCGTCCGGCTGGGCGATGGGCTGACCGATCGCCGCTGGGAGTGCGTGTCGGACCTTGCCGGCCTCAGCGACGAGGATTGGCAGTACGCTCTTGGGTCTGCTCGGCGGGCGGTGACCGACAGGAGGGCGGAGCTCGAGGCCATCCAGGCTGAGGACGCCGCCCGGGCGGACGCGGAAGAGTTCAGCGAAGAGCACGATGCGGACGACGCTGCGGCCGATAGCGCCATGGCTGCATCGAGCGGCATCTACGAGAGCCCGGACGAGACGCTGGTACGGGAGACGGAGGAACTGCTGGCCGCGAAGAAGGCCGACGCTCGGCGGATGGAAGCGGTGCTGACGACCCTTCTTGCCGCCCGGGACGAGGTGAGCGCCTTCCGTTCGGCGGTCACCGGGGCCAACGAGACGCTGCTGTTGGCCGAGGTTGAGGGCAAGGTGGCTGAGGCTGTAAAGCTGGTGCGCGAGTACCTCATCCAGAAAGGCGCGTGATCATGGTGAAGCGACTGCTAATCATCCCACTGGGCCAAGGATCCAATGGGCGAGGCCGACCCTAGCCTATGAACTACACCCCCCGACCATACCAGCAGGAAGCCATCGACCGATCGGTGGACTTCCTTCGCTCCACCAAGGGCAAGAACGGCATGGTGGTGCTCCCGACAGGCTCTGGCAAGAGCATCGTCATAGCCGGCATCGTGAAGGCCCTCGGCAAGCCGACGCTGGTGTTCCAGCCGTCGAAGGAAATCCTCGCCCAGAACGCCGCGAAATACGCCGCCTACGGCTACGACTGCGGAATCTACTCGGCCTCGGCCGGCCAGAAGAAGCTCCGAGACGTGACGTTCGCCACCGTGGGCTCGGTGGTCAAGAAGCTGCACCTGCTGGAGCGCTTTGAGTACGTCATCGTCGACGAGTGCCACGGGGTCAACGCCAGGGGGGGGATGTACGAAACTGTTCTCTCGCACCTCGGTGTTCCGACCATCGGGCTGACGGCCACCCCATACAGGCTGACCCAGGAGACGAGCCCGTGGGATCCGTTTGACAACTACTCGGTGTTGAAGTTCCTGACCCGGACGCGGCCACGAATGTTCGACGAGGTCGTGTACCACGTACAGAATCGAGAGCTGTTCGAAGCTGGGTACCTGGCAAAGCTGAAGTACTACGGGGTCGAGGCCGTGAACCGGAAGCTGCTGCGCAGAAACAGCACGGGTGCCGACTACACCGATGCCTCGGTGAAGATGGCGTACGAGCACGCGGGCCTTGAGCAGAAGATCACGAAGGTGGTCAGGCGACTGCTTGAAATCGGCCGAAAGAACGTGCTGGTGTTCACGCGCTTCGTCGAGGAAGCGGCGGCTGTAGCGCGGGCAATTCCTGGGGCGGAGATCGTGACGGCAGAGACACCCCCAAAGGAGCGCGACCGCATCATCGGTGGCTTCCGCGCGGGTCGCATTCATGTGGTGTGCAACGTCGGCATCCTGACTACGGGCTTCGACTACCCCGAACTGGAGGCGGTGGTGATGGCGAGGCCGACGATGAGCCTGGCGCTATGGTACCAGGTAGTTGGCAGGGGCATCCGGCCGCACCCGAACAAAGACCACACGATGGTGGTGGACATGGGCGGCAACCTGCGGGTGTTCGGGAAGGTCGAGGACTTGGAGTTGAGCAAGGAGGGCGGCTGGCACGTGCGAAGCGGCGGGCGCGTTCTGACGGGGGTACGGCTTGATGAAGTTCCAAATGTGCAACTTGCCACATAGCGTTGGAGCTTGCCGCAGTGCGCCCATGCGGTTGGCTTGTGTTGAGGGGCGCATTTTGGCAAGCGTGTGTTGTACGCCGCCTTTGCATTCTCTGAACCGCTGACCAATGAAATACCTCTCGATCTGTTCAGGCATTGAGGCCGCTTCGGTGGCTTTTGAGCCTCTTGGCTGGCGGCCATTGGCCTTCAGTGAAATTGAAGCGTTCCCCCGCGCCGTGCTGAAGCACCACTACCCGGACACGCCTTGCCATGGCGACTTCACTACGCTGAAGGATGAACCGTGGATCGTGGACGCGGACCTGCTCTGCGGTGGCACACCATGCCAAGCGTTCAGCGTAGCGGGCAACCGGCAATCCCTGGCCGATGACAGGGGCAACCTCACACTACAATTCGTACTCCTTGCCGATGCAATCGACCATCTTCGATCAACTGCTGGAAGAGAGCCAGCTTGGATCCTCTGGGAAAACGTCCCCGGCGTCCTCAGCACCAACGACAACGCCTTCGGTGCCTTCTTGGGAGGCTTGGTCGGACGTACAGCCCCCATCCCTGAACCTGCGGACGGATGGACCGGCGCGGGTGTGGTTGATGGGCCAACCCGATGCGCCGCGTGGCGGATCTTGGACGCCCAGCACTTCGGCTTGGCCCAGCGACGGAAGCGGGTCTTCGTGCTCGCTCGCGGCGGTGCTGGAAGATGGGCCGTTGCCGACGCGCTACTTCCTATCATCGAAAGCAGCCAGTGGCATTCTGCGCCGAGCAGAGGCGCGGGGGAAGGAGTTGCCAGAGGCTTTGAAACTGGCCCTTCAGGCGGTCGCATCACAGACTTAGCCCCGACCATTGACTGCCTGGCAAAGAACGGACGCATACAAAACCAGCTTGGAGTTGGTGTGATGGAGGTGGTACCGGAGGTGACGCGGCCACTGACCGCAGCGATGGGTACCAAGTGGAATGGCAACGGAGACTTGGAGAGTAGCTTAATTCCATCTGTTGTCGGAACGCTTACTGCGAATATGGTGGGATGCGCAGGAACTCCGGGGTACAATGAAACAGAGCACATACTACCCATGCTGATGAGAATGAGAGAGGGGAAAGAAGGCGGCGGCAAAGGACCGCTGGTGAGCGAGGACCAGAGCCTGACGCTGGCTACGGGGAACGATCAGGTGCTGGCCTACGCGATCCAAGAACGCGCCGTATCCGAGAACGTGAATGCGGGGCCACAGGGCAAGGGATGGCAAGAAGGTGTAGCCTTTACGATGGAAGCACGGCACCATGCACAGAGCGTATCAAGCGGTATGCAAGTCCGCCGCCTTACCCCAGTGGAGTGCTGTCGATTGCAGGGCTTCCCTGACGACTACTTGGACATCACCTACCGGGGCAAACCAGCGGCGGACGGACCCAAGTACAAGGCGCTTGGTAATTCGTGGGCGGTGCCTTGTGCAAGGTGGATCGGAGAGCGCATTAAAGCCATTAGGCTATGAGCTTGCATTTCATTGGTCAGCGGTTCAGGTTCAGGTTCAGCCGATGCGGTTGTTGGCAATGCCTGCCGGATTGCCGCAGCCAGTTGGCCGAAGCGCTGACGTTCTCTCAGGTGGCGTACAACGGTTCGCAGGTTGGCGGTCGTTTCAATGCCGCCAACCTGCTGTTATGGGCTGGCCTACCCCCTTCTGAAACCCTTGGTAAATGCGGGAAATGCAAAATAGTTGAACATTTATTTGCACGGGCCGTTCCGATGAACATATATTTGTCCATCGAACAACAACAAACACCTACCACGATGAGCACTCAAACAACAGTAACCATCTCCGATCTCAAGAGCACTTTCGGCGATGTCGTTGATGCCAGGATTAAGGACACCCGCGACTTGGCCGCTTACCTCCATGGCATTTCGCTGGATAGTGACGGTGATCGTCTCCGCGTCGGAGAAATTGGCTATGAGCTTAGGAGCGGCGGTCGGGGAGATGAGCATGGTGTGTGGGATACTGGGGTAGCGACCATACGTTGCATAAAGTCTGATGGCCTAACCCTGTACTATCACCAAGATGATGGTAGGCCAATGACCACAACCGTGTACGACAAGGACCCCGGCATACGCAAGTATCTCAAGGGTTGGGATCGACCCGAAGGTGGATATGGCGAACTTTTCAGCGAGTGGGGCGCATGACTATCAAGCAGATCGGCGCAGCGGTGCGCAAAGCAAGAGGCCAGCGGAGCATCAGCGAGGTAGCTGAGGCCGCCGGCCTTGAGCGTCACCAGGTGACAGGCGTCGAGAAGGCTACCAAGGCGTACACGATGCCCGTGTTTCTAAAGCTGGTCAAGGCTTTGGGCGGTTGGGCATTTGTATTTCCGGCCAAAGGCTCAGGGGCTGCATTTACCAAGGGTTCAACTGGCTCTGACGATGTTCGGGGGTAGGCTTGCCCATAACTATGGGATATACGCAACTGGCGTCCGACAAACGGTAACCAAGATGAACAAAACCCGCCTCTCCATGCTTGCCGCGCTCCTGTTGAGTGCAGCAACGAACGCCCACGCACAAGCCCCACCGCTCACCGCCGCGCACCGCGAAGAGAGCCGAGGCATGAAGGTCGCCGGCTCAGTCTTCGCGGGCCTTGGCCTGGGGGTCATTGCCTACCAGGAGGTGAAGTACGCCAGCCGGCAGAACGTGCGCTACAACAGGGAGCCGCGAAACAATATGCACCTGCTGCTGGGCGGTGCGATGTTCGCGGTGGGCTTCTCGGTTCGGATCATGGCGACGCCTCCGAAGCCGGCAAGATTTCCCAAGTCGCGGCGATGATTACATTTGCCGTCCACGCCGCCCACGTCTGTTGGTCACGCTTCGACGATCGGTGCTCACCGAGGGCGGCAAGGCAAGGCTCCAGCGATGGGGCCTTGCTGATTGGTGGGGATTGCTACCTTCGGCCCGGTGAGCACTCCGTACTGGTCGGTCGTCATGCCCTCGTTCCTGGGCGAGTACAGCGGCAATTTCGGCCGCTCGGCCACCAACCGCGTCGAGAAGTTCGTCCGGGCCGTCGAGAGCATGCTGGCCCAGACCGAGCAATCGTGGGAGCTTCTGGTGGTTTCCGATGGGTGCGACGAGACGTGGGCGATGCGCGAGCGGTGGGCCGACAAGCGGGTGAAGTTCTACCGGATCCAGAAGCAGCAGCTATGGTCGACCATGGTGCGCAACGCAGGCATCCTGAAGGCTACCGGGCGCGTGGTGGCCTACCTGGACACCGACGACGTTCTCGGCGCCGGTCACCTTGCCGCTCTTCGACCCGGGATTGACGAAGCGGGGGGGGGCTTCTGGTGGGGTTACACAGACGACGAGGTGTGGGACGGCCAGCAGTGGGTTACGAGGGCCGCACAGGGGATGAATAAGGGGAGCGCGATGGGCACGTCGAACATCGTACACCTGCGCGGCATCTACTGGCCTCCGGTGAAGTACCGCTGGCCAGCGATGGGCTACGACCACGACGCTCTGTTCGTGCGCGACCTGAAGGCATTGGCGCCGGGCGTGTACCTTCCCGGTGGTCAGTACAGGGTGTGCCACATTCCAAGACGCTACGACCTTTGAGCCTGCGCGTTCAGATCATCAGCAAGGACAACGGCGTGGGCCTATCCCGCGATGTTACCATCCTGCGCGATGCCATCGAACGGGCTAGGCCAGGGTGCGAGGTCGTCTTCACCGATTGGCGCGACAGGGGCAAGCGCACGAAGCCACGCGAGTACGACCTGAACGTGTTCTTGGAGCTCGTCAACCCGCAGTTCTTCGGCGATGCGCGGAAGAACGTGCTGGTGCCCAACCCCGAGTGGTACATTCGGGAGTGGACGCCGCACCTTCGGCGCTTCGACGAGGTGTGGGCCAAGACGCGCTCGGCCGAGGTCTCCTTCTCGCCGTACAATCGAAGCACGGTGTTCGTGGGGTGGGACAGCGTTGACCAATGGGATCCGGCCGTCCCGAAGAAGCGCCAGATGCTTCACGTGGCCGGCAAGAGCAGCGCCAAGGGAACCGAGCAGGTGCTGGAGGCATACCGGGCGCTGCAGGTCGACGTTCCGCTGGTGGTGGTTGGCGACCGCGATGTGCCCAAAATGATGGGCCTGTCGCACTACCGCAGGGTGGACGATGCCGGGCTGAAGCAGTTGATGAACGAGAGCGCCGTTCACCTGTGCCCATCTTCCTACGAGGGCTTCGGCCACTACATCAACGAAGCCAGGTCGGTCGGGGCCTTCATCATCACGACAGGCGCCCCACCGATGAACGAGCTCGTCAGCCACCACTTCGGCATGGGGGCGGCGGTGGCATGGACTTCAGTGCAGAACCTCGGCACCCATCAGCACGCGGACGTTGAATCACTTACGCGGTGCATGCGCTATGCGGTGAACGCGTGGAGCACCGTAGTCGACCTGGGCCGCAGGTCGCGCACGGCATACCTCGCTGGCCGCGACGAGTTCAGGACCAACCTCAACGCAATCCTTCCACGATGATCCACTTCGGCATCCTTCACGCCACGCACCGAAAGGAGCACACCTTGACGCAGTGCATCGCGGCCCTGAACGAGGCCGGAGCAGAGAGCATTCAGGTGATCCCGGACAACGGCACGTGGGGATCGTTCAAGAACTGGAATCGCGCTATGGGGCGGCTTCTTGCCACGGCCAAGGACGGGGACAGCGTTTGCGTGCTCGATGACGACTTCATCGTGTGCCGCGATGCGCTGGTCCGGCTGGCTTGTTCGCCGGATGCGGATGCCGTCCACGTGCTGTTCACTGTGGAGCAGAACATCCCGCACGACCTGCGATCTGCCGATGGCTGGGTCGAGGCTCCGGTCGGCTGGGGATCATGGGGCGGCGGGATCTTGATGCCTGTTGAGGTCGCACGTCGGCATGTCCGGCACCCGTTCTATCGAAGGCACCTCGCGGCGTTCCAGACCGGAAGGCACATCGACGCGGCGAACTTCGAGACGCTGCGCTACCTTGGGGCCAAGTGCCTGCACCACCTTCCAAGCCTGATCGACCACGTTGGCGGGCATAGCAGTACCATGGGCAACGATCACAGCGATGGTGCCACGCGAGGCTATCGCTTCAACGAATGGATCCAATGAAACCCATGAACCCCCACACCTACTACGTCACCCGCTACGGGATGACCTTCCCGTTCACCGTGGACGACAAGCTGATGGAGGAGCACTACGCCAAGAACGAGCTCTGCGAGTACCACATGCTGGATTGGATCGAGAAGAACGTGAAGCGCGGTGGGGTTTGGATCGACGCGGGCGCGAATGTGGGGAACCACGCGCTGCCGTTCAGTCTCTGGGCGGACCGGGTGGTGTGCTTCGAGCCGATGTCGGTGAACTTCGCCCTGCTGGAGAAGAACATCGCGGCGTTCGGGGCTACGAACATCATGGCGCACCGCCTTGGGGTTGGCACCGGCCCCGAGTGGGTCGAGGCCGAGTTGGGCGGGACCGGGCAGAACTGCCAATGGGAGCTTCGCGCACAACAAGGGGTGAACGGGGGCGACATCCAGGTGGTGGAACTCGACGCGGTCATCCCCGGCGTGGATGTCCGCTTGCTGAAGATGGACGTCGAGGGAATGGAGTTGATGGCCCTGAACGGCGCTCGGCGCATCATAAGCACATGTAGGCCGGAGATCTTCGTCGAGTGCTGGGACGAGGGTGTGTTGGACCGGATTGGATTGGAGCTGGCTTTGTACGGCTACGAGTTGGTCGAGCGGTGGAACGTGGCGCCGACGTTCCACTTCAGCCAGCGCGGCCGCTACCCCGTGACCTACAAGCCCGCCGAGAGGCTGAAGCCATGACCCCGCGCGACATCGTCCTCATCCCCGCGTGGCGCAGGCCCGAGTTCCTGTGGCACTGCTTGGCCAACCTTCGCCGAGCCGATCACGCCGAGGAGCACCACTACGTCTTCCGCTTCGACCACGGGCACAGCCCGGAGTTGTTCGAGGTCATCGAGGGGTTCCCCTTCCGCTTCGAGGTGTGCGTCACCCCGAGGACCGTATACAGGTTGGCGAAGCAGAGCTACAGCCTGTTGTCGGGCTACGAGATAGCCGCCCAGCGATCCGGATCCGGCATGTCGCTGGTCTACATGGTCGAGGAGGACGTCATGGTGGCGCGGGATTTCTTCCGTTGGCACCGGGAGGTTCACGCACAGAATCCGTCGCTCTGGTGCTCTGCGGCGGTGGCGAACCCGAACCGGAAGGTGTCGCTGGCCGGCAGCGGAGGGGACTACTACCTCACCACCGACGACTACTGCTCCCTCGGTGTGTGCTTCCGGTCCAGGACCATCACCGACCTGATCGCCCCGGAGGTCACCAGGAAGTACTACGTGGACCCCATCAACGAGATCAAGCGGCGGTTCCCGGGCTCCCCGTTCGGCGATGCGTTCGCCGAGCAGGACGGGCTCATTCGTCGCCTGCAGTGGCGCCACGGGATGGCGCTGCCTATTGCCTACCCTGTGCAGCCCAAGGGCTACCACGCGGGGTTCTACGGCAAGAACAGGGGCGCGGGGCCTGCCGGATCACTTGTTGACCGGAAGCGCAAGCTGGCCGAGGTCATCTACTCGGACGAGGCCATGCGTATGTTTGCAAGGCACCCCGAGTGGTACGAGGACAGCCGCCCGGTGAATCTGACCCCCGAACCATGGACCAGCGCAAGCCGAATCCCCTTCACCCCGTAGACCCCACGCAACCTGTCGTTCAGGGCGTGAAGGCTGCGGCGAAGCGAGCCCTGATGCAGGGCTTGTTCGCGGTCGTCTTCGGGTTGACGTTCGTAACCATCGCGGCCGTGCCTGCGAAGCTCATCTATCGGTGGGCGTTGTGGCTGTGGTCGCTCATCCCGTAACCCCATGCCGACCAAGAAGAAACCCACCGATCCGAAGCCCGCCCGCTCTCACAAAGAGGTGGCGAACGACTGCGCCGACCATATCCTGGACACCTGCACCCCGGACCAACTTGCCGAGGCACTGGAGGTCTTCACCGCCCGAATGAAGCAGGCGATCGCCGAAATGGAGCGACGCAGTGAATACCTGGGTGCGGCCGCGAAGTCGGCGAGCAACTACCTGGCCTGATGGCGAAGAAGGCGCCAGCGGCTCGGGGGCCATCCGATCGCACGGTCATCGTCGTGCAGAACGGGAAGCGCCAGCGGACCTACGCCACGAAGGTCATCACCTCGCCGCATGGGTTCCGGTACTTCTTGTTCGACCGCGACAGGTCAAAGGCGCTCACAATGACCGAGCGCGAGGCCCTGCACGTCCTGGACGAGTGGACCGCCGCCGACCGCCCTGCCCGCAACCTGTGCACCATCGAGCCCGCCTGATGCCGCACGACACCACCCTACTGACGCGCTTCGTGCGCCGGGACACAGCCGACAAGCTGATGTTCGGCTTTGTCCAGGGGGTGCAGGCCGCGCTACCTTCGGTCGGTGTCGAGAAGGCGCTGGAGTTGTACCGGCAGGCGATGCGGATCCAGGCGCCGGATTGGAACGGGCACAGCCAGAAGGTGCGCTATCAGCGAATGCTGACCGAGTACTTCAACGACCAACGAGATCGACCACATGGGAAAAGGACCGAAGAGGCCTGACGGCATAGCGATGGCGCTCATGGAGGTGCCCATCGAGAAGCTGTCGGAGCACCCCGACAATCCGCGGAAGATCAGCGCCGAGAAGCTCGCTGACCTGAAGCGCAGCATCCAGAGCATCCCCGAGATGCTCTACAAGCGCCCGTTGGTCGTGGTTACGCACGGCGACGGCTACCGGGTCCTCGGCGGGAACCAGCGCCTGCGGGCCCTTCGCGAGCTCGGCTACGAGGCCGTTCCGGTCATGCTCGCCGACGAGCTCACCGAGGAGCAGCAGCGGGAGTTCATCGTCAAGGACAACGTGGGGTTCGGGGAATGGGATTGGGACGCCTTGGCCAACCAGTGGGACGCCGACGCCCTCGTAGGCTGGGGCATGGAGCTTCCTGTGGACTTCAGTAATCCGTCCGGCGAAGGGCTCACGGACCCCGAAGAGATCCCCGAAGCACCCGCCAACCCTGTCTCCAGGCTGGGAGACGTTTGGGTGATGGGTAACCACCGCCTCGTCTGTGGGGATTCGACCAGCCCAGATGTCGTGGCCAAGTGCCTCAACGGGGTGAAGCCCCATCTGATGGTCACCGATCCGCCTTACGGCGTGAACTACGACCCCACCTGGCGCACAAAGGCAGGCGTCAACGGGGGAACGGCCGCGCACGGCCTGGTTCGTAATGATGACCGGGCAGATTGGCGGCGGGCATGGGCTCTGTTCCCCGGCGAGGTCGCCTATGTATGGCACAGTGGGGTACACAGCGCTGTAGTTGCCGAAAGCCTTCAAGCGGCCGGATTCGATATCCGATCCCAGATCATCTGGAACAAGGGACGTTTGGTAATCGGCCGATCGGACTATCACTGGCAGCACGAACCATGCTGGTACGCCGTCCGGAAGGGCGGGAAGGGCCACTGGATAGGAGGGCGCAAGCAGACCACTGTCTGGGACATCGATAAGCCAGCGAAGAGCGAAACCGGGCACTCGACCCAGAAGCCAGTGGAGTGCATGAAGCGCCCCATGGAGAACAATTCCAAGCCAGGGGACGCCGTGTACGAGCCATTCTCCGGTTCGGGCACCACCATCATCGCCGGGGAAATGACCGGGCGATCCGTTCACGCCATCGAGCTCGCCCCGGAGTACGTGGACGTTGCCGTGAAACGCTGGCAGGACTTCACCGGCCAGAAGGCCATCCACGAGGCCACGGGAAAGACCTTCGATGAACTGGCCTTAATCAACGTTGAAGCAACGTGACCACGGACCACATACCCGGCAAGAACGGCGGTCGGCTTCGGCGCATCCCCAAGGGCGTCTCCGGCAATCCCAAAGGGCGCCCAAAGAAGCTGCCTGAACTGGACAAGCTCTTGGCCGATGTGCTGGGGGAGGAGAAGGACGGCCTGACGGCTGCTGCCGCGATTCTGAAGGCCCTCCGCATGAAGGCAACCAGGGGGGATGTTCGCGCCGCCGAGGTGCTGCTGGACCGGGCCTACGGGAAGGCGAAGGAGACGATGGAGGTGAACGGGGAGTTGCGGCACAGCGCCCCGAGCGTCACGATTCAGGTGCTCCCGCCCACGGTGACGGTGCCCACGAAAGGCGATGGCCGATGAGCGACCGGAGGCGGTAGGCGGCATTCGCCCCCTCGGCCAGGGGGCGTCGAACGCCTGGCACTACATGACCGACCAGGTGCACAAGGAGGGCCTGTTCGGGGGAACTGCCGGGCCGGGAAAATCGTTCTTCCTGTGCCTGTTCATGATTTGGGCCGCGCTGAAGTACCGGGGCACGCGCGGAGTGGTCTTCCGACACACGTACACGGACTTGATGGAATCTACGCTGCAGACCTTCATGGAGGTGTTGCAGAAGATGGGCATGCGCCCCGGGGTCGATTACGTCTTCCGGTCGAAGGGCAACACCATCCATTGGCCGGGAGGCTCGACGACGAGGTTCGACTACCTCTCGCCGGATCCGTCCGACCCCGAGTATCGGCGCCTGAGCTCGCGCGAGTACACCTTCGCCGGGGTGGACGAGGCCGATCAGGTGGAGGAGCAGGCCATCGAAGCCCTTGCCGGCCGTCTGCGGTACAAGCTCACGTACTACTGCCATGAGTGTGCGGCGGAGCACATGGCCGAGCGATCCGATCCGGTGGATTGTGACGACGACGGGCGCCCAACGCGGTGGGCCTGCTACAACTGCGGGACATGGACGAAGGGTCTGCTGCCGAAGCTGCTGGTGACTGGCAACCCGGGGCCGTGGTGGACGCGCAAGCGGTACGTGTGCGAGGACGACGGGACGCCGGTGGTGCTGAAGCCCCACCAGTTCCGGGTGCTGGTGGATTTGGACGACAACCCCGACAAGGCGCACGTGGCGGTGTACCGGCAGATCTTGGAGGAGCGCGACGACTACGACAGGGCACGCTTGCTGCACGGCGACTGGATGGCGACCAGGAAGACGGGGCGGGAGTTCTTCCACGCCTACGATGGAAGGAAGCACCGCGTTGTGGAGCCCTATAACCCCAACCTGCCGCTGCACTTCACGATGGACTTCAACACGGCGCCTTACATCACGGGGCTGGTGGCTCAGATATGGTGGGAGGCCGAGCGGAAGCGGTGGCGGTGCCACTTCCTGCGCGAGTACTGCCTGGAGCACCCCGAGAGCAACACGCAGGCCCTATGCCGGGCTTTTGCCCGCGACCTGCGCGACGGTGCGTTCCAGCACCACGCCTCGGGCCTGTTCGTATACGGTGATGGATCCGGGAAGGCGAAGAGCACGATGGGCGTGGATGGGTTCCTGCACAACTACGACATCGTCTGGGAGGAGCTTCGGCCGTGGCTGCACAACGAGAGCGACCGGGTGGTGAGGCGGAACCCCTCTCACGCGGTGGTGAGGGATTTCGGCAACGGGTACCTGCGGGGCGACCTTCCGCTGTGGGTGACGTTCGACCCGACGATGGTTCGCACCAGCGCGGACATGAGCCAGACCAAGGAGGCGGCGGACGGCGGCATCCTGAAGGTGCACGAGAAGGACCGGACGACCGGGGTGCGGTACGAGAAGCACGGCCACTGTTTGCAGGCGCACTACTACCTGACGGTGGGTGCGTTCCCGGATCTCTTCGAGCGGTTTGTTCGGAGGCGGTGACGTAGCTTCGCTGCACAGAGCACCGACGATGATGCACACGAATGCGCCCATCAACGAGACGTTCATCGCATTCGCGCTGGACTTCAAGAATTGGAAGTTCGGCAACAACGGCATGACGTGGGCCATTGTGCTGCACGCCGGATGCGTTGCGGTGCTGGCCTACCTCTGGGCGGTAGGCGACATGCACTGGCTGGCGCCGGTGTTCCTGGGCTTCGTGTTGGCGGCTACGTGGGTGGCCACGGCAATCCAGTGGCGTACGAAACAGATGCGTGCGTGGAGGGCCTGGGCAGAGTTCCTGGTGAGCCCTGTCGGTTCGCACGACCCGGACGCCCCGGACACGTACAACGGCCCATACGTGAAGGTCTACACCGACCCCGCCGACCCGAGCTCGCTCGCTGGCGTAACGGGGCCGGGGTTCGACACGCCGATGTGGATGCCGAAGAGTTCCCCCGCCTCGTTCTTCGTGCACGAGGCACACCGCCGACTGAACATGGCCTGGAAGCTGGGCCAGCAATCTCAACGACCATGATCGGATTCATCACCGCCGCACTCGGATGGATGGCCTCGGGCCTCATTGCGTTCCTGTTGGAGGGCCCACGCGAGGCGAGGCTCATCCTTGACAACCCATACGGGCCCGACCTGGACAAGAAAACGCTCGTTCGGCGCCGCATATTCATCCTCGCGCCTGTCGTGCTGGTGTGCTGGATTGGTGGTGGGCTCGGGTGGGCGGGCCTCCCGGCCTATGCCTTGGCCGCTTGGGGTGCCTTCGTTCCCGTCCACCGCTGGACGCTGAACATGGACAGGCGGATGAAGCGGTGGTATCTCTCCCCGAAGAACAGCTACGATGCGTTCTGGCTGGGGCTGTTCGGCTCCTGGCCCATGAAGCGCACAGCATGGGTGATGTACGCCTTCGAGGTGCTGGCCGGGCTGCTGGGGTTGACCGGCGCGTGGGCGCTTGCGAGTGCATAATCGCGGCCCGGCCGCACAACAACCGAGCGTCGTTTTAATGCCCACAACCTGCTGTTATGGGCTGGCCTACCCCCCTCCGGAAACCCTTGGTAAATGCGGGAAATGCAAAATAGTTGCATAATTATTTGGTCCATTCGGAAATATGCCCTTATATTTGGGCCATCGATCAACAACGACACGCTATGAAAAAGCCAACACCAGCGCCTTTCAACGGAATGCCCGCACATGTCTTCTACTACCATACGCTGACGTTCGATGGCCGTACAATGCTGCGCGAACTCCGCGAAGCAAAGGCGGAACAGGAGGGCGAGCCGCTTGAATATGTAAAGTGGCGGAACACCAAGGGGAAGTTTTGGCTTTACACTGCCAAAAGCGTTCACGCCGCATGACGCCCAAGCAGATAGGCGCAGCGATGCGCAAGGCAAGAGGCCAGCGGAGCATCCGGGAAGTAGCCGGGGCCGCTGGCCTCCACCGCGACCAGGTGACTGGTATTGAGCAAGGCACGAAGGCTTACACAGTGCTCAGTCTCTTGGCGTTGTGTAAGGCCGTTGGGCTGCATCTACAGGCCAAAGGCTCAGAGGCTGCACTTACCAATGGCGCGACTGGCTCCGACGATGTTCAGGGGTAGGCTTGCCCATAACGGACAAGCATTGCCGCCGTTGCATTTGAATGGCGGCAATGCAGTGTTAGGCCACGTTGTTTCACTCTTAAAGCTAAAGGCATGAAGCCAAAAGGACATAAGCCGCTGATCGACCCGATGGAGTGCGATCGCATGGATAAGTCGGCCATTTGGTCGAAGTACGAACTGGAGCGCGACACGCTGCTCACGAAGCTGGAAGAGGCCCAAAGGCTAATGGCCGAAGTCATCAATACAACATCCGATCCGGAGCGCGGAGCCTATCACCCCGAAGCAATGGCCGCTCGACGCGCTGCGGTGGAGTTCTTCAATGTGGCCTAACGGCGAAGGGTTGACGCAGGCCAGCGCGTCGGCTCGTGTTGCGGGGCTTGCGACAACCCGATGTTCTTGGCAGGCGTTCTTGGTATTCAAAGCAAACGGCCTTGGGCGGCCTTGTAAAACCCAACAACGATGAAGGCTTACATTGGAACAAAGTTGATAGCTGCGTGGCCTCTCACTCGAAAGGAGTTCGAGGCGAAGTACAGTGCGAACCAACCGCACGAGGACAAGGATGACGAACAGGGCTACGGCGTTCGATACCCGGAGGGGTATGTGTCGTGGTCCCCGAAGGCCGTGTTCGAGGCCAGTTACCGAGAGGTGACTTACGGCGAGAAGGAGAACGTGAACCTTTCGTTCCCAACTCAGGCAGTATAGGCCGTTTGCTCCGGCGCGTGGGATGGGCCTGCGCGTCGGGGCATTCGCTTGCCAAGAACGGTCAAGCATTGCCGTCAGGCCGTGCATTCAACGGCTTGCGGCAATGCGGTGTTAGGCCACGTTCTTTCTCTCTTCAAGTAACAGGTAAAAAGCAAAGCACATGATCAAGGTTGGAGACAAGGTTAAGGTTCAAGGCAGCAACACAAAGCATTGCTGCTATGGAATGGTCGGCGTCATTAGCTGCATCGTGCCGGAAGATCGAAGGCCAAAGGGTTATTATGGCTCAACGGCCTGCGTGGTGTTCGACGACCGCAAGGACGAATTTGGAGACGCACGGGACTATCACTGGTGCGACCCCGATAGCCTTGTCCACACCGATGAACCATGCACCGTTATGGAGGATCCACTTGACCGTATCCGTGGGCTTTTCTCTTGAATGTGGCCTAATGGACAGGCATTGCCGCAGGGCTGTGCATTCAACAGCCTTGAGGCAATGCAGTGTTGTACGCGGTCTTTTAACTCTCAAAACTCACGAACATGGTACAGTTAGGACTTCATCTTCTCGGTGACTACATCCTGCAAGATGGCTGGATGGCCACCAACAAAAAGGCAAAAGGCTGGTATGGTCATTTGGCATGTCAGGTGCATTGCATCACGTACAGCCTGCCGTTCTTGGTCATAGGCTCATGGCAAGCGGTTCTGGCCATCTACGCCAGTCACTTCATCATTGACAGATATAGGTTCGTGGAGTATTTCATCGCCCTTCGGGAGCGAACATTCCACGTCAAGAACATGGGCTTCCCCGAAGGGCGACCGGCGTTCATGGCCGTCTGGCTTTACATCATCACGGACAACATCTTCCACTTGGCGTGCAACTACTTAGCGCTTCGGTTCCTTTAGATCGCGTACAACGT